>Ga0255182_1000095_pt1 | contig 87995 bp, 81 predicted proteins | sample Atl_UVDOM_RepA_8_FD_188420 | JGI IMG/M metagenome (GOLD analysis project Ga0255182, IMG submission 188420) | Freshwater microbial communities from Altamaha River, Georgia, United States - Atl_UVDOM_RepA_8d | ecosystem: Environmental > Aquatic > Freshwater > River | place: USA: Georgia...
TTGGAAATTTTCCTTTAACACACTCAAAATTAACAAGTTATGCTCAAAAATGCAACTTTTTTTTGATTTTATTTTGCTGATAATCAGCTTTTTAGCAACTCCGAAACTTTAGTTAATCATATTCAAAAATGAAAATTTGTTCAGGAATACATTAATGAGCAAAGTATCATTATTTTAAACCTTTTTACAATCAAATTGTTTTTGAACAAAATGGTAAAAAGTGGCTGTATATTCCATAGTAGATTTAGAAAAACTTACAGGCGTAAAGGCACATACTATTCGTATCTGGGAGCAGCGTTATGGCGTTATTTCACCCAAAAGGACGCAGTCCAACATACGCTATTATCAGGAGGATGATCTCAAGCAATTACTGAATATTGCCATTTTAAATAAAAATGGACATAAAATTTCTAGAATTGCACAAATGCAGCCAGAGGAAATCAATGAGACCGCTGCTGCCTTGTCATCCATAGATGTTGCCTATGGTGCTCATCTTGATGCCTTGACCATTGCCATGATTGAAATGGATGAGGTTAAATTTGATAAGATTGTCAATACGCACATCCTTCAATCGGGCTTTGAACAGACCATGACAGAATTTATCTATCCATTTCTGGATAAACTGAGCATCCTCTGGTTAACAGGATCTATCAGCCCGGTTCAGGAAAATTTTATGAGTTATCTGATCAGACAAAAGATTATTTCTGCCATTGACCGGCTGGATGCAATAGATAATCCTGCGGCAAAAAAGTGTCTGTTATATTTGCCTGAGGGGGAAAAACAAGAACTGAGTCTGTTGTTTATTCAATATATGTTAAGGGTGCGAAATAACAGGGTGATTTATCTGGGTCATGATATTTCTATAGCTGAATTAAAGGTCGCCAGTGAAATAATTAAGCCTGATTATATCTGTACCATGATTACTTCTTCCTTTGAGACAGCTTCCATTCAGCAATATGTTAATAATTTATCAAACGAAATATTTAATTGTCAGATATTATTAAGTGGGTATCAGGTAAATGCCCAGACTTTTGATCATGGAAAAAATATCCACAAAGTTCAGAGTCTCGATCATTTGTTACATATTATCTCGGGAAAAGATTGAAATGCCATATAGTTTTAGCTGATTTTTTCAGAATTTTATGTTAATTTTAAGGATTGTACAAAATATTACAATCTTAATTCATAAAATCGGAAATTATTATCAGATGAAGCCAACCAGATTATTTGATTACATTCATTATCAAATGGCACATTATCCCCTTGAGCGGTGCATGGGTGCCAAAAACGAACAAGGTGTGTTCGATTTCCTTTCTACAGAAGAAGTCATACGTTTAGCTAATGAACTAAGTTGTGGCTTATTAAAACTGGGTGTTGAGAAGGGAGATAAAATTGGCGTTGCCGTTTACCAGAATCGTCCGGAATGGGTCATTCTTGACATTGCCGTTCAGCAGATTGGTGCTATAAACGTTCCTGTTTATCCCACTATAAGCAGCAATGAATATGTTTACATTTTCAATGATTCAGAAACCAAAATTTGTTTTGTTGGAAAACTAGACCTATACGATAAGGTGAGTGTAGCGCAAAAAGATGTACCCTCCCTGAAGGAAATTTATACGTTTGATAAACAGGAAGGAAGACCCTACTGGAAAGATATTTTGACAGATGAAGGCATGGATCGGTTGGAAGGGTTGAAAAATGAGGTTCAATCAACCGATTTATGTACGATAATTTACACATCTGGTACAACAGGTGTGCCAAAAGGGGTAATGCTTTCCCACCATAATATTATTTCAAATGTAGAAGCTGCCGCCGCTATTATTCCTGTTCAAAATGGAGATAAGGTTTTAAGTTTCCTTCCTATTTGTCATATTTTTGAAAGAGCTGCCTCTTACCATTATCAATTCAGGGGTGTATCTGTCGTTTTCACAGGTACGGATAATTTAGGGGGCGATGAAGGGGATTTGAAGATGGTTCAACCCCATTTCTTTACTACAGTACCCAGATTGTTAGAAAAAGTATATGAAAAAATTTATAATAAAGGATTGGCTTTAACTGGGGTAAAGAAAAAATTATTTTTCTGGGCTCTTTCCTTAACAGAAGATTTTGCCTATGACAAACCCATTTCCGGATTTAAAGGCAAAATTGCAGATAAGTTGATTTTTAGTAAATGGAGGGAAGCATTAGGTGGCAATGTAAAAGGAATTGTGACAGGTGCCGCTCCCTGTCCTTTAAGGATCGCTCAGGTTTTTTCTGCAGCAGGTGTTCCCATCAGGGAAGGTTATGGTTTAACAGAGACTTCTCCCGTTTTAACTGCAAGTACCTTTGAAGATGGTGGAGCCATGCTAGGTACAGTTGGAAGGGCTATTCCCGGCGTTGAAATTCTTATTGATTCATCTGATGGAAATTACAGGGAAAATGAAGGGGAAATATTGGCTTCAGGTCCAAACATTATGATGGGTTATTACAAAAAACCAGAGGCGACTGCTGCTGTCACAAAGGTAATTCACGGGAAATCATGGTTCTGTACAGGTGATGTTGGTAAATTTGTGTCGGGTCCGAGCGGGGGTTCATTTCTTAAGATTACAGACAGGAAAAAGGAACTGTTGAAAACCTCAGGTGGAAAATATGTTGCTCCGGCTCCAATTGAAAATAAATTTAAAGAGTCGTTCTTTATCGAACAGATGATGGTTGTAGGTGATAGCCAGAAATTTGTATCCGCATTGATAGTGCCTGCAGAAGAGGCTTTAAGGGATTGGTGCGGAAACAATAACATTGCCTGGACAAATCTGGCTGACGTAGTAAAATTACCTGCTATCCTTAATCTTTATCAATCTATCATTGATGAAATGAATCAGGAATTTGCCCATATTGACCAGGTGAAGAAATTTAAATTACTTGTTGACCCCTGGGAACCAGTTAAAAGGGACGGGACAGAGTCAGAATTAACACCTACTATGAAACTAAAAAGAAGGGTAATTTTAGATAAATATGCCGATCAGATTGAGCAGATTTATAAAGAATAGGCAGGAAAAGAAGGATTTAAAAAAAGCCGGTAAGCATTTTTCTTACCGGCTTTTTTTTCACCTATTCTAATCCTAATTGATTATATCGATAGATATAAACGACCAGTGCGAAGAAAAGCACCATTGAAATAAAGAAATATAACATGAAATATCCCTTCTTTCCTGCGTTTTTTACTGAGGACATGATAGTAGCGTTTATATGTGATTAAAAGAACTTGCTGCGATTATCCTTAATAGTTGCTCCATCTTTCAATACCTGAGTGATTTTACTGTTTACCTGACTACGATAGGTGGACACTAAATTTCTTTTAGTTGTAACCAGTTCAGTTGGAGCTGACGGAGCTGCTTTTGTGATAATTTTAGCCACATAAACACCTGAATTTCCAATGACAGGGGAAGTTACATCGTTGGTATTGTACCTGAAAAGTTTGCCTAATAATTTGGGTTCACTTCCTACACCGGCAATAACGGGGTTTGCGAAGGTGATACCATTAGCAGTGTCCACAGGTTCTCCAAAACTGCTGGCCAGAGACTCCAGCGATTTTCCTTTCATTTTTGCTGCTATGAGAGCCCCTTTCTTTTCATTGATAACCAGTGTTTCGATTTCTTTCTTTATTTTCTCAACAGACGGCAATCCCTCTTCAATGATATCTTCCAGACCAACCAACACATATTTATTATCAAAATACAGATTTTCATCCCTGTAAACATAAACTTGCGGAGATACGTTTTCAATATCTGCTTCGAACGCCCAGCGGATAATGTCACGGGATTGTACACCGGCACCTAAAGGACCCAGAAAAAACTCATTTTTACCCATTGGAGTTGATGATTCTATCCTGATATCTTTGTTTTTAGCCAGGTTTTTCTTTAACTCGGCAACTGTTTTACTTTTATTCAATAACATGGAAACCTTATTGTAAGCATCCTTTTGCGTAGCCTCAGAAGGTACGATATTAGATACCAGCGAAGCAATTCTGATTCCTGTTTCGTTCTTATCATATTTCTTACCAGTTACTTCGACAAGGTGAACCCCAAACTGAGTGGTCACTGTATATAATTTTCCGATTTCCGCTTGAAAGAAAATCAAATCGTTATATTCGGCAACCATCTGACCAGGTGCAGCGTAACCCAGATCTCCACCTTTTGTTGAGGTAGCATCACTGCCAAACTGAGCGGCCATTGCTTCGAAGGTAGCTTCTCCTTTTTCAATCACTTGCTTTAAGGAATCCACTGTTTTTTGAGCAAGGAACGCACCGTTTGCATCAGAGGCAGGAATTAGGATATGTCTTGATTTTACGGAATCGGGTAAAGGTTTTTTATCTATCATTTTAACAACCCGGTAAGCACCTGATTCTATATATGGACCAAAAACACCACCCTCGGGAAGATTGAAGATACTATCAGCAAAAACAGGATTGATTTCTGATTTTTTCACATAAACAGCAGACATTACACCTCTGTTTTGTTCAATGAAATTGGTATCATTTTCAGCTTGCTTGAATTGCTGTGCCAGAGAGCTGATTTTACCATAAATATCGGCTGTATCTGATTTTACGGGAAAAACGTTGCAGATAGCATAAGCTATTTTTCTCCGCTCTTCTTTATTTGTATATTTCTTTTTATTCTTTTCCAGAAAATTTTCATAGTCCTCATCAGAAAGGGAAACCTCACTATTATCAATGTTATCAAAAGGAACCTTCACATAAGCAAAGTTTAAGAAACCTGAACCTTCAGAAAAAAACAACTCTGCTTGCCAGTTTGGCGTATAGAATCCGTTGGCAATGAGAGAGGTTAATTTTCTTTGCAGTCTTTCTTTAATCACCTCACCTTCCTGAATAGCCCAATAGGAACGCATCTGGGGTTCAAGCGTATTGGATTCAATCATCTGACGAACCTGATTTAACTGTTCTCTGTTAACCTGACCGGTAGTTTGATCACCAAATCGCTGGGTGATAACAGGACTTGGTTCAAGACCGAACTGAAGATCCAGTAATTCTGCACGGCTAACCCCCAGACCCAGTTTTTCTGTTTGTTCTTCAACCAGAATTTTTTCAACGAAATAATTCCAGATATTTTCCCTGCGAGCGAAAACATCACTGGTAGAACCAGCATATAAAATACTTTCGGTTCTGTTAAACTCGTTCACGTCAATTTTTTGACCGTTAATTTTAGCCAGCACAGGTTGTGAACTGCCAAAAACACTTGTCTGCCCGGATGTCATATCCATAAGAATAAAGCCACCTAAGCCCAAAGCTATCAGGATAATTAATATCCAGCTACCTTGTTGTCTGATTTTACTAATCAATGCCATGTTTATCGGTATTGTTTTTTGTCCTAAAAATTCAACTGCCTGCCTGAAAATTAATTGAAATCGGGCAAGGTGCGCAAAAATACAGTTTCTGCGCTTAATCTAAAAGTCAGTGCGTCATTTTTTCGCAAATCCTGACATAATTATCTGTAAAGATTGCAAAAAATTCCAGAATGGTCCTATTTATTCAGGACAAATAAATTGAAAACCTACCCCATGGATGGCCTCTATTCTAATGCGTTCATCTCCTGAAAGATATTTTCTCAGTCTGGAAATGAAAACATCCATACTTCTGCCAAGAAAATAGTCGTCATTTCCCCATACGTCAATCAATAGCTGAGAACGTTTAATCAATTGGTTGGCGTGTTTAGCCAGATAGCTTAATAATTCTGCTTCTTTACTGGTCATCCTTTTAACGACGCCATCCATGGAAATCAGAGAAAGATTTTTTTTGTCCAATTTGTAATGGCCAATCCGTATAGGGTCGAGGGATTCTTTTTCTTTCTGGATTCCTTTTCGTTTCAGGAATATTTGAATTTTCAAAATGAGTTCCTTAATTTGAAAGGGTTTTATCATATAATCATCTGCACCGATCTGCAATCCATGAATCCTGTCCTCAGAAAGGGATCGCGCACTTAAAAAGAGAATAGGAATAGATTCAGATTGCCTTCTGATTTTTTGAGCCAGTTCAAATCCATTTATTCCCGGTAAATTGATATCCAGAATAATAAGATCAAAAACATTATATTCGGATAAAGCACTGGCTTCAGTTCCTGTTTTCAACCATAGCAGTTCAAAACCTGCATCCTCGAGCTGATCTCTTGTCAATAAACCAAGGGATTCATCATCTTCGACGTATAAAATTTTAGGTTTCATTGGTTAGCATTTTATGGGAATATGCAGATTAATTTCAGTTCCTTCAAATGGGAATCTGTTTTTAATGCTTATTTTCCATTTGTGAGCCTTACATACTTCTTTTACATAATACAACCCGATGCCAAAACCTTTAACCTCTGAAATAGCCTTTGTAGGTACCCGGAAAAATTTCTCAAAAACTTTCTCGCGAAAATCTGCCGGAATGCCTATGCCATGATCTATAACGCTGACGATTAAAGCCTGATTTATTTTTTCAATCTTCAACAAGGCAAAAACCTCATGGGTAGAAAATTTTGCCGCATTATCAAGTAAGCTGCTCAGGGTATTGGCCAGGTGGAATTTATCTACCATTATTTCTACTTCATCAGTGAGGCATTCGAATTCGAGTTTACCCCCTTTATTTTGAAAGCGGATGGATTCTGCACTCACTATTTCTGTTAAAAAAGAGACCATTTTAACGGGTTCTAATTTCAAATTAAAACCATTGTTTTCAAAGCGTGCCAGTTGAAGTAAACGTTCTATATGCTCATTCAAACGTAAATTTTGTTCTTTTATTATTTTTGAATACTGAAGTAACCTTTCATTTTCCTTTATTTTTTGATGGTGCAGAAAATAATCTGTGGCAATTTGAATGGAAGCAATAGGGGTTTTAAATTCATGAGTCATATTATTGATAAAATCTTTTTGTTGTTCAAAAAGCCATTTTTGCCTTAAAATGACAAAAAGAGAATAAGAGAAGAAAATAATAGTGATAAACAGAATGACAGAAAAGAACAGAACCACCTGAAACTGTTCCCACAGAAAACCGGATCTGCCTGGGAATTTAACGGCAAAATAATAAGTAAAGGCATGATAACCCGGCATGGAGGTGCTTATCTGAGGTGCTTTTTTTGTAGGTTCATAAGCACAATAAGCGCCATAGACCATTTCATCTGTGCTGCAATCAAAGATGGCATACTCAAAGTCTAAGTTTACGGTTAAGGCCTCCAGTTCCTTTCGGAGATAAAATTCAAGTAAACTGGCATCAATTTCATAGGCTATATTGACCAGATAATAATTGGCACTTCGTTTTCGTATGACATTCCCTGTTGGTAAGACGGTTCCATTTGCCACAGCTAAATTTTCGGCTACTCTCCGCAGTGCCAGATGAATTTTCTGATCGATATCAGACTCGTTGGCTGTCCAGGTAGTTATTCCCCAATAGGTTTGGACCGCTAAAATGCCCACAATGGCTATTAATCCTAACCAGACAATTCGAATGACTTGAAGGTCGCGCATTGATTTTATTTTTTAACCATAAAATTGTTTAATTTTGCACAAAAAAAGGATGTTGGGCAAATTACAACCGTTTTTTTTAATCTTACTTTTTTCCTGTCTTTTGTTTTCGCAGGGTACCAGTTCTTTTGCACAGGAACAAAATCCTTTTGAATTAATCTATAGAATAAAAGAAAAGGAAAAAGTTACCGGTTTTTCAGATAATCCATTTGAAAAATCAACGGTTGTGGAAAAGGAAATAGTTGAAGCACCTGTTGAAAAGCCCTTATTAACAGAACAATCCACCCATTTTTTCCTCCTTATTGGTCTCTTATTACTACTGGCTGTATTACTTACTTTTCTAAGGTCGTTTGCTGTCAGGTCTTTAGGTGCACTGGGTACTGACAATTTGTTTAACTTTTTATATCGGGAAATGTCAGGCAGAGGCATTTTTCCATATATGTTGTTATATATCTTTTTCTTTATAAATTTTAGTGTCTTTGTTTATTTTTCATATCCCCTGATTTCAAATTACCTGAATATTTCTTATAAACCTGATTTATATCTCCTGTTGTTGTTCCCTTTCCTGCTGCTGGGCCTAAAACATCTGCTTTTGACATTCCTTGGTTTTATTTTTCCAATCAGGAAAGAAATGGATCGCTATCAGTTCTTAATGGTAGTAACAGGTATTTCAATGGGTTTATTTATTTCGCCCATAAATATTTTCTTTCCTTATTTGAATGATGACTGGAAGCGGATCATCATTTTTTTGGCATTAATAATGGTAAGTTTAGTTATACTGTACCATTATTTAAGGAGTTTAACTATTGGTATCCGATTTATTGTTTCGCACCAATTCCACTTTTTATTGTATATTTGCACCGTTGAAATTGCACCAGTTCTTATTTTGGTAAAATTGATTATCAATTCCTTATAAAAACGGATGAACACTGAACAAATGATAGACTCGAAGCCTGAACCAACAATGAATGGTACATTTGTTGAAAGTTACAGAGAAGTAAAGAGTATTCTGGTTTCGCAACCAAAGCCAGCAGATAAATCTCCTTATTTTGAGCTGGAGAAAAAATATAATATTACGATTGACTGGAGGTCTTTCATCCATGTGGAACCCGTTCCCGCAAGAGATTTCAGAAAATTCCGTATTCGTATTGAAGATTTCTCAGCGATTGTTTTAACCAGTAAAAATGCCGTTGATCATTTTTTCAGAATGGTAGATGAAATGCGGGTTAAGTTATCCCTGGACTTAAAATATTTTTGCCTGACGGAAGCAATCGCCAATTATCTTCAAAAATTTATAGTTTACCGAAAAAGGAAGGTCTTTGTTGGGAATCGGGGCATTGAAGATTTAAGCCAGGCGATCAAACGAAATAAAACAGAAAAGTTTTTGATTCCTTGTTCTAACCTAGGTGCCAAGGATGTGTGTAAATATCTGGATGAAAATGAGTTAAATTGGCAAGAGGCAACTATGTTTAACACCGTAAGCTCTGATCTTTCTGATTTAAGTGATGTAACCTACGATATTCTGGTTTTTTTTAGTCCTCAGGGTATTGAATCGCTTTATGATAACTTTCCAGATTTTAAACAGAACAATACCAGGATTGCTGTGTTTGGAAATTCGACAAGAAGAGCCGTTGAGGAACGTAATTTAATGGTAAATATTCAGGCGCCAACTGATATTTCACCTTCCATGACTGCTGCGTTAGAGCAATATCTTCAAAAATCAAATAAGATAGCAGGGTAATAATATTTTTCATGAAGACGGACTGGGTGTGGAATCTATCAGAGAAACTGGCAAATGGCTGGCTACCTGGTTTGGATGCCCATAAAAAAATGGCCCACCCGCAGCGCTTTATTTCATCTCCACCTGAAAATGCCAGACTGGCGGGGGTAATGGCCTTGTTTTATCCAAGAGAAAAGCAATGGCAGATGGTGCTTATTGAAAGGCAATCTTTTGATGCAAGAGATCAACATAAAGGGCAAATATCATTTCCCGGTGGAAAATTTGATTTGAAAGATGCCGATTTAGCGGTAACGGCAACAAGGGAAACGGAAGAAGAAATTGGCGTGTTCTCCGAACATATTAAACTGCTGGGACCTTTGACTCCCCTTTATATACCCATAAGTAATTTTCATGTCTTTCCTTTTATAGGAATGCTGGATTTTGTCCCCGATTTTAAACCACAAATGTCAGAAGTAAAGGAAATCATAGAGATTCCTGTCCTTGATTTATTGAATCCTAAATACCGGAAATGGTCTGATATTGAACTTCATAAAAATGTTGTTTTGAATGATGTCCCTTGTTTTTATTTCAGGGAAAAGATAATCTGGGGTGCAACGGCAATGATTATCAGTGAAATTGTCGATTTAATTTCGCCCTATAAATCCATATTATGAGTGAGGAATTTAAAAAACCGGCAGGTACTATTCATATACCTAAAGAATTAGTGGGTAAACAGTTTCATACCCAGGAAGAGATGATGTTGAAATCAGTCAGACAGGATAAACTTGTCGTTGGCATACCCCTGGAAAGTACTTTACAAGAAAACAGAGTGCCTCTTGTTCCAGCCTCAGTGGCTACTTTAGTCGCTCAGGGACATCAGGTGGTCATTGAAAGAGGAGCAGGTTTAAATGCACACTTTTCTGACAGGGATTATGCTGAGGCAGGGGCCGCCATAGCTGATAAAAAAGAGGAGGTCTATAAGGCAGCTGTGATTCTAAAGGCTGCACCACCAACTATTGAGGAAATTGATTTAATGTTTGCCAATCAAATATTACTTTCCCCTCTTCAGATGCCTACACTAAATGCCATGTATTTTCAAAAGCTCAGGCAAAAAAAAGTACTGGCACTGGCTATGGAATATATTAAGGATGAAGCAGATACTTTTCCACTGGTCAGAATAATGAGCGAAATGGCAGGCATTGAAGCTATGCTGACCGCCGCAGAATTACTTTCCGTAAATGCAGGTGGAAATGGCGTACTGTTAGGGGGTATTTCTGGAGTCCCCAGTGCAAAAGTGGTCATCCTGGGCGCTGGTATTGTGGCGGAATATGCCTCTCGGGTAGCTATTGGCCTCGGCGCTGAACTAAGGATTTTTGATAATGATATATATAAGCTGAAACGTCTTCAGAATCAGGTTGGGAGACAACTTTATACCTCTTCACTCAATCCAATTTATTTGCAGGAAGAACTGGTTTCAGCAGATGTGGTTATAGGTGCCATACATTCAAAATCGGGTCGTACGCCAGTGATAGTGAGTGAGGAAATGATTCAGAAAATGAAACACGGGGCTGTTATCATTGATGTAAGCATTGACCAGGGCGGATGTTTTGCTACATCCGAGGTGACTACCCTCCAGCATCCATCCTTCATTAAATATGGCGTGATTCATTATTGCGTGCCAAATATCACTTCCAGGGTTCCAAGAACTGCATCAGTCGCTATAAGTAATATTCTAACACCCATTTTGTTACATGCTGCAACAGCAGGAGGTATTGAATCCTGGCTGTTCAATAATCCTGGATTACGCCATGGAGTTTACACCTATAATGGATATCTGTGTAATGCTTATCTTGGAGAGAGATTTGATATGAAGGCAACCAATTTAGATCTGATCATTACCTCCCAGGGTTAATCATCCTACTACAAATTTAATCCTTCCAGCAGTTTTGCGAGGGAAACTTTTGACCGGATAATATCTTCAGCCTGAGCTATAGTCAGCCGCTCCTGTTTTAGGGTATCGCGGTCTCGCAGGGTAACGGTTCCATCCTCTAAAGTGTCAAAATCGATGGTCAGACAGAAAGGAGTTCCGATTGCATCCTGCCGTCTGTAACGTCGACCAATGGCATCTTTTTCATCATACTGACAGGCGAATGACATTTTCAATTTATTATAAACGGCTTTCGCAGCTGTTGTGAGCTCTTCCTTATTTTTCAATAAAGGCAAAATGGCCACTTTTACAGGTGCCAGTGCCGGGTGTAGCTTTAGAACTATTCTGGATGATTCTTTACCATCTGCATCAGGAATCACTTCTTCACAGTATGCATTTGAAAGCATAGCAAGAAACATTCTGTCGCAACCTATAGAAGTCTCAACGACATAGGGAATATAACTTTCATTTAGTTCCGGGTCAAAATATTGCATTTTTTTTCCGGATAATTCCTGATGACTTTTCAAATCAAAATCAGTTCTGGAATGGATACCCTCTAATTCCCTGAAACCAAAAGGAAATTCAAATTGAATATCAACGGCTGCATTGGCGTAGTGAGCAAGATTATCATGATCTTTAAATCTAAGTTTATCGGGCGAAGTTCCCAGTGCCAGATGCCATTGCATTCTGAATTTTTTCCAGGTATCATACCAGGTCATTTCTTCACCCGGGCGGATAAAAAATTGCATTTCCATTTGTTCAAACTCCCTCATTCGGAAAATAAATTGTCTGGCAACAATCTCATTTCTGAATGCCTTTCCAATCTGGGCAATACCAAAAGGAACCTTCTGACGGGTTGTTTTTTGAACATTGAGGAAATTAACAAATATGCCCTGTGCCGTTTCAGGCCTGAGATATAATTTACCTTCTTCACCGGATATATTTCCTAATTGTGTGAAAAACATAAGATTAAACTGGCGTACCTCCGTCCAGTTTTTAGATCCATTGTCAGGATCAGTGATTTCTTCATCGGCAAGAATGGCACCTAATTCCCCCATATTTCCATCACGCATCGCATTAGCTAAGCGGGAAGCCAACAGATTTGCTTTTTCCATGTAAGACAATACTCTTTCGTTTGTCTTTCTGAATAGATCTTCATCAAAATTTTCACCAAAGCGTTTTACCGCCTTTTCCACTTCCTTATCGGCCTTTGCGATATATTTGTCAATCTGTTCCTCAATTAAAACGTCTGCTCTATATCTTTTTTTACTATCTTTATTATCGACCAGCGGATCATTAAATGCGTCAACATGACCTGAAGCTTTCCAGGTTTTTGGATGCATAAAAATGGCAGCATCCAGACCAACTATGTTCTCCTGCATCTGAACCATGGCAGCCCACCAGTATTGTTTGATATTATTCTTTAGTTCAACCCCATTTGGACCATAATCATACACGGCACTCAGGCCATCATAAACTTCACTTGAGGGATAAATAAATCCATATTCCTTTGCGTGTCCGGTGATTTTCTTGAATAAATCAACTATTTCCTGTGCCATTGGATTGGTTTTAAAACAAAATGAACTTAAAAAGCGTTGCAAAAGTACATTAAAACACAGTAAAATAATGAAACAAATGCGCCTATTTTCTTATTTGTTTTGTTTGGGAGCTTTATCCAGTTCCTTTATTTTAATCGACCGGCAGTCTGTAAGTGTTGATCCTTTTACGGAAATTGTCATGACCGGAACCATGAATGTCGAACTTAAAAGTGGAGAAAAAGAAGAGGTTGTTGTAGAGACCAAAGGTATTGAGGTCGGGGATATTGGGATTAAAGTAACCGGTGGTGTCTTACGAATAAATACCTTGAAAGCATTCAAAAATAAAAATATTGAAATCAATATCATTATCTATCATAAGCCATTATACGCTATATCGGCCTCTGCAGGGGCCATAGTTAAAAGAGAATTGACATTAGATGGAGATAAGCTGGATCTGGATGTTACTAGTGGTGCTGAAGTTTACCTTGACATTCAGTATAAATCCTTGAAAGCACTTAGCTCATCGGGTGCAGATCTGGTATTAAGCGGAAAAGCAGAATCTGCACACCTGACCGCAACAACTGGCGGAAAAATTGACGGTAAGAAGCTGGAAGCGGAACGAGCTTATGTAGTTTCTTCAACAGGGGCAACCATTTTGGTAAAAGCCATTTCAGAACTTGAAATTTCGGCTAATACGGGAGGAAATGTAAGGTATTATGGAACGCCTGTTAAAAAGTCCATTAAAAAAGTGTTGGCCGGTGAAGTTGAAAATGAGTATTAGCCTCTTCCAACAAAAGGATTATATTTTTTCTCATATCCGATCGTTGTGTACTCCCCGTGTCCCGGCCATACAACCGTTTCTTCAGGCAAATGAAACAGCTTATCCTGAATAGATTCTATGAGTAATTTATGATCGCAGCCCGGCAAGTCTGTTCTACCGATGCTTTCTTTAAATAATACATCTCCAGCAATTAAAAACTTATCTTTTTCACAATAAAAAGAAAGACTTGCCGGAGAATGCCCGGGCGTAAGTATAGCTTTCAGCATACTATTGCCAACGTATATTTCATCCCCTTCCTCAATAAACTGACCTGGTAATGGAGAAGGTTCCTGATAGGAAATGCCATACATGGCGGCAACAGTAGCCCCTCTTTCAAGCATACCCAGTTCACCTTTATGTATTTCAAGGGGTAAATGAAAAGTGTCGGCAACAAATTTATTTCCCAAAATATGGTCTATGTGGCAATGGGTATTAATAAGCCTGACGGGCTTTAAATTTAAAGTGTTGATTTTTTCAAGCAAGCTTGTTTTTTCATAATCATCAGAACAACCAGGATCAAAAATGACACATTCCCTGGTTTCATCATAAACAATGTAGGTGTTTTCCTGAAAAGGATTGAAAGTTAAAAATAGGACCTTTGCCATGTACTCAAATTAAAAATTTGGTGTAAAGATAAAATATTAAACACAGAGGATAAATATTTGTTAAATTTAAGGTATTATATGCTGATTGACTTAATAAGAGCCAACAATATGAAAAATGCTTTGCTATTTGTCGTTTTCCTGATCCTGCTTCTTTTTGGTCATCCTCTTCTTTCACAGGGAACCCAGGTGGAATTTGGGAAAAACAGAGTTCAATATCATCGTGATTTTGATGAATGGTCTCAGTATGAAAGTGATAATTTTATTGTGTTTTGGTATGGTCGATCCAGGAATATCGGGGAAGCGGTGGTTCAGTTGGCTGAATATGATTTTGATGAGGTTCAGCGTGTTTTAGAGCATAGGATGAATGAGAAAGTTCAGATTGTGGTATATGCAGATCTTACGGACTTCAAACAAAGTAATATTGGTCAGGAAGAAGTGTTTGGGAATGTAGCCGGACAAACTAAGATTATTGGCAATAGTCTGTTCGTTTATTATGATGGTGATCATTCTCATTTAAGGAAACAAATTAGAGAGGGAATTGCTTCTGTTTATCTGAATACCATGCTTTTCGGAGCTAATTTTCAGGAGGTTATTCAAAATGCAGTATTATTGAATTTACCACTGTGGTTCACGCAGGGATTAGTCGCTTATCTGGGTGAACCGTGGAATACAGAGGTTGATAATGCTTTACGCGAAGAAATGTCAGATCCTAAATTCAAGGGTTTTGGCAGTCTCGCTACCTCAAATCCTAGATTAATGGGTCATGCCTTATGGTATTTTATCAGAACCCAGTATACTCCTAAAACAGTCTCAAATTTACTCTATCTTACCCGTATTAACCGAAGTGTAGAAGGTGGGTTCCAATATGTGCTGGGTGTTCCTTTGAATGAGGTTGCCCTGCGATGTGAACGGTATTTTCTTGAAAAATATAAATCAGATTTATCCACCAGAAAGGCACCCCCAGCATCTGTAATACCCATCAAAAACAAAAAAGAAATACCTGTTACCAGAGCCAGCATTTCTCCAAATGGTCGTTCTATGACCTATCTTACTAATAATAAGGGTAAAATTAGACTTTATTTACAAGAAGTGAATGGCGAAAACAGAACCATAATCTATAAACAAGGCGTAAGGAATGTTTTTCAGGCTACCGACTATCAATATCCCCTGGTCTCCTGGTCGCCTGCGGGAAAGGACCTGGTAATTTTGACAGAAAAGAAGGATAAGTTATTTTTAGGTACTTATAATATCGAACGTAAAAAACTGACCAAAGAACCGCTGGCTGAACAATATCAGCGTGTTTACAGTATGGATTTCTATGATCCTTTTACCTTGCTTTTTAGCGCCGATGTAAGTAGTCAGGCCGATATATTTTTGTATTCTATACGTACCCGTCAAACCCAGCGAATTACCAATGATTATTTTGATGACAAAGATGCAAGCAGTGTCAATGTGGGAGGTAAAAAGGGTATCTTGTTTGTTTCAAATAGGGAGGATACTCTTTTAAGACCAGTTAGAAGAGATACCCTGTTACCTCTTAAGCCTTTTGATGTGTTTTACTATGATATGGAAACAAGAGGGAATGAATTGGTTCGGGTTACGCGAACACCTTTTGCAAATGAAAGGAAGCCTATAGGCCTTGATACAACCTTTTTTGCTTTTCTTAGCGACCGTTCCGGTGTGATGAACAGAGAAACAGGATTTTTGGAAACTTATATTCATCATGTTACCCGACATATTATCCTGAAGGATGGTATTCATTTACGATTTGATGCTGATTCTATCCCCTCCGGATTTGATACAACCCTCATTGACAGTATTTACCTGGAGCCTGTCTATAAAAAGAGGGCATTCACTGGTCTGAATTCCAATGTTGACAGAAATATTATTGACCAATATGATGGAAATGCCAATCAGGTATATTCGCTCCTTTTAAGAGAAAAAAAATACCTGATTACAAATGAATCGATCAATCCTGCAACCTGGTTAAATGTGGTAAAGGAAAAAGGGGAAGATTTACCATTTCCGTCCGTTGTTCCCCCGGGCATTACCCCTTCAGGTCGGGAAATATTGAAGAAATCTGAAATTACTGCCAGGGAAGAGCCACTGGATGAGAAATACTATTTTCAAACGCCATTCGGATCTCCAGCGAAGAAAATTGAGCCAGCATCCCCTGTTTTGTCTGACCAAACACCGGCGGGTTTGTTAAGTGGAAACACTACTATTCAAAAACCCGTTTATCGGTTGAGGCCTACCCAGTTAATTCCGTACAGGACCCAATTTCATACTGATTATGTGGTTACACAGATGGATAATTCCCTGTTATTTGGTGGATTGGATCAATTTGCTGCAACCCCTGATGGCTTTACGGTACCTCCGGCAGGTATGCTAATGAAAGTGAATGTAAAGGATTTATTTGAGGATCATGAATTTGAGGGTGGTATCAGGGTGCCGACCTCCTTTAATGGTGCTGAATATTTTTTCCTGTATCACAACAGGAAACACAGGTTAGATAAAAGGTGGGCTTTTTATATGAAAGACCTGAGGAGCAGAACAGAAACAAATGCCTATATCCCACAAAAGGAGAGATATAATATCTTGTTGGGGCAATTTACCCTGAGATATCCGTTTGATATCTTCAGAAGTTTGAGAGGTAGTGTCACCTTGCGCAGGGATCAGATGATACCTCTGGCAACAGATGCAGCCAGCTATACAAAAAATATTGAGGCTCAACCCAGAATTGGGGCAAGACTGGAATATGTTTTTGATAATTCCCTGGAAACTGGTTTGAATTTAAGGTCGGGTACCAGGTATAAATTTTTTGCTGAGTTTGTCAAAAAATTTGACTTCTCGACCAATGCGAATGGAGGCCAGTCTTTAACTTTCAGTAAGGGTATCATGAGTATTCTGGGTGTAGATGCCCGTTTTTATCAGCCCATACTGAAACATAGTGTCTGGGCTACAAGAATCGCCGGAGCAACGGTTTCAGGTTCAGAGAAAATATTATACTTTTTAGGAGGTGTTGATAACTGGCTGATGCCTAAACGGGATGACGATATTTCTATACCTCCTGGTAATTACGCCTTCCAAACGCTGGCAGCTAACATGCGTGGATTTAAATTGAATACCAGAAATGGAAACAATTATCTGTTAATGAATAATGAATTAAGAATTCCAGTGGCGAGATATATCTTTAAAAATATTGCATCCCAGTTGATTCGTAATTTTCAGGTAGTCGGATTCTTTGATGTAGGTACTGCATGGACTGGTTTTAATCCGTATCGTGCTGATAATCCTTTAAATACCTCCACCTATAAGGAAGGGGAAGCGATTACGGTAACGGTTAATTATTTCCGCGACCCCATCGTTGCAGGTTACGGGGTTGGACTTAGAACAAAACTTTTCGGTTATTTTGTGCGGGCAGATTATGGTTACGGTATTGAAACCAGGGTTATTCAAAAACCTATATGGCATTTGTCCATGGGACTAGATTTCTAAAAGCGTTTATTTTTTGCTGATTACTCTTTTTCTAATCCAGTTCGGAACAATGATGGCACCTATGAACAAATAAATATAATACCCCAACATTCGCCAGATTGTAGCGGTCAGGGTGGCTAAGGTACTACTTGGAATATAGTCGATTAAAAAACCGCTAAAAAGAACCTCCACAAAACCAGCGCCACCTGGGGTTGGGCTAAACAGGGTAATTAAGAACATGGACTCCAGTCTGGCAAATAACTGAACCAGATCTGTAAGTTGCCGGGAAATATGAGGATTAAAGGCCAGGATGACGGCAAGTAATAACAAGAAACGAGTACTCCAGGCACCAATGGTTGTCATCAAAGCGCGAAAATGCCAGTTAAATGGTTTAATCTTAAGTTCCCTGCTTGCCATGATTATTTCATTTCCTGTATTTTCAGCTGTATCTCTCCATTTTTTTGTAAAAGGAAAACGAGTTAAGGTTAAAAGTAATTCTTTCATTCTAACAGGCCTTAAAAAAAGACCGTAAAAGAATAAGGTAGTATAGCAAAACATGAATAAATAGGAGAATATGAAATAGTTGCCCCAACCTCCTAAATCGCTAAATCCGCTCATGCCTGGTCTGATGATGATACCACCAAAAAGGAAAAATAGAAATGGGATGGAAAATAAAAAGAATAGACCATCTAATACAATAGTATATAGTACGATGGTTGCCGTTTTTGCAAAGGATAATTTTTCCTTAGCCAGCATGTAAAAGGCAACAGCTGAACCACCCACACTCGTAGGGGAAACTGCAGAACTGAATTCCCAGATAAATATCAATTCAATACATTTCCTGAAGTTGAATTCGCCCTCACTTAGGAAATATAATCGGAATGAATAGGACAAGTGATGTATAATCAGAAATAAAATAGCTGCGAATAACCAGAAAAGCATGGGTCCATTCCATGAAATATTTTTTAATTCTTCCCAATCTACCCGTTTCCATATTAAATAGGCAACTGTCAATACACCAATGATAATAGGTATAAGGATTTTATTTAATTGGATAGACTGTAAAACAGCTTCCTCTTTTTGATTGTGCTGATGGTGGGAATAATCCTTTTTCATCTTTTTTGACAGGGCTTTTCTTTTCCCAAAATAAGCATTTAACTTAGCTTTTGTTTATTAAATCATTTTAATTTCTTTCTAATCAACTATATGGATAAACGATTACAACGTTGGCGATTAATTCTGGGAGCTGATGCTGTCGTCGATAAAACAGAAATACTGGACAAAAATCAAGCGGAAATGGATCTTTTATTAGCCTCTATTTATGATGCTGGTGAAACAGGTGCTTTAAAAGGTTCTTCTCCCCAGATAAACAGATGGCTTGGGGATATCAGAAAATATTTCCCAACGCCTGTCGTCCGTATTCTTCAACAAGATGCCCTTGAGCGATTGAATCTGAAGCAAATGTTGCTGGAACCTGAATTACTGGCTTCCCTGGAGGTGAATGTTTCTCTGGTAGCCACTTTACTGCAGTTGAAGGATTTATTGCCTGATGAAACAAAAAACACAGCTATGTTAGTTATCCAATCCTTGATTAATCAGTTAAGGAAGGAATTGAAACAACCTATTGAACAAGCTTACAGGGGCAGATTGAAAAAAAATTCATACCCTTCAGCTTTTCCTGGAGGAAAACTCGATTGGAATAGAACCATCCTGACCAATCTTAAGAATTATCAACCAACTGAAAAAATCCTCATCCCTCAACATTTTTATCGGTTTCATGCCAGTACACCCAAATTGAGCAGGTTAATACTTGCAGTAGATCAAAGTGGTTCCATGGCAAATTCTGTGGTACATGCAGGTATTATTGCCTGTGTGCTCGCAGGAATTTCGACGTTTAAAACGAATCTGGTTGTTTTTGATACGGATGTTTTAGAATTAACAGACCATCTGTCTGACCCGGTTTCTTTACTCTTTTCCGTTCAGCTGGGGGGTGGAACACATATAGCAAAGGCTTTGAATTATTGTCAGTCGCTGGTAACTCATCCTTCTGAAACTACACTCATTCTTATTTCAGACTTGTTTGAGGGCGATTTATCAGATAATATGTTTGGTATATTGGAGAAGTTAAAACAAGATGGGTTGAAAATCATTTCCTTATTGTCTCTTGATAATGAGGGGGTTCCATCCTTTGATAAAAAAAATGGAACTAAATTAGCGACTATGGGTATTCCTTCCTTTGCATGCACTCCTCAGCAATTTCCAGTCTTGATGGCCGCTTTATTCAATGGCAAAAATATTTCCAGGGAATCTATTTTCTGAAAAATTTCTTTTCATTCATATTCGATTTTATATTTCCTTTTTGGAAAATATTTGAAGGAATAGCGTAGGCAAGACCTAACTGTCCGCTTATTCCCCGAAATTTATCTGATATGCTTAACAGGGAAATCCAGTTATCGAGGGAGGCAAAAAAATGCATGTTACCCGTCTTGATTCCTATTTGATTTCCAATCTGGTATTGAAGCTGGGAGTTAAACCCGATGTTTAACCCAATATCCAGAAACGTTGAAATTTGTTGAAGGTATCCAATTCCGGCATTTATGGCAATTACTTCATTAAAAGTTTCAACAAATAAAAAGGCGGATAAATGACTATTATTAGAAATGGAATATCTGCTATTTAGGAAGATTTTAACAGGTAAAAAACGGATGGATGGCCTTTTTTTCCAAGCGGGCATCCATTCTTTTTTCAGGGAATCAATCCATAAATTAAAATTTGCGTCAATGGACTGACCCGCTTTTAGTAAGGGCAGTCCCTCAAAGGATATATTTTTATCGAAGGATAATTGACGGGATTCGTTCCATTTTATCATCCCAAAATCTATGATAGCACCTGAAAAACTTATCTTGTCAAATTGGTATTCAACCCCTACATCTATAGCTGCACCTAAATTTGAAAAAAGTTTTCCCGAAGTAATGGGAGTAGCATTTACCAGATAATTAATTTTACCGGATAAATTATAATTTACCGGATTAGTATAAAGGCTTGCTTCGTTCCGGGTTGTGTTTATGCCTGTGATACCATCCAGTATTTTAAATTTTATACCCAGGCTCAGTGATGGGACTGACTTCATTTGAAATCCCAGTTGAGCATAAAATTCCTGATAGACCATGCCTTCAAAACGGGTATTGAGGTCGATATTTTTTCCAATAAATGGTTTATTACCATAATAGACCAACCTTGCCAGTGTTTCAGGAAATTGAATGGATGCCCTGCTTATAAGTCTGTGTCCTAAACCTATCCAATTGTTTTCCCGCAGTTGGAAACCAAGAGAGAAGGTATGTATTTGAGATGCAATATCTATATAGTTAATAGAGTCCATAGAGGACATGATTCTTTCAGGATGTAGCCTAATGCCAGAAGAATCTTTTTGATTGGATTTAAATATGGAAAAAGGGGTCATTTGTATTCCTGCCTGTATTTGAGGCAGTGAGATAACCATTCGATGTTTCTTTGGATAATTTGCTGGATTTAAAACATTTCCCTGCCCGTAAGCCGGAATTAAATCCATAGTAAAGGAATATTGACTATAGCCAGTAAGGGTAAAGAGGCCTGAAAACAAGAGGGTGAAAAATAAACTTACCTGTTTAATCATTTTCAGACACTTAATATTGTACGAGTAAACTTAATTTTAAGGATAATTGCTGTCCTTTTTTTAGCTGAAAATAGGTCATTTCCCGCTGAATTGTACTCAAATATGCTTTTACAACCAGTCGATCAACACTTCTTAGTATATTCATCTTGTTTGCTGAAACAGGAAAATCCACTATTTCAGGCAGGGGAGAACCATTGGCTGAGAAGGCAGGATTTGATAATGTGGCCGGTCCCCCTGTCATCAGAGAATCCAGTATTTCCCCCTTTTTATCCATAAAATAACATTGCCCGAGTATCGACACCGGAATAGAATTACTGGAAATTATTCTGATAGTACCCGCCTTAACTTTTTCAAGAATCCCCAATGTAAGGGGAATAGTATCAGATAGAGGATAAAGCTTTAATTTGCCAGTCATTGGGATATTTATCCTTGCAGATACCAATAATTCATCGTTCCGGTGAATACTTCCGGTTCCACCAGGCAAGGAAGAGGTGTTCAAGGCTGCCTTGAGGTTAAAAAGAAGAGATGTTGCTTTTTTTTGGAGTATAGTTTTTATTGGGTTCGGATAAGCTATGGCAGCTACTGAATCCCTTATTATGATAGAAGGTTTGGGGGAAATGCCCAGATTGAAAACCTGGTTGTTTTCAAAGGCAGTAATGGTTTCATTGTTTCCGTCGGGAAGCTTGAGCCGGATATATGGGATCGAGATTTTGATTGGAATCTGGAAGTTATGCTCAAAAATCAAGGTCAGATCAGGCTTGTCAAAATCAAGATGACTGGCGTAAAATGGAAAAAGGAAATCAAGCGATTTATCTATATCCCCAACATCTAATGCAAACTGATTTAACGCAGTATTTAAACGCTGCCATTTCAGGTTTGACAGACGAATGGCTGCATTTGGTAAATGGTAAGATTTTCCCGATTCCCCTTCCGCTTTATAAGATAACGTTATTTTTTTATCCTTAATAATCATTTGTTTATCGGAAAGGCTAAGGGTGTTCGTTACAAATGGTTTAATACCTGAACCTGAATAGGCGGGCAAGGTGAGGGTTTGTACGATTGGATTATTTAAAAAATCTGTAAATGGCAGAGATAATAAAATAGTCAAGTTTTCTCCGTAGGGATTTTCAAAAAACCATTGTAGATTGCCACTTTCAAATGCTATAGAAACAGGGTTTACACCATCTGGAAGAGAAAAAGAGTAAGAAATAACAGGTTGGGAGATTGGAATCAGGTTCGGGAATAATTGATCGACTTCACCGATAAGCTGAAAGGCATTTAATTTTTGTAAACTCGTTGTATATTTTAAAAATAATAATCCATGCTGGTCTGTTGAAAAACTGGCGGGTGATTTTAGATTTGAAAAGAATGCAGCTGGTTCAAAAGTGGCATTTCCAAGCGGAAAAGCAATGGCTGTTTGTAGTTCCGGAAAGCTGAGTTCCTTTCCCAGATCACAGCCTGAACAAAAAATAAGAAAGATGAGAAGACTTATTTTCGGCATAAAGAAAATTAATCCAAAGACCTTGGATTATCAAAGATAACCTTTAAAGCTAAAGGAATCAAGCGTTAAAACCGGACAGTTTCAGCGTTAATTATTTTCCGCTCCTTCTAAAATTCTTGCATTTTCTGCAACCTGGAGTGCCTCTATGATACCGTCTATCTGGCCGTCCATGATCTGATCCAGGTTATAAAGCGTTAAATTAATACGATGATCTGTGCATCGGTTTTGGGGATAATTATAGGTTCTGATTTTTTCGGACCGATCACCACTGCCAACCAGACTTTTTCTTTGTGCGGCCAGCTCTGACTGTTTTGCTGCAGTTTGCTGGTCAAGAATGCGTTGATATAATTTTTGCATCGCTATCTCCTTATTCTGATGCTGGGACCGGCCATCCTGACTTTCAGAAACTATACCAGTAGGCAAGTGGGTTATTCTGATGGCAGACTCGGTTTTATTGACGTGTTGACCTCCGGCTCCACTGGCGCGGAAGGTATCAATTTTTAGATCAGCCCGATTAATGTTGATTTCTTCATCTTCCCAGACAGGAATAATAGCAACGGTTGCAGCAGAAGTATGCACTCTGCCTTGAGACTCCGTTTTAGGGACACGCTGAACCCTGTGGGCACCCGATTCAAATTTTAAATGACCGTAAACTTCATCACCCTGAATCTCAAGTACAACCTTGGAATAACCACCCAATACGCCTTCATTTACATCGAGAACTTCTGTTTTCCAACCTTTATTTTCCATATATCGGGTGTACATACGAAGCAGATCGGACACAAATATAGCAGCCTCATCACCACCTGTTCCGGAGCGGATTTCAAGAATTACATTTTTACTGTCAGCTGGATCTTTAGGAATAAGCAATATTTTAATTTTTTCTTCCATTTCCTCCTTTTGAGGCAAAAGGACGGATAATTCCTCATGAGCCATCTGACGCATATCAGCATCGCTATCTTTTAACATTTCCTGAGCGGTATTGATATTGCCGGTAATTTCAAGATAAACCTGATAACATTCAATCAAAGGTTTAAGATCTTTATATTCCTTATTTAGTTTTTTATACCGGGAAAGATCAGAAACAAGATCAGGATTCCCCAATTGTTCCTCTAATTGTTCATACCTGCTATAAATGGCGGCTAATTTATCAATCATAAAGCGTTATCCAGCTTAAAATTCCAGTGTCAAAATGAAAATGCAAAGGTACTATTTTTCGGGGTAAATCAGTATTTTGATTTAATAATTGGCATTGTCGACCGTTTAATAATAAAATATTACCGTTTTCTAAAAAAATAATACCTTTTACATTTGAAATTATAATTTTTTTCATATCTTTGTTTTGCTTATATAAAAAATACTTACATCATGGCACTTTTACTTGGTATAGAATCTTCATCTGAATATTGTACTGTTTTATTGAGTGAAAATGGAGTAATCAGATCCATGGTTCAACATACAGAAGCATTCTCTCACGCGGCATTTCTAACCAGGCTGATAGCTACCTGTATGGAAAAAGCATCATTGACTCTGAATGATTTAGATGGTATTTTTATAAGTATGGGTCCTGGTTCATATACCTCCCTGAGAGTTGGTGTGAGTACCGCAAAAGGTATTGCTTTTGCGCAGGATATTCCTCTTATAGCAATTCCCACCTTAAAAATACTGGCTTTAAGCGCTTTACAATGTAAGCAAATAAATGATGCCTGGTATGCAGGTATGACAGATGCCAGAAGAATGGAAGTCTATGTTGGTATGTATGATTCTGAGGGTAATGAAATAATGCAGCCTCAGGCTATGATTCTAAATGAAGATTCATTTGATGCCTACAATGATAAAACCCTGGTTTTTGCCGGAAGCGGGATATTCAAAGCGAAAGAACTTTACCAGGAAAGGAAAAATTTTATCTGGACATCAGCATTAATGGATTGGTCTGTTTTTGCTCAGCTGGGAGATGAAAAATTTAAGAAAGGAGATTTTGCTGATTTAGTAAACGGTGAGCCTGTTTATCTCAAGCCACCTAACATAACGGTAGCAAAAACACTTAATTAAGGATTCGGACATATTAATTTTATTATATATGAATAATTTTAATATATTTGAGATTTTAAACATTATGTACTTTTTTATACCCCCCATCATAAAAAGGTACAGTATTTGCAATATGAAAGATTGCAGCAGCAATTATTCCATAACAGGTTAAATTAAAACAATGAAAAACAAAATTTTAGCAAAAGAGCAACAGCTTGATTTCCCCCTGGATTATGCTGGTATTCGAAAAACTTTAATTTTATTACGTTCTGTAAATCACAAAGTTCGTCAACGTATCATTGAAATTATTGGACAAGGCAATAAAATAGTAGTTACTGATATATGTAACGAATTAGACCTTGACCAATCAGCTGTATCACAACACCTGGCTGTATTGAGGCAATCAGGAGTTGTTAAAACGGAGCGCAAGGGTAAATTTATTTTTTATTTTCTGAATAAAGATAGATTACATCTTATTCAAGCATTGGTACAATTGGAAAGCTCTCAAAATGAGAGCTTAATGTCCGCTTTTGAACATCAAAAACAAAAGCGCAATTTTTTCTGGCAGTAATTCTTAATATATAAAAATCACTTAGTCTGTCCATTCAGGAAAATTGGTACGGTATTTGATTTTTTGAAGCTGTGTAATTTTACTTATTTTTAAAAAAGGCTAAATGAGAAAGCAAAAAAACGAGACTATCATCCTTAAAAAAGGACAATCAGACATTCCATTAGACTATGCGGAACTTCGCAAAGCAGTTTTGGTGTTACGTGCTATTAATCACAAGTTAAGACAGCGCGTAATCGATCAGCTGGATGAGCATGGAAAAATGACGGTCACGGATCTTTATGTGAAATTGCGTTTGGAACAATCAGTAGCTTCACAACATCTGGCTATTTTGCGTCGTGTAGGTGTTGTTGAAACTACCAGGCAAGGTAAGTTTATTCACTACTCGCTTGACAAAAATCGTTTGGAACAGATTGCACGTCTGGTGGATGAGTTAGCCGGGTAAATAATCCGGTTATGAATCAAAGTTAATTTGGTATGTCTCAAGTTACCCCCCTCTGGGAAAATGCCTGCAAAAACCTCCAGTTGCGGCATTTTCCCAAATTTTAAAAAAGTGAAATGCACACACTTCGATTTTAAATTTTTAGAACTATGAGAAAAGTAAAAGAAAAAATCAACTTCAATCAGGAACAGCTGGATAATTCCACTGATATCCTGAGGGCGCTCGCCCATCCGTTGCGCATTAAAATTTTATCATTCATCGACCAGAATGATGAGATAAATGTCAACAAAATCTACAATACGCTCGATTTGGAACAATCCATAACTTCTCAACATCTGAGTGTTTTAAGGAACGCCGATCTGGTGCAGACAAACCGAGATGGTAAGTTTGTACAATATAGTATCGATTACCAAAAAATTGACAGAGCGGTTCATGCCATTAAATCATTCCTGAGTTCAGAAAACTAAATTTTCAGAAAATGTAGAGGTAACCTTGGAATCAAACCTCAAGGTTACCTCTAATTTCCTCTTTTTCAATTATTGGAGGGTTATCCTCTGTTTGAAAAAAATGTTTATAGCCTGTTATAATCAGGAAAACGCCAGTGGTGATGGCTATATCTGCAATATTAAATACAGGTTTGAAATAGGGGATATGTAACATATCGACGACCTTTCCCTGCAGGAAACCGGAATAACCTCCACCCTTAGGGAGAAATGTAGCAACATCCCCATGGTAATAAGATTCAGAAAAAAGAATACCATAAAAGGCACTATCCAGTATATTGCCCAAAGCACCGGATAAGATAAGACTGAAACTTATCAGAATTTTGAAATTTGCCTTCTCAATAATTAATCGGTAAACAAAAAACATTAAAAATGAGACCGCAATTATCCGGAATATGCTGAGCAACAATTTACCATAAACCCCTTGCAGGGCAAACCCAAAAGCCATGCCATTATTTTCCACAAAATGGATGGAAAGCCAGGAAAAACCAAAAACCGGAAATTCTTCTCCATAGGTAAGATGGGTTTTTACCCAAATCTTTAAGCCCTGATCCAGAAATAAAATCAGGAATATCAGGACGGCAACCAGGATGAACCGTTTCTTAACGCTCGTTTCTTGCATTAATCTATATCTTCAATGATTTCCTCCTCCTCATTACTTGCAGGATTTTGAATACTTGCCTTGTGTCTGCGCACCAGCGGATTCGCGTGGTCTTCCTGAAATTGCAGGCGGGACCGGACTAAATCAATACAGGTAAAAAGGGCAGTTCTAAATGAACCCGGATCAGCAATATTTTTACCTGCTATTTCAAAAGCAGTACCATGGTCCGGGGAAGTTCTGACAAAAGGAAGGCCTGCAGTAAAATTGGTTCCGCCACCAAAAGATAATAACTTAAATGGAATTAATCCCTGATCGTGATACATAGCCAAAATACCATCATACCTGGCATAATTTCCAGATCCAAAGAAGCCATCAGCCGGAAAAGGTCCGAAGGCCAGTAGGCCATTTTTTTTGCATTCCAGTACCGCAGGTCGGATAATTTCATCTTCTTCTTTTCCTATAGCGCCACCATCACCTGCATGTGGATTTAAACCCAACAAGGCAATGGTGGGTTTGTCAATACCAAAATCTTTTTGTAATGAGGCTTCCATCAGGTTTATTTTCCTTATAATCTGATTTTTAGTTATCGCATTGGCTACCTGATGCAAAGGGAGGTGGTTAGTTACCAGTCCCACTCTCAAATTATCCTGAATCATGAACATCAGACTTTCCGATTGTCCGAAAGCGTGGGTAAGATATTCTGTATGACCCGGAAATCCAAAATTGGCAAGTGCCATGGTTTCCTTGTTAATGGGTGCAGTTACCAGTCCGTCGATTCGACCCTCCTTTAATTCTTTTACAGCTCCTTCCAGCGATTTAATGGCATAAATACCGCCCTCCTCAGTTATTTGTCCCAGATTGATATTTACACTTTCTTGCCAGCAATTGACAACATTGACTGCATTTTGCTGAAATTTTTCACCATGTCTGATTTGTTGAAAGGGAAATTCAAGTTCGGTAATGTTTTTATGATAGGAAAGGACTTTCGCCGATCCGTAAATGACAGGGGTACACAAACGAAGAACTTTTGGATTGGAAATTGTCTTTATAATAACCTCTAGTCCAATACCGTTGATATCTCCAATACTTATTCCTATTTTTGGCTTTTCCATGTGTTGATTTTAACATCTCCTTTCGAGATTAATCCTACTTTATCACAAATTTACTCAATTTCTGATAAAGGACAAACGCAAGAATTTCGCAATCATTCTGTTTTATTTCATAATGATTTTAATCATTATGAAATTTTATAATTAATTTATACCTTGCAGCGTATTTCTTTAATTTTTGCGATATGAAGGAAAATCTCCCAAACCTATTAAAAAAGCCATTCTTTATAATAGTAATCCTATCGGCTTTTGTTATTAATAGCTGTAAAAAAGAAAATCCGGAAGTTTTATCTTCCAGATTGACAAAAGATTTTAAAGGAGAGGTTATTCAGGAATGGAATAATCTTTTTCTGGATCTGGAAAGATACGCACAAGGTTTCAGGCCATGTCCAACGCCCAGAACCATTGCTTATATAGGACTTGCCTGCTACGAAGCCTGTGTCATTGATATGCCGGCTTTCAAAAGTTTACGTTTTAATTATCCCGGGCTTAATCTGCCAACGCAGGAGCCTTTGGTAGATTATCATTATCCTACGGTTGTTAATGCCATCTATAGTAAATTACTTACAAATTTCATGGGCAATGTAAACGGAATTCCACCAGAAAAATTTTCCCGAATTTCCGCATTGTATAATAAATTGAAAAATGATTACAGAGATGATGCATCTGCTGAAAGTATTGTAAAATCAGATGAGTATGGAATAAAGATAGCAGAGGCTGTTTTTGAATACGCGAAAACAGATGCTGTCGGACACGATTATCACCTTAATCCTTTTAGAAATACAGTCAGTAAATATACCAACAGCAAAAAACCAGGTAGATTTGCACCGACAAATGCAAGTGGTGCAGGTATGTTTCCTGATTATGGATATGCACGAACATTCGTTATTAATGAAGCTGATAAATTAATTCCGGCACCAATTCCATATAGTGAGGAGGTAAATTCACAGTATTATGTTCAGGCAGCTGAAGTATATGCAGCTGTAAATAATCCTACGCCAGATCAAAGATGGTTAGCCTTTTTCTGGAGTGATGATCTCACAGGTTTGACTTTCAGTCCTCCTTCCCGGTGGCTGGCCATTGCCAATCAGGTTTATGAACTGGAGAATGTGGATCTGGAAACAGCGGTGTATGCCAATGCAAAATTAGGTGTTGCATTGAATGATTGTGTCGTTGCCTGCTGGTATTCAAAATATTTTTACGATGTTGAAAGACCAGTTGATTATATCAGGAAAATGATGAGGTCTTCCTGGCAGCCTGCCTTATATAATCCCATAACCAAGGAGACGGGTATTTCACCTAATTTCCCGGCCTATCCTTCAGGACATTCTACTATGGGAGGTGCTGCTGCTGAGGTTTTGACAGATATTTTTGGCAATTACTTTCCATTAACTGATCGTTGCCATGAAGGTAGAGAAGATTTTGAAGGTAGTAAGCCCCGTCAATTTAATTCGTTTTACGAAATGGCAAATGAAAATGCAATTTCCAGAGTACCTTTAGGGGTGCACTTCAGAATGGATTGTGAACAAGGGGTAAATCTGGGAATTCGCGTTGGTCGTAAAGTAAATCAGTTTTCCTGGAAAAAAGGTTGATTTTTATCGATAGGTAATAACGGTAATGATTTCACTTTTCCCGTTAACGTAATATATTTCTTTATTGGTGTATCCCATAACATCAAGCTTATTATTGCTGACGTTCAATTCCTGGATTTGACCATTACTATTAATTTCCAGCATATTTCTGTCATTTACCAACCAGATAGTATTGCCAAAAGTTAATATTCTCTGCCATTGATTAAGAGGAATAAACTGAATAAACTGACCCAGTATATCACACTTAATAATGCCCTGGTTCTGGTCAAAGAGGAAAAGGTGATTATCGGTCAAAGCCATAAAGTTAATTTCGGGTGGCTTGCTGCAACAAGAAATTAAGTCTGTTTTTTGTCTTTCAACCCTTCCTTCCTTATGAATACTACCCAATTGATAATTAAACCGGTCAAATAACCAGATCTGGTCGTTTTTTCCAGCAGCTATACAACTTATAAAACCCCACTTGTCCTTATCAATTGTCCATTCCTGTAAAGGCGAAAGTGTTCTGTCCAATGAAATAATCCGTTGCTGATCTTCATAAAAAACGAGTATTTGTAGCGGATTTCTTACATCTATATGGCTAACTTTGCCGTCTCTGTTATTGATATACTGGAATAAAAGCCGACCTTCCCTATCCCATTTTTTTATATATTGATCATCGGTTAGCGTATAGATTTGATTCAGGATATCAGTTTTTAATAACTGAATATTTTCCGATAATCGGATGGTAGTTTGAGGTAAAGACTGAGCATTAAGCCGCAGACAACATAAGATAATTAGAAAAAGCGGATTATTTATTTTCATAAACGACACCATTCGTATTTTCAAAAAAATGATACTGCAAGGCCGTTCCATCCCAATATGCATAGCTGAAGTGTTGCATCCAGTCTCCCAGATTAATATAACGGCTTTTTTTATTGGATAGCAAAAGGTTTATCGGGAGATGCCTGTGACCAAAAATAAAATAATCGATATACTCCCTTTTTAATTTTTCCTCGCAATACAATACAAGCCATTCCTTTTCAAAACCCATAAAATGACTGGGTTCCATATTGTGCTTTCTGCTCAGGGAGGATAAATTTTGAGCAATAGACAGGCCAGTATTGGGGTGTAACCTGCTGTAAGCCCATTGGGCAAGTGGATGGGTAAATACTTTTTTCATTCTTTTATATCCATAATCACCCGGACCAAGTCCGTCTCCATGACCGAGCAGAAATTTTTTATTATTCCATTCTTTCATAACGACCGATTTATGCAAAGAAACGCCTATTTCTTCTTCCAGATATCCAAACATCCATAAATCATGATTTCCGGTAAACATAGTTATGGGAATGCCGGCATCAACCAATTCGGCAAGTTTTCCCAACAGGCGGGTAAATCCTTTTGGTACTACTTTTTTATATTCAAACCAGCATTCAAAAACATCACCCAGCAGGAACAAAGCAGCAGCGTTTGGTTTTACCACCTCATCTAACCATCGGACAATCTTTCTTTCCCTGTAAAGGCTATCGGCAATAGTTCCGGCGCCTAAATGAAAATCTGAAGCGAAATAAATGAATTTTCTTGTTTCCATAAATCAAATGTAATAAATTACCAATCAAAGCACGATGTGCCTTAAATAAGTTTTAAAATTAGCATGATGAATATTAATCTGACCGGCAAAAATGCTTTTGTTTTTGGTGCCAGCAAGGGCATTGGAAAAGCAATCGCTTTTTCTCTGGCATCGCTGGGTGCCAATGTTACCCTGGCAGCACGTTCTGCAGATAAATTATCAGAGATTAGCCTGGCATTGAATAAATTAAAAATGTCAAAAGACCAGGATCATAATTATCTGGTGGTCGATGGAAATAACCCAGCCGATATAAAGCGGAAACTACAATTAATACTTGATCTTAAAACCTATCATATTTTAGTAAATAATACGGGTGGACCTCCAGCCGGAGCGATTTTATCAGCCGATTGGGAAGCATTTCAGCAAGCCTTTCAAATGCATTTACACTGCAGTCACCTTGCTGTTCAGCTGATGACTGAAAAAATGAAAGAAGCGGGATATGGCAGAATCATCAATATTATCAGTACCTCTGTGAGAATGCCAATTGAAGGATTAGGCGTTTCCAATACAACCCGGGCAGCAATGGCCTCCTGGGCAAAAACCCTTGCCAATGAGGTAGCATCCTTTGGCATTACAGTCAATAATATCTTACCTGGATTCACAGCCACAGAAAGGCTGGACACCTTGATGGATATCTGGGCTAAACAAAATGGGGTAACTAAAGAAGAGCAGATAGAGATAAGCAAATCCTACATTCCTATGAAGCGATTTGGAACACCTGAAGAAGTGGCAGATGTCGCTGCTTTTTTAGCCAGTCCAGCGGCTTCATATATCACCGGAACCAGTATCATTGTGGATGGAGGGCGAACTAAAAGCCTTTAATCATGTTTCACTGGTATGATTTAAATCGAAATAGGAACGAATCAGTTTTGATTTATGTTCTCCGCACAATTTTATCAGCACCTCGCGGTCAGCTTTCGCAATTTTTTTTACAGATCCAAGTTCGGTCAATAATAGCTGAATTGTTTTTTCTCCAATCCCTTGGATCTTTTCTAATTCTGATTGTATGAAATTTTTTGATCTGACGGTTCTATGGAAGGTGATGGCAAACCGATGAGCTTCATTTCTTGCCTGCTGAATGAGTTTTAGGGATTCGGATTTTTTATTAATATAAAGAGGAACCCCGTCTCCGGGAAAAAATATTTCTTCCAGGCGTTTTGCGATACCAATAACAGTCATTTTTCCATGCAGACCTAATTGGTTGATACTTTTCATGGCAGCTCCCAATTGCCCTTTACCACCATCGATAATGACCAGTTGAGGTAAATCTTTTCCCTCATCCAGTATTCTTTTGTATCTGCGATAAACTACCTCTTCCATACTGGCAAAATCGTTAGGGCCTATGACTGTTTTTACATGAAAATGGCGATAATCCTTTTTTGAAGGTTTGGCATTTTTAAAAACAACACAAGAGGATACTGGGTTTGTTCCCTGAATATTTGAATTATCAAAACAATCTATATGCAGGGGAATCTCTGCCATGTTTAAATCTTTCTGTAATTGTCTTAGTATTCTTTCAGCGGGTGTTTGTCGTTTTTCCTTGCTTAATAATTCTTTCTTTTTTTGCAGTTTATAGTACACTACATTTCGTTCTGAGAGCTCAAGTAATTTTTTCTTATCACCTATCTGAGGGATTGTATTTTTCAGATAGGGTTCAGTCAGTACCACCGGAATAGCAGTAATAATTTCAGGGGCAAAGCTATTAAACCGTTCCCTGATTAATGGGATAGCCAGAGACAATAAATCTTCTGGTTCTTCCTCTTCCAATTGAAGCATTAATTCCTGGGTATGGGCCTGAATTATTGCGCCATTAACGACTCTCAAATAATTGATATACGCTTCTTTTTCATCTGTTAAAATAGTAAATACATCTACATCCCTGATGTTATGGCTAACGATAGTTGATTTTGCCTGATAGTCTTCAAAAGCCACTAATTTTTCTTTGATAGCTTGTGCTTTTTCAAAGGCCAGTTCTTCAGCATATTGATTCATTATTTTTTTGAAATGCTGTAAGACAGAACTGAAATGACCTTTCAGGATATTTTTAATTTGTTCTATTTTTTCATTGTAGGCAGCTTCCGATTCCAGACCAGCACAAGGTCCCATACAATTTTTAATGTGATATTCCAGACAAAGCTTTATTTTACCTCCATTTATATTTTCCTCGCTTAAATTAAAAACACAGGTCCTTAAGGGGAATAATTGCTTAATAAGCTCCAATATTATTTTTAACCGGCCCTTTGAGGTGTAGGGCCCAAAATAAACGGAACCGTCCCGAATGACTCTTCTGGTAATGATGACCCTGGGAAATCGTTCATTTTTTATACAAATAAAGGAGTAGGATTTATCATCTTTAAGAGAAACATTATATCTTGGCTGATGTTCTTTTATTAAAGCACTCTCCAGAAGCAGCGCATCCGTTTCAGATTCTACGACTGTAAAATTCAGAAAATCTGCATTTTTTACCATTAATCTTGTCCTGAACAGACGATCCCTCCTTTCTCCAAAGTAAGAAGAAACCCTATTCCTGAGATTTTTGGCTTTTCCTACGTAAAGAATGGTTCCATCTTGCTTGCAAAATCGGTAAACACCAGGTGTTTTCGGAATGGTTTCCGCCAATTCCTTGTATTCCTCCGTTGTCATAAAGGTCGGAATCTAAGCTATTTCGGTATCTCTTAAAAAATCAATTTCCACTAATTCGCATAAAATATGTCCTACCAGCATGTGACATTCCTGGATTCTGGGTGTATCGGCGGAAGGTGCCTTAAATAGATAATCACTTAAGGAATCCATTTTACATGATTTTTGTCCGGTAAAACCTATGGTAATGATATCCTGTTTTCTCGCCTGTTCAAAAGCATGGATTACATTTTGGGAGTTTCCGGAGGTTGAAAGGCCAACCAGCATATCACCTGGTTTTCCTTTTGCTGTTAGCAATCGCGAAAATACTTTTTCATAACCGTAATCATTGGCAACCGCAGTCAGGAAGGCATTATCAGCACTTAATGCCTCTGCATTTAAGGGTTTCCTGTCGAAATAATATCTTCCTGATAGTTCAGCTGCTAAATGCATCGCATCTACAGCACTACCGCCATTGCCGCAAAACATGATTTTATTTCCATGGCGAAGTGCAGTTATCATTTTATGAGCTATATCACTCATTAGCTCCGTTAATTCCTGATTATTCAAAAGGGCTTGTTTACATTCAACAGACTCTTTAAATCTTTTAGTAATAATATCCTGCATGATGGTATGATTGGTAAACCTATGTAAAAGTCCTCAAAAGTACATAAAATACCTTATTTTTGAGGTTCATCAATAAATTAGCACTTGAAAATAATTTTAATCGGCACAGCACATCCATTCAGAGGCGGATTAGCATCTTTCAATGAACGACTGATGATGCAGTTTCAGCGAGACGGTCACGAAGTGATTATTTTAAATTTTACGATACAATATCCCTCTTTTCTATTTCCCGGAAAAACGCAGTTCAGCGATAGCCCGCCACCGGAAAATCTCAGAATAATACGTCGCGTAAATGCTGTCAATCCATTTTCCTGGATAGGAAATGGTTTTTACATTCTTTTCCAACAACCGGATATCATTCTTTTTAAATACTGGCTTCCTTTCATGGCTCCTTGTTTTGGGGTCATATCATGGTTGGCAGGATGGAGAAAGTCCATTAAAAGGCTCGCTATTCTGGATAATATAATTCCTCATGAAAAAAGATTTTCAGATACGATATTAACTTCTTTTTTTGTTAGCCAGATAGATGGGTTTTTAGCTATGAGCCAATCTGTTGCCAGTGATTTGAAACGCTTTTCCATTAAAAAGAAATGTCTTTTAAGTCCGCATCCCTTATTTGATAATTTTGGTCCGCCCATAGATAAAAAATTGGCAAGACAACATGTTGGATTACTGGAAGAACAAAAGGTACTTCTCTTCTTTGGGTTTATCAGACCCTATAAAGGTCTTGATTTATTACTTGATGCCATGGCGAAAATTCATCAATCGGATCTAAAACTCATTATTGCAGGTGAGTTTTATACAGACGAAAAACCCTATTTTCAGATGGCCGAGAAATTAGGCATTGCAGATAAACTGATCTGGAAAAATCATTTTATTTCCAATGAGGAGGTTGGTCTGTATTTTTGTGCGGCCGATCTGATTGTGCAGCCTTATAAGCATGCTACGCAAAGTGGCGTTACACAAATTGCCTATCATTTTGAAAAACCAATGATAGTAACTGATGTTGGTGGCCTGGCTGAAATTGTACCCGATGGTGTTTCAGGTTATCTGGTTAAACCTGATGCATCAGAAATTGCGGAAAAAGTTGATTACTTTTTTGATCATCCAGACCAGGTTGAAATATTACAAAATGGATTGCTTCAGGAAAAAAAGAAATATCTTTGGTCCGTCATGACTAAAAATTTAATTGACTTATCTCAAAAAATTGAAAAATGATGGTTCGCTGTAAAGCACCTTTGCGCATAGGTCTGGCAGGTGGGGGAACGGATGTTAGTCCATATACCGACGAATATGGTGGCGCTATTTTAAATGCGACAGTCAGTTTATTTGCTTATGCTTTCCTGAAGATAAGAAATGACCCAAAGGTAATCCTGGAGGCAATGGACCGTCAGGAAAAAGTGGAAATTGAGGCGGGTGCTTTTTTGCTTTTAGATGGAAAACTGGATTTGGCAAAAGGGGTATTTAATAGATTGGTAAAGGACTTCAATATACCAGTTACAGGATTCGAGTTAACAACTTATGTGGACGCACCGCCAGGTTCAGGATTGGGTTCTTCCTCCACTTTGGTGGTAGCTATTCTTGGCGCTTTTGTTGAAGCATACAAACTTCCATTAGGAGAATATGATATCGCTCACCTGGCATATTCCATCGAACGGGAAGATCTGAATATGGCGGGTGGCAGGCAAGATCAATATGCCGCTACATTTGGAGGCTTCAATTTTATGGAATTTGGGGCAAATGATAGGGTTATTGTAAACCCCTTAAGGATTAAAGAAAAAGTTCTTTTTGAACTGGAAAATAATCTGGTCCTGTTTTTTACTGAAACTTCCAGACTTTCTTCCTCCATTATTCAAAAACAACAGGATAATGTAAATAATAAGGTTTTATCTTCCATTGACGCGATGCATCAATTAAAGGAGCAGGCAATTTTAATGAAAGAAGCGCTGTTAAAAGGTGAAGTGAATCAGATAGGTGAAATTTTACATTTTGGCTGGCAACAGAAGAAGGCTATGGCACAGGGAATTACCAATGATTCGATCGACCGGTATTATGAAACAGCTATAAATGCAGGGGCAACCGGAGGGAAAATTTCAGGTGCCGGTGGTGGTGGCTTTATGATATTTTATGCTCCCGAAAATCATAAGTTTCAGGTAATTAATTCATTGGAGAAAATGGGTGGGAAGGTTCTTCCTTATCAGTTTGTTCAATATGGCATGGTAAGCTGGGGGTTATGATACACGGATATTTACTGGTTTTCATAGGTCTTTATTTGTTTGGTACTGTCCTAATCGGGTGGTGGGCATCAAGCAAGGTAAAAACTACCAAAGATTTTGTGATTGCCGGGCGACGTCTTCCAACCAGCCTGGCGGCCTGCGCTTTATTTGCCACCTGGTTTGGTTCGGAAACCATTTTAGGGGCTCCGGCAGAATTTGCTGAAAATGGTGTTTTAGGTATTATTGAAGATCCTTTTGGTGCAGCGCTTTGTCTGGTGCTGGTAGGTCTCATTTATGCCAGACCATTGTACAGGTTGAATATTTTAACATTTAATGATTTTTTTAAAATGAGATTTGGCAGAATAGCTGAAATTACCTCAGCTGTTTTTATGATTCCTTCTTATTTTGGCTGGATTGCAGCACAGCTGGTCGCGCTTGCTATCGTATTGAAAACAATCATAGGTATCCCGCTCATTTATGGCATTATTTTATGTACGATTGTGGTGGTGTTTTATACTTATTTTGGTGGTATGTGGGCTGTTTCCATTACAGATGCTGTCCAGTCTATCATGATTATCATTGGCATGTTATTGCTGGCATATTCCTTATCTGATCAGGCGGGTGGAATTCGGGTGGTTTTAGAGGCTCAACCAGAAGGTTTTTTTCGTTTTATACCAGATGCAAAACCAATGGCTGTTATGGAATATGTAGCCGCATGGATTACTATTGGATTGGGTTCAATACCACAACAAGATGTTTTTCAGAGAGTTATGGCTGCAAAATCGGAAAATACGGCGGTTAAATCTGGTGTTATCGCTGGATTGATGTATGTTAGCATTGGGTTAATTCCATTATTTATAGGCTTATGCGCCAATTATTTATATCCTGAGGTAAATCCTTCCGATAATCAGATGATTATTCCGGTTATCGTTTTGGAGCACGGATCACTATTTTTGCAAATTGTCTTTTTTGGTGCCCTTTTATCGGCTATATTAAGTACAACTTCAGGAGCAATTTTAGCTCCGGCAACGGTACTTGGAGAGAATATTCTCAGACCTGTACTGAGAAATAATTCGGATAAAGTAATGTTGCATACCATGAGGCTTTCTGTGGTCGGAGTTGCTTTTTGTGCTGCTTTCCTTGCCACCAGCAAATCAAATATTTATGAATTGGTAGGTCTTTCTTCCGCATTAAGTCTTGTTTCATTATTTTCCCCTTTGACGGCTGGCCTGTTTTGGAAATCCGCTTCCAGAACAGGAGCTATTTTGAGTATGATTAGCGGAATGCTGGCATGGATATTAGCTGAATTTGTCATCCGGATGGACCTGCCAGGTATTCTTTTTGGTGGGGGAATCAGCCTGTTTTTTATGATTACGGGCAGTTTATTATTTCCCGATGACAGCCATCCTTTATTTCTTAAAAATTCGGAGCAAACGATGGTCTAAGTTGTTGGTCTGAAAGGGTATCGGCAAGCAGGCGGATGTCCTCTTCCTGATGAAGGGAACTCAGGACAATTCTGGTTATAGGTTCATCTTTGGAGGTGGGATAAGGGAAATGAGATACAAAAATCTTATTTTTAAATAAATGGTCAGCAAGGGTAGGGCTTTTTGAAAAATGGACTGGATATCCGGGAATACTTCTCAAAAGTGGATTTGTTTCTCCAATCAACTGCTCAAATTGAACCATGTTTTGTTTTAAAATCTTCCTTAAAGAGGTATAATGCGATTGTAGTTGAGTCCAGGTTTCCAGATAGGCAGGAGAGGCAGGTGATGCACCTCCAAAATGAGGACTTTGCCATATTTCATTTATCCAGTGTGTATTTCCGGCAATTAAGCCTGCTGGAATACCCATAGCTTTTCCCATGCTCCCAATCATTACCCCTTGAATATGACCGGGCAAAGTCAAAGAGGGTAACACGCCAGTTCCATCTTTGCCCCTGATGCCCAAGGTATGGGATTCGTCCAGAACAAGTATTATTTCTCGTTTATCTCCAAGTTGATGGAGCCAGTTGAAATTATATGGAATAACTTGTAAGGAATCTATTGCATTGCTGTAAATGAAAAGAGGAGGACCTGACTGGTAACTCTTTGTCAGACAGGTTTCTTCCCAATCCTCTCTGCTTTTAAAACTGGCAGGAATCTGTAACCAAAGCGCAGGATGGGCATTTGGTGCAAAAATTAATTCCCCTTTGGAATCAAAGACGCGATAGGCCAGAATGCCGGCTAAAGTACCCGAAGATACAGTTAAGGCTTTCTCTTGTTGAAGATACCCGGCCAGCATTTGCTCCGTTTTATCATAAATATCCAGTCGCATAGATCCAATTCTGGAACTTCCAAAGTTACTTCCATACTGACTTATGGAGGCAGTCAGTTTTTCATGGAAAACAGGATCATTTGCCAATCCCAGATAACTTGTTCCGCTGAAATATAAGAAGGCAGAACCATCCCAGAACATCCATCTGCCCGGTTGATGACTTAAAGAATAAATCATAGGTGTAAAATTTTAGGCAGGGTCAGATAAGTTTTGCTCCAATTCCATTTCTCTCAGGAAACCGCACTTTTCCATGCTGAATTAAAACCCCTTCAGCGGGGTCATTGGAGAGCAAAAGAGCTCCGTCCATATCGACATAATCCAGTAAAGGCAGTAAATGTGCAATGGCCGTAATACCTATTGAAGATTCAGTCATACAACCGACCATAACTTTCATATTTCGTTTTTTAGCTTCCTGAATCATACGCAAAGCAGGTGTAAGTCCGCCACATTTCATCAGTTTAATGTTTACACCGTGAAAATACCCGGCACAACGTGAAACATCCTCTTCTTTCTGGCAACTTTCATCTGCGATAATGGGTAAGTCGCATTTTTCAAATAATAACTTTTGCCCATCCCAGTCATCTGGCTTTAGAGGTTGTTCAATAAATTCAACACCATATTTTTTTAATTCAGGCGCATATTCCAAGGTTTGTCTGGCAGTCCAGGCGGTATTTGCATCCACTCGAAAAATAGCTGAAGTATGTTTTCGGAGATGTTGGATGATGTCTAAATCATTTTCTGTACCCAGTTTTATTTTATAGACAGGCCATGGCATCTCCTCCATTTTAGCAATCATCTCCTCTAATGGTCCAAACCCCAGGGTATAATCAGTCAATGGCTGGTCATAATAGGTAAGCCCCCATTTTTTATAAAGAGGCAATCCCTCATTTTGAGCAATTAAATCATGAGCTGCTTCATCCAGGGCGCATTGTTCAAAAGGGTGATCTTTCAATAAAGGATGAAGTATTTCCCAATAACTTTCTGCCGTTTCTAAAGGGGTTGATTCAATTATAGGTTTCCATTTATTGAAACGATGTAACATTTCTTCCTGAACGAGACCATAATATCTGGTTGCCGTTGCTTCTCCATAACCTGTATGTACACCATCGGAGAGAGATACGATGACTGTAGGTTGATAATCCCTTGAACCATGGGTAATTCTAAAGGTATGTCTTAATTTCAATTGAAAGGGAAGTACGTTCAAGGTTAGCATCATCGGTCTTAACATTTAAATAGTAGGGGATTCCAGATAAGTCAGGGTCCTTCTTTCAGTATCAAGTTCAGCCAGGATACCAATGGGCAAGGTGAAATTGTTTGGAACATGGCCAAAAGATAAACCATAGACGGCAGGTACTTTGAGGTCACCCAGTCGATCAGATATGGTTTCTTTCAAGGATAAAGATTCTTCATCCTTTTTGGGATTACATCCTTCGAAAACACCCAGAACGAGTCCTTTGGCCTTATCAAGATTAGCAGATTGCCTTAATTGTGTAAACATTCTGTCAAGACTGTAGGGCCGTTCATCTATATCTTCCATGAATAATAATTTATCTGTTGCATCAAAAGCAAAAGGAGTACCAGCCAGAGCGGCGAGCAGGCTGACATTACCTCCTGTTAATCTTCCAGTGACTTTTCCGGCGTAAATGGAATATGGTTTAAAGTGTTCTTTTTCAGGGGTAAATTCTTCTGTAGCTAATGAAATGACATAAGGACTTGTAAAAGAATCAAAAAGGATACCCTTGAGGTGTTGAACAGAATAAGGCGTCCAAACGGCGCCAGCGACCGGACCGTGAAACCCTACCAGACCTGTTCGAAGGAAAATTGCTTGAAGTAAAGCAGTGATATCACTATATCCAATGATTATTTTAGGATTTTTTTTGATTAAATCATAATTGATAAAGGGTAAAAGCCTGGAACAACCATACCCTCCGCGGGCACACCAGATAGCTTTTATGGAGGGATCTTCAAAGAAAGCATGCAAATCATCCAATCTTTGTGCATCGGTTCCTGCTGTGAATCCACGTTTCTCTCGGACATACTTGCCGGGAACAACCTGGAGCCCTAACTGGGTGAGATTAAGTACTGCTTTTTCATAACCCGCATCAGGAATATAACTACCTGGGGTAATCAGACCAACCTTGTCTCCCGGAAGGAGTCTTTTTGGTTTGAGTATAGGTTTATAGGTTGTTGAATTTTCTGCAATATTTCTATTCACATTAAGTGTAGTAAATAAAAAAGCAGAACCCAATGATTTTGAAAAATTTCTTCTATTCATTTTGATTTACTAATTTGCTCATGAGGTTAGATAATTTATTTGCAATCTCTTTCCTGGAAATGGAGGAGATTAGGGGACTCATCTGATTTCTTTCAAATTTATTTTCTTTGTATAAATGATATTTTTCAATTAAAAAGGTTTTAATTCCTTGTAAATCATTGAAGTCAAATAACTTTCCAGCCTTTGTATCTGAAATAAGTTTTGCAGCATCTCCATCAGTTGGACCAATTGCCAGTATAGTTCCCCCAACTCTTAAATATTCATACATTTTTCCAGGCATTATACCTCTGTCACTACCAATACTTTTAGGTATTGGCAGCAATAAAATATGGCTTTTATATAAAGCAGGAATTATTTCCTCATGAGGTTTATGGGAAGAAAAAAATAAATTTTCACTTAGACCAAGATCATTCATTTGTTGAATAATTTTGTCATCTATTTTCCCAATTAGGTTTATCCGTAAATCCTCTTTAAAATGCGGTAATTCTGATGAAATCGAAGCTATAATTTCCCACAAAACAGATGGATTTCTTTCAAATTCCAGAGAGCCTGCATGAATGAGGGTAAATTTAGTATTAAAAGTAAGATCAGAAATATTAAAATCTTCTTCGTCAAATCCATTTAAAATCACCTCAGCATTTTTAGCACCACGATTCAAGAAATCATTTCTAAGAAAATCACTTACTGTAATAACCAGGCTTGAATCTCTTAAAACCGATTTTTCAAGGCGTCTGTGAATGTTTAACGTTAATTTGGAATTGGGTAAATTTTGAAGAAAATAATATTGTGTCCAAGGATCTCTAAAGTCTGAAATCCATGGAATGTTGTTTTTTTTTGCAACATACATTCCTATTATATGTGAAGAATGAGGAGTGCTACTTGAAATAATGATATCAACAGGATTATGTTTAAGTTCTCTGTTTAAATATTTTATTGATGGAAATATCCAAAACATTCTGGCATCAGGAATAAAAATATTTGCCCTAATCCAACTAATCATTCCTGAAATGATAGTTTTAATTTTTGTTGTATTAACAGCGCTAGTATTGCTTGATAATCTATTATAGTAAATATATGGTTCCCAGATTGGACATTTTATAGTCTTTATGTTTGGGTGTATGTCCTTTTCTAAGTGCTTGTCTTCATTTAAATAACTTTGTTTTTTAGCGGTAAATACAGTAACTTCCCATCCCAGTTCTACAAGGTGTTTAGAAAATTTTAACCATCTCCTAACTCCTACTCCTCCTTCCGGAGGCCAATAATAAAGAATTAATAGAGCCCTTTTTTTGTAATTTTGCATTTGGAAATAATAAAAGTTCAGATTTGGTTGTATTTCAAACAAAGCTATGAAATTCTTTTAGAAATTAATAAAGGACCTTTTTGAACCTTTTTCACTACTTTCAGGTAAAATGAATTCATTTTTATTCAACATTATAGTTTATTGAAAAATGTTAGAAAACAACTATTCCGAAGATAATATTATTTCGCTCGACTGGCGGGAACATATTCGCTTACGTCCTGGCATGTATATCGGAAAACTGGGTGATGGTTCCACGCCTGACGATGGTATCTATATCCTTATTAAAGAAGTGATTGATAATACCATTGACGAGTTTGTAATGGGATTTGGAAAACAAGTGGTGATTAAAATGGATGAACATTCCATGGAAATCAGAGATTTTGGACGAGGTATCCCATTGGGAAAAGTCATTGAATGCGTTTCCCAGATCAATACAGGTGGAAAATATGATTCCAAGGCGTTCAAGAAATCTGTGGGTCTCAATGGTGTAGGTACAAAGGCAGTAAATGCCCTTTCCTCAACTTTTAAGGTTATCTCCAATCGCGATGGAAAACAGAAAAAAGCAGCTTTTAATAAGGGTATTCTGGTTGAAGAATCTTCCTTACTGGATACAGGCGAATCAAACGGCACCTGGGTGTATTTTGAACCAGATACAGAAATTTTTAGAAATTTTCGTTTCAGAAAGGAATTTATTGAGAATCAACTCTGGAATTATGCCTATTTAAATGCAGGATTAAAACTCGTTTTTAATGGTTCAACCATCGTTTCCAAAAATGGTTTGTTAGATCTTCTGGAGCGTAAAACTAAAAATGATGAACTTCGATACCCTATCATTCATTTGAAGGGCGAAGATATTGAGTTGGCTCTTACCCATGGAAATCAATACGGCGAATTATATTATTCTTTCGTGAATGGCCAGCATACTACTCAGGGCGGCACTCATTTACTTGCCTTCAAAGATGCCATAGCAAAAACAGTAGCTGAGTTTTTTAAAAAGAACTATGACAGAAGAGATGTATTAAGCTCTGTCATGGCCGCGATAAGCATTAGGGTGGAAGAACCTGTTTTTGAATCCCAAACAAAAACAAAACTGGGGTCCTCTCACATGGGGCCTGATGCTCCCTCCGTCAGAACTTTTATAGGTAATTTTGTTAAGGAACAACTGGATAATTATTTGCATAAAAATCCGGAAATTGCCAAGTTAATTGAAAAACGGATCCTACAGTCAGAAAGAGAAAGAACGGAAATTGCAGATATAAAAAAGCTGGCAAACCAAAGGGCAAAAAAGGCAAATCTGCACAATAAAAAACTTAGGGATTGTCGTATTCATTTTAATGACCCTCCCAAAAAGGTAAGTGATGAAGATCGTAATAAAACAACTCTTTTTATTACAGAAGGTGATTCTGCCAGCGGTTCCATTACAAAAGCAAGGAATGTACAATTTCAGGCGGTTTTCAGCTTAAGGGGTAAACCTTTGAATTGTTTTGGAATGACTAAAAAAGTCGTTTATGAAAATGAAGAGTTTAATTTGTTACAGCATGCCTTGAATATAGAAGATGGTATTGAGGACTTGCGGTATAATCAAATTGTTATTGCAACAGATGCAGATGTGGATGGTATGCATATCAGATTGCTTTTACTCACCTTCTTTCTACAATTTTTCCCCGATCTTGTCAGAAGCGGACATGTTTATATTTTGGATACCCCTCTTTTCAGGGTCAGAGATAAAAATCAGAAGTTTTACTGTTATTCTGAAAAGGAAAAACTGGAAGCTATTGAAAAATTAAAAGGTAAACCGGAAATTACTCGATTTAAAGGATTAGGAGAAATTTCACCCGGCGAATTCAGTAGCTTTATCGGCCCGGATATCAGGCTGGATCCTGTATTCCTGAATGATGAAACCGATATTGATGAAATTCTGGCCTATTATATGGGAAAAAATACGCCACTAAGACAGGATTTTATTATCGGTAACCTGCGATTTGAAAAAAATGACATCCTTGAATTTGCCTGATATATAAGGGTAATTTTGTCGGGAAAAGGGTAAGTTGTTTTTCTTTTTGCTGTAAATTATCTGCCATTTTTGTCATGGCACAAATATTGCCAATTATAATAGCCCCAGACAAAAAGGAGCTTTCATTGCTTTTGTCTGACAAATTGTCACATTGATTTATTTATTAAATATTACCATGTTCGAAACATTTTTTGGCAGTCAGGAAAAAGATGATGATACAGAATTCATGCCATTAATTCCAATGGAAGATGACGGTTCTGTGGGAAAAATGGATAAGATTCCTTCTCAAATTCCGATTTTAGCGCTTAAAAATACAGTTCTTTATCCTGGCGTAATTATTCCAATTACGGTTGGCAGAGATAAATCTATAAAGTCTATCAAAAGATCTTTTGATACAAGCAGGGCTATAGGTGTACTTTCCCAGCGCGATATCCAAAAGGAGGATCCGGGAAAACCTGATTTATATGAAATTGGAACCGTTGCCAGGATTATCAAGCTGTTACGTATGCCAGATGGCACAACAACGGCTATTTTACGCGGTCAGCAAAGGTTTAAATTAGAAGAACTCACCCGGCAGAAACCTTATCTGGAAGGTGCCATTTCACTAATAGAAGAACAGAAAAAAAATAGCGACCTCGAATTTACAGCGCTTATTTCTACCATTATGGATATGGCTAAAAGGATTATTGAACTTTCCCCAAATATTCCTTCCGAAGCTATCGCCATGCTTAAAAGTATTGAGGATAATTCTTTTTTACTCAATTTTATTGCCTCAAACTTAAATTCTACCATCGAAGTTAAACAGCTGATTCTTGAAACTGATGACCAATCGGGAAAGGCAGAACTTATTTTGGGGGAAATTTCCAAACAGTTACAACTGCTGGAATTCAAAGATCAGATTGAGTCTAAAGTCCGGGTGGATATTGATAAGCAACAACGGGATTATTTTTTGAATCAGCAGCTGAAAACCATACAGGATGAATTGGGGCAAAATCCTCAGGAAGAAGAAGTTGAAAGGATTTCTGCAAAAGCTGAATCAATAAAATGGTCAGAAAAAACAGCTAAACATTTTCAAAAGGAAATCGCCAGGCTAAAAAGAATTAACCCGCATTCTCCGGATTATAGTATGCAAATTACTTACCTGGATTTACTGACAGAATTGCCCTGGGATAAAACTTCGGCAGATAATTTTGACCTCCATAAAGTAAAGAAAACACTCGATGCGGATCATTTCGGTCTTGAAAAGGTAAAGGAAAGAATTATTGAACACCTGGCTGTATTAAAGCTGAAGGGTGATATGAAAGCGCCAATTATCTGTCTGGTAGGCCCTCCGGGAGTAGGTAAAACTTCTTTGGGTAAATCCATTGCCAAAGCGCTGGGGCGTAATTTTATCCGTATGTCATTAGGTGGTATTTCTGACGAAAGTGAAATAAGAGGGCATAGAAAAACCTATATTGGGGCCATGCCCGGCAGGATCATTCAATCATTAAGACGATGTGGAACCAATAATCCGGTATTTATTCTGGATGAAATTGATAAAATTAACAGAGATTTCAGAGGAGATCCTTCTTCAGCGCTGCTGGAAGTACTGGACCCTGAACAAAACAGTACTTTTCAGGATAATTATCTCGAATTGGAGTTTGATTTATCTAAAGTTCTCTTTATTGCGACGGCCAACTCATTGAATACCATACAACCTGCCCTGCTCGACAGAATGGAAATCATCGAGATAAGTGGCTATTCGGTGGAGGAAAAAATGGAAATAGCTAAAAAATATCTCATTCCGGAACAATTAGAAGCGCATGGTCTCCAGAAAAAACATATTAAATGGAAACCCGCAGTGCTGGAATATATCATTCAACATTATACGCAGGAATCAGGTGTAAGAAATTTGAACCGCCAGATTGCCTCTGTTATGAGAACCATAGCAAAATGGGTAGCCGGCGATGAAGCTTATCAACCAGAATTAACCACGCAAATGGTCACCAGATTTTTGGGGCCCACCTCTTTTAGTCCAGATCAATATACCGGGAATAAAACGCCAGGCGTAGCCATTGGTCTGGCCTGGACACAAATGGGAGGTGCCATTCTTTTTGTGGAATCCTGTCTGACTAAAGGAAATGGAAAACTGATAATGACCGGAAATTTAGGTGATGTAATGAAGGAATCTGCAACAACAGCTCTTAGCTTTGTGAAAGCACATGCCGAAGAATTGAATATTGATCTGGAACTTATGGAAAAAAGAGATATTCATTTACATATACCGGAAGGTGCCATTCCCAAAGATGGTCCGTCAGCAGGTATAACTATGCTTTCAGCCATTACCTCCATTTTTACCGGAAGAAAAGTGCTGCCTTATCTGGCTATGACAGGTGAAATAACCCTTCGGGGTAAAGTCTTACCTGTTGGCGGGATTAAGGAGAAAATCCTGGCGGCTAAAAGAGTTGGGATGAAAGAAATTATCCTCTGTAAGGAAAATGAAAAGCATATCCTGGAAATAAATCCTGAATATATAAAAGGTTTGAATTTTAAATATGTTTCAGATATGTTTGAGGTTTTAAATCTGGCTTTAGAACCCGCACATAAATAATTTGCCTTTTAATTGCTTTTTTTGTATTTTTAAACGAAATAAATCGAACCATTTATTTGAATGGCGCGTCTTTATCTCAAATTATCAGGCATGAAACTTAGATATCTGCGAATTCTTCCTTTCTTTACCTTTTTGCTCCTGGCAAATATGCTGTATAGTCAGAAAAACAATAGTGATCAACAGCAATTGGTGCAATTTTCAGGCTTAGTTTTGGATGGGAGCGATCAGTCAGAGCTTTTTCCGGTGCCTTACACCAATATCCTTATAAAAGGTAAGAATAGAGGTACCTATGCCGACTTAAAGGGCTTTTTCTCTATCGTTGTGGAAAAGGGAGATATTATTATATTTTCTGCTGTCGGTTATAAGACAATTGAATTTCAGGTAGCCAAAGATCTCGAAGACGATAAATACTCTATTGTTCAACTAATGTCTCAGGATCCCGTTAATCTGCCAGAGACTGTCGTTTTCCCCTGGCCAAGCAGAGACCATTTCAGACTCGAATTCTTAGCCATGGATGTCACCCCTGAGTTGCAGAAAATTGCAGCTACAAACCTTGCAAAGGAGGTTCTAAAGAAAGCGGAATCATCAGTTGCCTATGATGGTAATGAAAATGCAGACTATTTTATGAGGCAGCAAGCTTCAAATTACTATTATTACGGACAAAGGCCACCCATGAATATTTTTAATCCTATAGCATGGAAAAAATTCTTTGATGCCTGGAAGAAAGGGGATTTTAAAAAGAAAGAGGATTAATTGGTATATATTCTTTTTTTGCCCCAGATGAGAAGCTGGATGCCATAAACACTTAAACAAAAGAGTAAAGAGGTAAAGGTTAATATACCTGTTCCTGTGTAAACTTTTGTCGTTTGCATATTTATATAAGCAAACTGATAACTGTAAAAATCTGATAAGATAAATAAGGTGTGGATGATAAATAAACAAGTGAATATTTGAACCAGTATTTCCAGATAAATGATTTGTCTTTTCTTTTGAATACTCCTTACGCTTTCTTTTTTAACTCTGATATATCTCAAACTGAAAAATAAATAAGCAAAAAACTGGGTAACATAGGCTCCTGTTTCCATGCTTCCGAAAAATGGGTTCATCTCTGGTGAAGTATGTGGGAGAATTCCTGTATGATAGCTTCCAAATGAAATGAAGAAGTATCCTATTTGCCCAAAAGCTAACAGAAAATGCTTGGTGTCAGTCCATCGTAATTGATATCCAGGGAATAATTCTGTTTTGATATAATAAAAAAAAAGTACAGGTAGTGCTAAAGTAAAGTAAATGGGCAGAAATCTTATTCTTGGGAATAATTCAAATAATCCAAGTATCCTCAGTACAAAATGTAATTGGGTAAATCCAAATGCTAATAGTAAAAGGGATAAGAAAAAATAAGATCGGGGCTCATCCTGCTTTCTGAAAAAAAAGCGTATGCCTACCAGTATCGTTTGAATGATAACAAAACCAATAACTGACAGGACCATCCAATAATAAATGGTGTGCGACTCCATAGTTTGAAGCACGCGATATAATTCCATTGGTACTGGTTTTATTCATTCAAAGGTAATCCTTTTTACAATGCTAAAAATCACCAGGACTTAATAATTTATTCATTTAAGGCATGGTTATTATCCTCTATTTTCGCATTCATTTTAACTTAATACAATGACATTATATTCACCAGTAACCCCGGAAGAAGCGGTTTCCCACGTCAGGTCTAACGATAATATATTTATTCACAGTGCGGCAGCTTCTCCCCAAATATTAGGAAAGGCTTTAGCTGACAGATATCGGGACTTAAGGAATGTCACTGTTTATCAAATTCACACTGAGGGACATGCTCCTTATGCAGAAGCATTTTGTCAGGATTCATTTCTGATTAAAAGCTTGTTTACAGGTGCCAACATGAGAGAGGCAGTGGAATCAGGCAGGGCTGAATTTGTACCTATTTTCCTGAGTGATATCCCTTATCTATTCAGACGCAGAAAAGTGCACCTGGATGTTGCACTGCTACAGGTTTCTCCTCCCGATAAAGCGGGTTATTGCTCTCTCGGTGTTTCTGTTGACACTTCTTTGGCTGCAGCGGAATGTGCCACACTGCGTATCGCCGAAATAAATCCGAACATGCCAAGAACCCATGGAGATGGAAATATACATATCAGTAAATTTCATTGTGTGACGGAAGTGAATTATCCTTTGCCTAATCATATTGTTTCAGAACCTACTGAAGTGGAAATGAGTATTGGCCAGCATGTGGCGGGTCTGGTTGAAAATGGAGCCACCTTGCAGATGGGTATTGGGGCTATTCCAAATGCCGCTTTATTTGCTATGAAAAATCATAAAGAACTAGGCATACATACGGAAATGTTTTCCGATGGCATTATCCCGCTTATTGAAAGCGGTGTGGTTACCAATCAACATAAAACAAAACATAAAGGTTATGTTGTTACCGGATTTATGATGGGTTCAGCTAACTTATATGATTATGTCAACGATAATCCTTTAATCAGAGTTCTGGATATTATGTATGTTAATGATACGGCCGTTATCAGGCAATTGCCAAAAGTTACGGCTATCAATAGTGCCATTGAAGTTGATTTGACAGGTCAGGTTTGCGCCGATTCCATTGGAACACGTATCTATTCAGGTGTGGGCGGTCAGATGGATTTTATTAGAGGAGCTGCTCTTTCAGAAGGCGGTAAGCCGATTATTGCCTTGCCGTCTTTAACAAATAAAGGGATAAGTCGGATTACGCCTGTGTTAAAGCCGGGAGCTGGCGTAGTAACTACCCGTGCCCATGTTCAATATATTGTAACTGAATATGGTATCGCTGATCTTTTTGGTAAAAGTATTCCCGACAGAGCCAAAGCACTCATAAATATTGCCCATCCATCTTACAGGGAGGAATTGGAGAGGGCGGCCAGGGTAATCTGGCACCTAAAGTGATTGATTCGGTTGGAAAATTTATGAGCCTTCATTAAAAGAAGAATGACGGTAAGCAATGAAAGAGGGATTCAATAAAGATTCCTTATTATAACCCATTGGTATGCCATTATCAGCCTGAAGGACAATGCCACCGGCAACTGTTAATATACATTGTGCCGCGGCAGTATCCCATTCGCTGGTTGGCGCTAATCTCGGATAAATATCTGCCTGACCAGAGGCAAGAAGCAAAAATTTTAAAGAACTACCTCTGGTTACTAATTGTGGTTCATTTAGTTGCGCAATGAATGTTGATGTTTCCTCATTCAGATGGCTCCTCGATGCTACTACTTTTAAACCTTTTTCCCGAATAGAAAAGGGGGTAGTTTTTAAGGAAGTCGTTATGCCATTGATATTGGAAAATGCGCCAAAATCTTTAGCTGCATAATATGAATTATTATTCACGGGTTGGTAAACTACACCCAAAACAGGTTCACCCTGCTTGATTAGGGCTATATTTACAGTAAAATCGCCATTCCGGTGAATAAATTCTTTGGTTCCATCTAATGGATCTACCATCCAGCACATTTCGTAGTTTTTCCTGGTTTGATAAGGCTCCATTTTATTTTCCTCTGAAATTATAGGTATATGGGGATATTTTTCAATCAGGGAGCGGCAGATTATATCGTTAGCCATTCGGTCCGCTTCAGTTAATGGGGAACTATCAGCCTTGTTTTCAATTTGAAATTCCTGTTGATTATATACCCGAAGTATAGCTGCACCTGCTTCTTTTGAAATAATAATAATTTCATTCACCACATCAATCAGATTCATAACTATTTTTTTTGTAATTTATGGAAAAAGTTCTGTTGTTTTGTGCTTTCTTATTCCCTTAAATTTAAAAATATGAATAAAATATTGGTAACGGGTGGTTGCGGTTATATTGGAAGTCATACGCTGGTTGATTTGATCGATCATGGGTTTGATGTCATTAGTGCGGATAACCTGAGTAATGCCACAGAAGAGTCCCTGGAGGGTATATATAAAATTAATGGGAAAAGGGTAAAAAATTATCAGGTTGATCTTACAGATGCCTCAGCATTAGCTGAAATTTTTGAGGAAAATAAAGATATCCTGGGTGTAATTCATTTTGCAGCTTTAAAGGCTGTTGGAGAATCAGTTGAAAAACCATTATTATATTACAAGAATAACCTGATTGGCCTGCTTAATCTGTTGGATAATATGGCCAGATATAATATTCAGCACTTTATTTTTTCCTCCTCTTGTTCTGTTTATGGAAATACAAATGTTTTACCTGTTACGGAGCTGACTCCAAAACAAGAGGCGGAATCTCCTTATGGCAGAACTAAACAAATGGGTGAGGATATTTTGATGGATTTTGCCAGAACAGAGCGTAAAATGGCAACCATATTACTCAGATATTTTAATCCGGCAGGTGCTCATGAAAGTGCACTTATTGGGGAATCTCCAGCTAATCCGGCATCTAATTTAATCCCCGTGATTACTGAAGCAGCTGCAAATAAAAGGCCACCGCTTACTGTTTTTGGAACGGACTATCCAACCCGTGATGGATCCTGCATTCGGGATTATATCCATGTTATGGATCTGGCTCATGCACATACCCTGGCACTCCAGTTTTTACTGGAGAAAAAAAATGAGGAAATCTGTACGGTTTTTAATTTAGGTATAGGTAAAGGAGTAAGTGTTTTAGAAGCACTGGCTGCCTTCGAATCAGAAACAAAAGTAAAAGCACCGTATGTGCTGGGGCAAAGACGTCCCGGAGATGTTGTGGAAATATATGCTGATTTTACCAGGGCGGCTGAAAAATTAGGCTGGACACCAAAACGTAGTATTGGGGACATTATGCGAACTGCGTGGGAATGGGAAAAGGTTAAGAATCAGAATACTATTATATCAGCACCTAACGGAAATGGAAATGCCAGATGAGAATGGCATCCTTACAATCTCCAGGCCATTATCATGGGATAAATCATCATCTGACTTTAATCTGCATTGTATCTGGATACAGTTAACCTGGTGCGGGCCATTTCCCGACGATTATCTTTTTCTTTGATGGCCTCCCTTTTGTCAAATTCTTTTTTTCCCTGAGCCAGTATAATTTCAACTTTAACAAATCCTGTGTCTGTAAAATACATTTTATAGGGGACGACGGTTAATCCTTTTTCAGTTACTCTCCTTTCCCATTTTTTTAATTCTTTTTTCTGGAGAAGCAATTTTCTGATCCTTCTGGCATCATGATTATAATAGGTGCCATTTTCGTATTCAGGTATATACAAATTTCTTATGTATAATTCGCCTCTTTCAAAAAGACAATATGCATCGGTTAGGTTCACCTTTCCTCCCCGGACCGATTTAACTTCGGTGCCGGTCAACATAATACCAGCTTCAAGGGAATCTAAAAACTGGTACTCAAATCGTGCCCTTTTATTAATATAATCAGGTGTATTTTTTTTCTTTTTATCTGCCATTTTGAATTATTCTTTTATTGGAATATTATTTTTCCCCTTTGAATCCTGGATTGTTCGCATCATTTCAATTCTCCCATTCATTGGTATCCTGGTTTTTACTTCCCCACCACGCAGGTGTAGCACCAAGAAATCGGTTATTTTTCGGTATAAATGCAATCTGCTGTTTCCTCCGGTAATGCCATGATTTTTATTTGGATAAAAATAGGTATCAAATTGTTTATCGGCATTAATTAAGGCATTAGCCATTTCGGCTGTATGCTGGAAATGAACATTATCATCGGCCATTCCATGAATTAGTAAGTATTTACCCTTTAATTGTTGGGCAAAATTTACAGGTGCCAGCGCTTCATAACCAGATGGATTTTCCGATAAAGTGCGCATATATCTTTCGGTATAAATATTGTCATACCATTTCCAATGGGTAACCGGGGCTACAGCAACGGCAGTTGAAAAAAGCTCGTTTCCTTTTAATAAACAAAGAGAGGACATAAACCCTCCGTAACTCCAGCCAAATATACCGATCCTTGTGGCGTCAATGAAAGGAAGATTTCCTAAATAAGTAGCGGCTTCTAATTGATCCTCGGTTTCATATTTGCCCAGGTTCAGATAGGTCACTTTTTTAAATTCGGCACCTCTTCCCCCGGTACCCCGATTATCAACGCAAGCTATAACAAAACCTTTCTGAGCCAGTAATTGAAACCACCAGTATTGCTGACCTTTCCAGTTATCTGTCACTTGCTGACTTCCCGGTCCGCCATATACAAACATCAGAACAGGATATTTACCTTGTGGGTTAAAATTTGCTGGTTTTATCATCCAGCCATTTAGGTTCACTTTTTCAGTTGTCTGAAAATCGAAAAAATCAACAGGTTGAACCTGAACCGATTTTTGAGTGATTTTTAATTGAGTATTTTCCTCAAGTCGTTTTATTTCCGTCCCATCAGAGCTGTTAATTGAATAAGCAGGTGGTTGTTGAATACTGGAATGTGTTAAAATAAAAAGCGTTTTAGTAGTGTTAAATTGAGCGCTGTTCCAACCAGGAAGCTCAGCTATCTCCTCCAGCTTTGAACCATCCAGTTTTACCCGGCATACCTGCCTTTCTTTGGGATTATGCAATGCTGCCTGAAAATAAACCCAACCCGTTTTTTCATCCACACCATAAAAATCTGTGACTTCCCAATTTCCTTTAGTTAAGGGTCTTATGAATCGACCATCCGCATGGTACAAATAAAGATGATTCCATCCGGAGGACTCACTGGTTCTGATGAACTGATCTTGCTGGGTTAAAAAAGTCAAATGATCTTCAATGTCAAGGTAGGTCTTTTCTTTTTCCTCCAGTAACAGCGTTATATTTCCAGATTCACTATCCATTAAAAACCTCTTTAGATGGTTCTGGTGCCTGTTGAGGGTTAAAACGCATAAATGGCCGGTTGCCTTAGTCCAATGAATACGTGGAATATATTCAACGGTTGTATCCATATCAGCAAAGATGGTCTTATGCGTAGATATGGAATAAATGCCTGCCTTGACTTTTGCATTTTGTTCTCCCACTTTTGGATATTTAAAGGTCACATAGTCAGGATGAGCTTTTCCGGTGAAATTGGTCATAGTAAATTGTGGTACCTTAGATTCGTCAAATTTCAGAAAAGCTAAATACCGACTGTCAGGAGACCATTCAAATGCTTTGGATAAACCAAATTCTTCTTCATAAACCCAGTCACCAGCACCGTTTATCAAGTTGTTTTTTAATCCGTCTGAGGTTACTGACATGATGGAATCAGATAGCATGTCCCATATATAGATATTATTGTCCAGCACATAAGCAACCATATTGCCATCAGGAGAAAAGGTAGGGTAAGATATTTTAAAACCATGATGTATTTTCTTTAAAAGGTTGACTTCTCTGTCAAAATAAAAGGTGACAGCTTTTTTTGACCTCCTGTAAATGGCTTCCTGATGGAGCAGGAGTAATATTTTTTTTTCATCAGAACTAAAAGCGTAATCATCTATGGAACCATTCAGTAATCCTTTGACATCTTCCTTTTCTCCATCAAAAATGGTTTCCACTTCAACGCCGGTTATGATATGATTGGAACTTATTTTATTATGGTGAAGTTTTGTAAAATGGGTACCGTCGGCCAGGAATGAGAAACCAGCAACTGATTTTGCCGCAAATTTATTTTCCTTCCAGATATTTTCAAGATTAAGTTCAGGGTAGCTCATTATATTTTGGGCTATAAGGGGATTTATAAAAATTATCCAGCAGGATAAATTCAGAAATAAACGCATATTATGGAACATAAGCATAAGGTGCAAATAAACTTTATTAAGGTAACAATTTTTGAATATGGGTAGTTTTCAATCTGGAATAAAAATCACTGGCTCAGTAAGTCCTGTAAAATAGCTTCTATTTCCTGTGCTTTTTTCTTTTTTTCCCTTTGAACAGGAGGAGCGGCCCTTTCTTTACAATCAGAGATTGGACATCTTTCGCAAGTCGTATGTACCTGTTTTTCAATTAACTTTTCGCTGGAGGCAAAAGCTATCTTTTCCGTCAATGAAGAATCAAATAAAATGCCAAGGGTTAAACTGACTTTTGTACCTGGTTTTGGATAGTTTAGCCTTGAATGTGTTAAACAAAGATAAGACTCCCTATTCTCTTGAAAACGAGAAATTTCAGCATGCATCATGGCATTTTCTTCATATTTATCATTTAAAATAGAAGCGACAGCTACCCAGCGTCTGCAATAATGTTCTGAAAGGTTATTGCCATGGGGCTGATGTTTTTTATTTAAATGCAATTCCCGGTCAACCTTTAATGATTCTTCACCAGGGAGATAGACAAAACGCATGAAAAAAATATCCTTTAACCCAAAAAACTGAGGTAATATATTCGTCATCCGATGATAGAACATTTCCGGGGTAACCATATACTGATCTATCAACTGAGAAAAATGGCGGGGATTCCAGTCTTTTTGATTGAAAATATGTTGTATGTCTCTAATAAATTGATCCTTAGGTAAATGAAGAGCTACAGAAAAATAAATAGCTTTGGAATGATTTAAAACCTCCTCAAAAACTTTACCCTGGGAAATGGATGAAGTATAGGCTCTCTCTTTTAGTTGTAAGTAATTAAATGCAAGTTCCTTACCAAATGAAAATGAACGCTGCATGCTGTTTAAACTCTCTTTAAGAAGCAGTTGTTTTGATTTAGGCAAAAACAGATAGTATAAATCGCTTAAATTTTCATATTGATCAAGTCCCTTATATTCTATATTGTAATCAAATGATTCTGATAATTTATCTGCCAGAAGTTTATCAGAAATAGGTCTGTTTGCCGGCACATCAAATTCTTTCATAAATGCTGCTACGGCAAATTCAATATCCTCAAAATAATTTTGATGCATTTCAAGAAAAGAACGGAGAGCTGCAAAATAAAAATTTTCCTGCCTGACGGCATAGTTTCTTGAAAGTTCCAACAGGGTAGAGATGAAGGCACCAACCCGGATGGGTGCCTGAGCTATGATCTCTACTACTTTTGACAGATCAATACCAAATAAATCCAGAGGTAATTCATTTAAAAAATTAGAATCCAATAATTCTATGATGGTATCCAGGCCATCTTCTGTAGAAAAGGTGATTAATTTTTCAGGTGATTGACCTAGTGCAGATGAAAGGGCGTGTAATTTATCAGATTTAGGGAATTTTTTGCCCTTCTCAATTTCATTTAGATAAGAAACAGAAAGTCCGGTTTGCTGGGATAACTCTAAAAAAGAAAATCCTAATGCCTGTCGAAGTTGTTTCACTTTTAGCCCGAAAAGAATGCGATTTGGTATATGTTTACTATTCATATATCACAAATTAACGAATTCTTTTTGATAATTGATTTAATAAAAAAAGGTGCCTCAGAAAATGAAGGCACCTTAGAACTTGGAGTAATATTTATTTAACGCAAACTTAATTAATAATTTGGCATAAATAGATGGTTTAAATTATCAAATCAAGAAAATTTGATAATCAAATCAGGAAATTATGACATTTCTTTGCTTAAAGTGACATAATACGCAGGGGTTAATCCGGTAACCTGTTTGAAAACCCTGATGAATGAGGATGCATTTCCAAAACCACAGGTAATAGCGATGTCTTGAATGGAACTTTCTGTACTTGTGCCTAATAATAATTTTTTTGCTTCCTGAATCCTCAAGGTATTGATATAATGATTGAAATTCATTCGGGCAAACTTATTAATTGACAAGGAAATATATTTATCATTTGAACCCAGGGCCGTGCTCAAATCTGAAATAGTCAGACCAGGTCTTAGGAAAAAATTTTCATTTTCCATCAGCTGTTGAATTTCTAAAAATAACGAATAGAGTTTTTGTTCATTACTATCGGAATCCTTAATATTATTATCAAGAATTAGTTTGTCGGGAGAGGTATTGTTAAGTTGGTAGAGCTTCCTGTAACTGGCACGTAGTTTTAAATGAAAAAGGATGACAATGCCTAATAAAATGATAAATATCGCAATTATGATGATGAATAAAATAATGGTCTTGTTTTTATTTTTATTTGCTTTTGCCATTTTTTTTAGAGAATCGGTTAATTTATCTTTCTCATAAATAATAGACCATTCTTCATAATCAGAATTAAAATTATCTGCTATAATTTTAGTTGTTTCATCAACATATTGGTTAAAGGAATTTTCAAATTCATCAATATCTCCCTCGTAAGCACTCAGTCTCACCTTTATGGCGGATAGCTCATTTTTTCTCTCAATATTTGGGTAGCTTGCTAAATTATATTCTGCCTCTTGTAAAAGTTTTCTTGCCAGGAGAAAGTTCTTCTTTTGTATATTCAGTTCAATGCCATTGGTTAATACGGATGATTTGAATCCATAAGATTGGAATACATCACTTAGGTAGTCTGCTTTTTTAAAGTAAAAATCAGATTTTGTATAGTTTTTTAAATCCGTATAAAATTTACTTAAATTGCTATAGCATTTAATCAGCCTAAATGTATCCTTAATGTTTTCAAATATTACGGTAGCCTTATGGGAGTTTTCTATCGCTTTCGATTTGTCTTTTTTATCATAAAATACAGCTGCATTTAGAAAGGTCAACCCTATATTTTCTTTACTTCCCACTTTTAAGAAATAATCCTGCGCTATTTTATTCAGGTTTATGGCACTTTCATAATCTCCCGCCTTTGATTTTAATAAAGCAATATTCAAATTGGTTTGAGCAACACCAAATTCGTCCTTTCGTTTTTGTGCAATTTTTAAAGATTGCTGGTATGCGGTCAATGCTTTATCAAGTTTACCCAGTATTTCATAATTGATACCCAGATTATTGAGGCATTTCTCCGAAAAATCTATATTTTTTTTTGCAAAATCTTGATTTAAAGCATTTTGGAAATACTTTGCAGAGACAATATTTTGATCCTGGTAATAAAATATAAGACCCAGGGCATAGTTTGCCTGTGCGATAGAACTATCAACGCCATGTTGTAAAGCGTCCTGCAATAGGGCATCACCTAAACGCCTTGCTTTTTCCAGATCAGAAGGAATAAAGTGCATAATTTCCTTAAAAGCAGGGGGTTTTTGCCCTGTATTTACATTTGGCAGAAGTAAACACAACAGTAAACCTATCTTTTTAGGATTTAAAAAGAGGGATAAAACAGATTTTAAACGCATATTATAGTGTTCCACCATATTCCCTGTAAATGATAGCAAGTATTAACTGGCCAACAGCACGCAGCGTATTCCGGTCTATCTTATCCAACGTATCTTCGGGGGTATGCCAATGGGCAACGAAGCCTGTTTGGGTATCAACCGGTCTGTTAATAATGTCAATCATAGGTATTTGTGCAATGGAATTAACAAAATAATGATCATCTGTAATTGCTCCAACCCGATCATTTACAAAATAATTGCCATAGCCCATAGCCTGTGCCAGATTCCATACTTTATCTACTACGTTTCCAGCATATTGAACAGATATTTCCTCTTTGGCAAACCGGGCGCCTGAAGCGCCCACCATATCCAGCAGAATACCATATTCCGGCTTTTCATTCGCCTGATAAATCAGATTTTTTGAAAAATACTGACTTCCCAGACACCAGGTTTCAGAAGCGCCACCATTGCTGTCCCCATAATCTTCCAAATCGAAAAATACAATATCAACGCCAAAATCAACAGGATTGATTTGTAACTGTCTGGCGATTTCCAATAATACGCCAACACCACTGGCACCATCATCAGCACCTGGAACAGGTTGATTTTTATCGCCAACCGTTACAGGAGAATCAGTAAAAGGTCTGGAATCCCAATGGGCACCCAATAAAATTCTCCTTTGAGCGGATGTATTGAACCGACCAATGATATTATTACCATTCAAGGATTTACCATCAAAAGATTTTGAGATAAATTTTTGTTCTGTAACCTCTGCACCAAATTTTTTTAGGGAAGAGGCAAGATAGGACTGACAGGCAAGATGCGCTTCAGAATTAGGAATTCTGGGTCCAAATGCCAGCTGTTGAGATACAAATTTAAATGCAGAGTCTCTTTCAAACCGCGGAACCTTTATTGCTATTTCCTTTTCCTCAACTTTATTTTTTGCATCAGACTGACAACTTTGCAGCGCGGAAAAAAGGAATAATGCTGAGACAAAAAGAATTCTGATATTCATAAAAATCAATTTAAAAAATATTTAATCAAGATGAAAAGTGGGTCCAGCCCTGAGCAGTAATGGCATGTCTGTTTCCACCTTTTGTATGTAGGGTAATACCGTCTTCCGGAGGAACAATTTCACCTATGATATAAATATCGGGTGAAAATTTTATTTTATCAATATCTTCGGGCTTTACGGTAAATAAAAGTTCATAATCCTCCCCGCCACTAAGTGCACAGGTAATGGGATCCAGTCCAAATTGAATCGCCTGTAACTCTGTTTCAATGAGTAAAGGTACACCTGACTCTTCAATAAAAGCACCTGTTTTCGATTGTTTACAAAGGTGAAATATTTCTGAGGCAAGGCCATCAGAAATATCCATCATAGCAGTTGGGGTTAAGTTGTGTTTTTCGAATAAATCAATGATATCTACCCTTGCTTCTGGTTTTAACTGCCTGCCAATAAGATAATTATTTTCGCCAAACTCGGGTTGAATTTCTGGATTATCCAGAAATAACCTTTTTTCCCGTTCAAGTAACTGAAGTCCGAGATAAGCTGCTCCCAGGTCTCCGGAAACACAAATTAAATCACCTACTTTTGCTCCATTTCTATATACCAGTTTTTCCAGAATCCCCTGCCCTACAGCTGTAATACTTAATACAAGACCTCTTGGTGAAGAAGTGGTGTCACCTCCTGCCAGATCAACCCCATAAATATCACAGGCCTTTTGAATTCCCAGGTATAATTCTTCAACGGCTTCTACGGAAAAGCGGTTAGAAATGCCAATACTGACAAATATCTGTTTTGGCCGGGCATTCATGGCATAAATATCAGATAAATTGACAACTACCGCTTTATATCCAAGATGTTTCAATGGATGATACATCAGGTCAAAATGAATTCCCTCAATAAGCATATCTGTACTGATTACCGTTTTAAATCCTGTGTTGTCAATAATGGCCGCATCATCACCTGCTCCTTTCAAGGTAGAGCTGTTTTTAATGGAAAAGGGCAACATCAGTTTATCAATGAGGCCAAACTCACCAATAGTATGAATTTCTGTTCTCATTGTTTCTTTATTATCAGGTGTGCTCATTTCTTCAGGTTTTTTTTGTTGTCAATAAAGAGGTCTGACTTGAAATACATCCATAAATTTGGAATAGAAGAACCCAGGCAATTACTTTTTTCAAAAGGGGGTAATTTTAAGCCACAAGCTTGTATCAAATCATAGGAAATGGAATTCATCTGACATTGGTTATCTTCTAAATACAATAATTTCCCGGCGGTTGTTTCAGTGAGGCATTCATAATCTGCAAAGGCTGCAGCGTGACTTGCTGTATTTTGTAAAAATGAAAGCACATGAACTTTAATTTTCATCTGGGCCAGCATTTTTGCCGATTCGCAAATATGCTGGCCCGGATAAGGGCAGGTATTCGCACCATCACTAATAAGAATCAATGATTTTTTTCTCTTTCCATTAGTTGAAAATAATTCGGGTGAAAGTGCTATCATTTTTGCCAGTGGGGTACTTCCTTCCGGCAGAATATTCGATATGGTAGCTTGTATTTCATTTAAGGAAGTACTGCCAGCTTTTTTCCAGGCAGTTGGCGGGGTATGGCAATCTCCGCCAATGGTGCCTATACCAATCTGATTATCAGATACTAAATTTTCTAAAATACTATTTGTGAGCCATTGAGTTGTTCTGAACCTGTCTAATCCGGTGCAACTTACTTTTTCAGTTACCATGGATCCGGAAATATCAAGTAAAAAGACAATTTCATCATCAGGATGAATCTGTAATTTTTTTAACAAACTCAATTGCCAGTCTTCGGATAGCTGGGATGGGTCTAAGACTGGTTTTTTAAGGACAGGTGCAGAATAATCCAAACATAAGGTATCATTCAAAACACTAAAATTATGTTGCGCGTATAAATTGGTGGGATCAGCATATAATGATTTTTGAAAATAACCTGCAGACCGGAATAAACTGACAGGGAATAAATGGCCGTGTAAATCTTTATCATTTGATTTATCAACATTCATACCCTGATTTGCAAAAATGGAAAATCCAATGGCATTGTAAATAATACTGATGGTAGCTTTGTCTCCTAACTTTTCAAATAATTGACGTGCGGTCTTAAGGGATATTTGGGCCTCATCAAAATGCATATTATAAATCTGAATCATGCCTTTGAAAAAGCTGACTAATGCCTTTTTTTCAATTATTTCTGCATCGGTGCCTTTTACCAAACTATTTGTTTTGATGAGCAAATCTTCCGCCTCTTTTAGTTGGTTTAACTTTCCCTGTGTTAAGGCGTAGGAAAGGCAGAAAGAAAAATTTGTCGGAATATTGGCATTTGCACTTTGAAAATATTGATTAGCCAGCTTAATATTTCCCTCTTTAAAATGATTGACGCCTGAAAAATAATCCTGAAAGGCTTTGGTGGGGTTACCCCTGAATGGTTGAACTCGTTTTGGTTGCCATCCTAAAAGCAGGAGCAATAAAATTATCCTTGGACCAATAAACATTTGATATATATTGATTTAAGGAATGAATCGCAAAGCGATAAATTGAGATATAATCCCTATAAAATAACCTGCATACACCTGCGATGGCGAATGTGCCTTCAGAATAAGTCTGCTGGATCCGATGAATCCTGCTATCAAAAGGGTAAATAAAAATACAAGTGACATGGGTATCAGGTAGATATTATCGTGGAAGCCTTGAAAAAAAAGAGGGGTATCTCCTTGTTGAAACAGAAACAACAGGATAAAACCTAAAATACCTCCCATACCGACCGTGTGTGCACTGATCTTATCGAAAATATTTATAAAAAAGGCTAAAAATAACCCAATGGAAGCTCCTAATATGGCTCTGCTGAAAGCATTGGGAATGTCAGGATTATCTAAAAAATTTCTGAACATCCAAAGGTAAAAAATACCAGTAATAATATAAGGTGCTATTCTGTCTTCTCTTTCAGGAAGTTGAAGGGACCTGGCCAGTCCTGTGAATGTCAGCATTAAAACAGCAAAGGCTGGAATAAAAAAGGTAGTAAGGAAGATGCGGAAAAATAAAATAATAGCGCCGGAATCTGACCATTTACTGAAGCCAAAGTCAAAAGGATTTATAAAAATGGATAATATATAGAGATAAGTGACGGCCAATAAGGGATGAGTTATCCAGGAAATGAAGCTGGCAGCAATACGAAGCATCTTTTTTTCGGCTAAATATAAGGTTTGTAGAGGAATAAATACAACCTTATACTAATTTCATTGCATCATTAGAATAAATGTACCTTATCTTAGCGTTATTAATGTATTAATTGAACAATTAAATGCACAACATGAAAATGATCTTTCGGTTAACTAATGGTTACATTCAAAAGGGGATGATAACCACCTTGTTCTTTCTTTTTATGGGTGTTTTTGCTCAGGCACAACGGGTAGCCTGTGTAGATATGAGCAAAATACTGGAAAATTTGGGTGATTATAAAGCGGCTCAACTAGAACTGGATGAAATGAGCGCGCGATGGAAACAAGAGATTGCACAGGAATATGATAAAATTAAAGCGATTTACAATCGGTATCAGTCTGAACAGGTTCTGCTTAGCGACGAACAAAGAAAATCACGAGAGGATGAAATTATGTCCAGGGAAAAGGAAGTGAGGGATTTGCAAAATTCAAGATTTGGTCCGGAGGGCCAGTTATTTAAAAGAAGACAGGAATTGATTCGCCCCATTCAGGATAAAGTCTATGGGGTTATTGAAACTTATGCCACAGAAAGAGGATTCGATTTTATTTTCGACAAAGCAAGTGCTTCGGGTATCATTTTTTCAACTCCTGCCTTTGATAAAACGGAGGATATTAGACGTATTTTGGGGAAATAACAGCTTTCCGTCGAAAAATAGACACATTTTTCTTACATTCGCGCTCAGATATTTAAAAAGCGCTCTAAATTGAATACTTTATGAGAAACATCATTTTATTAACCGCTGTACTTCTAACGGGGTCAATAGGCGGAAATACTTTAAAGGCTCAAAAATTCGGTTACTTGAATTCTCAGGCTATTCTTGCTGAATTACCTGAGGTTAAACAGTCAGAAGCTGAACTCGAAGCCTTACAAAAGCAATTGCAAAAAAAAGGTCAAACCATGCTGGAAACGTTGCAGGCTGACTATCAGGTGATGCAAAAAAAAGTGGAAAGTGGTGAATTATCTCCAAAAATGCAGGAAGAGGAAGGTAAAAAATTACAGGTCCGCGAAGAAGAATTGAACAAGTTTCAACAGGAAATGATGAATACCCTGCAAGAAAAAAGAAATACCTTGCTTAAACCTATCTACGACAAGCTGACGGCGGCTTTGAAAGTGGTAGCCCAGGAAAATGGCTATGCTTATATTTTTGACCAGTCTATCTTGTTATTTTCTGATCCTGCCGGTGATGTAGGTGCATTGGTTAAGGCTAAATTAACAGCGTCTAACTAATTATAACGCTAATTTATGGCTTCGTGCCGTCCTATAGGCATTTTTGATTCTGGCGTTGGAGGCTTAACAGTCGCCAACGCCATTTCAGTATTACTTCCTGATGAAACCATTTATTATATCGGAGATACTGCACGGTTACCCTATGGCAATAAAGCGAAAGAGGATATTGAAAAATTCAGCCTCGAAATGACAGGTCATCTGGTAAATAAAAATTGTAAAGCTATAGTAATTGCCTGCAATACGGCGTCAGCTTATGCGCTGGAAGCAGTAAGAGGTTCTTATCCGCAAATCCCGGTTATAGCGATGGAACCAGCGGTAAAACCAGCTATTGAAAATTCTAAAACCAGGGTAATAGGTGTTCTGGCAACTCAGGGTACCTTGAAAAGTGAACGGTACAGACATCTTAAAAATAGATTTGGAGAAGGTATTCAGATTCTTGAAAATCCGTGCATTGGATTAGTCGATTTTATAGAAGCAGGGAAATGGAATCATTCAGATACTTTTCAATTATTAGATTCAATTCTTAAACCTATGATATTGGCTCAAGCTGATCATATTGTCCTGGGTTGTACACATTATCCAATCGTTATTCCCGTCATTTCGGAAATGATGGGTGAAAATGTCCATTTGGTTAACCCTGCGCCAGCCATTGCCAGGCAGGTTTACAGACAATTAGCAGAGAGGAATTTATTATGTCCCCAAGATATCCGGCAAAATGAAAGTAGCCCAAAACATAAGGTTTGGGCTACTGGTTCAACACTGAGTTTTAACTATCTTTTGAAGGAATTACTACCAGATAGTGAAATCATAAAATGGGAGTAATTAAATAATCAGACTATACTTTGTTGATTAATGATTTCTTAGACAGGAATAATTGTAATTCCTGATTGATAACCAATTCATCGTTTTGTAGTGTATTCCATCTTTTTAAATCTTCAACTTTTACTTTAAATAAGGATGCAATACTCTCCAAAGTCTCATCTTTACTGATGACATAAGTAGTCTGAAATAAATCTTTTTGATTTTCAGCACTTTCTCCCAGTATCTGACGAAGCTGGGCGATTCCTTCAGCAGGCAGAATTATCAAATGACCTAATTCTGAACGTGGAATTTGATGCTGTTTGAAGGATGGATTTAATTTTGAAATAGTTCCCGCAGATAAATTTGTTACTTTGGCAATTTGATCAAAAGACAGTTGTTTATGAACCCTCACTGAACGAAATCCTTCTTTTGAAAGAACTGGAAATTTTGGGATGAGGTTATGCTGGGCATAGAATTTTGATACATACGTTGCAGCAACAAAGGCAGGAACATAAACCTGCGTTTCTCTGGGTAGATATTTGCTTAATTTGCTGTATTCCTTTGTTCCTGCCAGTTTAACTGCGGAAAGAACTTTGGCAGGCCCGCTATTGTAGGCGATTAATACCAATCCCCAGTCTCCAAACTGATCATATAAGGCAGACAACATTTTTACAGCAGCCACCGTAGATTTATAAACATCCATTCGCTCGTCCAGTAAAGGATTTACAGTCAGACCATAATTTCTGGCCGTTTGTGGCATTAATTGCCATAAACCGGCAGCACCTGCACCAGAAGAAATACCAGGATTCATTCCTGACTCTATAACGGGTAAATAACGTAAAATTTCAGGCAATCCTTCCTTTTGTAGTTGGGCATCAAAAATAGAATGATACATAGCCGACCTTCCAAGCATAGCTTCTGTCTCATTTCTTCCAAGAATAGTGTAATTCTGAATTCTACTAAGTAAGTCCTCGTTTACCTCAAACTGCATGGGCAGTTTTAAAGAGGCCAATCTGTCACTAACCATTTTATGGTTAGTTGCAGTCCACGGTTCGAAGATTTCCGCAGATTTGAGTGTTGTGGTTAATGCCATAACAAAAAGCATAATAATGCCCGCTATCGCATTTTTTGTTTTGTTTTTCATAGGATTAAAACGGACAGAATAACGTAAAATCAGACTTTTAACAATTATCCCGCCACTTGAGACCTGAATCTCTTTTTGTGTTCATGGAAATATGGTGCAAATTTAATGGCTTTCTTTGAACAATACCAGTCTTTTTAGTGATTCACCAAAACATTAACAATTCAAAAGGTCTTTATTTTTATAGCTTTTATTGATTGAAACCCCCGTAATCCCCTATTTTATTGGTTTTACAGATTATATTCTTTTATAATTTCTGAAAAATTAAATTTGTTTTTTTATTTAAAAACAAATTTTTTAAGAAAAGATTAACGTTTGAATTAACAAAAAAGGTATATTCTTTCCACATGCCGGAACGAATCAGGTTTGTCAGTACATCTGTATAGTAAATGACAAACTATGGATTCTTTCTCATTTTCATCGGCATATACAGGTAACCTTCCGGATTTGATTCTTCATTTTGAAAAGGTAAAAATTAAATTAGAAGAATTAAATCAACAAAATTTAATTCCGTTTCATGACACCTATTTGCTTATTACAAAAACAGTGGCAGGCAAAATAAGGACCGGATATTTTGAAAATGATGGCGACATGTCTTTATTCGTTATTTCTTTTGCAAGGTTCTATTTTGATGCTTTGGACCAGTACTTCAAGGATCAATCCTGTTCAGCTGCATGGATGAATATGTTTTCCCTTTGTAAGCAAAATCAGTTGCCTCGTTTTGCTTATCTTTTATTAGGTGTTCATGCCCATATTAATCATGATCTTTCCCAATGTGTCAGGAATGCAGGATTTGCGGATTCATTTAAAAAGGATTACCTTGCCATAAATGCTATTATAGAGGGAAAACTGGCTGAAGCGATTACTCAAATAGATGAAAAGTCACTGGTTTTGAAGCGCATTTTGAGAATGAGCTTATTTATTTATAAAGTGCCTGTGCATCAAATAATTGTCCTTTGCAGAAACCTGGCTTGGGAAAAAAGTCAACAGGTGGATAAGTTAGCGTTAGCTTATCTTTAAGTGATGTAATAACTGAGGATAAAAATATGGAAAAGTCTCCTTAGGCATTGTATGTCCCATCCCTTCCACAAGGACTAAATTAATATCTTTATTTAGAGAAGCGATTTTATAAGCATGGCTTACAGGTATGATCGGATCTGAGGTGCCATGGATTACTATAAATGGCTTTTTTATGGTACCAATTGCTGATATTCTTGAACCGGAAGCAATAATTGCACAGAATTGCTGATATCTCGCATTGGGATTCTGGCCTTTTCGGATTTCAATGGCTTCTATAATAATTTTTTTCAGGGCCTCTTTATCAAAAGGAAATGTTGCGCCGTTTAAATACCGGTACATGTTCATGTAATATTTAACCGTAATTGTCGGATGAAGAATGGGATGCTTTACATGAAAATGCCTGAATATAAAGGGCAATAAAGGGAAATATAGTTTTTCCTGAAAATTCCTTGTTAAACTCAAATCGTGTAAAAATGCGGTGGACATTGCGGAACACAGAGATCTTACCCTCTCAGGGAAGGAAATGGTTAATCGCTGCGCAATCATGCCTCCCATAGAAACGCCAATCAGATGAACTTTTTGAATATGCAGATAATCCAGTAAATAAATGGTGTCCTGAGCCATATCTTCTAAGGTATATGGATTTTTTCTATGCCATACATTGTTCAACCAGGTAGATTTACCAATATCCCGGTTATCAAAACGGATACAGTAATAATCATGATCCAGTAAAGGTTGAATAAATTCTTCGGTGAAGGCAAGACATTGGGCATCCAATCCCATAATCAATAAAACTGCAGGATTTGCTTCATTTCCAAAAGTTTCGAAATAAAGGTTTATTTCATTTGGGAGGGAGGCTATTCCACATTTAGTTGGCTTCATTTAATGGTTTATTTTGTATTTTAGCGATTGGAACAATGTTAAATATGCGTTTTTTTTTCGTTTTTTCTGCCTTTTTTATAAAAAATCTGATGTTTGGTCAATCTTTTCCTTTTGTTGAATTAACAGAAGATAAGAATGGCATTGTACTGGATATCCGTTACGCAACAACAAATAATTTCACAGGTTCAATTCTTTATGATTGTGGGCGTTGTTTTTTGCATCCAATGGTGGCTAACGCTTTACATCGTGCGGCGGAAGATTTTAAAAAACAGGGTTATAACATAATATTGTTTGATTGTTACAGGCCGCTTTCTGTGCAACAAAAATTGTGGAAAAAAGTGCCGGATGCCCGTTATGTTACACCCCCGGCTAAAGGGTCAATGCATAATCGCGGTGCTGCGGTGGATTTGTCGCTCCAGGATATTAAATCAAAAAAAGAACTGGATATGGGAACCCCTTATGATTTTTTTGGTAAGGAAGCGTATATGGATTATCAGGGTCTTTCTGAAGTAGCCTATAAAAACAGAAAAATATTACATAATACCCTAATAAAATATGGTTTTAAGCCTATCCGGACAGAATGGTGGCATTTTTCATTTAGTGGCAGTGGCAGTGCTATATCTTCGTGGAACTGGACCTGTCCTTAAATTAAAATTAACAAGCGAATAACATTATTTTTCATTTTCGATAAATCTAAATGTAAACTTTCATGGTTTATATATACGAATAACCTTTAATCAAATGAGATACTTCTTTTTTTTACCCGTGCTCTTTCTTTTCAATGCTGCATTATGTGCACAACAAGATACGGTTTATATATGGGTGGACGGACTGTGTGGCATGTGTAAAAATAGAATTGAAAAAGAAGCCGTTAAAGTGGATGGTGTAGGTGCAGTGAATTATAACGTATATAATAACATTTTATCTGTTGTACCTTCTTCGTCTTTATTTAATAAGGACAAATTGCAAATGGCCGTTGCCGGAATAGGGCATGATACCGAGAAATATAAAGCAGATTCCTTAGTTTATGAAAGTTTGCATGAATGTTGCCATTACCGTGATCCCCAGTTAAGAGCCGATCATCTTGAAAAATTAGATGCCTCAGCAACGGTTTCAGGTACTGTTTATGTAAAGGGGGAGGGTAAAAAAATACCAGCCATTGGTGCATCTGTCTATTGGGAAGGCACCAATCTTGGTGAATTTACAAATGAAAACGGCGAATTTGTCATACCTCGTGCGGGAACTACTTCTTTACTGGTTTTTTCCTACGTTGGGGAAATACCCGATTCCGTAGATATGAGAGGGCAAAGGGAAATAAGTATTGTTCTTGGTGGTGGATACGAATTACAACCTATTGAAATTACCTACAAGAAAAAAACAACTTCCTATTCTTTTTTAACTCCGGTGAAAGTTCAACTCCTGGGGGAGGGGGAATTAGCAAAAGCAGCTTGTTGTAACTTATCAGAAAGTTTTGAAACTACCCCCTCAGTCGATGTTTCATTTACAGATGCCGTTACCGGAACCCGACAAATTGAAATGTTAGGACTATCAGGTGCCAGTATGTCGATAACCAGAGAAAATATTCCGGATATTCGGGGTTTGTCAGCTATTTATGGCCTGACCTTCTTACCGGGTACCTGGGTGGAAGGAATTCAGTTAAGTCCGGGCATCGGGTCTGTTGCCAATGGTTTTGAAAGTATATCAGGGCAAATTAATGTGGAACTTAAAAAACCTGAAAACAGCGAAAAGCTATATGTTAACTTTTACGGAAATGAAATGAATCGCTTTGAAGCTAATTTGAACCTTTCTCATTCGTTAAATGAAAATCTGCATACTGGTTTACTGTTACATGCTAAAAGACAAAGAGATCAAATGGACAGAAATATGGACCATTTTATGGATGGACCTATTGGTGACCAGTTTATTGTAGCTAACCGATGGAAATTTAATACATCAAATGGTATTCAAGGTCAATGGGGTATAAAAGGTACTTTTATACAAAATAGTAGTGGTCAGCTGAATGGTGCAAATCATGTGCATCCCGGAGGCGGGGTTTATAATCCCTGGCTGGCAAATATGGATACCCGCCGGATGGAGGGTTGGTATAAAATGGGCTATTTATTTCCCGATAAACCAAAGACAAGTATAGGTCTTCAGCTTTCTGCTTTAAATCATAATCAAAATGGTATTTTTGGGAAAAGAAAATATGACGCTTTTCAACAATCTTTTTATGCCAATTTACTTTATCAATCAATTATTGGAAGTACAGATCATGTTTTTAGGAGTGGAATGAGCTACCAATTTGATCGATTTAATGAAACTATAGCTGAATCCACTTTTCTTAGAAATGAATCTGTTCCCGGTGTTTTTTCCGAATATACATACAGTTATCTGAATAAGTTTTCTTTAGTTGCCGGATTGAGAGCTGATAATCACAGTCAATATGGTTTTTTTGTCACACCACGCCTGCATCTTCGTTATTCACCGAATGAAAAAACGGCATTTAGATTTGTTGCCGGAAGAGGGCAAAGAACGCCTTCTGTTTTCGCAGAAAATATTGGTGCTATGGCTTCCTCCCGAATTTACCAGATTATCAACGCAAAACCAGCTATTCCTTATGGCCTTAACGCAGAAGTTGCCTGGAATGGCGGTATAAGTTTTTCAAAGGAATTACAGCTTATCAAAAAACCGGCTACCTTAAATATTGAGCTGTTCCATACCCGTTTTGAAAATCAGATCGTTGTGGATTATGATGCTAATCCTCAAAAAGTACTATTCTATAATCTTTCTGGCAAATCTTATGCTACCAGTTTTCAATCTCAGCTCGATGTTGAGGTGTTACCCCGTCTGGACATACGCATAGCTTACCGTTTTAATGATGTAAAAACAACGTACCAGGCAGGATTATTGCAGCGTCCCTTTGTTTCAAAACATAAAGGGTTTACCAATGTTGCTTATGAAACATTACTGGGAGGCTGGAAATTTGATGCCACGATTCAATGGCAGGGACAAAAAAGATTACCTGACCTTAAAGGAAATCCTGCTGCCGTTTTCGCTATTTCTGAATCTCCCGATTTCTTTATTGTCAACAGTCAAGTCAGCAAAACCATCTGGAATAAACTGGAACTGTATGTTGGTATAGAAAATCTGCTCAACTTCAAACAGGATTATCCCATTATTAGTGCTGATGATCCCTATAGTGAATGGTTTGACGGCGCTATGGTTTGGGGACCCGTTTTTGGAAGAATGGCCTATACCGGACTGCGATTTAAAATTGACGCTCCTTCCAAAAAATAAATAAAGCTAAATAAGCCAATCTGTTTGTCAGGTTTTATGCACCGGGCTAATAGGCCTTTGTAATGGCAAAGGATAAAAATGGATTCGTTTTCAAGATTATTCCCGATGGAAAATAGATATTTTACGATAGGTTTTACAAGCGGAATTGAACCCTAACGCTCGGTTCTGAATCAGGATTTACAGGATTTCAATGAATGTCTTTGATTTAAACATTGTGTTTATTGGACGCTGTATTCTTTCGTATAAAATCACAGGGCCATAAGCCCGCCAACTTTGTACCACTTAGTTGTTACAAACCTTCTTTTTCAACAAAGATAAAAGGTACAGTCCGTAGCCACTTTTTATGTAAATATTTCCAAGTTTTTCTAATTGTTCGTCATCTATGAATCCCATTTGCCAGGCAACCTCTTCTATACAGCCAATTTTTAAGCCCTGTCTTTCTTCAATCACCTGAATAAACTGTCCAGCTTGCATTAAAGACTGGTGGGTGCCAGTGTCCAGCCAGGCAATACCTCTTCCCAATACGCCAACAGATAATTGTCCAAGGGATAAATAATGGCGATTTACATCGGTAATTTCATATTCACCTCGTGGACTAGGTTTTAGATTTTTTGCAATATCTACAATTTGATTATCGTAAAAATATAAGCCCGGAACGGCATAATTTGATTTTGGGTTTGCCGGCTTTTCTTCAATGGAAATGGCTTGAAATTGATCATCAAAAGAGACAACGCCATATCTCTCAGGATCCGCTACGGCATAGGCAAATACTTTCCCACCTTTAGGATTATTTGCAGCTTGCATCGTTTCATTCAGACCATTTCCATAAAAAATATTGTCTCCAAGAATCAAAGCGGCGGCATCACCATTAATAAAGGATTCTCCCAACACAAAGGCTTGTGCCAGACCGTTAGGAACAAATTGAGGTACGTAAGAAAAATTACACCCAATCTGAGAACCATCACCTAATAGCTTTTCAAAATTTGGCAAATCTTCAGGGGTCGAAATAATTAAAATATCTTTAATACCCGCGGACATTAAAGTCGAAAGCGGATAATATATCATTGGTTTATCATAAACAGGCATTAATTGTTTACTTACGGCGAGGGTTAAGGGGTAAAGCCTGGTACCAAGTCCACCCGCCAGGATGATTCCTTTCATATTGTATTATTTAGTTGATTATTCATAATTCTTCTGGCTCTCAAAATCAGCTCCGCCGGCTTAAATGGTTTTGGTAAAAAATCATCTACTTTAAGCTCAAAAGCGACCATAATGCTTTCTTCATCTTCCGGATCAGCTACCAGCAATATACCAAGAGGTGAAGTGTACGCTTTTCTTAATTTTTCAATAATATGTAAACCTGTTTTCTTTTTCATATCTAAATCGACAATGAGCATACCAGGTTTTTCCGAGGAAATGAATCCCAGTATATCACTTGATTTAGGACAATATATTACCTGGTAACCTTGTTTTTTTAGTCTGAACTCAATGGCGGACAGCAGGATTTCCTCGCTTTCTAAAATTACAATTTTATTCATATTCAAAAATATTCGAATCAGATTAATCCCTGGGTAAAAAAATGAATTGGGCACCCAGGTCACTTAAAGTAAACAAACAAAAGAATGAATCAGGATTTTTAAATATACTTCTAAAATGATCAATTCTTTCCATTTGTACTATTTTTTTTGTTGCCATTTCTTCAAGCGTAGATAAGTTAATGAACCACTTAAACTGTGATTCATTTCGCTGTACCAATGGTATCCCCAGTTCTATTTCCAGTTGGGATACAACAAAGATGGGGTATTTTGATATACCTTCATCGAGTAAGGTATCCGTAGCCTTATTCATGACAGCTGAAAGGGGTTTTAATTCATTTTTAAGTTGTTGGTATTTTTCTTCCAGTTCCATATTTCATTGGAGATTATTTCAAGGATAATAGGGCAACATTTTCGATATGATGTGTGTGGGGGAACATATCAACTGCTTGCATTTGCAAAATATGGTATTTTTCTGAAAGAATATTTAAATCTCTGGCCTGTGTGGCAGGGTCGCAACTGACATAAACAATTTTTGGTGCTTCTACGGCAAGTAAAACCGCTACCACCTCAGGATGCATGCCTGCCCGCGGTGGATCAGTAATGATTATATCAGGTTTGCCATATTGTCTGATTAAGTCGGCATGAAATAAATAACGGACATCTCCAGCTATAAAATCGACATTTTCAATGTGATTGTCTTTAGCATTGACTTTTGCGTCTTCAATAGCTGCAGCTATTTCTTCTATGCCAATAATATGTTTCGCATGGGCAGCCAGATAAAGAGCAATACTGCCCAGTCCGGTATAAAGGTCATAAACAGTTTCCGTTCCCCTGAGCTGAGCAAAGTCCTTTACAATCTGGTAAAGGTTTACGGCCTGGCGCGTATTTGTCTGGAAAAACGATTTAGGTCCAATCTTATAGGTTACATGTCCAAGACGTTCATGAATGCTCGTTTTTCCTGCTAAATGGTGCATTTCCAAATCATAAAGACTATCGTTCATTTTGGTATTGACACAATAGTATAAGGAAGTTATTTCAGGAAGCGCCACTTGAACTTCCTGAAGGAACAAGGATATTTTTTTTGCATCATCAGCTCCAAAAGCTATAACAACCATAATTTCACCAAGGGTTGTGACCCTTAGAAGAAGCGTTCTCATAAATCCCTCATGATTTCTTGGATCATAAAAAGAGACATCCTGAGAAAGGGCGATAGTTCTTATCGTATTTCGGATATGGTTTGCAGGTTCTTGTTGCAGGCTGCAATGATGTATATCAATTACTTTATCAAAAGCACCTGGCGGGTGAAATCCCAGAACCGGAGAAAATTTATTTTCATTCATGTCCATTTCCGCATCACTCAACCAGCGCCTGTTACTAAAAGTGAATTCCATTTTATTTCTGTAGAAATAAACAGGATCTGCACCTAAGATAGGATGCCACTGGTCAACGGAAAGCTTGCCAATCCTGGAAATGGCATCTTTGACCACTTTCTCTTTTTGTGCCAGCTGGGTATTATAATGGAGATGCTGCCATTTACAACCGCCGCACTGCGTAAAATGGGCACAGACTGGCTCAACTCTGTCGGGGCTTAAAGACAGGTAAGACATAACCATTCCTTTATAAAATCCTTTTCTTTTTCTGAAGACTTTAACCAAAGCCTTGTCACCTGGTACCGGACCTACCGCAAAGACGGTTTCTCCAGTCACCGATTTTCCAACGCATTGTCCTTTATCTGCAATGCCATGGAACTGGACTTCCAGGATAGATTCCGAAGATTTTTTCTGGGACATAAACCGATTTATTAATAAAGATAAGGGGACTCGTAGATCGAATCCCCTTATAAACAAATGATAATCTTAATAAAAAAGCCAGGTTACCAGATTATCATAAATCACTACCGTCGAAAACATCTTCCTCATCAGCAACGGTCGAAGATTTAGATTTATGGATTTCCATACTTTTAAATTTCTCCTTAATTTTCAATTCAAGTTCATGTGCTACTTCCGGATTATCATCCAGAAATTGTTTGGCACCCTCCCTTCCCTGCGCTATTTTGGCGCCATTATAACTATACCAGCTTCCACTTTTTTGAATAATATCATGTTCTGCACCCAGATCAATGATTTCTCCGTTTTTGGAAATTCCTTCTCCAAAAGTAATATCAAAAGAGGCAACGCGGAAAGGTGGTGCCATTTTATTTTTAACAATTTTTACTTTTACCTGATTTCCCACCAGATTTCCGTCTTTATCTTTGATGGCTGCACCTGATTTGCGAATATCCAGTCGTATGGAAGCGTAAAATTTAAGCGCATTTCCGCCTGTGGTCGTTTCCGGGTTTCCAAACATGACCCCTATTTTTTCTCTCAGCTGATTGATGAAAATACAGCAACATTGTGTTCTGCCTATTGCTGCGGTAAGTTTACGCATAGCCTGAGACATCAATCTGGCTTGAAGTCCCATTTTGGAATCTCCCATCTCCCCCTCAATTTCGCTTCTGGGAACCAGTGCAGCAACAGAATCAATAACGATAATATCAATAGCACCAGAACGGATTAAATTTTCAGCAATTTCGAGTGCTTGCTCCCCATTGTCAGGTTGGGAGATGAGTAGATTTTCTGTATCAACTCCTAAGGTTTGAGCATAACTTCTGTCAAAAGCATGTTCAGCATCTATAAATGCAGCTATTCCACCTTGCTTTTGCGCTTCAGCTATCGCATGAATCGCTAAGGTCGTTTTACCTGAGGACTCAGGTCCGTATATCTCTATGATTCTTCCTTTTGGAAAGCCATTTATTCCTAAGGCTATATCCAGTCCGAGTGAACCGGTTTGAATTACATCCACCTGATCTACCTGTTTGTCACCAAGTCTCATAATGGTACCTTTTCCATAGGTTTTCTCCAATTTATCAACCGTTAACTGGAGTGCCTTTAATTTTGCTTCTTTTTCCTGTTGTGCCATTTAATAAAGTGTTTTATGTCATGAAGAACAAAACTTTACGACAAAAGTAAATAAATTGTTTGTAAAAGCAGATAAAATCGGCTACTTTTTAAAAAAAATGTTTAAATTAAAGGGAGGGCCATGAAAAATTAACGGGCAGGGTCTTTACATTTTTCTTTGCGGCTGTAGGAAAGGATGGTTTGAACCGTTTTTTGGGTGGGGTTTTTCCTTATTCGGGGTAAACGTTGAATGGCTGTTTTCAGTTCTTTGTACGTTTCACTCAGATAATGATCCATGCTGAGCGCTTCCTGAATCCTGAGAGATTCACTTTCACTGGATTCGCTGTAGATAAACTGAATAAGCTGATTTTTAGTAATGCTTCCCTGCATATAATTGGTGTTAAAGGTAATATCATAGTAAAAACGGAGACATTCAGTTTAATATTGCCTTTAACACCAACATGTATCAAGCATCCTGGCACGAATTAACTTTTGATCCGGTACCAGGTTTGGGTACGGGAAAGGCCTGTCCAGTGCTTTCCTTTCACCTTCAATTCATTTTCATTTGATTCTGAAAGCCAGATGGTACAATCATAATAATTACCAGTTACCGGATCCAGAATGCTGGCACCTTTCCATTGTTCGCCTGATTTTACCAGGCCATCAATGAGAATCATACCAACGAGCGGTTTATTTGCCTTTTCCCCTTTACATTTTTCACACACGGTATCAGCTGGTTTTAATAACAATTTTGTTATTTTTCCATAAACTTTTCCATTCTTTTCATACAGTTCCATGTGAGATTTTGCTTCTTTAGTCTCATCATCAATGGTTTTCCAAAGCCCCAGCGGACTTGAATTCTGGGCTGATAAAACGAAGGTAAAAAGAAGCAGGCTGAACAATAAAACGAATTTCTGCATGAGCTAATTATTTTGAAATTAAAAAATATAAATGCTTTATATAGACACAAAATAGGTATGGATTTTTAATTATCCCAGGAAAAACCATCTATTATTTTCTGAATATCCTTAATCATGAAAGCATGAACAGGCGCTAATGAATCAATATTTACCTGTGCTTTCACATAAAAAACGCCTCTTAAAAAATGTTTCTCTCTGTCTGTCAAATAAAATTGATAAGGTGTAGCCGCCGGTCCCTTGATGTAAAATTCCATTCCCGTAACGTCAGGTGAAATATTTAATTGTATTTCATCTATATAGTTTGCCTTTTTATTATGGAAACTAGCCATTTTGAAAGCATCATTCACCAATTTTTCAAGCTGTCTTTCCTTGGTAATCGGATAATAACTAAAGTGGATGCTGGCATTTAAGGCAGGTAACTGCAGGTTAAACCAGTTATCTTTCGTTCTGAGATCACCTGTTAAGGAGGAATCTTTAGTTACCATTAAATAATCGGGATATTGAAAATGTACAGGAATGGCAGGATTATTAAAGGCTACTAATTTTCCTGTGGGGAATTCAATTTTTGGATAGCCTCTCTGCCTGGGTGCAAGCATTTCGGTTGAATCACAACAGGTTAAAAGCAAAAATAATAAAAGATAAAAAAAACGCAATTTTACAGACATAGGATAGGATATAAAAAAGTGTTTAAATTGACTCAGGCTATTTTATGCACGCGTATTTGTTCTATTCGCCTGCTTGAGGCAGCAATGATTTCAAAATTAAACCCATTAATCTCCAGATGAATATTTTTGGCCGGTAATTCTCCATATTGAGCGAGAATCAGGCCTGCAATAGAATCTGCTTCACTGTTTAATTCATCAAAATGACTGGTTTCAATTTTCATGATGTTACAGAAATCGTGTATCAGTGTTTTTCCTTCAAATATATAACTACCATCCTCCATTAACTGATATATAACATCTGGTTCTTCGTCAAATTCATCCTGAATTTCTCCGAAAATTTCTTCCATTACATCTTCCATGGTAATCAGGCCTGCGGTTCCGCCATATTCATCTACCACAATGGCTAAATGCTGCCGTTTAGTCTGAAAAGCACCTAAAACCTGATCAATTTTTTTTGCTTCCGGTACATAAAGTACCGGTGTGCGAATAAGCTTTTGCCACGAATTATCCTCAGTTTGCCCGGCGGCTAAACCAATCAGATCCTTAACGTGCAGAATCCCGGTAACACTATCCAGATCGTTTTCATATACTGGAATACGCGAATACCCTGATTCTCTGATTATTTCAAGCAAATGAGGATAATCAGTCGATTTACTGACAGCTACAATGCTTACTCTGGCTTGCATGATTTGCCTGACCTGGACTTCACCAAGTTTATCAATTTTTGCCGCCATTTCTTTTCTGATTCTCAGATTATTAGTAGCATTTATATTGTTTTCAATTGGCTCTGAAGGGCTGATTCGGCTACTTTTTGATTGGCGAAACTCAATATTTATGCCTAAAAATTGTCTGATAAAAACCAGCGACAATATAAGCGCAACCAATATGAAAAGGACGCCGATAAACAAGGATGGTGTATCAATAACTAAAAAAACAGAAAGTGAAAACCCTTTATAAACTGGATGAGGGTAATGGAGGCCGCCCAGCGGCCTTTCCGTGTTACAGGGACTATCCCCAGAAGGAGGCTCAGTATCCAAAATGACTCGTATTTATTTGGAAATAATTAAACAAAAACAAAATTAATTAAAATTTCATGAGTTTTTACGCTAATGTTACCAAATAAATGTTTACAAGTCATTGTTAACTTCAAAATGGTAAATCCTCTCCTTCCTTTATTGCATCACCTGTAGATTTTTGTTGCGATTCTCCACCGGGGAACGCAGGAGTCTGATAATCACTCCCTGTATTTCTCTTTTCTAAAACCCTGAACATGGAACCAACAACTTCCGTGGTTTTTCGATTTTTCCCTTCCGTGTCTGTCCAGCTTCTGTGGGTTAATTTACCCTCGAGAAAAATAGTAGTTCCCTTTTTTAATAATTTCATTGCATTTTCTGCCTGATTTCTCCACATTACGATTTCGTGCCATTCCGTTGATTCTTGCCAGTTCCCATCTTTGTCCTGGTATCTTTCGCTGGTCGCAATAGAGAAACTCACCCGATTGGTACCATTATCAAACTGCCTCTGTTCCGGATCTTTTCCTAAATTTCCAATAAGCATTACTCTGTTCATATCATTTGATTGTGTTTTTTAATACCTGCAATGTATAGCTCTTTTTTCAATTTGAGAAGGACAATCAGGCGCATTTTTAAATTTACCAGAAAAGTTATTTCTAATAAGCGAAAATACCTAAATAGGTGTACTTCATTTATTTATATTCAAAAATATGATTGTTTTTATTCATAAACAAATGTAAAAATTTGGGGAAAGCAAATGATTTCATTTTATCTATGGGTACCATGAAATGATTCTTATCGGGGATAGTGGCCGGTAAATCCGATAACGCTATTAGATGGTAGTTTAGATATATCCGCTGATGGGTCAATAATTGTTTGTCTCTTTGTTCCATTTCCCGAATATCTTTTTTATCAATAACAAGTCCGCAAAGCTTTAAGCCAACTTCCGGAACCTGCCATTTTTCATCGGCTGTTTCAATATAGGGAAATATATACAGACCTCTCCATATATCTTTTTCTTTCCTGTGAGTTAAGCATATTTTATCTCCGCTTTGTATTAGAAAGAGTTGGAAGTACCTGTTCCGAAGTGGTGGTTTTTGCTTTTTGAATGGATATTCTTTTTGGCTGTCTGTAAGAAAAGCCTTGCAACTGTCAGCAAATACACACTTCCCGCAAAACGGGGACACCGGTAAACACACCGATGCACCAAAATCCATAATAGCCTGGTTAAACTTACCTGGCTCCTGGCGGTCTATCAGTTTATCCGCTATTTCTTGAATTTCTTTTCTGCCTTTTGGTGTTGATATATCTGTTTTTATGCCAAAAATACGGGATATAACCCTATGGACATTGCCATCTAAAACAGCATACGGCAATGAAAAAGCAAATGAGGCAATGGCAGCAGCTGTATATGGTCCTATGCCCTTTAATTTTATGATCTCATCGTATGTATTTGGAAATACACCATCACAACTTGCTACAATATATTTAGCTGTCCAGTGCAAATTTCTGGCTCGGCTGTAGTATCCTAATCCCTCCCAGTTTTTGAAAACCTCCGATTCAGAAGCATTCGCCAAGGCGAAAATATCGGGGAATGAATGGATGAACCTGTTATAATAAGGCAAACCTTGATTTACCCTCGTCTGCTGAAGTATGATTTCAGAAAGCCATATTTTATAGGGATCTTTTTCATCAACCCAGGGAAGGGTTCTTCCATTGATAAGTTGCCAGTGTTTGAGTAAATCTTGAAATAAATCAGGATGCATTTATGCTTCTAAAGAGAAGTTCAAATCGCTGTACCTGTTTCCCAATCTGTCTTTTAATTCCTTTCTGGCAAAGAAAATTCTGCTTTTTACGGTGCCTAAGGGCAAATCAAGCTGATCGGCAATCTCCTGATATTTAAAACCCTGATAATGCATCATGAAAGGCACACGGATACTGTCATCCAGTGATTCTATCAATCCTGACAGCTCATCTAAGATTATATTTGATTCTGCCTCGTTATGGATAGCAGCTCCACCCGTATTGATATAGAAAAGATTTTCAGTATCGTCAATAATAGTATTCGCTTTACTTTTTTTACGGTAATTATTAATGAAAATATTTTTCATGATAGTAAACAACCATGCTTTTAAATTTGTGTCCGGCCTGAATTTATCCATATTGGTCATAGCACGGAATGCAGTCTCCTGAAACAAATCTTTTGATTCCTCGGTATTTTTAGTCAGATTATAAGCGAAGGCATTTAAAACCGGACTCATCTGATGGAAGCGATTGTAGAATTCTAGTTGAGACATAAGAATGTTTTTATCTGTCGTTAAACAAAATTAATTTTTTGTTGAACCAAATCTACAAATATGTTAAACAAAATACAACTAATGAACCATTATTTTTTCATAAATTATTTTAATATCTTTATAAAATTTAATAAGTAATTGTATTTCAACTAATTGTGAAATTTATTTTTGTGTCATTTCTTTCAAAAAAAAATGAAAGTTGTTGAACGCCTATTTCTGTGCTTTGTGCATGGCTATGAAAGCGAAGGCCAGAAAGATGAGATTAGGAATCCAGGCAGCTAATAAGGCGGGCAGGTTATTTCCCATGGCAAATACCTTGACGAATTTGGAAAATAGGATATATACGGCTCCTATACCTATACCCATGGCAAGGTGAAGCCCTATGCCTCCCCGTACTTTCCTGGCTGCAAGACTAACGCCTATCAAAGTAAGTATGAGAATGGTAAATGGTTCTGCATTTCTACGATTCCATTCTAAGGCATATTTTCGGACGTTGCCGGCACCCCGCTCTTTTTGTAATGTAATGAAACGCAATAATTGGGGGGAGGTCATCATATTTTGCTGGCCTGAAAAATCTACAAAATCATCGGGGGTCAGATTTAAAGCGGTATCTATGAATTCTGTATTAGAAAATTGAAATGATTCTCTGAGGCCATCAAAACTTCGTATCTGATATTCGGTGAGTCTCCATTTTCCCGATTTAACCTGATAAGCAGCATTGTTTGCTTTTAACAGTTTTACTAATTGTTGTCCTTCATATTGTTCGATCCGAAAATCCCGGGCCGTACTGTCGGGTTTCCGGTAATAACCCACATAAACCTTTGTCTGTGGAGCTATAAACAAATGAACATCTCTGGTTTTACCTTTATCCTCATTTTTGTCAATATATTTATAGGTGATTCGCATCAGATGTTGCTGGCCCCAGGGTAGTATAAAATGACTGCCAATCAGATGAATAAGGGTCAGTAATCCTGCTGCATAAAGGTAGGGTCTCAATAATCGGTTGAATGGAATACCTGCACTCAGCATGGCCATTATCTCTGAATTTCCGGCCAGCCTGGAGGTGAAAAATATTACGGCAATAAGGGTGAAGAGTGGCCAGAGCATGCCACTGATGAATAACATAAAACTGGGAAAATATTCCAGTAATATCTCTTTTCTGGTAATGGGTTCTTCTAAAAATATCTGAATTTTCTCACTGAAATCTATGATAACCGAAATCATCAGGATGATGAGCAGGGTGAACAGAAATGTAGATAGGAATTTCTTGAAAATATATTGATCCAGGAGATTAAATGACATGGCACGATTATTTTCTATAGTCGGTAATCAAGCGTTGAAAGGATGCTGTTCTTCCATGCATAAAAAGTGCCCTTTTCAATCTGAACGCGCGCCTCTGCTACCAAAGATAAATAAAAACTCAGATTATGAAGGGTAGCAATTTGCATCGCTGTTATTTCATTGGCTTTGAATAAATGCCTTAAATAAGCTTTTGTATAGATTTGACTTGTCCGGGCATTACTGAGGGTATCAATGGGTTCAAGATTATCTTTCCATTTAGCATTATTGATATTAATGATACCGTTCCAGGTGTAAAGTAAACCGTGTCTTGCATTGCGGCTTGGTAAAACACAATCAAACATATCGATACCGGCAGCTATTCCTTCCAGTATATTTACCGGTGTTCCAACGCCCATCAGATATCTTGGTTTTTCAATGGGTAAAATCTCACACACGCTGGCAGTAATCTCATACATTTTTTCTGCTGGTTCACCCACAGAAAGTCCTCCGATTGCATTTCCTTCACGGTTCATATCCCTGATCGTTTCAGCAGATTCCTTTCTTAAATCAGGGTAAGTGGATCCTTGTACGATAGGAAATAAGGTTTGTTGATAGCCATATAAACCGTCTGTTTCATCAAAACGGGTGCAGCATCGTTTGAGCCACCGGTGTGTCAGATGCATGGATTTTTTTGCATAGTCATAATCGCACGGATAAGGCGGGCATTCATCAAAAGCCATCATGATGTCTGCGCCAATTATACGTTGTATGTCCATCACTTTTTCAGGAGTGAAAACATGACTACTGCCGTCAATATGAGATTGGAAGACAACCCCCTCTTCTTTAATTTTCCTTTTTGACGCCAGTGAATATACCTGATATCCGCCGCTGTCTGTTAGTAAGGGTGCATTCCAGTGCATGAATTGGTGTAAACCACCAGCCTGTTTCAGGATATCCATACCAGGACGAAGATAGAGATGATAGGTATTGCCAAGAATTATTTTTGCGCCTATGGGATCGATAAGTTCATGTTGATGAATAGCTTTTACACTACCTAAAGTGCCTACAGGCATGAAAATAGGCGTAGGAATGTCACCGTGTGCCGTTTTTATTTGACCTGTCCGGGCAGAAGAATGTTCATCTTTTTTATAAATGGTAAATTCAAACAAGGGAAATAGATTAGGGGTTATATCTGATATCTGTGGCTATCAAATTTTAATAAAACACCAATTAAAAGGGTAAAACCTAACAGGGAAGATCCTCCTTTACTTAACAAAGGAAGCGGAATACCAATGATGGGCATTATACCCATGGTCATGCCTATGTTTACAAAAAAGTGGACAAAAAGAATGCCCACCACACTATAGGCGTAGATTCTTGAAAAATTAGACCTTTGTCGCTCTGCCAGGATGATAATCCGATACATAAGGAGCATAAAAATTAAAATGGTTGCTACACTTCCTATAAAACCGTGTTCTTCTCCAATGGTACAGAAAATGAAATCTGTTGCCTGTTCAGGAACATAGTTGAGCCGGGTGATTTCTCCATTTAAGAATCCTTTTCCTTCAATTCCGCCTGAACTGATCGCTAATTTTGATTGTAATACATTGTATAGAGCGCCTCTGGGGTCGCATTTTGAAGGTTGTAACCATACGTTTATCCGTTCCTGCTGATGTGGACGAAGTATGTTATTGAAGCCATAATTGGCAGTGAATGCAAGACCCGTTCCAATGGCCAGAACGACAGAGGTGAAGGCAATGGTTTTAAAATTATTTTTAATTCCATAAGCAATAGCCAAGACTATGGCAGCCATGGCATTAGCCAGTAGTGTGAAGATATAAAATTCTTCACGAACTAAAATGTAGGTGCCAATCGCCCATAATAAGACACCAAACCTCCAGTTAAGTGCATTTCCAATACCACCTGATAAAAAAAAGAGGACACCTACCAGCAGCGCTGTGGATATAATAACAGGCGGAACAACAAGTCCGAGTATTGTTATAGTTAAGATGTAAAAGGTGGTCAGATAATAATTTACAGACAATCCTTCGCGGTACATGACAAAGGTAAAAGAGAGAAAAACCAGGGCTGAACCTGCATCAGGTTGCATAAGTACCAATAAAATGGGTAAGAAAAATAAAGCAAATGCAGTCAGTTGTGTCCGAAGGTCTTTCAAATTTGTATTGTACTTTCCCAGAAAGGATGAAATGGCAAGCGCAGTGCCAAATTTAGCTAATTCCGAAGGTTGTATGGAAAATCCGCCAAACGAATACCAGGAGGTGGCTCCCTTTATTTCTGTTCCAAAAATAAGGACACCCACCAATAAAAGGATGGTGAAGGCATATATAAAGTAGGCAAAGGTTTGCCATGATTTCCAGTCAATCAGAAATATTACTAAAAAAAGAATCATAGCTATGGCCACCCATATCATCTGTTTGCCAGCACTGCTGTTTAAAAGCCCGATACTTTCAATTTCCCGTTGACTGACAGAATAAACCATGAGCACACCTAATGCAGTGAGTGATAAATAAAGCGAAAAAATAACTAAATCAAAACTTCGCTGGTCACCACGACTTCTTAACATGTTTTCATTTATGTTGGGTGGTTAAAACTTTGAGGCTAATAGTAAATCAAGGGTTAACTTATTGTCTGCAATTTCCATCGCTCCGGGGTAAGTTTTCCTGAAAAAATACTTCATCAGAATAGCTTCTTTTTTGTCAAAAAAAGCACCAACCCTTAAATGATAGTAGGGTCTGTTATGTACGACCAGGTATGGTATATCCGGATAATTATGTTGAAACTGTGTTTTCGTGTTTTCCAATGCAAGCCGGTCCGTAGTAGCTATAATCTGAACCCGCCATCCACTGATAAACTCAGATTGCTTATTAGAAAGGGTATAACTTTTTATTAATGCAGCTACTTCAGGGCTTTCGCTGATAATCTGACCTTTCAAAGGATGGCTCAGAAAGGTAGCATAAAGCAGGACAATCAAAAACAGGTGTCTTATAGTCATATCCGATTTTTTGCAAATTTACGAAATGTTTTATTATCGGCGCCGACTTGTCAGAAGTTCATTCAAATAAGGTAGGATTTTCCTTGTTGAATTGCCATTTGAAGGTCTTTCTGTGATGTTCTGTCAATCCATTTTCATGAATAGCTTTCCTGTGTCTCAACGTTGGGTATCCCATATTATTTATCCAGTCATACCCGGGAAAACCAGAGGCAATGCCTGTCATATAGGCATCACGGTGTGTTTTTGCTAAAATGGATGCGGCTGCAATGGCAGCATACCGGGCATCGCCACCAATATGACAAGTATGAGAAACCGATTGGAATGGCTTAAACCTGTTTCCATCAATATGAAGATGTGCCGGCATATAGGTTAACTTTTCGATTGCTCTGTGCATCGCCAGAAAAGAAGCATTCAAAATGTTAATCTGGTCAATCTCTTCCACGGAAACAATACCAATTGCCCATGAAACAGCCTGGTTTTCTATGAGCAACCGCAATGAATTTCTCTGTTTGGACGATAACTTTTTAGAATCATTCAAATGGGGAATCTCAATGTCCGATCGCAGTATAACAGCCGCTGCAAAAACAGGTCCCGCCAGACATCCTCTTCCCGCTTCGTCACATCCCGCTTCCGTTTCATCGGTGTAAATTAAACTAACAGGGGACATCAGCTTTTTATTTAAGAGCTAAATCAGCCAGTAAGTCAAAAATCTCATCCAGCTCTTCAAATGATTTAACTCCTGTTTTTTCTTCTGATCCTCCCGATAAACAATAACCCAAAGGGTTGAAATGTCTGATGTGATCGCCTATCTGCCGGGCATCTCCCCGACTGCTAATAAAAATGGGAAATGCTGAGCATAATGGAATCAGGGCGTTTTTCCATGCTATGGATATAGGGTCGAATAAATTTGAAAAATTGAGGACAAAATAATTAATTCTTGTTGCGTATTCTTGAATAAAAGTAGTGATGGAGTTATCTGGCAGATTATTCTCAACCATTATTTCTGCAAATAAGGTGTAATGAGCGGGTATATGTTGTAATTCATCATAGTTAAAAAGAGGACCTAAATGTACCGCATCTAAACCGGCGTTATGGGCAATATTGACTATTTCGGCAGATGAAGCATAGTTAAATTCACCTACAAAAACAGGACCGCTGATCCATTCGCGAATCGCTTTCACAAATGCAGGATTTGCTGCATTTTCAGCCATTGGATCCATATTGAAACCCAGCCACGCCACTTCCATGGAGGAAAAATACCGGGCATCGGTAAGATGCGCTACCGCATTTGCTTTAACCTGCACTTTCATTACAGGAAGTTCGACTTTTTTAATTCCAGTTCCAGTTTATCCATCACATTTTTTGAAAGAGGCACTAAAGGTAAGCGGACTTCTCTGCTGCAGAGGCCCAGTAACTCCATAGCTCCTTTTATACCAACCGGATTTCCCTCAATGTACAGCCAGTCATGTATGTCCAGCATTCGATTACTCAGGGAAGTAGCTTCAGGAAAATGCTGATTTGCCGCAGCATTGACCATATCCGAAAAAGTAGAGGGAATCGCATTGGCAATGACACTGATAGCGCCAACAGCCCCATAAGCCATCATGGGAACAGTAAGGGCATCATCACCAGAAATTACACTGAAATGGGTTGGTTTATATTTTAACAACTGCATGATCTGAGCCATATTTCCGGAGGCCTCTTTAACGGCTATAAATTTCGGAGAATCATTTGCTAAACGCAAAATAGTATCTGCAGACATGTTTGAGCCAGTCCTGCCTGGTACATTATAGAGTATAACAGGTAGCGGGGAGACTTCCTGGACAGCCATGTAATGTTGATAAATTCCTTCCTGAGGTGGTTTGTTATAAGCCGGACTGCTGGACATAATCGCATCATAACCTTCCAGCTCGTAACTTTGAATTCTTTGTTTTAATAAGGCCGTCCAGTTACTGCCAAATAAACCTGCAACCAGTGGAACTCTTCCTTTTACTATATTTTTTGTAAAAGCCAGAACTTCCCGACATTCCTGACTGGAAAGAGTGATAGCTTCACCGGTGGTTCCCAGGGAAACAAGATAGTTGACGCCTCCGTTTATGGCATGTTCTATAATTTGTTCCAGGGCATCATAATCGATGTTTTCCTTTTTAAATGGCGTGATTAAGGCAACGCCGGTACCATTAAAGGACGGTAGGTTCATTCCTGACTTGTATTTTACCTAATAATTTTTCCATTTGGTTAAAAAATGACTGGGGGGTGGTATCAGCCGGTATATCGAGCATAAGATCGTAACAACTGGTTTGAGCAGTTACAGGTCCGATACGAAGTCCGGCAGGTGTCAGGGCAGTTATATATTCAAGAGGTTCATCGCACAGAGCGGAAACATGGATAACTAAATCGACGGGTCTTTTCAACCACTCATCGACGATAGCTCCGAAGGGTCTTCCAACCCAATCGATATTTTTTTTGTTCAGACAGGGAAAGGTATAATCCAATAATTCTTTGGTACGGGTATTCAGACCCAGTAAAAAAACTTCTTTACCTTTCTTTTTCAATTGGGCGGCATATTTTTCTGTACCTGAAATGAAATCCGGGTCTTCCGCATTAAAGATAAAGGCAATGGATTTGGCGGTTGAGAAAGACAAAGGACTGGCATGGTTGCGCATTAAACGCTCATTCAAGCCTTTATGAAGACTTTTGTTAAAGAGGTGTTTTTTGAGATGTTGCCAGATTTTCATGTGCCTTTGTTACTTTTTTCTGGACGATTTGGTTGATGCAGGTGTTTCAACTGGTTCAGGCACATCAAAAACCTCGTCGTAAACACCCATTTTGCTATACTTTTCAATCCTTTCCATAATTCGGGTGTCAGGATCTTTAGATTGAATTTCAGCTAAAGCCTCCTTTATTTTATCCTTTAATAAGGCTGCCATTTCATCGGGATTGGAATGAGCTCCACCAATGGGTTCCTTGATAATACCATCTATTAGTCCGGCAGCAAACATATTATCCGCTGTTAATTTGAGTGCTTCTGCTGCCCTTTCCTTATAGTCCCAGCTTCTCCAGAGGATAGAGGAGCATGATTCCGGAGAAATGACGGAATACCAGGTATTTTCGAGCATAAATACCCGGTCACCCAGTCCTATGCCAATGGCACCACCTGAGGCCCCTTCTCCAATGATTACGCAGATAATAGGTACACGAAGTTGAGCCATTTCAAAAAGATTTCTGGCAATAGCCTCCGCCTGTCCTCTTTCTTCTGCTTCAATGCCGGGAAATGCTCCCGGGGTGTCTATCAGGGTTATAACCGGGAAGTTGAACCTTTCTGCCAGTTTCATTAATCTGAGGGCCTTTCTGTATCCTTCGGGATTTGCCATACCAAAATTGCGGTACTGTCGCATCTTGGTATTTATTCCCTTTTGATGCCCGATAATCACCACCGTCTGACCATTAAAGGTAGCCAGACCGCCAACAATA
>Ga0255182_1000099_pt1 | contig 86379 bp, 68 predicted proteins | sample Atl_UVDOM_RepA_8_FD_188420 | JGI IMG/M metagenome (GOLD analysis project Ga0255182, IMG submission 188420) | Freshwater microbial communities from Altamaha River, Georgia, United States - Atl_UVDOM_RepA_8d | ecosystem: Environmental > Aquatic > Freshwater > River | place: USA: Georgia...
TCCACTCCAATCAGGATCTGCAGCGGCATGCCAATTTCCTGAAATAGGATCAAAATGTAACGCATGAACCCTGCCCATTTGTCCTGGTATTCGAATTTCCTCCATTGGTACCTTCAACTTTTTCAACTTTTCAACAGTTTCAGCATTCAACCATATATTTCCAGGATGGTTTTCAACCAGTAATTTATCTGGTAATTGATAGACTCTTGCTGCTTCTACGGCTTTGTCAATGGTTAAATGCTGGTCAATAAACCTGCTGATTACCTGAACAACAGCCGGTACAATTCTTGCGCCTCCGGCAGCCCCCAAAGCCAGTATTGGTTTTCCATCCTTTAACACTAAAACAGGGGATATATGAGATGAAGCCCTTTCCAGTGGCTCCATGTTACCAAGGTATGGTCCCATCGTTGTAGCAAATAAAAACCCATGTTTTTCTGTAGCTACTTTTGAACCGAGCAGTGGACCTAAAGATTGAGTAACGGATACTACATTACCGAATTTATCAGAAGTAACGAAATGAGTTGTATGACCATCTTTGTGACTGTTTGTATCATATTTCATGGAAGCTGGCAAAGGTGTCAGCCAGCGTTCATTTGCAAAAGCTAAACTGGCAATTAAATCCTCTTCCTTGTTCAGCCGTTGTCTATCCTCATAAGCTTTATGATGCGCAGCAGCATTGGTCAGGACCCAGGTTGTTTCATCTTTATCTGAAAGGTCAGTTTTCTCAAGTAAATGAAGCATTTCTATGACTATAGCCCCATAACAAGGTAAACCCATGGCAAAAATATCAAATCCCCTGTAGGTACCTTTTAATATTTTGGCATCCTGGGCATAATATTGATTTAAATCAGATTCTTGTAAAAAACCACCTCCTGAGATAATTTCCTGTGAAATATCCCTGGCTATTTTTCCATAGTAAAAATCTTTTCCTTCGTCCTTTGAGATGGATTTCAACGTTTTTGCCAGTTGAGGCTGTCTGAATAAGGCATTTGCTTTGTATGTTGAATCGTTGATCAAAAAATATTTTTTTGATCCTGAATATGGTAATAAGGCATTTCTAACCATAGCTTGTCTGGAAGCTTCGTCAGGCAGAATTAAAAATCCCTTTTTTGCCAGGTTTATTGCTGGTAAAAGAACCTCATCAAGAGGAAGCACTCCTTTTTCTTTATGCAGTTTTAATATGCCCTTCACCATACCCGGAATTCCAATGGTTTTAAATCCATCTTCTGCTTTTGTTGCATCTGGCTTATATAGCCGAGGGACTTGTGTAGTAGCATCTATACCTTTTGTCCCTTTATCATTTGTGAAATAAATAGCTTGTAGTCTTCCTCCAAGTCCACTCATACTTGGTTCTGCAACAGCTAAAACAAAGGAAATGGCAGTTGCAGCGTCAAAAGCATTTCCACCTTTTTCAAGCATTAGCAGTCCTGCACTTGTTGCTAATGGATGAGCAGTTGCAATAACTCCATTAGAAGAGTTTGCCTCTTTTTGTGACCATAAAAGAGAAATAATTAAAAAAGTGAATAGGAAGGATAAGCTTGTTTTTTTCATTTTGCTAAATATTTATAAATAGAAAAGCAAAATAGGGATTAAAAGTTATCTTACCCATTTTCCACCCATTATTTCACTATGCAAATGATTTACACCTAAGCTTTTTAAAATATCAGGAATTCTGTTTTTATGGGTATCCGAAATAAAAATTTGACCTTTAAAATCATTAATTAAATGATTAACAAGGGATTGAACTCTTAAAGGATCAAGTTTATCAAATATATCGTCTAGTAATAAAATAGGATTAATTCCCAGGGCATTTTTTAAATAAATGAACTGAGCTAATTTTAGTGAAAGTAGAAATGATTTTCGCTGACCTTGAGATGCAATTTTTTTTATCGGGCAATTATCCAGGGTAAATAATAAATCGTCCTTATGAATACCTGCTGTGGTTCGTTGAAGGAATAAATCCTTTTTTCTGCTATCCTTTAGTAAAGTTGTAATTACCTCGTTTGAAAGCATGGAGAAATAGGCAATATTAGCTATTTCATTTTCACCAGAAATATGAGTGTAAATGTTATGGAAAACGGGTATGAACTGTTCTAAAAACTGAACTCTGGCTTGGTAAATGTAGTGAGCGGGTTCTACTAATTGTTCATCATAAATATCTAAGAGAACCTGATCACCATTTTTTTCATTAGTCATTTGCTTCAAAAAAGTATTGCGCTGAAATAGGATTCTATTATACAGCATTAAGTTTGTCAAATAGACAGGATCTGTCTGTGCCAGCGTATTATCAACAAATTTCCTTCGTAATTCACTGCCTTCCATAATCATTGATATGTCATCTGGTGCTATGAAAACAATAGGTAAATAACCTATGTGGGAAGACATTTTTGAAACAGATTGAGCATTCACTTCAAATATCTTAGGCTTGTTCAACTGGACCTTTGCTACAATTTTATCCTGATTATCTGACCTTTGATAATGGCCTTCCAGTCGAAAAAAATCGGTGTTGAATCTGGTAACAATGGAATCATTGCTATGAATATAACTTTTCGTCATACTTAAATAGTAGATGGCATCGAGTAAATTTGTCTTTCCCATGCCGTTAAGGCCTGTAAAACAATTTATTACAGGATGAAAATTAAACTCTTCCCATTCATAATTTTTATAATTTGTTAATATTAAGCGAGTTAACCGCATATCAAATAAAGGGTTTAAAACTTTCTGAAAAACAAATTAACTACGGATTTAATAAATTTGGTGCATTCAATTCATATCTTCTACAATAATAGCTTATATTTGTCATGATTTTTAAAAATCGGGATTTAATAAAAAAAAGAGGGTATGAACACCGTCATAGACAAAAAAAAGACAAGTAGAGGGAATGTAAAATCTGAAGGTCATCCAAAGGAAAGATATCTTTTCTGGTTTGAACTTATGTTGAGGATCCGAAGATTTGAGGAAAAAGCCTTAATGATGTATGGCCAGCAAAAAATTCGTGGTTTTTGTCACGTTTATATCGGTCAGGAAGCTGTAGCTGCTGGTATTGAATCAGTTATTCGCAAAGAAGATGGTATTGTTACCGCTTATCGTCAGCATGGTATTGCCCTTGGCCGGGGAATTTCCTCAAAAGCTGCAATGGCAGAACTTTACGGTAAAGCTACTGGTGTAGTAAAAGGGAAAGGTGGTTCTATGCACTTTTTAAGTGCGGAACATAAATATTTTGGAGGAAATGGTATTGTAGGTGCTCAGATTCCCATTGGTACCGGGATTGCATTCGCTGAAAAATATAAAGGAACGGATAACCTTTGTGTAACCATGTTTGGCGATGGTGCTGCCCGTCAGGGCGCATTGCACGAATCATTCAATATGGCTATGAGCTGGAAATTACCAGTATTGTACATTGTTGAAAATAATGGTTATGCCATGGGAACTTCTGTAAACAGAACAAGTAACGTGGTTGAATTATATAAAATGGGTTTATCCTATGATATGCCCAGTGAAGCAGTGGATGGGATGTCTCCGGAAGCAGTTCACGATGCTGTATCCAGAGCTGCAGCGCATATAAGAGCAGGAAAAGGGCCTTATTTTCTGGAAATAAGAACCTACAGATATAAAGGTCACTCAGTTTCAGATCCTGCTAAGTACAGAACGAAAGAGGAAGTACAATCTTATCAGGACAGGGATCCTGTTAAAATGATTGAACTAAAAATGCTTAGTGATAACATTGCTGCTGAAAGTGAAATTCAGGCAATTAAAGATAAAATAAAAATTGAAATGGATGAGGCGATTGATTTTGCTGAAAACTCTCCGTTACCACATCCTGATGAATTGTACACAGACAATTACGTGCAAAAAGATTATCCTTTTATAATGGATTAATTTTTTTATAAAAATTCATTAAGAAATTTTACTTTTGCATTTCTTTTGAAATTCGTTAATTCTATTCCTAAGGTAGTTAAAAAAACATGGCAAAAACGTCTCAAAGTCCGAAACAAGATGAAGTTCTTGTAGATATCGTTGAAGTTCGCAATAAAACGCAGGAATTTTACCATAAATATCAACATATTATTAATTATGGCGGTGGTGCAATACTAATCGTAATTTTAGGTTTAATTGCATATAATTTCTTGTATAAACAACCTCGTCAGGTAGAGGCTATTGAGCAAATGGCGCAGGCTCAAAGACTTTTTGAAAGAGATTCTTTTGCGGTGGCACTTGAAAATCCAGGCGGTGGTTTCGCTGGTTTCCTTGGTATAATTGAAAATTATAGTGGAACTCCTGCAGCTAATCTGGCTCACTATTATGCAGGTGTTTGTTACCTGAATTTAGGACAGGTTGAGGCGGCGCTTTCCTATATGGAAGACTTTTCTCCTAAAGGTACCGTTTTAGCTGTTATGAAAGAAGGTATCATTGGTGATTGTCATGCAGAATTAGGTGATATGAAAAAAGCGCTGAAGTATTATATAAATGCAACAGAAATATTGGATACAGACGAACTGATGACGCCGCATTACCTTAAAAAAGTGGGTATGTTACATCAGTTGAACGGAGAAAATGACAAAGCTGTAGAAGCTTTTCAGAAAATTTTAAATGATTATCCTAACTCATTCGAAGCTGCTGATATTGAAAAATATATTGGTAGATTAGAAGCAAACTAAAATAATTTGTCCTCATCATCATTTGGTCTTTCCCTATATGATGAAACGAAATTGCCGAATGTCCAGTCATGGAAATTCGGCATTGTCGTTTCTGAATGGAACCATAAAATTACCGAAAATCTGCTTGTTGGGTGTAAAAATACCCTCATGCATCATGGAGCTAAGGCAGAAGACCTGATTACTTTTCAGGTTCCAGGTTCTTTTGAGTTGCCGGCTGGAGCAACGATTCTTTCCAGTAAATATGAGGTAGATGCTATAATCTGTTTAGGATGCCTGATCAAAGGAGATACTGCGCATGATGAATATATTGCAAATGCAGTTGCTAATGGTCTGACACAATTAAGTATTTCACTGGTCATTCCTTGTATTTTTGGTGTTTTAACTGTATTAAATGAACAGCAAGCCTTAGATAGATCTGGTGGAAAATACGGAAATAAAGGAGTTGAAGCTGCTGTAACCGCTATCAGAATGGCTTCACTTAAAAGAGAAATGTAGTATGAAGCTTCATCTGATTGATACAGGTACTTTCAAATTGGATGGTGGTGCCATGTTTGGTGTCGTTCCAAAAATATTATGGCAAAAATTAATACCTCCTGATGATGATAACAGGATAGAACTGGCGATGCGTTGCCTGCTTATCGAAACAGAAAATAAATTAATCCTGATTGATACAGGAATAGGGAATAAAAATAAAGATCAATTCATAAAATACTTTTCACCAAAATATACCCATTATCTGCTTGATAATTTAAAACTAAAAGGATTTTCCACCACCGATATTACGGATGTGATTTTAACACATCTTCATTTTGATCATGCAGGAGGTGCAGTTAGTTTAAATAAGGAAAATGCACATATTCCAACTTTCCCAAAGGCAACTTACTGGTCAAATTCTGTGCATTGGGAAAGTGCCATTCATCCTAATATAAAAGAGGCACCCTCCTTCATAAAAGATAATTTCATACCTTTCCAGGAAACTGGTCAACTAAAATTTATTCCTTTTTCTGATTCAGAATATCAGTTTATTCCTGGTTTGAAAATTAGATTTCTACATGGCCATACCACGGGTATGATGTTACCTGTTATAAATACAGATAATCAGACGTTTATTTATTGTGCTGATCTGATTCCAACGATTCATCATTTGTCACTTTCATACATCATTGCCTACGATATTCAGCCCTTGCAAACTATAAAAGAAAGAAATGAAATAATAGAAGAGGCCATTATAAATAACTATGTTCTTATTCTTGAGCATGATGTGGATCATGCTTGCATTAAACTAACGAAAAATGAATCCGGAAAGGTTCAGGCTATTCCATATAATTTAAAGATTTAATATTTTTTAAAAGCAAATTCATTTATTATGAAATATTTATATAAATTTTGGATACTGGTTATTTATTTTTTTTATTTTGAAATCACATCAATTCATTGTCAGAATCAAATTACAGGAAACATAAATGAATTTGTTAATTTATCAAGTGGACTTTACAAAGGTCTAGCTGTTGATAAATTTGGTTTTGTTTGGTTGGCAACCGATGAAGGTTTGTACAGATTTGATGGAAAAAAATCAACCTACTTTAATGAAGCATGTCCGGGTGGCTTTTTAAAGTCAATTAAAGCACTTTCTGATGGGTCCCTAATTGTTACTCATGACAAAGGGGTTACTAAAATCATACCTCATATCCATTCTCCAACCTTTGAAATGCTTGCAGCTGGCGAATTATATGCCACTAAGGATAAAATGTTCTATCCCAAAACAATTTTTGAAGATTCAAAAAACCGTTTATGGATTGGCGAGGATAACGGAATTTCTCTTTTTAGTAATGGAAAAAGATCCAAGTTTTATCCTGAAAAAATGCATACCCCAGGTAGTATTTTCAGAAATTTTTCATTCGCAGAAGATTTTCTCGGAAATATCTGGGCTATTTCCTACAATGGTGAATGCTTCAGGTATTCAGAAATGCTGAAAAAATTTATTCTTAGTCCACTGCCGGTTAAACTCGATAAAATTACTCAGCTTTTTATTATTTCCAAACATACTTTTTTAATTGGGTCGAGTTCCGGATTATATAAACTTGATTTATTACCGGATTTAACGTTTGGTAAATTAACTCCATTAAAGGTGCCGGCTGGTATCACTTCTGGTGTTTTATTAGACAGGCAATTATATTTGGGAACAGAAAATACGGGTTTGTTTGTGCTAAATGCAGATAATTTGGAGGAACCATATCAGAAAATAGGTGATTTGCCTTTTGATGATATAGTTGATTTATCCTTTGATAAAAATAATGGCCTCTGGTTGATTAGCAGTGAATCTTTTGCCACATTTAAAACAGGATTTTTTGAAAAAATAGATCTAAGTGTTGCCAATTTACCCGTTGATGCTATTTTTGAAAATAACAAAGGTGATATTTTTGTTTCTTCCGGAGGGTTTCTGGATAAGATATCATTTTCAGGTAATAGTTGGAAAATAGATCAAAAATTAACAAAAGCAACCAGGTCAATTACTGCTATTTTCGCCAGGGATGAAGAGGTTTTTATAGGTAATTTAGATGGTAAGGTTCAGAAATATAATTTGAAAGATAAATCTTTAAAAGATTTATCATGGCTCAATAAGGGTTTTAAAATAAATCAGCTTTTTAAGGATGCAAACCAAAATGTATGGGTTTTAGGTAATCCACAGTTTGGTTTAATAAAAATGGATGAAAAAAACAGAATAAAATTATATGCTAATGATCAGGAAAAGGGGATCAGAGTTATAACCCAGGAAGCTAATGGCAACCTGTTTTTTGGAGGAAGTACCCCTAATGCTTACCTATTTATCTACAATAAAAAAGATGACAAATTAATAAATATAAGTGTTTCATTACCATTTTCTATTAAAGGTGATTTTTTTATAAATCAGATTTATGCACCCAAAAAGGGTGAATTACTATTAGCCTCAAACCAGGGTTTGCTTCAATATTTGTATTCTTCCGCTTTTCCGTCCACAGGAAAATTAAAAAGAATGCGTTGGGATAAATTAGAGGAAAATATTAATGTTGTAGCCATCGCTAAAAGTATAAATAATGATTTATGGATTTCAACCAGTGAGGGGCTGGTCCATATTACACCCGACCAACAACTTATTTATGATAATAATGCCGGAATTCCCGGAAGGATTCTGGCACCCCGTGGAATTATAAATGACCAGCGCGGATTTATTTGGGTTGGCGCCTCAAAAGGCCTGGGTTTATTAAGAAGAGATAGAAGTGGTAACAACATTTCAGCAACGCCATATATTCAATCAGTTTCCATTAATGGTATTAAAAAGGATGGTGCCAGCTTATCCAATCTTGATGTTGATTTTGGAGATAATATTACCTTTCAGTTATTCACTCCCATGTTTCCTTCCGATGAAGTAAAGTATCAGGTAAAATCTGAGAGAAACGCTAATTGGCAACCTATAACCTCTAATAGTGAACATTTAATATCTAATTTGACTCCTGGTAAAACATCATTTTGGTTTCGTTGCCAAAGAGCTGGTGGATTTGAATGGAGTGTTCCTTATAAAATTGATGTGTTTGTATCCAATCCCTGGTTTTTATCTTTTGGGGGTATTATCCTTTGTTTAGGAAGTTTTTTGGCAACGGTGTTGATTGTGAACCGATTAATTGGTCAGAAGAGACAGCTTCGTCTTGAAAAGGAAAGATATCAAAAGTTAAAAGAGGAGAATTATCAGAATGAGATCATTCAAAGAGATAAACAATTTACCACCTATACCTTACATCTCATTCAGAAAAATGAATCAATGAGAGCGCTGCAGGCGGCTGTTTTTGAATTAAAAAGAAGTCTTGGTGAAAGAAGTCAATCGAAATTAAAACACATCCTTTCATTAATAGATTTTAGTTTTAGAAATGATGATGAATGGGAAAGATTTAAGTTTTATTTTGAGGAAATTCACCAGGGATTTTTTGAAAAACTTTTACATCTTTATCCTGATTTGACTGCGCAGGAATTAAGATTATGTGCTTTAATCCGCTTGAATTTATCTATCGCTGCATTGGCTTCCATTTTAGGTATATCAGAAGAAAGTGTAAAAACAGCCCGTTTTAGATTAAAGAAAAAACTAAAAATGGATTCTATTCATCAGCTTATAGATGTAATCATGCAAATATAATCAAGGCTATTTGTATGTTAAATGATTATTAATCAATATTTTATGTTATATTGTTAACTAATTATAAGGTGATATAATGCTCGAAAATACAATTGTTGATAAAATAAAAGAAGATATTAGCCGCATCCAAAACAGATTTCTTTTTGGTGTTTACCATATTTTTAAAAATAAAAATTAGCGTTTATGGGTATTCAAAGGCCAAAATTCCGGAATGGAATGTTATTATTGGTTTTTCTGCTCGCAATGTCCCCATTGCAAGCGCAACGCATTATAACCGGTACGGTTACAGATGCCACATCTGGTGAAGCTTTAATTGGCGCCAATGTGTTGCTAACTGGTTCAAACAACGGCACAATTACTGATTTAAAGGGTGCATACAGATTGGAAGTCCCGGAAAATTTTAAAAAAATTAGTTTTTCCTACACTGGATACGCCGAACAAATTATTGAAATTGGCGCTGGAAATCAGATAGATGTTGCTTTAAGTGCCGGTCAGTTATTGGACGAAATTGTCGTAATTGGTTATGGTACAGTGAAAAAAGAAGATGCAACAGGGTCTGTACAATCAGTTAATGCTGCAAGTTTCAACAGAGGAGCTATAACCGGTGCACAGGAATTGTTAGCGGGAAAAATGGCTGGCGTACAGATAACACCATCTGCTGAACCTGGTGGTGGCGCTGCCATTCGTATAAGGGGTGGTTCATCGCTAAGTGCTGTTAATGATCCACTTATCGTAATTGATGGGATTCCTGTTGAAAATAGTGGCATTGCAGGTTCAAGGAATGCTTTAAATATAGTTAATCCGGCAGATATTGAGACATTTACTGTGTTAAAGGATGCTTCAGCTACTGCAATTTACGGCTCAAGGGCTTCCAATGGTGTAATTTTAATTACAACTAAAAAGGGAAAACTTGGTAAAAAATTATCTTTAGGTTATAATGGAAGCATTGGATTCAGCAATAGAAGAAATGAAATTGATGTGTTAAATGCTGATGAATACAAGGCGTTGATTTCTTCGAGATTTCCGGAATCTCATCCTGCCAGAAAATTACTGGGTACGGCAAATACAGACTGGCAGGCTGAAATATATCAAACCGGCATTACACATGATCACAATATAAATCTTTCCGGCGGATTAGGTTTAATACCCTACAGATTATCATTAGGGGTTACAGATAGAACCGGTATTCTTAAAACGGATGCATTTAACCGCTCCACAGCTGCATTAAATTTATCACCAGGTTTTTTAAATAACACCCTGCAGGTGAATGTGAGCCTTAAAGCTATGCGATCAGCTAACACATTTGCCAATACAGGTGCCATTGGTTCAGCTGTTTCATTTGACCCGACAAAACCTATATTAGGTGAAGCTGGTAAATTTGGCGGCTATTACAGCTGGCTTCAAAATGATGGAACGCCGAACCCACTGGCTCCGGCTAATCCAATGGCCCTTTTACAATTATCCAGTAATACCTCTACAGTTAATCATTATATTGCAAATGCACAGGTGGATTACCGAATGCCCTTCCTTCCTGATTTAAGGGCAAATTTAAACCTGGGTTATGATGCCTCAAGAGGAGAGGGTACAAATATTGTAGATCAAAATGCTGCTTTTGCATTTACCAATAAGGGATATAAAGGGGAATACTGGCAGGATAAAAAGAATAGCCTATTAGAGTTTTATTTGAATTATGCTAAAACTTTTGGCCAATCCTCTTTCAATTTGATGGGTGGTTATTCCTGGCAACATTTCTTTATTGAGGATTATAATTATGGAACCAATTTTGCCGGTGATAAAGTGCTTAATCCCAAAAATTATGATCCTAAGGAATATTACCTTGTTTCACTGTTTGGTAGAATGAATCTTGATTTGGGAAGCAGATTATTACTAACAGCAACAATCAGACAGGATGGAACATCGAGATTTTCAGCAGATAATCGTTATGGACTTTTTCCTGCAGCTGCTTTAGCATTGAAAATACTGGATTCTGAAGGTAAAGGGACGTTCTCAAACTTAAAACTTCGATTGGGTTATGGTGTCACTGGTCAGCAGGATATAGGTGGCGATTATTATCCCTATCTGGCCCGATATCTGGCCAGTCAATCAAACGCTACCTATCAATTAGGTTCTGAATTTGTTACAACCCTGCGACCAAATGGTTATGATGCCAATATAAAATGGGAAGAAACAACTACCTATAATGCAGCTTTAGATTTTGGTTTGTTTTCTGACAAACTGACTGGCTCAATAGAATATTATCAGAGAAAAACTACGGATCTTATTAATTTTATTCCTGTACCGGCTGGTACAAATCTCACTAATTTTATTAATACTAATGTTGGTGACCTCGAAAATAAAGGGGTTGAATTTTCTTTACAGTCAGAGGTTTTTAATACCAAAAAATCAGCATTATCCATAGGTTTTAATGTGACAATGAACCGAAATAAAATTACCAGGTTAACCGCTACTGATGATCCTAATTATAAAGGCGTTTTTACCGGAGGTATCTCAGGTGGTGTAGGAAATACCATTCAGATTCATTCGGTTGGATATCCTGCAAATTCCTTTTTTGTTTATGAACAAGTGTATGATTCAAAGGGCATTCCCGTAGAAGGGCTTTATGTTGATAGAAATAAGGATGGAAAAGTTACACCAGAGGATCGTTACCACTGGAAAAAACCTGCTCCGGATATTTTTTACGGATTTAATTTAAATTACAGAATAGGAAATCTTGACTTTTCTACCGCGGCCAGAGCGAACATAGGTAATTATATTTATAATAACGTTTTGTCCAATCAGACAGCATATAATAATTTATACAATGCTACTGGAATTTTGAATAATCTTCAGTCTGGTGCCTCAGGTTTAGATTTTTCAATTCCTCAATATTTTAGTGATCACTTTATTCAAAATGGTTCCTTTTTAAGGGTTGATCATATTACAGCAGGTTATAATTTTAGTAAGATGGGTAAAATAAGCCAGCTCAGACTTTCAGCTACAATGCAAAATCCTTTGTTAATTACTAAATATACAGGCCTGGATCCTGAAATTTTTGGTGGTATAGATGGAAATATATATCCAAGATCAAGAACCTTATTAATTGCCTTAAGTGCAAATTTTTAAACCAGAAAAAAGATGAATATGAAATTATTAACTCCTTTGAACCGTTGGTTTATTTTCGTTGGTATCTTGTTTTTATCTACTTCTTGTTTTAAGGATCTGGAAACTATTCCTTTAGATAAAGACGAAATTACATCAGCAGCTGTTTATAACGATCCTAAATCTTATCGTCAGGTTTTAGCAAAATTGTATGCCGGTTTAGCTGTATCAGGTCAGCAAGGTCCTGCTGGTCAGCCTGATATAAGTGGGATTGACGAAGGTTTCTCAACTTATTTACGTCAATACTGGAAAGCTCAGGAATTACCAACGGAGGAAGCTGTAATTGCCTGGAATGACGGGAATATAAAAGATTATCACGAACAGGACTGGGATGCCAATAATGAGTTTATTGCAGCTATGTATAACCGTATATTTTATCAGATTTCTCTTTGTAATGAGTTTTTAAGAGAAACAACAGATGAAAAGTTATCCGGTAGAAATACAGATGCGGCTACACGTACTGAAGTTGAAAAATTCAGAGTTGAAGCTCGTTTTTTAAGGGCATTAAGCTATTATCATGCGCTGGATATGTTTAGAAATGTTCCCTTTGTTACAGAAAAAGATAAGGTTGGTGCTTTTTTCCCTTCCCAGATTTCAGCTAATGATCTTTTCAATTTTATCGAAACGGAATTGAAAGATATTGAAACAAAAATGGTGGCCCCAAGAACAAATGAGTATGGCAGAGCTGATCAGGCTGCTGCCTGGTCCCTGTTAGCAAAATTGTACCTGAATGCTGAGACCTACACCGGACAAAAAAAATATACCGAATCCTTAACTTATTGCAAGAAAGTTATTGGCGCAGGTTACACCCTTCAACCTGATTATAAACATCTCTTTACAGCTGATAATCATAAAAGTAAGGAAACAATTTTTTCCATTAATTTTGATGGTACTAAAACAAGAACCTGGGGTGGGATGACTTTTGTAGTTCATGCTGCAGTAGGTGGAAAAATGAATCCGGCTGATTTTGGCGTTGATGGTGGCTGGGGTGGCACCAGGGTTACCAGTGGACTGGTTAAAAAATTCCCATCAACCAGTTCAGGAAGTGTTCTGGTAGCTCCCTCTGCGGGTAATACTTCGAAATACCCCAAATTATATATTCCTGGTTCTTATCAGAAATGGGATCCTTCCAATCCAAATACAGTCATTACCTCTGCCGGGAATAATGATAAATATGAAGGGTATTTCTGGTTTGATGGAAATACAGAATTCAAAATTAATGCCAGTCCTAACTGGGATGTTAATTTTGGGGATAATGGAGCTGATGGTAAATTAGACCAAAATGGAGATAATATAAAGGTGGTAAATGCTGGGTTTTATAAATTGAATGTCGATTTCAATGCGAAAACCTACACTTTAATCAGAACTACCTGGGGTTTGATTGGTTCTGCAACAAAAAACGGCTGGGATTCAGATCAGGATTTAAAATACGATGCCAAGGAAAATGCCTGGCTGATTACTGCTGATCTTGTTAAGGGTGAAATCAAATTCAGAGCCAATGATGGCTGGGATCTGAACTATGGAGATGATGGTGCAAATGCAATTCTTGAAGCAGGAGGTGCAAATATTGCTATTCCATCTGCCGGCACCTACAATATTAAATTATTTCTAAATAAACCGGATTACACCTATGCTATAGAACTGGCCAGTTTTGATAGCAGAGCGTTATTTTTTACAAATGGTCAGGAATTGGAAATATCGGATATTTCCCAGTTTACAGATGGTTATGCAGTGACAAAATTTACCAATCTTACTTCCACGGGTGGAAAACCATCTGATTTAACTTTTATTGACACAGATTTTCCCCTTTTCCGTTTAGCAGATATTTATCTGTCAGCAGCTGAAGCGATTGTCAGAGGTGGTACTGGGGGTTCAATTACAGATGCTCTCAGTTACGTTAATCTAGTTAGAAGAAGAGCTTATGGGGGACCAGCTGGCGATATTTCACAGGCTCAATTAACCCTTGATTTTTTACTTGATGAAAGAGGAAGAGAACTTTACTGGGAGGCTCAGCGTCGTACCGATCTGGTTCGATTTGGAAAATTCAGTGCTACAGATTATCGCTGGCCCTGGAAAGGGGGTGTAAAAGATGGTCGTTCAGTGAATAAAACATTTGATGTTTTTCCAATTCCTGCTTCTGATCTGGGTGCTAATCCGAAATTGAAACAAAATGCAGGTTATTAATCTTTAAATAATTTGAAAATGTTACGAATATCTCTTTTAATAAGTCTCATCCTTTCTTTTTCCGTTTATTCATGTAAAGATGAAGCGGTGGGACCAATTTTGAATATAGGTGCCTCCCCTGAATTTACAGCACCATCAGCAAATTCCAGTTATGTTTTAAAAGAAGCAGATGCTGCGAAAAATTTCGCTACTTTTTCCTGGACAGCTGCTGATTATGGCTTTCAGGCAGGGGTGAATTATACCCTCGAAATGGCACTTACCGCTGAAAAATTTAAAGAACCTGTTGCCCTTGGTTCTGTAAATGCCCTGACTTTAATTCCTACCATTGGCAAAATAAATAGTATTATAATTGCAAAAGGCAGACCTGGTGGTGATCCTGTTTCCGTTGAATTCAGAATTGCTGCAACCGTAAACCCTGATGTGCCAACTATTTATTCTAAATCGTTGATAGTCAATATAACTCCTTATGAATCTGTGATTGAATATCCTAAACTTCAAGTCCCGGGTAGTTATCAGGGTTGGAATCCGGCCGATCAGAATACAGTCATATTTTCTGCTAAAAGTGATGGTAAATTTGAAGGCTTTGTTTTTATGAAGCCAAACACTGAATTTAAGTACACGGTTGGTCCTTCCTGGGATTTAAATTATGGAGATGATGGCGCTGATGGTTCTTTAGATAGGAATGGTGCAAATATTGCTGCCCCTGCAGAAGGGCTTTACAAGTTAAATGTAAATATTAATACCCTTAAACATGAAAAATTAAAAACTTCATGGGGTTTAATTGGATCAGCTACACCTAATGGCTGGGATAGTGATCAGGATCTGATTTATGATGCAGCAACCAATTCTTTGAAGATTACCCTCAATTTAAAAGCAGGTGAAATCAAATTCAGAGCAAATGATGATTGGGGAATTAATCTGGGTGATGATGGAGCGAACCGCTCCCTTGAATACGGTGGTGCAAATATAGCTGTAGCAACAGAGGGCAAATACTCGGTTGAGCTTTTCCTTAACAGGGCTATTTACACATATAAGTTGACTAAAATTTGATATATTGGTAAATTAAATCTTTTTTAGATTAATTAATCAAATCTTTTCTTCTTAACGGACTGTTACCCTTTGTGCAGTCCGTTATTTTTTAAAACTAAATTATGAGAAATTATTTTTTCCTCACCTTGTTCTTTTTTAGCTGTCATTTTCAATCAAATGGATCTAACCCTATCCTTTCTTTAGAGCATATCGAACCTTCCTTCTGGTGGACTGATATGAAAAACAAAGACCTGCAGATTATGGTTCATGGAAAGGATATTGCCTATTTTCGTCCTGTTATTAATTCAAAGGGCATCAGATTAGTAAATGCAGTTCAAACTTCCAATAAGAATTATCTTTTTTTGAATCTTGAAATTTTACCATCTGTAAAACCTCAGACTTTCTTTATAGACTTTCTTAAGGATGAAAAAGTGGTTTTATCTCATCCTTATACGCTTAAAGGAAGAAATGAAAATGCTGCTTCCCGTCAGGGCTTTACATCAGCAGATGTACTTTACCTGATTACGCCAGATCGCTTCGCAAATGGTGATCCTGGTAATGATAATCACCCGGATATGAAGGAAAAATTGAATCGGTCTTTTAAAGGAGGTCGTCATGGAGGTGATATTGCAGGGATTATCAAACACCTGGATTATATAAAATCTACTGGTTTTTCTGCTATCTGGCTCAATCCTGTTCTGGAAAACAATCAGGCTGAATACTCTTATCATGGGTATTCAATTACAGATTTTTATAAAGTAGATCCTCGCTTTGGTACCAATGATTCTTATATTGACTTGGTAAATACCTGCCACGAAAAAGGATTGAAAGTTATTATGGATATGATTGTAAACCATTGTGGTTCTTTCCATTGGTGGATGAACGACTTACCTGATAGCGACTGGATAAATTTTGAAAATAAATTTGTCAACACTTCTCATCAAAGAGCTGTCATTCAGGATGTTCATGTAAGTGAATATGATAAAAAACGATTTGCTGACGGTTGGTTTGTAGAGACCATGCCAGACCTGAATCAAAGAAATAAATTATTGGCAACGTATTTGATTCAAAATGCTATTTGGTGGATTGAATATGCAGGTATTGATGGCATTAGAATGGATACTTATCCTTATCCTGATAAAGATTTTATGAGTGACTGGACCTGCGCTGTAATGAATGAATATCCTGGCTTCAATATAGTAGGAGAAGAATGGTCTGAAAATCCTGCTATTGTTGCTCACTGGTTGAAAGGGAAGGTGAATCCAAATGGTTATTCTTCTTGCTTACCCGGAGCTATGGATTTTCCAATTCAGAGTGCATTGAGAAAATCATTGATCAGTAATAATTGGTACCCGCTATATGAGACACTGACTATGGATTTTTTGTATCCCAATGCAAGTAATCTGGTCGTATTTCCTGATAATCACGATATGAGTAGAATTTACTCCCAGGTGAATGAAAATCTGGCATTGTTTAATCTTGGGTTAACATACATCTTAACTACCAGAGGTACACCACAAATTTATTATGGAACCGAAATTCTGATGTCAAATCCAGGTACGGATGATCATGGAATTATAAGAAGCGATTTTCCTGGCGGCTGGCAGGGAGATATTAAAAATGGATTTACAAATGCGGGACTTTCGGTTAAACAATTGGAAACTAAAAACCATATTCAAAAATTACTTAAATGGCGTGAAAAGAAAGATGTGATTCATAATGGAAAAATGATGCATTTTGTCCCGGAAGAAAATATTTACGTTTATTTCCGTTATGATGGAAAAGAAAAAATCATGGTAGTCTTAAGTCTTAATAATAAAGATGTAATGTTAAATCTGAATAGATTTAATGAAATCATTTCAGGTTCATCAAAAGCAACGGATATTATTTCAGGGGCAGCTATGGAATTATCTGATAACCTTAATGTGCCAGCTTTTAAATCATTAATTTTAGAATTGAAATAGCATACTTTTAAGGAGTACTTACTTCTACTGCATCTTTTAGAATGTATATGAAATGCATAACATCTTTGGTGTTTAAGGTGAGTACTCCTTGAAAGGTTTTTATGTCGTCGGTATCATACCTTTTTGAAAATCCTTTTTTCATTTCAAGTTCAACAATCGTTTCTGAACCGGAACCTCCGCAGAAAAAACACATGGCCATAGGGACTTTAGAAATGACATATAAGTTTTTTGTTGCGTCAACAGGTATGACATAACCTTTAATTTTGACCTTTTTGTTTTTATAAGAATTTGGAATCGCACCAAATCTTGGCACCATAAATTTAGATTGGTGTTCCTCAAACCATACCAGATCGAAATTTACATCTGATAGTTTTTCCCATGATAGTAAGGGTTGTGCCTCCAGTTTATTCATGCGGGTTAAGCTTATAACTATTGCAAACCCTAAGCAGATGTATTTAAAGCTAACTTTCATCTTTTTTTTGCAAATATAGGGTAATAATATTTTTATTTATGAAACATTGTTGCATTGGTATTAGTTCGTAATCTTATATCTTTAGAGAAAAATAGCAGTTATTAAATTTTCCTGCTAAAAACAAACGAAATTGAAATTTTTATATATGAACATGTATGATCAACTATGTATAAGATGTAAATCTATCTGGTTTTTTATCCCTTTTTTATTTGTGTTTCTAGATGCAGAGGGTCAGAAAAATCAATTGTCTGGTCGGATCACATCAGATGGAACGCCATTAATAGGTGCTACAGTTGCTATGGAAAACAGTAGTTTAGGAACTATTACGGATGTAAATGGCCAATTTGTTTTAACAGATATTCCCGAAGGGGAACATGTGTTCCATTTTTCCTACGTTGGATATAAGGCGATATCATCTAAAATTCACTTTCAAAAGGCAGACTTGAAGGTATTAGATGTGAATCTTGAAGAGGACATTCTGGGATTAGAGGCTGTTGTTGTAACCGCTACCAGAAATGCAATACCTGCGTTTCTATCCCCGATTATAGTAAACCGTTTAGATGATCGGATTTTTGAAAGAACCCAATCCATTAGCTTAGCGGAAGGCCTTCATTTTTCTCCTGGTTTGCGTATTGAAAATAATTGCCAGAATTGTGGCTTTACTCAATTGAGGATGAATGGTTTAGAGGGACCATACACCCAGATTTTAATAAATAGCAGGCCAGTTTTTTCTGCCTTAGCTGGTGTATATGGTTTGGAAATGATTCCAACAAACATGGTGGAAAGGGTTGAAATTGTGAGAGGTGGTGGATCAGCGCTGTATGGTGGAAATGCGATAGCGGGAACGGTAAATATTATTACAAAAGATCCGCTATTCAACCATTTTGAGTATAATTCTAATTTGGCCATCACAAACTTTGAAAATGCAGATAAATCTTTATCTGTCAATGGTTCTCTCGTTTCAGATCAACTAGATAGAGGTATTACTTTTTTTGGTTTTAACAGGGCAAGGAATCCCTGGGACGCCAATGGAGATGGGTTATCAGAAATGACAAAACTAAATAATCTTACCTTGGGAGCTGATGCTTACTGGAAACCATCGGAAAGAAGTAGGTTGAGTTGGAATTTACTTTTCATGAAGGAGTTCAGAAGGGGTGGGGGAGATTTTGATGTTCAGCCACACCAGGCTTCTCTGGCTGAACAACTTGATCATGATATTAACGGTGGGGGTATTTCTTATGAATATTATTCCAGGGATAATACAAGGAAAATTTCAGTATATAGTTCATTACAACAAACCAATAGAGGTAGTTACTATGGTTCTGGAGGTAATATTCTGACTACTGGAAGTAATGTAGGTTTGTCTCAGTTGCAGGCTATCAATGCTTATGGTGTTTCAAAAGACCTTGCGCTGGCAGCAGGATGGCAAATATCAGCTGAACTGGATGGTGGTTTTTCATTGACAGCAGGGAATGAATGGGTCCACAATAAGGTTTCAGACAGAATGCCGGGATATAACCGGAGTATTAATCAAACAGTAAATACCTTTGGTACCTATGCTCAGTTACAATGGAAACCTGTTGATTCCTGGACTTTTCTTGCTGGTGGCCGATTCGATCCATTGAAAATTGATGGAAATTATTTACTGGATAAATATGATTTTAATCAGGTAAAACAAATGGCCCCTTTTGTGCCCCGTTTTAGTGTCTTAAAAAATATAAATAGCAGGTTAAAAGCCAGAATTTCTTATTCAGAAGGTTATCGGGCGCCTCAGGCTTTTAATGAGGACTTACATATTGAAACCGTGGGTGGTGCCGCTTTATTCACCCAACTTGATCAGGATTTGAAAACGGAGACTTCCCGTTCATGGAATGCCTCCCTTGATTTTAACTGGAGAAAAGGTGCTGCTGAGGGTAATTTCATTGTTGATGGATTTCATATTACACTATCAGATCCGTTTATTTTGAGTGATCAGATTGAATTGCCAAATGGTATTGGGGTGGTTACAAAAAGAAATGGGTCAGGTGCAAGGGTTTTTGGATTGAATTTTGAATCCAATATAGCCATTACAAGGAAATGGATTATTCAAGGGGGAGCAACAGTTCAACGGGCTTTGTATGACGAAAGGGAAATAATCTGGTCGCCTGGTATTGTTACCGAAAGTAATAAGGATAGTGTTGTGTCAACCGACCGACTCTTAAGAACCCCAAATGTATATGGGTTCTTAAGCATGGACTGGCGTCCAGTTCATGAATGGAGCTTCTCACTATCAAGTGTTTATACGGGGTCTATGCAGGTAAAACACATCATTGATGTGGATAATGAGTTTCCTATATGGGTTAATACCAGGTCATTTTTAGAGGTTAACTTTAAAATGAGCAAAGAATGGCACCTCCATAAGACGATGCCTTTAACTTTATCAATGGGTATCCAAAATATCTTTAATGCTTACCAAAAGGATTTTGATATAGGAGTACAAAGAGATGCGGGTTATATTTATGGACCTTCCAGACCAAGGACTATATTTTTTGGTATTTCATTCGCTCCTTTTAAACCGGAATGAAATTTATACAGTCTGGCATTTTTGAAAGAATTTGTGCATACTTTCTTTATTTATGTTTTTGCCTATAACGACTATTTTACTTATTCGAGGCTCATCATTTGTCCAAAGCTGACCGTCACTGTAGTTTATTTGTGTTTTTACTGTTTGAAATAGCAATTTTACCGGGTAATTTTCAACGGCAATGATTCCTTTTATCCTATAAATCTGGTGGTAACTTAGGAATAGTAACCTGTTTATTTCAAAATTCAACTTTGCCAACACAAAAGGCTCATTAAACGTAAAAGAAAAAGTAGTTATTTTTTGGTGTATATTATTTAACTCGCCCGATACATTATTCAATTTAATTTCAGGAAGTAGCTCATGATGTCTTTCCAGTATATCAGCAATAGGAAAAGCTCCAAATGCACCCCACAAAATGGTTGCTAAAGGATTGATGTTTGATAATAAGTCTGTTATTTCATTTTTTTTTGCCTCATTGGATATTTGGTCTGTTTTATTAATCAACAAGATATCAGATGCGGCTATTTGCCTGATGGCCTCCTCAGTTTCAGAAAGCCAGCTTTCAATAAAAAGAGCGTCGATAACACCAATAACATTAATCAGTTCAAAATCTTTTATAACCGCTGGATGATTTAGAAAAGTAACTGCTATGGCTCCAGGATCTGCAATGCCAGTCGTTTCAATTAAGATTCTGTCAATTTCGTCTTTTTTTACATACAGTTCTTCGAGCAGATCAAAAAGTTCATCATTTAAAGAACAACAAATACAGCCAGCTGTCAGCTCGATAATATCATTTGTATTGGTAACTAAAGTAGCTCCATCGATATTAATTTTTCCGATTTCGTTCTCAATAACAACAATACGTTCGTTATTTTTACTTTTTAAAAAGTGATTTAAGAAGGTTGTTTTTCCAGATCCTAAAAAACCAGTAATAATATAGACAGGAATTTTCTTTTTCATATTAAAATTTAGAACATTTCATTGAGTAAGATTTGTAACTTGTGGAACAAATTTTATTGCCATTTTGATTCATCTATATTATAATAATTATGAGTATTGCACTGAAAGAAAAACCCAGAATGAATTTCTGGCAGATATTTTCCATGAGTTTTGGATTTTTAGGCATCCAATTTGGATTTGCCCTACAAAATGGGAATGCTTCAAGAATTTTTCAAAATTTTGGTGCGGATGTCCATGAATTATCATGGTTTTGGTTAGTTGCTCCTTTAACTGGCATGTTAGTTCAGCCCTTGGTTGGATATTACAGCGATAGGACATGGAATCGATTGGGTCGACGAAAACCATTTTTTTTAGTAGGTACCATTTTATCTTGTCTGGCCTTGATTTTTTTGCCTAATGCTGATATTTTCTTATCTATAAAGTCAGCCTTACTTATTGGTGCAGGTATTTTAATGATAATGGATGCCAGTATTAATGTTGCGATGGAGCCATTCAGAGCACTTGTAGCTGATAATTTAAGAGTAGATCAGAATACGTTTGGATTTAGTATTCAGACTTTTTTGATAGGTGTTGGAGCTGTTGCAGGATCCTACTTACCATCTATTTTAGCTGATTATTTTGGGTTTAGCAGAGAAGGAGTAAATGGGGGAGTAGCACCTAATGTTATCTGGTCTTTTTATATCGGTGCTATGGTGTTTTTTGGTGCCATATTGGTTACTTTAATTTTTGCAAAGGAATATCCACCAGAGGAATATAAATTGTATCATGGGGAAGCAAAGGAAGAGAAAGAGGGATTAATTAATATTTTCCATGATTTCAAAGCAATGCCCTCAACGATGAAACAACTTGGGTTAGTGCAGTTTTTTAGTTGGTTTGCTTTGTTCAGTATGTGGGTTTTTACAACACCAGCTGTTGCCCATCATATTTATGGATTAGCAATTTCTGATACGAACAGTGTCGCGTTTAATGAAGCAGGTGATATGGTTGGAAAGGCATTTGGTATGTATAATTTAGTGGCTACTTTTTATGCCTTGTTATTACCTTTTATTGCCTTAAAAATTGGTAAACACTGGACACACGCCATTTCTTTAATTGCCGGTGGAATGGGACTTATTGGCATATATTTTTGTACATCACCTGATCAGCTTATATATTGTATGATAGGTGTAGGTATTGCATGGGCATCTATTTTAGCTATGCCGTATGCTTTATTAGCTGGCTCAATTCCTGCTGGTAAAATGGGTATTTATATGGGCATTTTTAATTTTTTTATTACTCTTCCTCAAATTGTAAACGGTGTTTTTGGAGGTCTGATTGTAAAATATGCCTATCAGAATAATGCGATTTATGCATTATTATTTGCCGGTATTTTTATGATTTTAGGAGCTTTTACGGTACTTAAAGTTAAATCTGTTTAAAATTAACAACAAATCAGTATATATGAAGCAATTACTACTTATCGTCACTGTTTTACTTTCTGCGGTTTCCCTATGGTCACAGAAAAAGGATAAAACTGCGATGGATTATGCTACCATTATCTCGGCGGCAGAACTAAAAAAACAATTGTATATTATCGCAGGCCCCGAAATGGAGGGTCGAAATACACCCTCAGCTGGATTGAAAAAAGCGGCAGCTTACCTGGAATCTGAATTTTCAGCCATGGGGTTACAACCTATTGTAAATGGGAAATATCAAATGCCCTACGCACTTTACCTGGATTCGATTTTATCATCTTCTTTTTCTGTAAATGGTCATTCTTTTATATCAGGCGAAGATTTTCAGATGAATCCAAATAATTATTCTGCTCACATTTATGCTGCTGAAGTTGTTTTTGCAGGATATGGTTTATCTGATTCAACCCGTAATGATTATAAGGGTTTAGATGTAAAGGGTAAAATAGTTATGGTTATGGCAGGAACACCAAATCCTGGTTCTGGTCGCGGAAATTTTATTAACAAACAAGCAATTGCAGCACAATATGGAGCTATAGCTGTTTTACAGGTTCAGCAAAACTTATCTATTCAAATGAGAGGTGGCGGACCCAGACACTATCTTAACCTTTTTAAAAAGGTCAATCTGCCTAATCTGATTACCATAAAAGGGAATATAGCCAGAGAAATTACTGGAAAAACATACGAAGAACTGTTGGCAGAAGCAAAAAATGGTATTTCAAAAAATTCTTTTACTACGAAAATTTCTTTTAGTTTACTAAAAGAAACAAAAGTGGAGGAAACAACTAATGTACTTGGCTTTCTTGAAGGTACCGATTTAAAAGATGAAGTTGTTTTATTAACAGCACATTATGATCATGTTGGAAAATCAGCTGATAAAATCTATTACGGGGCAGATGATGATGGTTCCGGAACGGTTAGTATTTTAACGTTGGCAAGGGCTTTTTCAGCTGCAAAAAAAGCAGGAAAGGGACCTCGCAGAAGTATGCTGTTTATGCTTGTTTCCGGAGAGGAAAAAGGTCTTTGGGGCTCAGCCTATTATGCTGATAATCCCATTTTACCTCTTGAAAAAACCGTTTGTGATCTAAATATTGATATGATCGGAAGAATTGGAGATCCTTATGCTAAAAGTCCGGATTCCAGTAATTATGTTTATATCATTGGAGATGATAAATTAAGCTCAGCTTTGAGGCCCATTAGCGAAGGGGTTAACAAAAAATATATTGATATGAAACTTGATTATACTTACAATGATCCAAATGATCCAAACAGGTTTTATTATCGTTCAGATCATTATAATTTTGCAGAAAAAGGCGTGCCAATAATTTTTTATTTCAATGGGGTGCATCCCGATTATCATCAACCAACAGATACCCCTGACAAAATTAACTATCCTTTAATGGCTAAAAGAGCGCAATTGGTTTATTATACTGCCTGGGAAATTGCGAATAGAACGGAATCTATTCCAAGAGACCAGCATAAACTTTAATCATGGAAGTAAAGAGGGTTAATATTTAATCCTCTTTACTTTTCTTTAGAAATATCACATAGTCCTCAACTGTTTCCATCGGATTTTCCTCCATTGGAACATGACCACTATTATATATTTTTAATTCGGCCTTAGGGATTAATTTTTTGAACTCATAGCCTTTAGCTAAAGGTATCCAACGGTCATATTTTCCCCATTGTATAAGAACGGGCGCGGTAATTTTTTTCAAATCACTGATATTTAACTTTTCGTTTAGCTGACTCATTCTTTTTACAAAGGCAGTTCTATTTCCATCTCTTAGAGATAATTCAAAATATCGGTCAATCAGTTTTTCAGTCACTAAAGGGTCATTTTTATAAACATCCAGCATAGAATTTTTAATAATGCTTTTAGGCGTTACTTTCTGTAATAAAGTGGAAAGAAGAGGGATTTTTGCCAGTTGAAAAATAAAGGGAGGTTTTTTCCCAGGTTGTGATAAACCGGCAGCATCTATCAGATTTAGGGTTAAAATCTTTTGAGGAAACTGAGTCGTATAACGCCATGCAACCAACCCCCCTAAAGAATTTCCGGCAATATGAAATTGATTAATTTTTAATTTAGTCATCAGGCTATCCAGTATAAAAGTATATCTGGAGATTTGGTAATTATGTTCAGGATCAGGACCGGTAAGTCCAAAACCTGGTAAATCAAAAGAAATAACATGATAACTTTCTGATAATTTCTCTGTCCATTTTTCCCAGGTATGTAAGGAGGCGCCAGTGCCATGGATCAGTACTACGGGTTCTCCTTTACCAGTTATCCTGTAGTGTAAGTTTATACCATCAATGGGTATAAATCTTGAAGATGTGTAAGTATATTTTTTCTTTAGCTCAGATAAATCTATATCATTCTTCCAGTATAAAGCAATGACAATGCCTGTAAGAAAAAGTAAAAGGCCAAAAAAATAAGGTATAAATTTTTTCATTTGATTAAATAGTATATCCACCATCGGAAGTAAATACAGCTCCTGTTGAATAGGATGATGCAGGTGAGGCTAAATATAAGGCTAATGCTGCTATCTCTTCAGGTGAACCAACTCTGGACAGAGGCAACTGATGTAGCATCATTTTCATAATTTTCTCATTTGTCCATAAAGCCTCGCTGAATTTTGTCTGAATTAAACCCGGACAGATGGTGTTAACCCTGACATTATACTGGCCCCATTCTTTTGCCATCACTTTTGAAAGGGAAATTAGTGCAGCTTTACTAACACTGTAAATTCCTAAACCAGGTTCAGGTCGTAATCCACCAATACTACTTATATTTATAATTACCCCACCTTCTCTCGATTTGAAACTTGGCAGAACCATTTTTGATAAATCAAAGGGGCCTCTCAGATTGACAGACATGATTTTATCAAATGCCCAGGTTTCTGTTTGTTCAACAGGTCCAAAAACCGGATTTGATGCTGCGTTATTTACAAGGATATCAACGCCACCATAAGTTTGTAATGTAAAATCAACCAGCGCCTGATTATCAGACTCAATACCATTATTACTCTGAAGGTAATGACAATTAACTCCTAAAGAGATAAGTCTTTGTTTGGTTTGGATTAAGCCATCTTCTTTCCTGCCTGAAATAACAACGGAAGCACCAGAAAGACCTAATTGAACGGCAATTGCTTCGCCTATTCCTCTGCTGGCACCTGTAATCAAAGCCACCTTTCCTGAAAGATTAAATAATGTTTCTGACATTTTTAATCTTAAAGATACAAGATGTGAAGCGATAAAGAATTATAAATGCAATTTTTCTTTACGAGCCAGTAATATTTCTTCTGATTCCACATGTTCAGGATCAGGAACGCAACAGTCCACAGGACAAACGGCTGCACATTGTGGTTCTTCATGAAAGCCAACACACTCGGTGCATTTATCGGATACAATATAGTAGTAATCATCTGAAACCGGCGTATTTCTGTCTGAAGCAGAAACAACCTCTCCATTTTCTAAAGTAAATTGTCCGGATAAGGTAGTTCCATCTGAAATGGCCCATTCCATACCACCTTCATAAATTGCATTATTCGGACATTCTGGTTCACATGCCCCACAATTAATGCATTCATCCGTAATCATAATCGCCATAAAAGCTAAATTAATATAAGCAAAAAAAATTTAGTGCAAATATACTTTACATTATCATATTTACAAACGTCTTAACTTAAATTGGGTTTTGTCAATTCCTAAAGATATTTTTGTAGTTTTATAAATATACTCGCTATGTCGAAAACTGAAAATACGAAGGAAACGCCACTGATGGCGCAATACTTTAAGGTAAAAGCAAGACATCCTGATGCTATTTTACTTTTTCGGGTAGGGGATTTTTATGAGACTTTTGGAGATGATGCGGTAAAAACGGCTTCTGTGCTGGGCATTGTCCTTACCAACAGAAATAATGGAGGTAGTGATGTACCTTTAGCTGGTTTTCCTTTTCACTCGCTTGATATTTATTTACCCAGACTGGTTAGAGGCGGATTTAGAGTTGCCATTTGTGAACAACTTGAAAAACCAGATCCTCAAAAAAAAATAGTAAAGAGAGGGGTTACAGAAATTATTACCCCGGGCGTTACCCTGGAACATTCCCTGCTGGAAACCAAAAAAAATAATTTTCTGGCGGCTATTCATTTTACTAAAAAAGAAGAAATTGGTGTAGCCTTTCTCGATATTTCAACCGGTGAATTCTTGCTTTCTGAAGGTGATTTTCCCAATGCTGATAAGCTGATCAGAAGCTTTAATCCTTCAGAAATTATTATTGGTAAGGATAAAAAAAAATTTGCCGAAAAGGAATGGGGAGGTTCTTTTTACATAACATGGCTCGATGAGTGGGTATGTACCCCCGATTATGGCAGAGAAAAGCTCTTGAATCATTTTGATGTCATTAATTTAAAAGGATTTGGGGTGGATGACCTTACCCTGGGTCAGGTTGCTGCTGGTGCGATTTTGTATTATCTGGAAACGACTGAAAACAAGAATCTAAAACATATTACTGCAATAAACAGAATTCAACCTGAACATTATGTCTGGCTGGATCGGTTTACGGTCAGAAACCTTGAACTTATTTATTCTCCTCATGAATCTGGAGCCTCTCTACTCGATATACTAGATCATACAGTATCTCCAATGGGCGCAAGATTGCTGAAAAAATGGGTGGTTTTACCCCTAAGAAATCAATCTGAAATTGAGGCAAGGTTAAATGCTGTTTCCTGGTTTTTTGATCATTTAGAGCTGGGAGAAGAAATTTCCAGATTACTTGTAAAACTTGGTGATTTGGAAAGGTTGATATCCAGGGTTCCCATGGGAAAAATCAATCCAAGGGAGGTAAATCAGTTGAGAAAATCACTTTCAGCAATTGATCCTTTAAAATCTTTACTTTTTTCATCTCAACCAGATACGCTGAGACAATTTGCTGAAACATTAAATCCATGTGATTCTCTTTCAGAACGAATTAAAAATCAAATAGTTGAAGATCCACCTGTCAATCTTTATAAAGGGGGTGTCATCGCCGATGGTTTTTCTTCCGAACTGGATCAATGGCGATTTATTATAAATAACAGCAAAGAGTTATTGATAGAGTTACAGCAAAAGGAAATAGAACGAAGTGGAATACAAAATCTTAAAATTGGATATAATTCTGTATTTGGTTACTTTCTGGAGGTTACAAACAAACATAAAAATGCTACCCCTTCAGATTGGATCAGGAAACAAACCTTATCCAATGCAGAACGGTTTGTTACTGAAGAATTAAAAATACTGGAAGCAAAAATTTTGCAGGCAGAGGAAAAATGTATTGACCTGGAAACTAATTTGTTTAACCAATTAATCTTTGATTTACAAGCCTATATTTTACCAGTTCAAATAAATGCTCAGGTAGCTGCCCAGGTAGATTGTTTGCTATCCTTTTCAAAGAGGGCTAAAAAATATAATTATGTAAGGCCAAATGTAAATCAGTCCTATTGTATAGATATCAAACAGGGCAGACACCCTGTAATTGAACAGAAATTACCGCTTGGTGAGTTTTATGTGCCAAATGATACCTTTCTTGATAATGAGCAGCAACAGATCCTGATGATTACAGGACCCAATATGGCAGGTAAATCTGCTATTCTCAGGCAAACGGCCCTGATCTGCCTTATGGCGCAAATGGGATCATTCGTTCCAGCTCTTTCCGCTGATATTGGCATGCTGGATAAGGTATTTACCCGCGTTGGTGCGAGTGATAATATTTCATCAGGGGAATCAACTTTTATGGTTGAGATGAATGAAACATCCAGCATTTTGAACAATATTTCCTCCCGGAGTTTAGTCCTGCTCGATGAAATTGGAAGAGGTACAAGTACTTATGATGGCATATCTATAGCCTGGTCCATTGCTGAATATTTACATGAAAATAATTATGCCCGGGCAAAGACTTTATTTGCTACGCATTATCATGAATTAAATGCGCTGGAGGAAAGGTTTTCAAGAATTCATAATTTTCATATTTCAACCAGAGAGGTGGACAAAAAAATCATCTTTCTGAGAAAACTTACCCCTGGGGGAAGTGAACATTCCTTCGGCATTCATGTGGCCAGGATGTCTGGTATGCCAAAAGTTATTATAGAAAGAGCCGGTGAAATTTTAAAAGAATTGGAATATAAACGATTACAAGGTAATGCCAATGCGTCGAATACCGTTTCTTCAATACCTGTAAGAAAACCTGAGGCATTGCAATTGAGTATCTTTGAAACTGTAGATCCCATTGCGGGTCAAATAAAAGAGGTTTTAACTAATCTTGATCTTAATACCATGACTCCTATAGAATGTATGTTGAAAATTAGAGAGTTAAAAAATTTATTGGAATCTTAAACCTGAAAAATGAAAATTGTACTTATTGGTTATGGAAAAATGGGTAAAACCATTGACTTATTGGCTAAACAGCAAAATCATAACATTATACTGACTATCGATGCAGATAATGTAAAGGACCTGGAAAGCGACTTATTTAAATCAGCGGACGTAGCCATAGAATTTACCCAGCCAAATCAGGCTTTTCAAAATATTAAGGCGTGCTTTGATGCAGGTGTTCCCGTAGTTTGCGGGACTACAGGATGGTATGATAAATTACAAGATCTTAAGACCCTATGTGCTGAAAAAAATGGTGCTTTACTACATGCAACTAATTTTTCGATTGGTGTAAATTTATTCTTTATTCTTAATAAGATGTTGGCAAAACAAATGAATCATTATCCCTCTTACGAAGTTTCCATTAAAGAAACACATCATACCGCCAAACTTGATGAACCCAGTGGCACAGCCATTACCTTAGCGGAAGATTTAATTAATAATCATGAAAGGTATAAGGTCTGGACCAAAGGAGAGAGCACTGAAAATGTTGCTTTACCTGTATTTTCAATCAGAGAAAATCCTGCTCCCGGAAAGCATGAAATTATTTATACGTCGGAGATAGATGAGATTAAAATCAGTCATGAGGCCTTTAACCGGAATGGATTTGCTCTTGGTGCCATTTATGCTGCCGACTGGCTCAAGGATAAAAAAGGGGTTTATCATTTTGCAGATGTGTTCACTTCACAATTCAGCTAATTTTTCCAGTAACCAGCTTTTAGAAGCAACATTACTGGTTTGTTCCAATTCTGCCATTAGTTTTTGTTTTGATTTTTCATCCTTTGGGGTAAGTTTTGCTAACTTTTTGGTAAAGGAAATAAAGTTTCGGTATAGATTTTTTCTATTTTCCGGAATATTATGATTTCTATTCAAAAAAGCCCTAAAGCTATCCAGCAGAAAAAATAAGGCATCTGTTTCTCCCGTATTGTAATAGGTACATATCAGCATGTTTTTAGAATTTAAATTGTAGGTATAATCGTCATATTCCACAGATTGTAAGGTTTTTATAACTAAATCATATTTTTTCTGATAAAAATAAAGAGATGCAAGATTGAAAGTCAATGAATTTTCCCGTTGACTTTCAGGGAGCAGGGGAGCATAATCATAGATGAATTTCTCAATCCAGGAAAATTCCTTTAAGCGTAATCCTACAACAACAAAATTCCTGTAATGCCAGGGAGAAAAGGAGTTATCCTCCAATAAAATATTTTGAGAAACAACTTCTTTATAAAATTCAAAAAGATCGGTTAAAAATTTATTATTGCCTGTGTTTATTTGAATGGTTGCGTAATTGATGATAATTGAGTAGATTTCGGTTAATTCATTATTAGGAAATAAAAGATTATTTTCGGATACAGATTGTCGGAGCGAAAAATAATTATCCTCATCTGATGGATTGGTAAATAATCGAAGCAACTTGGCATATACCATGACACTGGGGACATTTTCAAATCCTTTTTTTTCAATAATACTTAAAATTTCTTCCTGATATGGTATCACATAAGTATGTGCTGAAATGGTTTGCAGGGCCAGAGCCATACAAAATAATCTCAGTTTTTCAGAGAGGTAGAATATATCCAGATTTCTATTTATATCCTCTAAATTAGAACGAATTTTACGATTGTCTTCAACATTTAAAATTTCATAATAATTACGTTCCAACTGATAACCCTGAAGGAAAGTTTGCGCATTTTGCAGCGATTTTGTTCCCAGGTGTAAACGGGCATTTTTAAGACTGTTATTTGCCAGACCATTAAGTTTTCTATTGTTAATAACCTCTAATAAAGATAAATCCTGAGTAACCGGATCACTTTGATACAAATCCAATGATAGAAACTGACCCAGTAATTTCAGTAAATCTGAAAAATATTTCCTTAATCTGGTGTCATCAAATGGAATCCCTTTAAATAATTTTTTCCATAAGATTGTTTTGTCAGGCAAATCTTCCTGTCTTTTGGGTAGATAGGCTTCCAAAAATTCATAAATGGCAACCAGATTTTCATCACTGTTGAAAAACGGAGATATTAAAAATTTTTTAAATTTGTTTCTCTCTGCTTTATCAAGCTGTAAAAGAGTTTGAACCAATTTTGAATCTTTCATCTTTTCAATTTCATAAAAGTTAAATTTATATTAAGGTAAACGAGATTTGGAATTTTATTGTATCTTTACCAATAAAAAACAGTTGACCTAATTTTAAATAGCATGAATTCAAGAATACTTCATTTAACGCTTGCTGGTATTTTCTTGGTCTTAAGTTCCAGTGTTTTCGCACAGGTTTCTTTTGATGTCATTAAAAATAAAGAGGGAAGTCGTTTTGTGACAGTTGATTCGAATACTAATCCAACGCACACTAATCCCAATTTTGGAAAGGTTACTTTTACATCATTGGGTAATTTCTACACTTTTACCTATAAGCCAAACCTAGATTTCATTGGTAAAGATACGTTTTCAGTTTTCTATTCATCTAGTAAAGAGATTATTTCTGTTTTGTACAATGTCAACGTTAGGCCAGCAAAGGTCATAGCAGTGCCAGATTTGTATGCTTATGATTTTGTGAAAAAGGGTGAACAATTGATGTCAGTTACAGAAAATGATATTGATGAAGAGAACGGACTTAAACCTAATATCATCAGGATAACCTCCAAAAATAACGGAATCTTTAACATATCAGCAGACAGTAAAAATATTTTGTTTACACCTGTAAACGGTTTTTCTGGCGTGGCCAATATTACTTATCTGGTTTGTAATGCAACAAATGAGGTTTGTGCTCAAACAACCGCATCTATCTTAGTTCCTAATCCAACTGATTCATTTGAAGTTTTTACACCTAAATTTACACCAGTTAATTTGCCAATTCCGAAGGATTTTGTCTTGAAAGGTACTCCTGCAAACGGTTCTTTAAAATTGGTTGGACATTTTCAGGAATTTACGCCTAATCCGGCTTTTGAAGGAAGGGAAGTTCTGTCGTTTCAAAATGTTTTAACCAATCAACAGCTTTATGTTCAGGTAAATGTTTTAAACAAAAGGAAAAATATTTATGCTCAGGATGATTTTGCAGCTACGATTCCTGGCGGCAGTGAAATTATAAATCTTGGGATTAATGATAAAATAGTTGGAACATCAACTTTTAAAATTGTTTCTTATCCTAAATTTGGAAAAATTACAGATGATTCTGGAAACAGAGTCACCTACGAAGCTCCAAAGGGATCTACTTTTTCAGGAGTAGATCAATTTACCTATGAACTCACCCAGGATGGCATAGACAAGGAAATGGCCACTGTTTACGTCAGGGTCAGCAGGTTTGAACCCAGCACAACGCTTTTTAATTTTTATACGCCTAAAGGAGCACCACTGAAGGTTCGTCATAATTTCCCGATACCTTCCTCCGATTTCAAATTTGAAATAAGTAAAAAAGGTAATGGTACACTAACTGTAAATAATGACAATACCCTGACATATAATCCTCAAAGTGATGGACTGGATATTTGGGAAGTTGATTATTCTGTAGCAGGAAAGAAGGTATCTACGCTTACCTTAAATTTCAGGGTTTTAAACGAAAATGTTACTGATCCATGCTTCGGTGATGATTGTGTTTGGATTGGAGATACAGATAATGATGGAATGGTTTCTTTGTCAGATTTATTGCCGGTTGGGCAGTTTCTTGGAAGAGTAAATCAAACAGAAGGACCTACTATCACCTCTTCCTGGTATGGTAAAAAAGCAGCTGAATGGTCTGAGTTATCTTCTTTAAAATACGTAAATACTGACGGCGATAAATATATTTCGGATGCAGATACAAATGCGATCAGGAAGTTTTTAGGAAATACGCATGGTATAATGGCAAAGGAAATTCCAATTCAGTCTTTTGCGGTTAAATTAAAAGGAAATGCTACTGTCAAACCAGGTGAGGTAGTAAATCTGGATGTTTTCATTGGAGATAAATCGAAACCTGCCATTGATATATATGGATTTACCCTTTCTTTGCCTTTTAATAAATCGCTTTTCGACTTGTCCAAGTCAAGTCTTACCTTTGATTCAAGGAGCTGGATGGCTTATAATTCACCGGTATTATCAATGACCAGTAATAATAAGGACAGAGGTGTAATGGAAGCTGCTTACACCAGAACCAGTGGTAAAGCCGCAGATGGTTTTGGAAAAATTGGAACTGCAAGGATTATTGTTACAGATATAGCAGGAATAAAACCAACGGATGGTTCAAATAAAATTCAGGTAAATCTGGGTGGTGGGAAGGCAACAGCAAGTGATGTAAATGGAAATATATTTGGATTGTATGTTGAACCTTTTACACTTACGATAGATTTAAGCGGTTACGAGGAAAAAAAGAGTCCTGAAACTCCTGTTATTCCTAATTTATCTCCAGCATATAGCGATTCAGAAATTTTCATATACCCAAATCCTGCCATGGATTTTGTGAAAATCAGAAGTGGGCTAAGAGATGCAATCAAATCTGTGCAAATTGTAAATATGTCTGGACAAATATTATATCAGTCAAACAATCTGAATACTTTTGATACGGAAATATCGACATCAAATATGCAAACGGGCATTTATTATATCCGTGTGATATCAGAAAAGTTAAATCTTACACGTAAACTACAAATCCTGCAAAGGTAATCCCATATCATAAATTTATTTTTTATGAATCGCCTGTAGCAAAAGCTACAGGCGATTTTTATTTATAATATCTAATAATTCTTCTCTGTAATTTTTTCCAACTGGTAATAATTTGGGTACATTTTTTTCATGTACTTCAACCATATTTCCAAGGATAGCATTGATTCTATCAATATTAACGATATAGGATCTATGAATTCTTTTAAATTTTAGCAGGGGTAATTTTTCTTCCAGGCTTTTCATCGTTTGAAGGGTGATGACGCGCTGATTTTCCATTCGAATGATAACATAATCTTTTAAACCTTCAATGTAAATAATTTCATTATGATTTATTTTAATCAACTTTTTGTCTGCTTTTACAAAAAAATAATCTTCTGGTTCTTTTTCGTTACTAACTTTTTCTAATGGTATATTTTTTTGTAATTGGTGCAATTCAAAGGCTTTATTCATGGCTTTAATAAATCGCTCCATAGAAATGGGCTTTAGCAGGTAATCCAGTACATTTAATTCAAATCCTTCCAGTGCATGATTTGGATAAGCTGTTGTAATGATGACTAAAGGAGGATTTTTAAGTGTTTTAAGGAAATCAATTCCACTAATCATGGGCATTTGAATATCTAAAAAAATCAGATCTATGGGATTAGATTTTAACCATTCATTCGCTTCCAGTGCATTTAAGCACTTTGCAACTAAATTTAGTTCAGGAAATTTAGAAATATAGGTTTCCAGAACATCCTGAGCGAGAGGCTCATCATCAATAATTAATGTATTTAGCATAGTAGTTGATTTATTCTTCTAATGTAAGCGTTAAGTTAACAAGATACTCTTGTTGTAAATTCAGAATATTCAGTTCATAACGATTTGGATAAATTAATTGCAGCCTTCTATTTACGTTTTCAAGACCAATACCACCAACCATAGATAAATTCTCCGATTGAAATGCAGGTAAAGATTTATTATTGGCAATAGAGAAATTTAGATCAGCGTTATCTACATTTAAATTGATATGAACATATCTTTTTATATCCTGTCCTGTATGTACACTATGTTTAAATGCATTTTCAAGAAATGGAATTAATAAAAGGGGGGCAATAAACTTATCCTCCGTGTTCCCTTTTATATCAAATTTTATATCAATGGAACTTCCTTGTCTCAATTTTTCAAGATCCAGATAATTTTGCAGATATAAAATTTCATTAGATAATTTTACCTTTTTTTCATTGCACTCATATAGCATATATCTCATCATATCAGATAGTTTAATGACAATTTCAGGAGCAAGATCTGATTTCTTTAAAGTTAATGAATATAAACTATTTAGCGTATTGAAGAAGAAATGGGGGTTGATTTGCGTTTTTAAAAATTGCAATTCTGATTGCATATTTTTATTCTCCAGTTGTTGTCTCAGTGTAATTTGTGCGAACCAGTCCACTACAATATTTCCAATGGTAGTAAAGCCTGAAACAATAACAAAAACAAAAAAATATCCAGATTGCTTTTCAAATAATTTATACTGGTAGCCTGGAAAATCAGTAAGTTTTAAGTGTAATGCCATTGTTTTGATTGGCGTTAACAAAAAGCAGGCAAATAATAATAACAGCAGATAGGTTAATATCTTTTTTTGATTAAGATAAACGGGAATCAGATAAAGTAGATTGAAGTAAACAATGAATATGTAAAAACTCAGGTTAATCAGCTCATTACTCAATGTAAAAAATACATCCTCATTGGTTCGCTCCAGTAAAATGAGGATTGAAAACAAAATAATCCAAAATATGATATGGATAATCCAATTTATTTTAGAAGTTAGAAAGAGTTTATCCAACGGGTTATTTTTTTATAATATTAAAAGCCTGTTGCTGAAATTACAAAAAAATAAGATGAATTGGAGAAGACCTTAGACGAAAACACCATAAAGATTATTCCTGCGAATAAATGGTTTATTTGTATTTTTGCGTTCGAACATTTAAGTTTTAAAAGATGAAGAAAGCTTTTGTATTTCCAGGTCAGGGTGCTCAGTTTACAGGCATGGGTAAAGATATGTACGATTCTAATTCTTTGGCAAGGGAATTATTTGAAGAGGCAAATGAAATACTTGGATTCAGAATAACTGATATCATGTTTGAAGGTACCACCGAGGATCTTGTTCAAACAAAAGTTACACAGCCTGCTCTTTTTTTACACTCAACCATTAAAATTTCCTTAATGGGACCATCATTTATACCTGATATGGTGGCTGGTCACTCTCTGGGAGAATTTTCGGCTTTAGTAGCAGCAAAGTGTATTTCTTTTCAGGATGGATTACAACTTGTTTACAAAAGAGCGTTAGCTATGCAGAAATCATGTGAAGAAAATCCTGGAACTATGGCTGCCATCATTGGTTTAGCAGACGATGCTGTTGAATTGGCTTGCAGCCAGGTAAGTTCTGGCATAGTAGTACCAGCTAATTATAACTGTCCCGGCCAACTGGTTATTTCAGGATCTCTTGAAGCTGTAAATGAAGCTATGTTGAAATGTAAAGAATTAGAAGGTGGAAAAGCAATTCCGTTATCTGTTGGTGGTGCTTTTCATTCTCCACTGATGTCTTCTGCCGCAGCGTTGCTTGCGCAAGCTATTTCTGATACCCGTTTTAATACACCTGTTTGTCCCATTTATCAGAATGTTACGGCTCAACCTGAAACAGACGCAGATCGAATTAAAATAAATCTTAATAATCAATTGACTGCGCCTGTTAGATGGACACAAATCATGCAAAATATGATTTCAGATGGGGTTTCCAGTTTTATTGAGGTAGGAGGTAATGGAAAAGTACTACAAGGTTTAGTTAAAAAAGTTAACAGGCAAATGGAAACTTCTGCAATTTAAAATGATCAGGCAACAAATTAATATATCTACTGGTACGGTTTTATTAGCCAGTCCTTTTATGGATGATCCCAACTTTACCCGTGCAACTATTCTCATTTGTTCTCATAATAATCAGGGGTCAATGGGTTTTGTTTTCAATAAACCTTTGGTTTTTTCTGTTAATGATGTCCTTGATTCATTTCCCTCCTTATCTGTTAAGCTGTTTAAAGGTGGCCCTGTTGAAAATAATACCCTTCACTTTTTACATAATGCTGGTCATATTTTAGATGATAGCATCCCTATAAGTCCTGGAATTTTTTGGAGTGGCGATTTTAAAAAACTAAAATTTTTGATTAAAAATGAACTAATTACACCAAAAGATATTCGCTTCTTTGCAGGTTACACGGGTTGGGATAAAGGTCAATTGGAAGAAGAATTCCATGATAATGCCTGGATTATCACTAATATGGATTCAAATTATTTGTTCAATGTTTCTTCAGGTACGGTATGGAACAAAATGATGAAAGCCAAGGGCAGACATTTTCCCCCTCTGGCCGACATACCTCCAGATTTTTCATGGAATTAAAGCTAGTTCAATAAGGCTATAATTTCTTCCTTCTCTTTATTGAAAAAAGGTATTTCCGTCTTGGGAAGAGGTTCCGGAGGTGGAAATGATAACCTTAAATGATTGACCTGCTGCCCGTTCTTCCAGAATCTGAAACATACATGTGGTCCGGTTGCCAAACCCGTTGATCCAACATATCCAATAGTCTGACCCTGCTGAACCTGTACGCCACTTCTTATGCCTGCGCCAAATCTGGACATGTGCAAATATTGTGTGGTATGCATTTTATCATGTCTGATTTTGACATAATTACCATTACCACCTGAATATCTGGCTTCAAGAACTACGCCATTTCCTACAGACATGATTGGAGTTCCATGTGGTGCGGCATAATCTGTTCCAAAGTGAGGACGTACTCTTCTCAAAATTGGATGTAATCTGGATGTATTAAAATAAGAGCTGATTCGTGAAAATCTTAAGGGGGATCTTAAAAACCCTTTGTTTAAAGGTCTTCCCTCCAGATCATAATATCCCTTAAAGGCAGGTTTGCTGTAATAAATGGCATTTATAGTGTTTTTTTCCATCTTATATCGCGCTGCGAGCACCAGTCCTGCACCAATTTCCTTACCGTCAATATTATGACTTTCATAAACAATTTTAAATTTCTCTCCTTTTTGTAAGTGATAAAAATCTATAGACCATTGAAGTGCATCCTCAAGTTTTGCTATTAACTCCGGACTGGATCCTTGTTCTGCCATAGCATTCCAGATTGAACTTTCAATAGTTCCCGCTGTCGTTTTTATCTTTTTTACTACAGGTCTTTCAATTTTTTTTATGCCAATAGAATCGACAAAATTAAAAATAAAGTAATGGTAAACGTTTGGTTCATATACCAGATACTCCAGTTTTTTATTGTCTGTACTCTTAAATAAGGTATATTTTTCGCCTACTCTGAAATTACTTGGTTTAAAAGTATGATGGTTCTCATTCATTATCTGATGGATAATCTGATCATCAACGCCCTGATTATTTAAAATACTGCCAAGTACATCTCCATTTTTTATGATATTTTCAGATATGGAAAATGTGTCAATGGCAAAACCGTATTTAATGGTTGGGATGATTACCGGCAAAGAACCTGATTTTTTCAAATCTGGTGTCTTTTCAGGGAAAACGCCATTTAGCGGTAAATAATCTGAATAGATATATACAAGGATTAAAAAGGCTACCGATAAAACAGGTATATATAGTTTTTTGAGATGTATCATTCTAAAATGAATAGGGGGGTGCATTATTTTAATTTTCAAATATAATGATTTTATGAATTAAACCATATTTGATTTTTAAAAATATCATTTACCTTTATACCTCAATACAGTATATGACAACGGGAGGTAACTACGAAAAAAGGGGTGTTTCAGCTTCGAAAACAGAGGTTCATAACGCAATAAAAAATTTAGACAAGGGATTATTTCCCAATGCCTTCTGTAAAATAATTCCAGATGTGGTGGCGGGTGATAATTTATTCTGTAATTTAATGCATGCCGATACTGCAGGAACAAAAACAAGTTTAGCTTATCTTTTCTGGAAAGAAACCAATGATTTATCAATCTGGAAAAATATTGTTCAGGATGCTATAGTCATGAATCTGGATGACATGGCATGTGTGGGTTGTTTCGATAACTTCGTCTTATCTTCTACCATTGGCAGAAATAAAAAGCTTATTCCCGGTGAAGTACTCTCCGCCATTATTCAAGGTACATCCGATTTCGCTGAATTTCTTAATAATCAACATTTTAATCTCCAGCTGGCTGGTGGTGAGACTGCCGATGTGGGTGATATTGTAAGAATCGCAGATATTGGGTATACTGCCTTTTCAAGGATGAAAAGAAAAGATGTTTTTGAGATAAACATCAAGAATGGTGCAGAATTAGTTGTTCTTTCTTCTTCAGGTCAGTCCTCGTATGAAGAAAATTACAATTCCGGAATAGGTTGTAATGGATTGACATCTGCCAGGCATGACGTGTTGGAAAAAAGATATGCTATGTTATATCCTGAATCATTTGATCCTTCTATAGAAGATCAATATGTCTATGCAGGATCAAAAAAACTAACAGATACGCTGGAGATTGATGGCGTATTTCATGCTATAGGTTCTTTACTTTTATCTCCAACAAGAACTTATCTGCCATTTATCAGATTACTTTTTAATCAATTCAGGCCCTACCTTCAGGGCATAATTCATTGTACGGGAGGAGGACAAACCAAAGTTTTGAAGTTCCTTAATAATAAAAGAGTTGTAAAGAATAATCTATTAGCCATACCACCTGTTTTTAATTTGATTCAATCAGAAAGTGGTACGGACTGGTCTGAAATGTACACAGTATTTAATATGGGGCAACGGCTTGAAATATATGTGGCAAAAGGAATGGGAAATGACATTGTAAATTTAGCCAGGTCGTTACATATAGATGCCTCTGTAGCTGGTTTTGTTGAGGATGCAGCATGTAACGAGGTACGCTTAGAAAGTAATCATGGAACCTTCATTTACAGGTAAAAAATGGCGTTCTCCCGCCAGAAAAGCGAAGGAAATTGCCTTGTTTCTGGAAAAGATTTATCCAGAAACACCTATACCATTAAGTCATAAAGACGCATATACGCTGTTAATAGCCGTTCTTTTATCTGCTCAATGCACGGATGAAAGGGTGAATAAAGTCACGCCTTTTCTTTTTGAACTTGCTGATAATCCTTTGGATATGACAAAAATTCCTGTGAGTAAAATAAAGGAAATAATTAGACCATGTGGATTATCACCAAAGAAATCAGTGGCGATTTCTGAGTTATCGAATATCCTGGTAAATAAATTTAAAGGGAAAGTCCCACAAAGTTTTGATGAACTGGAAAGTTTGCCGGGAGTTGGGCATAAAACGGCCTCCGTTGTCATGAGTCAGGCCTTTGGCGTTCCTGCTTTTCCTGTTGATACGCACATACACAGATTAGCTGCCCGGTGGGGTCTTACATCGGGAAAAAATGTGGAAGAGACAGAAAGAGACCTTAAATTGCTTTTTCCCAAAAAAATATGGAATAAAATTCATCTGCAAATGATTTTTTATGGCCGTTCCTATTGTCCGGCAAGAGGCCATCTGCTGGAAAATTGTCCAATTTGTAATCGATTTGCTGTTTGATCAAAGTTATTTGCCAGCTTATAAAAAATTAAATTATTTCGTTTTCCAACAGGGATATTAAAAAAGTATATTCCATGGCTGTTTCCTTATGCTGGGCAAAGCGTCCTGTTGCCCCTGAATGACCTGTATCCATATTTGTTCTTAATAACAATACATGCTGGTCTGTTTTATATGCCCTAAGTTTAGCAACCCATTTTGCTGGTTCCCAATACTGAACTTGAGAATCATGTAACCCGGTTGTGACAAGAATTGCAGGATATTCCATTTTTCGGACATTATCAACGGGTGAATATGATTTCATGTAATGATAATAAACAGGATCACTGGGATTGCCCCATTCATCATATTCGAATGTAGTCAAAGGAATTGTATCGTCAAGCATCGTTGTTACTACATCGACAAATGGAACTGCAGCTATGACCCCTTTCCACAATTGAGGAGCCATATTTAAAACGGCACCCATTAACAGTCCACCAGCACTTCCACCCATAGCGAAACATTTATCAGCTGAGGTGTAATTATTATTGATTAACCATTCTGCACAAGAAATAAAATCAAAAAAGGTATTCTTTTTGTTTAATAATTTGCCACTATTATACCAATGTCTGCCCAGTTCTTCGCCACCTCTGATATGCGCGATTACATAAATAAATCCTCTATCCAGTAAACTCAACCTTGCAGAACTGAAATAGGGATCAAGGCTAATCCCATAGGAGCCATATGCATATAGTAATAAAGGATGATTAGCGGGAACGCCCAGATCCTTTTTATAAACCATAGACATTGGAATTAGAGTGCCATCTTTGCCAGGTACAAATATTCTTTCAGAATGATAGTTTTCAGATTTAAATTCTCCAACAATCGTTTGCTGCTTTTTAAATGTTAATTTTTTTTCCTTCCAGTTATAATCATAAACGGTCGAAGGGGTACTCATAGATTGGTATTGAATCCTTACATAGGGTAGATGGTAATCGGGATTCATACCAATAGATGCCAAATAAGCATTTTCATGAAATTCGAGCAAGTGCGAATCTTCCTCATTTCGGGGAATAATTTTAATCTGGGTTAACCCGTTTTGACGTTGAGCTACCACTATACAATCAATAAAATGTAAGCATTGTTCCAATAAAATATGCTTATCTGCCGGGATTACCATTGTCCAGTTATCTTTTGAAGTATAATCCTCTTCGCAAGACATGAGACAAAAATTTTCTGCCTCATAATTAGTAAGAATATAAAATTTACCATCAAAATGATCTATCTGATATTCAATGTTTAACTGTCTTTTTGTAAAGACTTTCGGGGACTCTAGAGGTGTATCCAGGTTTAAATACAGATCTTCATTTGAAATGGTTTGAGAAGAATGTATGATTAAAAACTTGTTAGAGCGGGATTTTGATATACTGATATAAAAAGTTTCATCTCTTTCTGTATAAATTTCCACATCCTCACTCTCTGAAGTTCCAATTTTATGCCTGCAAACACAATAATCCCGAAGCGTTTCTACATCTTTTTTCACATAAAAAAAATATAGGTTATCTGCTGACCAGATGCATTCCCCGTTTGTATGCTTAATTAAATCTGATTTTAATTCACCTTTGTCAATATCTAGCAGTTTAAGGTCATAAAGTCTCCTGCTTACTGTATCTTCTGAATAAACCAGAAAATGATTACAATTACTAGGATTAAAAGAGGAAAGCTGGTAATAGGCAAATCCTTCTGCTAATATGTTTTCATCGATCAACAATACTTCTTCCTTGAAATCTTCTGTTTTACTTCTGAAAATGGAAGGATACTGAAGGGATTCAGTATATCGAATCTGATAATAATAATCATTTAAAAAAAATGGAACAGAAGAATCATTTTTTTGAATTCTACTTATTATTTCCTCATATATTTTTTTTTCCAGTGGTTCAAAAGGAGCCAAAATATTTCTGGTGTATTCATTTTCTGCTTCCAGATAATCAATTACCTCCTTATCATCCCTATTATTTAGCCAATAATAAGAATCAATCCGTTGATCTCCATGTGTTAACAAAATGGTTGGTTTGACAGTTGCAACAGGAGGAATTAAGTGATCTATTTTCATTTCTTATTTTAATTGTGCCAGTACTTTTGCCATTCTGGCCACTGCTTCTTTTAATTCAGGTTCTGATGCTGCGTAGGATATTCTAAAACATTCATCAGCCCCGAATGCTGCACCTGAAACTACAGCAACAAATGCTTCCTGAAGAATATAGTCACAAAAATCATTAGCATTATTAATTTCCATTTGGTCTGATTTTTTTCCAAAGTAGGCACTTATATCCGGAAATATATAAAAGGCTCCTAATGGAAGATTAACTTTAACGCCGGGAATTTGCTGTAATAATTCAAGTACCATATCTCTTCTTTGGAGAAAAGCTTGTTTCATTATTTCTGTTTCAGGTAATTTTGTTTGAAGAGCAAAGGTTGCTGCTTTCTGGCTAAAAGAATTTGCGCCGGAGGTTATTTGACCCTGCACCTTATTACATGCATCAGCTAACCACAGAGGTCCACCCATATAACCCAGCCTCCAGCCAGTCATAGCATGACCTTTTGAGAATCCGTTTACTGTTACCGTTTGCTCTTTTACTTCTGGAAAGGAACCAATACTAACATGTTTTCCTGTAAAGTTTATGTATTCATAAATTTCATCAGCTACAATTAAAATACCAGGATGTTTACTGATTACTTGTGCAATGGCTTTCAATTCAGATTCAAGATATACAGATCCGGTAGGATTGCAAGGTGAAGAAAATAAAAGCGCCTTTGTCCTGGGTGTAATTGCCTTTTCAATTTCTGATGCGCTTACTTTAAAATCATTTTCAATGCCTGCTTTTAATAAAACCGTTTTTCCATCTGCTAATTTAATAATTTCAGAATAGGAAACCCAATATGGTGCGAGAACGATTACTTCATCCTCTTCATCGAGGATGGATAAAAAGATATTGGCCAGAGTTTGCTTGGCACCATTGGAAACTACAATCTGCCCTGCTTTATAATCCAGATTATTTTCTTCTTTAAATTTTTTACTTATTGCTTCCCGTAATTCCGGAATTCCCGGAACAGGGGTATATTTTGTAAATCCTCCATCAAGGGCATCCTTTGCAACTTGTTTTATAGCTTCAGGAGTGTCAAAGTCAGGCTCACCAATACTTAAATTTATTACTTCATGACCTTTTGCCTTAAGTTCCCTGGCCATTTGAGACATTTTTAATGTTTCTGATTCAGCCATTCTCAAAACTCTTTGAGATAATAGATTATTTGACATTGTTTTGGGTTTTTTTAAAATAAATTTCAAAAATAATATAAACTACCCTGTTTTTAGGTAGGATATACCTTATTTTTATGATATCCTTTAATTGATCTTAACTTAATCAAAATGAATGGAATTAAAACCTTGGAAGAACGTATTCAATTGTCTCTTTTAGGAGGAGGTCAAAACCGAATTAACGATCAACATAATAAAGGAAAACTAACAGCAAGGGAAAGAATTCATTTTTTAGTCGATAATGGAAGTTTCGAAGAAATAGGTCAGTTGGTTACTCACCGATGTACGGAATTCGGAATGCAGGATCAGGTTTATTATGGAGATGGAGTGATTACAGGTTATGGGTTAATCAATAGACGATTAATTTATATATATGCACAGGATTTCACTGTTTTTGGAGGATCTTTATCAGAAACACATGCCGAAAAAATTGTGAAAATTATGGATTTAGCCATAAAAAATAAAGCTCCCTTAATAGGACTTAATGATTCAGGTGGTGCAAGAATTCAGGAAGGTGTTGTTTCCCTTGGAGGTTATGCTGATATTTTTTATCGAAATGTTTGTGCAAGTGGTTTAATTCCTCAAATCTCTGCTATTATGGGGCCTTGTGCGGGTGGGGCAGTTTATTCACCAGCTATGACTGATTTTACAATTATGGTGGAAGAGCGTTCATACATGTTTGTAACTGGTCCTAATGTTGTCAAAACAGTAACCAATGAATCGGTTTCCTCTGAAGAATTAGGTGGTGCATTGACCCATGCCGTTAAATCTGGCGTCACACATCTTACGGCTGAAAATGAGGTGGATTGTTTAACTAAAATTAAAAAATTACTATCCTATTTACCTCAAAATTGTTGGGATAAACCATCAGATTTACCTTTTGAACCAGGTAGTGAATTAGTCCCTTTTTTAAATGGAATCATTCCTGATAATCCAAATCAGCCTTATAACATGAAAGAGATTATTAATGGAATCATTGATGAACAGTCTTTTTTTGAAATCCAGGCGCTATATGCGGAAAACATTGTGATTGGATTTGGAAGACTGGCTGGTATGAGTATCGGAATTATTGCCAATCAACCTATGTCACTGGCAGGTGTTCTTGACTCTGATTCATCCAGGAAGGCTGCCAGATTTGTTCGTACTTGTAATGCTTTTCAAATTCCTTTGCTCGTTTTGGTTGATGTACCAGGATTTTTACCAGGAACAGATCAGGAATGGAATGGTATCATAACCCATGGAGCAAAATTATTGTATGCATTTAGTGAAGCTACGGTACCCAGAATTACGGTGATTACAAGAAAAGCGTATGGTGGGGCTTATGATGTTATGAATTCCAAACATATTGGTGCCGATTTGAATTTTGCGTGGCCCAGTGCTGAAATTGCTGTAATGGGGGCTAAGGGTGCTGCTGAAATTATTTTTAAAAAAGAAATTGCCGATTCCGAAAATCCCGAACAAACGATTGCCGTAAAAGAGCAGGAATACAAAATGGCGTTTGCCCATCCTTTTCAGGCTGCTCAGCGTGGATTTATTGATGAGGTTATTCTTCCTGAGAAAACCAGGATAAAATTAATTAAAGGGTTTAACATGCTTAAAAATAAACAGGTAAGTTCTCCTTTAAAAAGGCATGGAAATATTCCACTTTAAAATTAGTATTGCCATTTATCCAGGTGATGGATAAATAATACGGCCAGGTTTTGTGCATCTGTTAATGCTCTGTGCTGGTTTCCTTCAAATTCATAGCCGTCTAGTTCCAGGGCATGTTTTAAGCCTACTGGTTTTTTAAAATTTTTAAAATCAAGGTATTGTCTTTTTAGATTGATATGGTATTCTGTCCATTCTGATGAGATATCATGCAATTTACAATCTTGAACCAGCATTTTTTTATCAAAATGACCCCATGAACACAACAGGTAGTCTTCTTCAATGTCTATCCAATCTAAAAATTTTTCTAAAACAACCGGAAAATTTGCTGCTTTATTTGTTTCCTGGCTGGTAATTTGAGTTAAGTTCTGGCAGAAAGGAGATAGATCTGGATAAAGTTTTGGCTTAATCAGAGAGGAAAAGGAATCTTGAATTTCCCCGAAATTATTTAAGCTCACAGCACCAATTTCTATGATTTCCTGTGGCCTGTTTTTAAGGGCAACCTGATCCCAGCAAGTTGCTTCAAGATCGAAAATTATAAAATTCATATACCAATTCTTCCCGGTTTTATCCATTTTTCTAAACCATAACCAGTCAAACGGTTATGATAAAAATATAGCAAATAGAAATTTTCGCTAATGATTTCACCAGATTTATTTTTCTTCAATGGCTTTTTAATATGAAAAGTCCCCAAATGTTTAATTCCATCCTCAATTAAATCTTCAATATCTGCATAGATTTCGGGGGAAAGGATCAATTTCCCTTTTTCAGCAAAGATTAATAATGTCTTTTTGAGTTGACTGACTGTAGCAAGCAGAAAATCCTGTTCAAAAATATAATCATCGGTAGGTAATCTTAATACGCCAAATAGGTCAAGTTTGGGATTTTCATTACAAAGCATCTCAAAAGCAGCAAAGGCGATTAGGTGGCTGCTTAAAACGATATTATCACAATGAAAGCGTTTAATAATGCTTTCTGCTAACAGGCCGGTATATTCAGCTTCCCGTTGTAAATCGGTATTTATATTTCCTTCGTGGGTGAAATAATCAGCCAATGAAATGATATTCCCATATTTATCTTTACTGTTACCTTCCTGATCAACCGGATTGCCAATTACATCCATCGCCTTTCCAAAAGAAAGGGTGATTTCATTACCCTCAGATAATATTTTCCAGATAAATCGAATAATTCCGGAAATCCCTGAATAATCTTTACCTTCTTTAAAATACCTGGCCTTACCTTGTTGTTTTAAATACTGATCAATCAGAGATTGACCGTCCAGCACAAAATGATAACTCAAAATTAATGGTACTATATAAATTTTGGTCGTATCTTTTCTTTGTATCATGGCTCTTTGAGCTTCAACTACAGTGCCTAGTAAGCCCATTTTTAACTTACTTTCAATAGCACCCGATCTGGATCTGGTTCCACCCGGGAAAAAAATACTGTTTGTTCCTCTTTGGATAGAGAGATTAGACATTGATTTTAAGGTCTCCAGATAAATTTTATTCTTTTTTCTCCGATCCACCCTGTATGCACCAAGTCGGTTCATAAAATAGGCGGTATAGCCAGTGTTATATAAATTTAGTCCTGCTCCATAGGAGAATGCAGGTAAACCGATTTTGGTATCCAGTACATATCCGATTAAAATGGAATCAAGATTTGAAAAATGGGTAGGTACAATAATCAAGGTACCCTTTTGAGCTAAACCTCGCACATGGTCAATATCTCCCTCAACGATTAGTTTTTGAACCAGGCGTTTTTTACCACCTGTCAATCGGATTTTCCAGAAACTGGCTTGCAACAATTGATTGAAAAACCAGGTTAAAAATTTTCGCGCAAACAGAAATGTATTAATCTTAAATGTTCCGACAATTTCTAAGGCATATCTATGGATAATTTGCTTTAGTAAATAGTTATTATTCTGAAAGCTGATGTCATCTTCTTTATCTACAGAATACTTTATCAATCGTTTTTTAATTCTTGACCAGAACTGCCGTTCATTAGGTGGATCCACTTTCCATGGCTCTTCCTTAATCCTTATTTTTTCCTGATAAATGGTTTCTGCAATTAAATCGGTAAGATTTTCTTTATGAAATTTTTCAATTCTTTCAAGCGTAAATTGCTCCAATTCTTCAGTAAACAGTTTTCTGTCTTCACTTAATTTAAAAATTGGCCAGTCATTTATATCTGGTAAAATGGGAGGATAGGTACCAGGTAACGTTTTCTTTTGCATAATTAATAGGCTTGTTCATATTGTTTAACAAGCTGCTCAATGTAGTTTAAAATTACTTCTCTTCCTGCCGAAGTTTTTGATGAACTTGCAAATTGTAAGGGTAATTCATTCCAGGTTTCGGAGAGTGCATCTTTAAAGGCCTGAGTATTTTTCTCAAATTCAGGCGTGGAAAGTTTATCCGTTTTAGTGTAAACGATAACAAAAGGAATTCTTGCTTCCCCCAACCAGTTTATTAAATCCAGGTCTAATTGCTGAGGCGGTATTCTGCTATCAATTAATACAAAGGTGCAATATAAATTATCCCTTTTGCTTAGGTAGGTTTTAATCATTTTTTCCCATTCCCTTCTCATGGCTTTGGAGGTAATGGCGTATCCATAGCCTGGTAAATCAACCAGGTACCATTGATGATTAATGTGAAAATAATTGAGCATTCTCGTTTTTCCTGGTTTTCCGGAGGTTAAAGCCAATTCTTCCTTATCACATATCATGTTAATTAGGGAGGATTTACCAACATTGGACCTTCCTATAAAGGCAAATTCAGGGAGATTCGTTGCAGGGCACAATTGTAAATCTGGAAAACTACCCTTAAATTCAGCTAATATTTTCTTCATGTCTCCAAAATTTACTTTACGCCAAAAGTAACATTTTTTCTTATACCATCGTTAACCCTACATACTTTATTGAAATTCATTTATCTCATTTTAATCAATTTTTATGAGGAAGTCACTTTTTAATTTGTTATGGCTCGCTTTTTTGTTGCCACTAACTTCTGTTAAGGCTCAATTCATTAGCGCAGGATTTAGATTAGGTCTAAATAATTCCATAGATATTGAAGACTTGAAATTAGCTATTGCCGACAAGCAAGCCTTTACATTAGCGATGGAAAATGCGAACTATGGATATCATTTTGCCGGTCTTGTCAGAGTTAAACTAGGTCCTCTTTTTCTGCAGCCAGAGCTTGTTTTTAATTCTAATTCTTTTGACATTTCCTGGAAGGAAGTGGGTAAAACTGCCATTAACATTGGAAAACAAAAATTCCAGTATCTTGAAATTCCTGTCCTTGCAGGTTTAAAATTAGGTCCTGTCAGATTGAATGCAGGTCCTTCAGGTCATTTATTTCTGAATAAAACGGGTGATCTTTTTAAGATAAATAATTATGCTGTGAATTTTTCCGGACTGACGCTGGGATATACAGCTGGCGCCGGTATAGATATTGGTAAATTTATGGTTGACCTAAGGTATGATGGAAATTTTTCAAGTTCCGATGGTACAGTTAATTTTATTAAAGATTTTGCCATTTCAAACCGGCCTCCTAAAATACTGGCCAGTGTAGGATTCAGATTTTAAAAAATAAATGTAAAAAAGACCTTCCGGATACAACTTCGGAAGGTCTTTTTAATTCTTTTGAATATGTCGCACCATTGATGTATTGTTTTCATGGAGGAGCATAAACTAATTGCCGCATGTAAGGCAAATGACAGATTGGCGCAACAGTTACTTTATGACCGTTATGCAAATGCTATGTTTACTATTTCCTACAGAATTACCAAAGATAGAGATGTAGCATCCGATGTATTGCAAGAGGCATTTGTCCGGGTATTTAATTATATCCATTCATTCAGAGGTGAATCAACTTTAGGTGCCTGGATTAAAACGATTGTTGTTCGCTCTGCTTTGGCAATTCTAAAAAAAGAGAAAAAAGGGCTCTCTTTTGACTTAAGTGAAATGGATGAAACTTCTACCAGATTGAATTTTGATCATGATACTGATTATCTCGAAAAAGCTATTCTTTCGCTGCCATCCGGCTACAGAACGGTTTTTCTTTTAATCGAAGTAGAAGGTTATACCCATCAAGATGTTGCAGATTTATTAGGTGTTTCTGTTGGTACTTCAAAATCTCAGTTGTTTTATGCGAAAAAAAGATTGAGGGAAATTTTAATACCTCAAAATTAAACGGTTATGGAAGATTTTAATCAGCTAAAAAAGGAATTCGGGAAATATCAACCCCCTACGGACCTTTGGAATAAAATTGAAACGGATCTGGAATATGAGTGTTATATTAAACCAAAACTCTCAACCTTACCAACCTATGAAGTGCCTGAAGAAATATGGAATAATATTACATCTGATTTACCTCCCACCCAAAATTTCATTTTCAGACATATTCATCTTTGGAAACGAACTGCAGCAGCCATCCTTTTGATTTCCTTTGGATTTGGTCTCGGTCAGTGGTTCCAAGATAAAAAAGAAACGTCAGCTTATTCATTGACTTCTAATAGGCTATTGCTGAATGAAAGTTTGGAAGATCTGGAGGATATTGAAAACTTAAAAAATCAATATGTTAAATTTTGTAAATTTTATCCTGGAAATAATCCTTGTATCTTGATAAACGACCTGTCTGATCTGGAATCAGCTGAAATGGAATTGGAGCGTATTATCAGGCAAATGGGAAATTCGCAGACGATTAGCAGACAACTCAGGAGAATTGAACTGGAAAAATCCAGAATTATCAGAAATATGGCGCAACAAATATAATTTAAAGTAAGCATGATGTTAAATTATAGATTATTGGTGTTGTTTTGTTTATCCTTGGTTTTGGGAATTAATGCCCTTGCTCAATCCACTTTGAAAGTTGTTTCAAAAAGAATTGATAAGTCTTTTTCTTATCAAGAGGCTTACAGTCTCAATATTGATGGTGAAAAGGCAGAGGTAAGTATAGAAACCTGGAACAAGCAGATAGTTCAGGTTCAAATGGAAATAACATCAAGGAATGTGGACAAGGAAAAAGCTGCACGGGATATAGAGAAGATGAAATATATGATGCAAAGAGTTAAGAATAATCTATATGTAAGAAATTATCTTTTAAATGATGGGGAAAATTCTTCCTCTTTGCTAAAAGTTGTGTATATTATAAAAGTACCTGAAAATTGTCCCGTTTATTTGAAAAACAATTACGGCATTGCTTCAGTTAAAAATTTAAATAACCAGATTAGAATTAATAGCAGATTCAGTAAAATAGGCCTGGAAAATATTCGGGGCAATATGAAAATTGAATCAGTTTTTGGAGATTTACTTGGTTCTGATTTATGGGGAGATCTTACTCTAAATGCTAGAAGATCAGATATGTTCTTTCAAAAATTATACGGAAACGTCAATATTAACGCAGAATATGGGTTGATTAAGTTATTATTGGATCATAAGTTGAAATCTTTACATCTTAATGCCATTAATTCAGAGGTTTTTATGCTGGGGGAAAATCCATTTCAAATGGGAATGGATATTCAGGTAAAAAATGGTCAACTCGACTTTCCGTTGCATCCTAAATTCAAAGTGAAGGAACAAAAGGAATTAGGGCTTAAAACACTATTAATACCCGCTGCTAAAGAGCAGCAAATCCCTGTTACAATAAGAATAAATCTGGGCGATTTATTATTCATTAGGAAAAACTGATGTTATCTGTGAAGGTGAATGACATCCATATCTTTTATTTTATCTTCCATTATTGTAAATCTTACCAGCGTTCTGACCTGATGGAAACCTTCAAGTCCTGCCGCACCTGGATTCAAGTGTAAATGACCCCATTCGGGACATTTCATTATTTTTAAAATGTGCGAATGTCCGCAAATAAACAAATCTGGTTTATTTTCCCGGATCAATTTTTTTGCCTCTGCTGTGTATTTTCCAGGATAACCTCCAATGTGCATCAATACAATTTTTAATGCCTCTTTTTGAAGAATTTGTATGGCAGGAAATTGATTTCTGGTATTCGCTCCATCTATATTACCATAAACGCCTGTGAATGATTTTTCATTATAAAAAGACATATCTTCAGGCATAGTACCCATGTCACCAGCATGCCATATTTCATCGCAATCTTTAAAATGTATGTTTATTTTTTTATCCCAATAACCATGTGTGTCGCTAAAAAGTCCTATTCTGATCATTGATCTTATTAAAATTTAACGGCCTTATTTCGCAACATAAAATCAGCTAATACTAAAGCGGTCATACTTTCGACAATGGGTACGGCACGTGGAACAACGCAGGGGTCATGACGGCCTTTACCAGTAATTTTTGTCGCATTTCCAAATTTATCAATGGAATCTTGTTCTGGAATTATAGTGGCTACAGGTTTAAATGCAGCCCTGAAGTAGATATCCATACCATTTGAAATTCCTCCCTGTATGCCACCGGAATGATTTGTGGATGTTGATACATCACCTACCTCATTAACGAAAAACGGATCATTATGAGCAGAACCTCTCATGGAAATTCCGCTAAACCCTGAACCATATTCAAATCCTTTGCATGCATTTATGGATAAAATAGCTTTTCCTAATTCAGCATGTAGTTTATCAAAAACTGGTTCACCCAACCCAGCCGGAACGCCCGATACGTTACATGTAACAGAACCACCAATGGTATCACCATCTTTTCTAACTTGTTTAATGAGCTGTATCATTTCATCTGCCATGATCTGATCAGGACATCTGATATCATTTGATTCAATTAAATCATAATTAACTGATTTGGGAGGATAGGGCATACCGATATTTCCAACCTGGCTAACCCAGGCATGTATAGAAATTCCGTAGTGATTCAAAAATAATTTGGCTATTGCTCCTGCAGCAACTCTGGCAGCCGTTTCCCGGGCTGAGGATCTTCCACCACCCCGATAATCCCGATGACCATATTTAATATCAAAGGTATAATCGGCATGTGAGGGCCTGAATGCATCTTTGATATGGGTATAATCTCCTGATCTTTGGTCATCGTTTTGAATAATCATTGCTATTGGACTCCCGGTAGCAATTCCTTCAAAAACACCAGATAAAAGTTGAACTTCATCTGCTTCTTTTCTTTGAGTAACTATAGCAGACTGCCCTGGTCTCCTTCTTTGTAATTCTGATTGTATAAAATTTTCGTCTATTGATATCCCCGCAGGACAACCATCAATTATCACCCCCAAACCTTTTCCATGAGATTCACCAAAGGTGCTAATGGTAAATATTTTGCCAAAAATACTTCCTCCCATATTTTGTAGTGTAGAACTTTTTTAAATTTGACCACAAGATAACAAACTTATATACCTCATTATTTGTTCCACACGGAAAGTTAAAGACAAATATATGATTTACGAACCAAGTGACTTTTTAGTAAGGCTTGAATTTGATAAAATTATTGAATTAATTGCAAAAAACTGTCTGGGGGATCTTGGTATTGAGCAGGCCCACTTCATTTCACCTGAATTAAATCTGCTTTTAATTGAAACCAGACTTCATGAAGTAGCTGAATTTATGAGAGGCATTCAGCATGCCGATACCCTGAACCTATCAAATTATGAAGATATCAGGGATGATTTAAAAATGCTGGCGATAGAAGATTACGTTTTACCTGAAGATGGTTGTAAAAGAATTAGCAGGCAACTTTATTCTATTGCTGCGATTTACAGGTATTTTAATGCGGAAAGAGCTATAATTTATCCAAACCTATACAGCATCATTAAATCACTGCATTTTGATTTTGCCATATCAAAGGAAATTGACAAGGTCATTGATGCTGATGGAAATATCAGACCTGATGCTTCCCCGGAACTCGGAAGAATACGTCGGTCGATACAATTTAAAATGAAGGAACTCGATAAGGTTTTCAGGCATATTATACAGGATTACAGGAATAAAGGTTGGCTTACAGATAATCTGGAGGGTTATAGAAATGGAAGAAGAGTTCTTAGCGTTCCATCGGAACATAAACGTAAAATCAGGGGTATTATTCACGATGAATCAGCTACGGGAAGAACGACTTATATAGAACCTGAAGGCGTTATAGATATTAATAACGATATTTTTGATCTTGAGCAGGAAGAAAGGAAAGAGATTTATAGGATTTTAAAAGCTTTAAGTGCTTTTTTACGACCCTACGCCCATGGATTTAAAGTCTTTCAGGATGTCCTGGTTCAATTTGACCTGATTCAGGCAAAAGCCAGGTTTTCATTAAAATTAAAGGCACAAATGCCAATAATTAAAGATTTACCAAGAGTAAAAGTGATTAAAGGCAGACACCCACTTCTTTTTTTAAAAAATGCCGACACAGGTAAACCAACAGTTCCTTTTTCTTTGACATTAGGTGAAAAAAACAGAATGCTTGTGTTAAGCGGCCCCAATGCGGGTGGTAAATCAATTACCATGAAATCATTGGGTTTATTACAACTTATGGTGCAGTCTGGTCTTCCCGTTCCAGCTGATCCCTTAAGTGAATTTGGTATTTTCAATGAATTTTTTGCTGATATCGGTGACCAGCAATCTATTGAAGATGATTTGAGTACCTATAGTTCAAGACTCATTAATATGAATACTTTTATTCGTAATTCAGGAGAAAAATCACTTCTGCTGATTGATGAATTTGGTTCCGGAACAGACCCACAATTTGGTGGTTCAATAGCTGAAGGTATTTTAAAGGAACTAAATGAAAAAAAAGTAGTCGGGGTAATAACAACCCATTATTCCAATTTGAAAATTTTTGCTTACAACACAGAGGGAATTATAAATGGCTGTATGGCCTATGACATGGAAAATCTGACGCCAACTTATCAGTTTGTGGAGGGTAAGCCAGGTTCATCCTATGCATTTGAAATTGCCCAAAAAAGTGGACTTTCTGAAAAAGTAATTAAATATGCACAATCAAGAACCAGGAAAAGTGAAAAAGAGGTAGATGAGTTATTAGTTGAGTTGCAGAAAGAAAAACAGTCTGTTCGAGATTCTTTACAAGCTTTAAAGGAGAAGCAGGAACTTCTTGATAAACTGGTAAAGGGTTATGAATCCATGCAAAAGGATTACGAATTCAGAAGGAAAAAATTCAAACTGGAACAAAAACAACAAGAATTACAAGATACAGGCAATTTAAATAAGGAAGTTGAAAGATTGATTAAAGAAATTAAAGAAGAAAAAAATATAGAGAAAGCTCGTGAACTTGCCATTAAATTAAGGGAAGAAAGAGCAAGGAAATTACAGGAAGTTGAAAATCTTAAGGAAGATTTATATTATGGATCAAATGCTGATGGTGAATCAAATACCTTAAAAACAGGAGATTATGTCAGGTTAAGAAGCGGTGGTGCAGTGGGACTCCTTATGGATATTGACAAGGAGAAAGCAACGGTATTGATGGGAGATTTAACCCTTTTTATCGATGTCAGAGATTTGGAAAAGGGTCCTGAACCATTAGATAAAAGACCCAGAAGTTTAAATTTTGATACCGTTAAACAAGTAGCTGGTTTTGAAAGTAAACTGGATATCAGAGGTATGAGAATGCAGGAGGCGCTGCAGGTTGTAGAAACCTATATGGATACCGCTTTAATGAATAGTGCTTCTAAAATTGAAATAATTCACGGAAAAGGAGATGGAATTCTTAGAAAAGCGGTCAGAAAAAAACTCAGGGAATATAGGGTCGAAATGGATATTAGCCATCCCGACCCAACATTGGGTGGGGATGGCGTAACTTTAGTCGATATAAAATAATCAGATCATATCTGTAACGGCAAAATGGAAGGCAGATTCTATCGCTGCATTTTCATCAGAGTCAGATCCGTGAACTGCATTTTCACCCATACTCTTTGCATACTTCCTGCGTATAGTGCCCTCCTCAGCTTTGGACGGATCAGTTGCACCAATTAACGTTCTGAAGTCACTCACCGCATTTTCTTTTTCAAGGATTGCTGCTACAATTGGACCTGAAGACATAAAAGTTACCAGTTCTCCATAAAACGGCCTTTCTTTGTGAACAGCATAAAATGCTCCCGCCTTTGCTTCTGATAATTGAGTCAATTTTAAAGCTACGATTTTAAATCCAGCCTGCTCAATCATGGCAAGAATGTTTCCAGTGTTACCTGCAGCTACAGCATCCGGCTTAACCATTGTAAAGGTGCGATTTCCCGTTGTCATTACTATTTTTTTAAATTATAGATAAATGTGTTTAAATTGCGGCGAATTTACGCTTTTGTTTGATTATGAATATGGAAAATCTGTCCCAACTTAAAAATTTGCTATCATCTCCTAAGGATATTGTGATTTTTTCTCACAGAAATCCCGATGGAGATGCTTTAGGAGCTAGTTTGGGTCTGGCACATTTTCTTCTTGCTCAACAACACGCTGTAAAAATTATTCTGCCTTCCGAATATCCAACTTATCTGAACTGGATGCCAGGAACTGAAAATATCATTATTTATGACCTTTTCCCGGAGGATGCAAAATTAATCATGGATAAAGCCGATATTTTCTTCTGTCTGGATTTTAATTCACTGGATAGAATTGATAAATGTGGTGAATATATGATGAAAAAATCTGTACCTAAAGTACTGATTGATCATCACTTATTTCCAGAAAATTTTGCAGATTTTATACTCTCAGATACCTCAGCGAGTTCAACTTCAGAATTAATTTTTGATTTTATTCATCAACTGGATCAATCAAAATATTTAGTTCCCTCTGCCGCAGACGCTATTTATGTAGGTATAATTTCTGATACAGGATCCTTTTTATATAATACTTCTTCAAAGTTATTCAGAATTACTGCAACTTTACTGGACAGGGGTGTAGATGATGTTAGTATACAACATAAACTTCATAACAATCTTGAGGTAAAGCAATTAAAAATTATTGGACATTGTTTTAATAAAAGACTCGAGATTCTAGAGGAATTTTCAACCGCTATTGTAACAATTACAAAAGAAGATTATCTTGAATTTGACATACAAAGAGGAGATACGGAGGGAATTGTAAACATGCTTATGCGCATTCAGTCCATCAAAATGGCGGCTCTGATAACCGAACAACCAACCATAGTAAAATTATCATTAAGGTCTAAAGGTGATTTTTCCGTTCAGGAAATTGCTACAAAACATTTTAAAGGAGGAGGCCATAAAAATGCGTCGGGCGCAGCTTCATTTATAGGGTTAAAGCCAACTATCAGAAAATTTAAGGAATTATTACCTCTTTATGCAGACCAATTATCCCCAAAATTGATAAGAATAAACTAATTTACTGTTTTTTTATATTACTTTTGCCCACGTTTCAAACATTAACTCTTTAACATACAATAATGAGAATCATTTTCATCCTTATGATTGCTGTTGTCACCTTGACATCTTGTGGAAAAGGTAAAACAGGAAAAACCAGTACTGGTATTAAATATGAACTTTTTCAAAATAAAAGTGGAAATAAAGTTCAACCTAATGATGTACTTTATCTTCGGTACACAATGCTGGCTGATGATTCACTTATGAGTACCAATATTAGTGAGCCTTTACCAGAATTAGGATTTTATCCGGATGTAAAAAAAGAACCAAGAAAACTTTCACCCATCGAGGAATCTTTTGGTTTGATGGAGGTTGGCGATAGCATAAAGATTTTTATCCCTATTGATTCTATGGGTGCACCCGGCATGCGTCCCCCAGGTTTGGAAAAAACTAAGTTTATTGTCTATAAAATTTCGATTGAAAAGCGCCTTTCCAATACTGAGGTTGAAAAAGTAACAAAGGGTATTGCTGATAAGGTGAAAGGTTTATTTGAAGAAACCAAAGCTAATAAATTAGATTATTTAGTGACTCCCTCCGGTTTGAAATACAAAATTTTAGAAGAGGGGAAAGGTGCTTTAATAACCCAGGGGAAAAAAGTAACCACTAATTATTATGGTATCCTTGCTTCAGATGGTGTAATGTTTGACAATTCATATCAAAGAGGCCTTATGCCTTTTACCTTTGAAGCAATGTCAGCACAGGTTATCCCAGGCTGGGATGAAGGCGTGTCATTATTAAAAAAAGGTTCCAAAGCAATTTTTTATATTCCAAGCTCACTGGCTTATGGGGCAGAAGGTGCTGGCGGTGGAGCTATTCCGGCCGATGCAGATCTTATGTTTTATCTTGAAATATTAGACGTGAAATAATTTTTTTATCAGGAAGTTTATTTTCATTCAACTTTTAAAAAAGGAACATCCAATGACTATTGAGCAATTGCGCGATTTGAAGGAAAGGTTGTTGTCGTTAAGGAGGTATCTTTGACGTAGATAACAGAATTTTATTACTCGAAGACAAAGAAAAATTTTCACTTAATCCTGATTTCTGGTCTGATTCCTCAAAAGCCGAGTTGGTCATGAAGGAAATTAAGACGCATAAAAAATACCTGGGCGAATACGAAAGCATAAATCGCCTGGTAGAGGACGCCGAAGTTCTTTTTGAGTTTCAGAAAGAGGGAGAAGCAAACGAAGAGGAAGTTGAAAATAAATACAGGGAAGCAATTCTTTCATTTGAAGACTTAGAGTTTCACAAAACGTTAAACAGACCTGAAGATGAACTTGGTGCTATTCTTGAAATTAATGCCGGTGCAGGCGGAACAGAGGCCTGTGACTGGGCTGAAATGGTTTTCCGAATGTATGTTCGCTGGGCAGAAAGATCAGGATTTAAAGTGACACCCTTGTCACAGGTAGAAGGTGATGTTGCAGGTTTAAAATCAGCTGAAATTGAAATTTCAGGAGAATACGTTTACGGAATGCTTAAAGGGGAAAATGGCGTTCATAGGCTGGTCAGGGTAAGTCCTTACAATGCCCAGGGAAAGAGAATGACTTCATTTTGCTCCGTTTTTGTTCATCCGAGTGTTGACGATTCCATTGAAATTGAAATTAATCCGGCAGACCTTGACTGGGATACTTTCAGGGCGAGTGGTGCAGGGGGACAGCACGTCAATAAGACAGAATCAGCTGTCAGAGTCAGGCATTTGCCAACCGGGTTGGTTGCAGAATGTCAACAGGAAAGATCCCAGCATCAAAACAGGGAAAAAGCGATTCAGCTGCTAAAATCCAGGATTTATGAACTTGAATTACAAAAACAAATGGCTGAAAGAGCCAAAGTTGAATCAGGGAAAATGAAAAATGAATGGGGTTCTCAAATCAGAAGTTATGTGTTGGACGACAGAAGGGTAAAGGATCACAGAACCCAATATCAAACTACTCAGACAGATGCAGTTCTGGATGGAGATTTGCAGCCATTTCTCAAAGCCTTCCTAATGATGGATGGTGTTAATCCTGAGGAATCCGATATCTAACTTGAATAAGAGGCTGTCTAAATAGATAGCCTCTTTATATTATACCTTATTTTAGATGTATTTTATACATCTAACTATTTATTTGCACGCTAAATGATTATATTCGTTTTACTTTTTAAGTAAATCAAATTGAAAAAAGGTGGAAAAATGGATGAATAAATTAGCTCAGGTTGTATCCCTTTTTGGCAAGGGTGTTTCTTGGCTAAGCTTTTTTTTAGTTATTATTATCTGTTTGGATGTAATTTCCCGCTATGTTTTTAACTTTTCGGTGGCTTGGGTAGCTGAACTGGAATGGCATATTTTTGGTCTTCTTTTTCTATTTGGATCAGGATATGCTTTAAGTCAGGAAAAGCATGTCAGGGTTGATTTATTTTATCAGCATTTTACCACCAAAGAAAAGGCTCAGGTAAATGTGACAGGAACCCTCTTATTTTTGATTCCCTGGAGTTTGACTTTAGGATGGTTTTCCTGGAAATATGCTTTAACCAGCTTTTTAATTAAAGAATCCTCACCTGACCCAGGGGGTATTGGTGCATTTTACTTTATAAAAATGGCCATTCCTATCGGATTTTTATTATTGTTTTTTCAAGGTCTAATTCTATTGTACAGGCAATTTGGACTGGCTTTTAAGAAAAATTAATCAACCGGATGTATGGAAATAATTGCGATTATTTTATTTGTTAGCATTTTTATACTCATCATGTATGGATATCCGGTTGCTTTAACCCTGGGAGGTTTATCTATAATGTATGCTTATTTTTTCCTGGATCCCTCTGCATTTGGTGCATTGCCACCTCGTATTATGGGTGTTGTAAGTAATTATGTACTGTTATCAGTACCCTTATTTGTATTTATGGGAATAATGCTGGAAAAAAGTGGTCTTGCGGAAAGTTTACTGGAAACAGTGGCTATTCTGTTTGGTAAAATGCACGGTGGGCTGGCTTTTGCCGTAATTTTGGTTGGTACATTACTGGCTGCTTCTACCGGTATTGTAGGGGCAACGGTTGTGACAATGGGATTAATAAGTTTACCAACGATGCTAAAAAGAGGTTATAAACCAGAAATTGCTACGGGTGTTATTGCCGCATCCGGAACATTGGGTCAAATCATTCCACCCTCAGTTGTATTAGTATTGTTAGGTAGTGTTCTTAATGTATCTGTTGGTAAATTATTTGCTTCCTCCTTAATTCCAGGTTTACTGTTGGTAGCCTTTTATTTGATTTATATTTTTCTGGTATCTAAAATTAAACCTGAATGGATGCCTCCTATTCCAACTGAGGAAATAGATAAGTTTAGGGCAAATAATTTCTATCGCAAAGTTTGGAGGGCTTTTGCTTTACCCCTTATATTAATCATTTCTGTTTTAGGTTCCATCTTCCTGGGAATTGCTTCCCCGACAGAAGCAGCTGCAGTTGGTGCTATGGGGGCCACTATTTTAACTTTTTTTGAAAAAAAGTTAAATGTTAACATCATTAAAAGTGTTTGCATGGAGACCACTCATTTAACATCCATGATATTTTTAATACTTTTAGGAGCAACTACCTTTTCATTTGTATTCAGAGAATTAGGCGGTGATGTATTTTTGGTCAGCCTGATACAGGAGGCAAATATGTCAACCCTTTCTTTTTTATTACTGGTGATGCTTGTGGTCTTCGTTGCTGGTTTTTTTATTGATTTTATCGAAATTATTTTTATTATTGTACCCGTTGTAGCTCCTGTTTTTCAAAAATTAGGTGTTGATTTATTATGGATTGGCGTTCTTTTGGGTCTCAATTTGCAAACTTCATTTCTGACACCTCCCTTTGGATTTTCCCTGTTTTATTTAAAAGGTGTAGCGCCTGACTCAGTCTCAACAGAACATATCTATAAGGGTATCATTCCATTTATTTTAATCCAGCTTCTTATTCTAAGTGTCTATATATTTATTCCCGATTTACTGGTTATCAAATAAATTTGTCGAATCTGATTATGATAAATTATCCTGTAGATGGTTATAAAAAGCTCGTTCAGCAATTTGTGAATAGGTATTGGCTTTTTCCTGAAAGGAGTGATATGATTCATAAACTTTTTTGGTAAAAGCGTCTTTATCTACTAATTCTTGAATTACTTCCTTCGTCAGTTTTCGTAGTTCGGTTAACACATCTGGAGGAAAGGTTCTTATTTCTACCCCTTTTTTTAGTAATTCCGCATAAGCATCTGCATTTTTTGCTTCCATCTGATCGTGTAACCAGGTACCGCAATAAGAGGATGCAGCTTTAATTATAGCCTGTAAATCAATGGGCAATGATTCAAATTTTTCCTTATTTATTATGATTTCTAAATTTGTTCCGGGTTCATGCCAGCCAGGTGTATAGTAATAGCTGGCAATCTCATCAAAACCCATCAACGTATCATGAAATGGAGAAAGCCATTCAGTTGCGTCTATAATTCCTCTTTCCAGTCCTGTATATAACTCACCACCTGCCATCAAAACGGGGGATCCACCAGCTTTTTCAAGCACAGCTCCACCAAGACCAGGAATCCGCATTTTTAAACCTTGCAAATCAGAAATAGTATTAATTTCTTTGTTGAACCATCCACCCATCTGAACCCCCGTATTTCCGGCAGGTAAAGGAATTAATCCGAACGTTGCATATAATTCCTGCCACAGAGATAATCCATCGCCTGCATTAATCCAGGAAGATACTTGCTGGGCATTCATTCCAAATGGAACGGTTGCAAAAAAAGAAGCTGCCGAAGATTTTCCTGCCCAATAATAAGCCGATCCATGTCCCATTTCTGCTGACCCATTTCTTACTGCATCAAAAATTTCCAATGCCGGAACGAGTTCGCCACCACCAAAAACCCTGATCTTCATTCTGCCACCCGACATTTCTTCTACAAGTTGTGCAAATAATTTACATCCTTCGTCTAAAATTGGAAAATTTGGAGGCCATGTGGTAACCATTTTCCATGAATAAGATTTATTGGATAAGCTTGTACCATTTTCATTTTTTTTGTCACTTTTTCCAAGGACTGCTTTAATTCCAGCAGGCAATAACAAGGTAGCAGCAGCTAAACCTTTTATAAATGTTTTTCTTGAAATGGTCATATTTAGTGCTTAAGGAAGATTTGTTGTTTTTGAAATTCTACCCTAAAATTAAAATTAATAAAGGAATATCGTACTTTTAAAAGTCAAATTTATATCCGCATGAAATATTTATTTTGTTTGTTTTCTTTTTTTTCCATTGTCCCCGTTTTTTCTCAATCTCAGCTTAGGGTTTTGGGTTTAAGTCAGCCTGTTGACATTAAGGTAGATCCTTTTGGCGTGCCTCATATTTATGCGAAAAATGAAAATGACATGTTTTTTGCTCAGGGATTTCAGGCTGCTTCAGATAGATTGTTTCAATTTGAAATCTGGCGAAGGCAGGCAAGAGGTTTAATATCAGAAATATTAGGTGAAAGAGAAATTAAAAAAGATATAGGTTCAAGGCTTTTTAAATTTAGAGGAGATCTGATATCTGAATATAATCATTATCATCCAAACGGATATAATATTATTCATTCCTTTGTTGATGGGGTAAATGCCGCGATTGACCTGGCAATATCCAAACCTGATTCACTTCCGGTGGAATTTAAACTTTTAGGCATAAAACCTGAGCATTTAAAGGCAGAAGATATTATTTCAAGACATCAGGGCCTGCTTGGTAATTTAGTCGATGAATGGGAAACAGCTATGTTGGTTAATAAAATCGGAGAAAGTAAAACCCGGGAAATTAGTTGGTTTCATCCTGATACACCTGATTTATATTTAGATACTATTGTAAAAGAAGTCCTTTCTTATCCAGATGTTATTGATTTATATAAAGCCTTTAAACAACCCGTTACTTTTAAACCCGAAGATATTTTAGCCATTTCTGATCGGAATTCAAAAGAATTATTTTTAACATTAAATGCTGAATTATTAAAAGATCAGGAGGCTTTAAAAAATGAAAGACAAGTTATAGGAAGTAATAACTGGGTCGTTTCAGGTGCATTGACCGAAAGTGGTTACCCCATGCTTGCTAATGATCCGCACAGAGCAATGTCAGCTCCCTCATTAAGGTACATTGCACACCTAGTTTCACCAGGCTGGAATGTAATAGGTGGCGGAGAACCAACTATCCCTGGTATTTCTATAGGTCATAATGAATTTGGTGCCTGGGGATTAACGATACACGGAACAGATTCAGAAGATATATATGTTTATCAACTTAATCCACAAAATGATAAACAATATAAGTATCAGGGGAAATGGTTAAATCTGCTGGAAATTAAGGATTCTATCCCAGTAAAAGGATTAGGTTTTCATTATTTTTCTCTTTTTTATACGATTCATGGCCCTGTCTTAAAAATGATTAAAGAGAAAAATTTATTGGTAGGAGCTCGTTGTGCATGGCTTAATATTGGAGGTGCACCTTATCTTGCCAGCCTTCGAATGAATCAGGCAAAAAATTGGGAAGAATTTAAACTTGCCTGCACTTATTCTCATATTCCAGGAGAAAATATGATCTGGGCTGATCGGGAAGGTAATATTGGCTGGCAAACGGTCGGAATTGCACCATTACGTGTTAAAAGCAGCGGGATGGTACCTGTTACTGGCGATGGAAGCAAGATTGGGATGGTTTCATTCCCATATCAGAACGTCCTTCCAGCCTAAATCCCCAGAATCACTTTATCGTAACCGCAAATGAAAATGTGGTACCATTGGATTACAAGTACAGACACTCTGTAGGATATTCCTGGTCTGATCCCTACAGAGGTTTAAGGATAAAAGAATATTTAAAAAGTGGTCGATTATTATCATTAAATGACTTCATGTTGCTGCAAACAGATTATCTATCTTTGCCAGCAAGACAATTAATTCATTTTATATCAGGTATCCCTGAATTTGACAAGTTTAAAAAATATACTTCGTATTTTGAGGGGTGGGATTTTAAACTAACACCTGGTTCCATTGCGGCTACTATTTATGATGCATGGGAAAGGGCTATTGCATCACAGTATAAATCACAGTTTATTCCTGCTGAAGTAAAAGAGTTAGTGACCCCTCAACTAAAACCAATATTGGATCATTTGTTAATTCCGGATGAAGCATTTGGCTCAAATCCGGTTCAGGGTAGAAATGAATTTTTATTGAATACATTTGAAAAAGCAATCAATAATACCATATTAAAGTTAGGAAAGGAGGTAAATCTTTGGCAATATGGGCAACTTAAAAATAAGCATATACTTTTAAAACATCCATTGAGTTCATCGGTAAATGCTGAAATCAGATCAAAACTGGAGGTTGGTCCGGCACCACGCGGCGGTAATGGTTTTACCGCCAATGTTACAGGTCGAACTGATAATCAAACCCACGGAGCCAGCTTTCGTTTTATTACAGATGTTAAAAACTGGGATTATTGCCTTGCAACTAATACACCAGGTCAATCTGGTAATCCAGAAAGTCCTTTTTATAAAAATTTATTCCCTCTTTGGATTAATAACCAGTATTTCCCCCTTTATTTTTCAGAAGATAAAATAAAGGCAGTAAGTGTAATTCATACTACTTTATTTCCTGAATAAACACAAACCTAATCCACTAAACAATGAACTTATCTGCTAAACACGTTACATTTCTAACTTTATTTATCTGTATTTTAACTTTACAAATGTCAGGCCAGCTTGATAACAGGCTTTTTGAAATTGCAAAAGCGCCAAATCCACAATCCATAGAAAAGCACATCAAAACCCTTACAAATTTTGGAACCAGAAGTACGCTTTCTGATACCATTTCAACAACAAGGGGCATAGGTGCCGCCCGAAGATGGATACATAAGGAATTTCAAAAAATTAGTGCAGGTTGTAATCAATGTCTGGAAGTTTCTTATTTAAGTGAGGTTTTTAAATCGGGTTTTAATCCACGAATTAAAGAAGATATTCAAATTACAAATGTTTTAGCAGTACAGAGAGGATCGGTTTATCCGAATAGATATGTCATTATGACAGCTGATATTGATTCCAGGGTAACTGATGTGTTAGACGCCCAAAAGGATAATCCGGGGGCAAATGACAATGCGAGTGGTATGGCAGGTGTATTAGAGGCTGCCAGCATTTTATCAAAATATACCTTTCCGACCAGTATTGTATATATCGGACTATCCGGAGAAGAACAAGGATTATTAGGTGGGACAACAGTGGCAAAACATGCAAAAAATAATCATTGGGATATTATCGCCGTATTAAATAATGATATGATAGGTAATATTGAGGGGGTTGATGGTATTATTGACAATAGTACATTTAGAATTTTTTCAGAACCCGTTTCTGTTTTGGAAACAGAAAGAGAACGTGCCTGGCATCGGGTATATGGTGGTGAAGTGGATGGTCCTTCAAGACAAATCGCAAGATATATTGATAAATTGACTGATTTATATTGTACAAATCTGGATGCTAAAATGATTTACAGATTAGATAGATTTGGCAGAGGCGGGCACCATAAACCTTTCAATGATGAGGGATTTCCGGGTGTCAGGATTATGGAAACGCATGAAAACTATTACAGACAACACGAAGATATCAGAATTGAGAATAGCATACAATACGGTGATGTTATTGAAGGTGTAAATTTTGATTATGCAGCTAAACTAACAGGAGTAAATGCCATTACACTGGCTGCTTTAGCATGGGCTCCGCCTCCACCAGAGGAAGTTCAGATTGGAGGTATTGTACAATCTTCAACCCGATTTAAATGGAAGCCTACCACCTTTGGTGCCTTAGCGGGACATAAAATTTACTGGAGAGAGACAACTTCAGCTCAATGGCAATTTTCCAGATTTATTCCAAAAGGGACAAATGAATATACACTGGATAAGATCATCATTGATAATTTTTTATTTGGTATAGCTTCTGTAGGTCTTGATGGTAATGAAAGTATTGTGGTTTATCCAACTACTTTGATTTCTTCTCGTCGTTAACTTAAAACAATTGTATAAATGAAAAATCTTATTTCTTTTTTATTTCTGCTTCTTTTTATTACAAGTGTTCATGCTCAAAAGGAATGGCTACAACTCAAAAGATTTGCTTTTGAACCTGAATTAGCTGTGAATGCTTCTATTCCAACACCTGCCTCTTTTCTTGGGTATGAACTGGGAGAACAATCTACCTATTACAGTGGCATTGAAAATTACATCAAAGCGCTTTCAAACAATTCCAACAGGCTTAAACTCATAAATTATGGAAAAACGTATGAAAATCGTTCTCTTTATTTATTGGTTTTTTCTTCTCCTGAAAATTTATCTAATCTTGAGTCTATTCGCAATAATCATTTGAAATTAATGACGGCAAATGAAAGTCAGGCAAGAGATATATTGGAAAAAGAGCCGGTTTTTCTTTCCCTGAGTTATAATATACATGGCAATGAAACCTCCACAAGTGAGGCAGCGTTACAAGTTGCTTACCGTCTTGCCGCCGCAACAGATGAGGCTACCCTTAAGTTGTTACAGCAGTCAGTCATTCAGATTTATGTTTGTATTAATCCCGATGGCCGGGAAAGATATATTCAATGGTATAATAGTGTCAGAAGAAAACAACTGGCTACATCAAAAAATGACCTGGAGCACTATGAGCCTGCTCCAAATGGCAGAACGAACCATTATTGGTTTGATGTCAACAGAGACTGGTCATGGGGTATTCACCCGGAGACAAGGGAACTGACCGCGGAATATCAGAAATGGATGCCTCAAATTCATGTCGATCATCACGAGCAGGGATATAATAGTAATTACTTTACTATGCCAGGTACAACCCCAAGGAATAAAATCCTGCCTCCAACCTATGAGGCATGGTCCGATACTTTTGGCCGGGCAAACATTAATGCCTTTAATAAAAATGATATCAGTTATTTTACAAGAGAAGCATTTGATTTTTTCTATCCAGGTTATGGCTCCAGTTACCCAAGTGTAATGGGTGCCATTGCAATGTTGACAGAGCAGGGAGGTATTGCCGGCGGACGTGCCATTGAAACAGAGGATGGGACTATTTTAACCCTAAGACAAAGGATATGGGACCATTATACCACTTCTGTTCAATCTTTGTTTACAGGCGTTAAATATAGAAGGGAATTATTAAAATATAGTTATGATGCCTGGCAACCTGCTACATCATTATCAGAAAATAAATGTTATTTTTTATCCCCTTCTGATATTTATACGCCTGATGTCATCAGGATTTTACAACATCATGGAGTGAAATTTGAACAATCAAAAGAGGCCTTTACAGTAAATAATGCGTTTGATTATGTTTCTAATATTCCTCAAAGAAAAAATTACCCTAAAGGAACTATTATTTTGTCTTGTAATCAACCGCAACATCTATTAATTAACAGTGTGATGGATAAAACACTGGAAATTGAAGATTCTGTCATGTATGATATGGCTATCTGGGCTTTACCGATAGCATATAATCTAAATGCTTCTTATACAAAGGAAAATATTTCAATACCAACAGAGGCTCTTTCTATGCCTGTTCCAAAACTCAATGTTTTAGCGGATGCTTATGCCTATGTAATTGATTGGAAACAAAGGAATGCGCCGGCTGCTCTGGCACATCTCTGGAAACTTGGTTATCGTGTCAGATCTTCTACAAAAGCCTTTCAAATTAATAATCAAACATTTTCGCCTGGTACGCTCATCATTTTGTCAGGTGCCAATCTGGAAAAAAAAGAATCTTTTAAAACAGATTTTCAGCAGATTAGTCAAATACATAAGATTGCCATACATGCTGTTTCTACAGGCAGGGCGCAGGATGGTTTTGATTTAGGTTCTTCAAAAAACAGACCTGTTCAACAACCACGTGTGGCTTTAATGGTAGATGCTCCCTTTAATATGCAAACAGCTGGTCAGGTCTGGTTTCTTTTTGATGAAGAAGTGGGTTTACCTGTTGATCGAATCCGATCTTCTATATTATTGCAATCTTCAATGCCAAAATTTGGAGAACGTTACGGTTACGCAGATTTGAATGATTACGATGTCCTTATTTTACCTGGCGGAGGAAATAATTTAAGATATATATTTGACAAAGATGCGTTTAGTCAATTACAAGATTGGGTTAATAGAGGAGGTGTATTGATTGCTCTTGAAAATGCAGTGGAATTTTTTACTCAGGACAGAAGCAAATTTACCTCTGTAAGATGGTCTGAAATGCCTGCAGATACCACGCTAATGGCAAAAACAATTCGCTATGATCAAAGGGAGGATTATTTTGGTAAAAAGAGAATTCCCGGTTCTGCTTTATTTAGTCATATCGACACTTCCAATCCTTTGGCATTTGGTATGGAATCAAGTTTGCATTCTTTGAAACAAGATGTGTCTTCCATCTTACCAGGTGGCGGTATCCAGGTGGTTGGCAGTTATCATAATGATCCGTCAAAATTGCTTACAGGCGGATATGCATCAAAAGAATCTTTGAAACAACTTTCAGGTAAATGCTTTGCGGGTGTAATGCCTATGGGTGCTGGAAAAGTGGTGTTTTTATTAGATAATACACAATTCAGAATGTTCTGGAGAGGCCCATCCAGGATGATACAAAATGCTGTCATGCTTTTAAACCAATTTTAAGGATTAAAAATAAGGGGATGAAATAATTGAATTATTTCATCCTCATACCTTAATTATCATCTTTTAAACTCAGAACCAGGAAGCCTTCCTCTAATGGATTTAATTCTTTGATGAGTAAATCCAGCATACCCAGACCGTACTTCACAAACAATGGAATAAAATTATCATGTCTTTCCTGAAGTCCGTTTCCTGGGAATAATTTTTCTTTAATACTTTTAATTTGTTGTATCTGAATATCATATCGGGCTTTTTCGGCTCGAGTCAGACGGGTAGCAATTTGTTCCCATGATTTTAATTGTCTCAGTCCTTCGGCAATAATTGTTTTTTCCAGGGTAGGATCGACCTTTACAGCTTTCAATTTAATTTCTTCCACTAATTTTGAAAATTCGGCTAATTCCTCATCAAAGGATAATTCATTTCCGGAATGTCTTTGTATAAATTCCCGGATTAAAGTGTCTGTGTCAGAAAATAGATCCTTAATAGAAAAACCCAGTTTATGCCATTTTTTTTCCCAGACTTCCTCTAAAACAAGCGCTGAATTTCTTCTGATTAACATTGGAAACGGGACATTAAAATATTCGAATTGTGCTTTTCTTTCCAACCAGTAAGCAATTTCACCTCCACCGCCAATATATGCCAGATTGGGTAGGATATATTCTTGAAACAATGGTCTAAGTACTACGTTAGGACTGAATTTTTCCGGAAATCTGGCTAATTCTTCCCTTAACTGTTCCTTGGTAAAAACGAGATCAGTACCAACAATATGAAATAAATCACCTTTTTTTTCAATTCTGTTCCTGTCATTTTCTCTTAAATAAAAGAGGTTTATTTCCCGTACGTGCGCTTGTACGCTAAATCCAAGTTCTCCGAGGTGTTGTTGTGTTTTTTCAATAATTGGCTGTGAGGGCTGATTAAATAATTCTTTTTCCATTATCTGACTAAAGTATCGCTTTAATCCAGGATGACTCATGTTTAGAATAACCAAACCATATTGACCAAATATAGCATTAACTAATGCTGAAGATGCTTGTTCGTATAACTTATTTTCCTTGTAAGCCTTATGAACCATTCCATAAATTTCAGTTGCTTCAGGCGATTCTCCTAGTAGTGTTTTTAACTCAATTAATACATTTTCAAGCGTTTCTGTATTTAATTTACCTACAGCACCTCCATTATTTTGTTCCCAGCTTAATTTTTTGTGATATAAAAAAGTGTGGTTTATTTCTTCAAAATCATGATCTTCAGCACCATTTATAAAAAGAGGAACAAAATGGAAATCAGGATATTCAGATTTTAATTGCCTGCATAAATTTATGGTCGAGCATATCTTAAAAATATAATAAAGTGGACCTGTGAAAAGTACGGGTTGATGTGCCGTAATAATAGTAAATGTATTGGGTAGTAGGATTGAATCAATATTTTTTTGGGTAGATTCAGAGGGCTGTAATCTCGCATATTGTTCTTTAAGTATGTTTACAATTAAATTTCTTGGATAAGTATGTCCGGATTTGTCCTTAATAACGTCTTTAAAACATTCTAATTTGACCGGATATTTGTAAAAAGGCGTAAGTTTCTGATTTCCAGTTGCGTATGCTTTATCTTTTAAAGATAATTGGGGGATGTCGTTGATAGGAATTACCAATTTTTTCATTTTGCTGGTAAGCGGTACCGCTATTTTTATTAAAAATATAGTAAATGTAACTAATTTAAATCAGTTCTCTTTTGTAAACCAACCCAAATCCTTATCTTAGGGGAACAATGAAAGATATGGAGAAGTTTATTTTATCCTTAGATCAGGGAACCACCAGTTCAAGAGCAATTTTGTTTAATAAAAAGGGAGATATTAAACAAGTTGCCCAGAAGGAATTTACTCAATTTTATCCACAACCAGGGTGGGTCGAACACGATGCTGAGGAAATTTGGGCCACTCAATGGGAGGTTACGCAAATGGTTCTCAAAAATGCCGGTATTTTACCTGAACAAATTGAAGCTATAGGAATTACGAATCAGAGAGAAACGACGGTACTCTGGGACAGGCATACTGGAAAACCAGTTGCGAATGCTATCGTCTGGCAAGACAGAAGAACGGCAGGATATTGTGATGAATTAAAGCAACGCAAGGATCTTATTCCTTATGTCAGATCAAATACAGGCTTAGTAATTGATGCCTATTTTAGTGGGACTAAAATTAACTGGTTATTGGAAAATATTCCCCAGTTAAGAGAAAAGGCTGAAAAAGGTGATATTTTATTTGGCACTATAGATAGCTGGCTGATCTGGAAATTAAGTGGAGGGAAGGCACATGTAACGGATTATTCAAATGCATCCAGAACCTTGTTATTTAATATTCTTACCTTGCAATGGGATGATTTCCTGCTTGATCAGCTGAATATTCCTTCTGTCATGTTACCCGTTGTATTGCCCAGTAGTGGTAAATTCTGCGTAACAGAAAAATCTTTATTTGGTATAGAAATTCCGGTTAGTGGCGTTGCGGGTGATCAACAGGCTGCTTTATTTGGTCAGGCCTGCTTTAATGCCGGACAGGCAAAAAATACGTATGGTACAGGTTGCTTTATGCTTATGAATACTGGGGAAAATCCCATTGTATCGCAGGCAGGTCTTTTAACTACCATTGCCTGGGGTATTCATGGAAAAATATCCTATGCACTGGAAGGGAGTGTATTTATTGCCGGCGCAGCAGTTCAATGGTTAAGAGATAGCCTTAAATTAATTGATGAATCAGCTGACTCTGAATTTTATTCTTCTAAAATTATAGATTCTGAAGGGGTATATATGGTACCTGCTTTTGTGGGTTTGGGTGCTCCATACTGGGACATGTATGCCCGTGGAGCCATTTTCGGTCTGACCAGAGGTACCACAAAATCTCATCTTATAAGAGCTACTTTAGAATCACTTGCTTTTCAAACCAGAGATGTACTGGAAGCTATGGAAAAAGATGCTGGTCAAACCCTTTCTTTATTAAGGGTAGATGGTGGTGCCTGTGCCAATAATCTTTTGATGCAATTTCAGTCAGATATTCTGGGTGTTCCGGTTCAAAGACCACGCATTTTTGAAACTACCGCCCTTGGTGCAGCCTTTTTAGCAGGTCTTGCAACCGGATACTGGAAAATGTCTGATATTGAAAATCAATGGCAGCTTGATCAGGAATTCAAGCCAGAAATGCCCGATGTTGAAAAAGAAAAAAGATATAAAGGTTGGAAAAAAGCGGTTATTCGGACAATGGATTGGGAGAAAGAGGATTAGATTTATCCTTTAATTGCAATACTTTTCTCATCTTTTGATAAATAGTAGTATTTTCATAAATACCGTTAAATAGATTCGATCCCGGGCCAAAAGCGTAAACAGGTATCATCGCAGCTGTGTGGCCATTGGTTGTAAAACCAAATTTTAATTTATTTAATCTGGAATCCTTTTCTATACTCATTCCTCCAGATTCATGATCTGCAGTGACAAGGACGAGGGTGTTACCTTTTTTATGGGCATATTGAAGTGCCTCCCAGATAGCTCTGTCAAAATCAAGTGTCTCCATTACAACACCTCTGCCATCATTTGCATGGTTCATCCAGTCTATCTGTGAACCCTCAACCATAAGAAAAAATCCTTTGTCACTTTTTTGCTCCAGATACTGAACGCCTTGTCTGACGGCGAAAGACAAATAATCTCTGCCTCCGCTAACCGTTAGTGGTTGTTTATCGGCAGTAAAATAAATTAAGTTTTTATTTAAAGGCCATTTAATTTTATTCATTGAAGTGTATAGGAGATCCATAATGACATAACCTTTATTTTCAAATTCTTTTATAAGATCTCTTTCATCCATTTCTCTCTCCTGAAAAAATTGTCTTCCTCCTCCAATCAGTAAATCAATATCTTTATTCAAATAATCCAGCGCAATTTCCTCATACATTTCTCTTCTTGCCTGATGGGCAGCAAAAGCTGCGGGTGTTGCATGAACAATACTTGATGTTACAATCATTCCTGTTGACAGGCCAAGGGAGTCAAGTTCTTCCAGAATACTCTGAACAGGCATCCCGTTTGCATCTGTTCCAATATTACCATTATTTGTTTTTATACCACAAGCAATAGCAGTACCACCAGCCGCAGAATCTGTTATTAATTCATTAGCTGCATGCGAAGTATGAAATCCAATGACTGGAAATTTTGATAAGGCTAATTTATTATTGTTGTTGTACATAGCGGCTGAAACTTGGGTTAGCCCCATTCCATCCCCAATCAGTAAAATAATATTAATAGGATGTTCTAATTTTTCCACCTGATTATCAGGCAGATGATAGCTAATGTCTGCATTAGATTTACAACCTGTTATCAGAAAAAATATTATCAGAAAAATATTGTATTTGTTAAAAAAATTCATAGACTCCTTTTACGAATTAAAAATTAAACTGCCAATTCGTACAAATGTACTGCCTTCATCCAGCGCAATTAAATAATCATCAGACATTCCGGCAGATATCTCTTTAAAATATATCTTATCAGCAAAATAATGTAGCTTAAGTTCTTCATATATTTTTCTTAATTGTTTGAATTCAAGTCTAATCTGAACCTTATCATCTGTATTTGTTGCCATACCCATGACTCCTTCAACCTGAATATTTTTTAATGATTCAAATTCGCTGGAAGATAAAAATGAATGAACATCTTCTGAAGAAAAACCATGTTTTGTATTTTCCTGAGCTATTTTAATCTGAAGCAGACAGCTTTGAACATGATTTTTCTTTTCGGCTTGTTTATTAATTTCCTGGAGCAGGGAAAAAGAATCTATGGAATGTATCAAATCAATGCCAGGAATAATTGATTTCACTTTATTTTTTTGTAAGGTGCCTATCAAATGCCAGGATATTTCCTTGCTATGTTCTTCTTTTTTAGCTATCAGGGATTGAACCCTATTTTCTCCAAATAAATTTTGCCCCCATGATCTGACCATCTCAATCTCTTCAAAACTTCTGAATTTTGAAACTACTATTAATTTTGCCCCAAATGGAGCAATACAATTCAAAATATCAAGGTAATTTTTAGAGGTCATCATAATGATTTCAAAATAAACCGTGTAATTGAGTTCTTACTGATTGAATGATAGCACCTAAATCTTCTTGTTTATTAACAAAATCAAGTTCATCGGTTGAAACAACTAACAACCTTCCTAATTTATACTGACTAATCCAATTTTCATATCTTTCATTTAATTTTTTTAAATAATCAATACTGATACTTCCTTCATAATCTCTTCCCCGGGTTTGTATATGATCTACCAATGTAGGAATACTTGCCTTTAGATAGATTAACAGATCTGGTGGCTGGATATGAGCGGTCATAGAATTGAATAGTGAAGTATAATTTTTAAAATCTCTTCCAGTCATCAAGCCCATGTCATGAAGATTTGGAGCGAAAATATTGGCATCCTCATAAATCGTTCTATCCTGGATAACGGTAATATCACCATTAAGAATTTGCATTACCTGATTATACCTGGTATGCAAAAAATAAATCTGTAAATTAAAGGACCATCTTCTCATATCTGTATAAAAGTCAACCAGATATGGATTATCATCGGTACTTTCATAATGTACTTGCCATCCAAAATGTTTAGCCAGTTGAGAGCAAAGTGTTGTTTTGCCAGCACCTATGTTGCCTGCAATAGCAACGTGTTTAATTTGAGGGATTAATTCCAACATTTTATATTTTAACTCCTTTTTGAATAAGCCTCCAAAATACAACAAGCTGCAGACCTTGCCAAAAATATATTTCCAGGTTTATTCTATATTTGTGCGTTAGACGAATAAAAAGCATTAAACTTCTAATAACTTATTATGAAAATAGACAAAACCCTAATTTTGAAACTTGAAGAATTAAGCAGGCTTCAATTGTCAGAAGAAGAAAGAAATACAATGATAACTAATTTATCTGACATGTTGAAAATGGTCGAAAAATTGGAAGAATTGCCAACACAGGATATTGAGCCCCTGGTTTATATAAATTCTTCTGTTAATATTTGGAGAGAAGATGAAGCTTCAGAAGTAATTTCAACAGAAATGGCATTAAGAAATGCGCCCGATGCAAATGAGAACTTTTTTAATGTGCCCAGGGTTATTAATTTGAACAAAAAGTAAGTTTAACCACACTAAAATGAAGAAAGAGCCCCTAATCTCGATTGAGAACCTTAGAAAAACCTATATTATGGGTGATAATGAGGTAAAAGCATTACAATCTGCATCCCTTAATATTTATAAAAATGAGTATGTTGCTTTAATGGGGCCCTCCGGTTCAGGTAAGTCGACACTAATGAACCTTTTAGGTTGCCTGGATACACCCAGTTCTGGTGATTATGTGCTGAATGGAAGTAAGGTGGCCAGTATGGGTGATGAAGAACTGGCCGTAGTGCGAAATAAGGAAATTGGATTTGTCTTTCAAACATTTAATCTTTTACCCAGATTATCGGCATTGGAAAATGTAGCATTACCTCTTGTTTATGCTGGTATTTCGAAAAATGTCAGATTAAGAAAAGCGGAGGAAATGCTGGCAGCTGTTGGACTAAAAGATAGAATGGATCATAAACCCAATGAACTTTCAGGTGGTCAAAGACAAAGAGTGGCCGTTGCAAGAGCCTTGGTAAATGACCCTTCTATTATATTAGCTGATGAACCAACCGGTAACCTGGATTCTAAAACATCTTACGAAATCATGCAACTTTTTGAAGAAATACATAAAAAGGGAAATACCATTATTCTGGTTACGCATGAACCTGATATTGCAGCCCATGCGCATAGAATCGTAAAACTAAAAGATGGTTTTATCGAAAGTGATGCCTTAAACCCTTCCATTCAGCGTGTTCAAATTCCTGTTTGATTATTTCGTCTATTATGAAAATATATACTAAAAATGGAGATTCAGGTAAAACGTCTCTTATTGGTGGAAAGCCTGTTTTGAAAAATAATATAAGGATTGAGGCCTATGGTGGCGTAGATGAATTAAATGCATGGATTGGACTTCTTGGGGACTTAATTCCCGATCAGGAACATATTCAATTTCTTAGATATATTCAACATCAGCTATTTGTTATTGGCGCTAAATTAGCTACGCCCTTAAACAGTACTTTCAAGGCTCCTGAACTTCCTGATAATCTGATTGAAAAGCTGGAGTATGAAATTGATAAAATGGATGCTGTCCTGGCACCTTTAACTAATTTTATTCTTCCTGGTGGACATTTACTTACCTCTCATTGTCATATAGCCAGGGTTGTATGTAGAAGAGTGGAAAGAAATATTGTTTCTTTATCTGAATCTGAACCTATTGACAACCATATCATAGTTTTTATCAATCGATTATCTGACTATCTGTTCATTTTAGCCAGATTTTTTTCTAAAAAACTGAATGTCGATGAAATAATATGGAAAGCCTGACAAAATAGATTTTGAATTCTTTTAAATTCGTATAAATTTGCATGGCAATTTATTTTATGCCTTCAAATTCTATTTTTACGGCAAATACATTCCGCCTCTTAACCATCATCATCTTTACAGGTTTAGTGGTTTTCTCCTTGTTCCTTTATTTTCATGTTTTCACCAATAGTAATTTTTATGCTCATCTGGGTGTTGCTGCGCTATTGACCTGTATATTTTCCTTATTATCATTAATTATTTTCCGCACCTTAAAAATAGAGGAAATTTCTCCCAGGTCTTTATTTTTTATCCTAAGCTGGATACCTTTTTTTATTCTAACGGCAAATATTTTAAGTCAGATAAAAACGGAACTCATTTATTGTCTTCCTTTGGGAATGATATTGATTGTGCTTAAATATTTTTACAATGAAATTTTATCATTTGCCATCTATTTAGCCACTGTTTTAAGTATAAACCTAACAATAAATACCACAGAAGACTGGTTGTTCTTGCAACTATTTTCTGGACTGTTAATTCATTTTTTACCTTTTGAAAGTAAAAAACCGTTGACAATAATATCCAGTATATTCATAGTTAATATTTCTGCTTTTTTAACATTGTCAGGTTTAACTTTAATAAATGGTTCCCTTAAAGAATCATTGTCATTTTTATTTTTTTTAGTTTTTATCCAGACTTTCCTATTGTTGTTTACGTATATAGTAATCCCATTTTTTGAAAAAATCTTTTCTTTCACCTCAACTTATTCATTGTCTGAATTGGGAAGCCTCGATAATTTTTTACTAAAAGAGTTATCTCAAAAGGCACCGGGTACCTATCAGCATTCCATTCAGGTAAGTTATCTGGCTGAGGCAGCAGCACAGAAAATTCATGTAAACAGTTTGTTATGTAGAGTGGGGGGCTTATACCATGATATTGGTAAAATGATGAATCCTACTTATTTCAATGAAAACATACAGAATATAAACCCCTATGAAAACCAGTCTTTTAATAGAAGTGCGGAACTCATTATTAACCATGTGAATGATGGTATAGCATTAGGAAAAAAATATCATTTACCCGAAGTAATAATTGATTTTATCAGAACCCATCATGGTACCACTAAAGTAGAGTATTTTTACAGGAAATTTAAGGAGTCTCAGGATTACAGTAATGGAAACGATGCAGATTTTACCTATCCTGGTCCAAAACCATCTACAAGGGAACAATCTATAGTGATGTTGGCTGATACGGTTGAAGCGGCCTGCAGGAGTCTGAAAAATCCAACTGAAAAAGACATGTTTGATTTGATAGATCGTTTAATAGAGAATAAAATTAAGTTAGGACAATTTCAGGAATCAAGGTTATCGTTTGAAGAACTGGAGTTATGTAAAGATGTATTCAAAACGTATATAAAAACGTTTTACCATCAAAGAATTTCTTATCCCGAACCAGTTAATTCGGGACAAGAATTCCTCTGATTCCTACTTTTTAATGATTGGTAAAATAATTCTAGATGGATATTTAGAGCTGTGATGAACTTTATTTTTTGCAATCACTCCTTTACTTTCGTCAAAATTATTACCTCCTGTATTTAAATTTCTGTCAAATCGAGGGAAGTTACTGCTTGATATTTCAATTCTAATCTGATGACCTTTTGGAAAAAAGTTACTGGTTGAAAGGGCAGATAACTTTACTTCATATACCCTATCTTTTTCCATAAAGACTTCCTTATCATATCCTTCTCTATATCTCACTCTTTGAATAGTTTCATCAAGATTATATGCCTTACCATCCGGATAAACATCAATTAGTTTAAGGGTGAAATCTGTATCTTTTGCATCGGATGAAACAAAAAGAACGGATTCAATAAAACCTGTAATTTCAACATCTTCTGTCAGCGGTGGCGTTGAATAAACCAGAATATCTTCACGCAATTCCATTTGTTGCTGGTCAAAAGATCCTCCCTGAATGGCATTTCCGATGCAACAAACATTTCCACCATAGGAGGTAACAGGATTTTCAGGGTCATAAAGGAATTCATCCGGCATATCAGATTTTGGCGGGTTCAATATTAAACTTCCATTTCCATTTCTTGTATTCGCTTTTCCTGAACTATTTAAATAATAAGTGGTAGGAACTGCTTCTTTGGGAGGCCAGGTTTCGCTTTGCTGCCATTTATTAACACCCATAGTAAAATATTGAACTCTTGGCATCTTATTTTTAATACCATTTTCTTCTGTCTTTAACCAGTAATCAAACCAGCTGTATGTCATCGCATCGTAATCAAGTCTTGCATCTCCAACGCTTCTCTCACCAACAATGGTATTTTCAGTTGCTCTTTTATAAGCGCAATGTAAAGTTGGAGCAATAACCAGATACTGATTTTCATAAGCCTCCGGGAATTTTGATTTATCTCTCAACATATTAAATAAAGCTATATTTGGTGTAGTAGCGACATCATACCAGGAAACAAACCAGTAAGAAGGTTTTTTAAATGCCATGTTATCATGAAATAATCCACCAGTATACCATTTAGGATCATTTGGTTTCCTTCGAATCATATCTTCATAAACACCAACAGGTCCATTCACATTTTTAATAATATCCTGGACAGGAAGGTGTTTAAGAGCAACACTCCAATCAACTTTAGGATTTTCCTGTGCAAGATCGAAATTTCTGGATACTCTGATCAATTCCTCCCTGGTAATATCTTTGGGAAACATAGGTCTGACCCGATCATTTTGGACACCATAGAGCCATGAAGTAAATAACATTTGTTGGGCTCCACCTCTAAACCAGTTTCCCTGTTCGTATAAGTTCCCAATTCTGCCGACGCCGGCACCAAATCCCTGAGGTATTAACGCGGTATGAGCGGGATGATCGAGGGCTGCAACGGCCATCTGCCATTCTGCAGTAGATGAACAGCCTATAGTTCCAATTTTTTTATTGGACCATTCCTGGGAAGAAATCCAGGTAAAAGCATCATATCCATCAGTGGTAGGCGTACCTAATATATCCCATTCCCCCTCAGAAAAAAAACGACCTCTTTCATTTTGTACAATATAAACATAACCTTTTTGAACAGCATCATACGCCGATTCATATTGCCTTACCATTTCTTTTCCATCAATCCACTGGTTAAAATTGTATGGAGTCTTTGACAATATAGCAGGAAATTTTCCCGGACCTTTTGGTCTGTAAATGTCTGTTGCCAGTCTAATGCCATCTCTCATAGGCATCATTACCTTATGCTCGACAATGGCTATTTCCATTAATTTTTCCAGGGTAATGTTACCTTGCTGACCAAATAAGACAGATGGCAAAAGAAATAAAATTAAAAAGTGTTTTTTCATAATTACAGATTTAAAATGAATGTTCAGCTTTTCCTATATAATTAAAAGGAGTTATACCTTTTAATTCTGCTTTAATAGTGGCATTTATATCGAGTTTATCAATGAATTGATGGATTTCATTCATTGTAATCTGACCAGCGCCTCTGGTAAGTTCTTTTAACGCTTCGTAAGGTTTCGGATAACCTTCTCTGCGAAGAATGGTTTGTATCGCTTCGGCAACAACCATCCAGTTTTTACTTAAATCAGCAGTCATTATTTCTTCCTGAACTAATAATTTTGATACTCCCTTCTCCAGGGCCAATAACGCAATGAATGAATGTGCAAATGGTACACCCGTATTTCTTAAAACAGTACTATCAGTAAGGTCACGCTGTAAACGGGAAACGGGTAATTTTTCGGCGAGATGCCGGAATAAAGCATTGGAAATTCCAAGATTACCTTCCGCATTTTCAAAATCAATAGGATTTACCTTATGTGGCATTGCAGAAGACCCGATTTCTCCCTTCTTTATTGCCTGCTTAAAATAATCCATAGAAATATAAGTCCAGATATCTCTGGAAAAATCTATCAAAATAGTATTAATGCGCTGTAAATTGTGAAATAAGGCAGCAAGATTATCATAATGATCAATTTGTGTGGTTGGTTTCGAACGTTCTAAACCTAGGGATAATAAAAAATCTTTGGCAAAATCATGCCAATCTACATCTGGAAAGGCAATAAAATGAGCATTAAAATTTCCGGTTGCTCCTCCAAATTTGCCATAAAGTGGCAAATTTTTAAGTGTTTCAATTTGAGCATTTAAACGGGCAGCGAAAACCCCGATTTCCTTGCCAAGGGTCGTTGGAGAAGCTGGTTGACCATGGGTTCTTGCTAACATGGGTATATTAAACCAGGCTTCTTCCTTAGATTTTAATGTAGCGTTTATTTTTTCTAATTTAGGTATATAAATATCCTTTAAAAAGTCTTTTATTGATAGTGGAATGGCCGTATTATTAATATCCTGTGAAGTTAAGCCAAAGTGGATCCATTCAGAAATTTCTGATAATCCCATGCTTTCAAATTCATTCTTCAAATAATATTCAATGGCTTTAATGTCATGATTAGTTGTTGCTTCAATATTCTTTATTTTTTCAGCTTCAATTTGATTAAAATTTGAAAAAATACGATAAATAGCTTGTTTGTTTAAATCTATTAGCTCAGCACCTTTAAAAGATATTTGTTTTGACAGTTGCATTAGATACTGAATCTCAATAAAAATTCTATATTTAATGAGCGCGTATTCACTGAAATAAGATGAAAGTTCTTTGGTTTTGTCGGCATAACGGCCGTCAATAGGAGAAATTGCGTTTATCATAAACTGGTTTAAAGGTTCAAATACTATTTAACAAGGTATCAAAATCTACATTATCCGCAATCAATTCAATGGCTCTTTTTGATTTCCATGGAGTTCTGTTGTTTATTTTTACTTCGATCCTGCTCACCTTAACCACCGATCCATAGGTATCCAGCAATGTGGTTATAACAGGAATTTTATGGGTTTTTAAATAGGGTAGATTTAATTCTTCAGGATCTATATATTTATGCTGACGACCGTCACTGGTAATGATAACCCCTGATAAAGGTGATTTTTTCAATCCTTTGGCAGCAGTTATGGCTTTAATTTTTTTAAGTGCTTCTCCAATTCTTTTGATACTTGTTACTAACAGCAGATTTTCTGTTGCTGCAAATTCTTCCGCATCAATAAGAGATCCTGCAATAATATCTTCAATTCTGTTATTCATATATTCCTCATTTAGAACTACTCTACCTTCCACTGCTTGTCTGATAGCCTCCATAATAGGTAAAGAAAGGGATTGATCATAAGGAAGAACGCCTAATAATTTCAAATTTAATTGCTTTAGCTTTAAGTTTAGATAATGTTCTATTTCCTCTTTTTTCTCAGGTTTTACTTTATTAACAATGATACCTAAAATAGGAACCTGTTCTTCTCTAAAGAGGGAAAGATTCATATTCAACATATCGATGGTACTTCCAATACCCCCTTCAACAACCATAATTACACCTGCATTTAAAAGTTTTGCCACTCTGGCATTTGATAAGTCAACAATACTTCCTACACCAGGGTGACCGGTTCCTTCATAAATAACGATATCATATTGTTCGCTTAATTCCTTATGTGCTGCCATTAATTTATCCTCAAAATTAAATTTTTCAGGATGATTTAAAAATTCTTTAGTAACACCTTTACCTAAAATTACCGGACTATGGATTTCTGGCCTCATTCTGAAGCCAATTACTTCAGAAAATAAAACAGCATCTTTGTCCGCTATGGTCCCGTTTAAAGAAATAAATTTTTGTCCCACTGGTTTACAATATCCCGTATTATATCCCTTGGCCAGTAAATTAGCGACAATGCCCAATGTAGAAGTTGTTTTACCAACATGTTGACTGGAGGCAGCTACATAAATATATTTACAGGAAAGTCCGTTTAAGGTTATCATTTTCTTAAAGTTTACTGGTTGGTCAAATATATTCCTTTCATTTTAACCCTAAATTTCACAGATTAATTTGACATTATTATTTTTTTTACAATACTTTTGGGTTTTGTTTCAAAAATCTATTCCTGAAAATACTATTTTATTATGCCCAAACACCTGCTAATTGTTGAGTCACCTGCTAAAGCAAAAACCATTGAAAAATTTCTGGGTGGCGATTTTACTGTTAAATCTAGTTATGGTCATGTCAGGGATTTGGAAAAAGGAAACAATGCAGTTGATGTTACGCTGGATTTTAAACCTCAGTATATTATTTCTCCCGAAAAAATAAGATTGGTTAAGGAATTAAAAGATGCAGTAAAAAAGGTAGATGAAGTATGGTTAGCCACGGACGAGGATCGGGAGGGTGAGGCTATTTCCTGGCATTTATGTGAAGTATTAAATCTGGATATTCATAACACAAAAAGGATTGTATTCAGGGAAATCACGAAACCTGCCATTACAAAAGCGATTCAATCACCCAGAAATTTAGATCTGAATTTAGTAAATGCACAACAGGCAAGAAGAATTTTAGATAGATTAGTTGGTTTTGAACTTTCTGAAATACTTTGGAGAAAAGTAAAAGGTAAACTTTCCGCCGGAAGAGTCCAGTCTGTGGCAGTAAAATTAATTGTGGAGAAGGAAAGGGAGATAAATCAGTTTAATCCTGAATTATTCTTTAAGGTGGAAGGCTTTTTTACCGTTTTTAACGAAATGGGCAAATCAGTTGTTTTAAAATCTGAACTAACCAGTAAATTGACTGGCTTTACTCAGGCCAATGACTTCCTGAATCAGTGTATAGGTGCCCAGTATAATATTCAATCTATTGAGGTAAAACCACTTATAAGAAAACCAGCGCCTCCGTTTACAACTTCTACCTTACAACAGGAAGCCAGCAGGAAATTAGGTTTCTCTGTACAACGAACTATGATTGTAGCTCAAAAGTTATATGAAGCTGGGCATATATCTTATATGAGAACCGATTCTACCAATTTAAGTGAACAGGCCATTCAAGCTATTGAAACGGAAATTAATCATTCTTTTGGTGCTAAATATGCTACTCCAAGGAGGTATAAAAGTAAATCAGCAAATGCACAGGAAGCACATGAAGCTATCAGACCTACTTATTTCGAAAAATCCCAGATTACAGGGGATAGGGATGAAATGAAGCTTTATGAATTAATATGGAAAAGAGCAATGGCCTCACAAATGGCTGAAGCAGTTTTAGAAAAAACATTGGTTAAAATCGGTATTTCAACGATTCCAAAAGCAGTTCTGCAAGCTGAAGGAGAAGTTTTAAAATTTGATGGATTCTTAAAGCTTTATCTTGAATCCAGCGATGATGAAGAAGAAGATGATGTGAAGGGCATGTTGCCACCACTAAAACTAAATCAATCTCTGCCACTTAAAGAGATGATAGCAACTGAAAGGCAAACTAGGGGACCTTCAAGGTATTCTGAAGCCGGATTGGTTAAAAAGTTAGAGGAGCTTGGTATAGGAAGACCTTCAACCTATGCACCTACCATTAGTAAAATAATGGAAGAAGGAAGGGGATATGTTGTTAAAGAGTCAAAAGAAGGCGTTGAACAAAAGTTTCAAGTGCTGAAATTAGAAAATGATAAAGTTTCAACCCATTTTTTAAAGGAACATACGGGTTCTTTTAAAAATAGATTGGTACCTACAGATATGGGGATTACGGTTGCTGATTTTCTCGATGCACATTTTGTGGAAATAATGAATTATTCCTTCACCGCCGATATTGAAGAAAAATTTGATGAAGTGTCTCTGGGAAAAATTTCCTGGACAAAAATGTTGAAGGATTTTTATTTTCCTTTCCATGATCTTGTTGTACAAACAATGGAAAGTGCTTCCAGACCAACCCGAGAGAGAATTTTAGGGAAGGATCCGGTTACAGGATTGACTGTATTAACCAGAATGACAAGGGTGGGTCCCGTAGTTCAATTGGGTGCACAGGAAGAACTTGGACCGGATGAGAAACCCAAATATGGTAATTTAGTACCAGGGCAATCCATTGAAACGCTTACTTTTGAAGAAGCTTTACTCCTTTTTTCGCTACCCAGAGATTTGGGTACCTATCTAAATGAAAAGGTAACGATAGGGAAAGGTAAATTTGGACCTTATGTGAAATTTGGTGAAAAATATATTTCGATTCCCAGAACCGCAGATCCATTTACCATCACTTTAAATGAGGCTGCCATTTTAATAGATCAGAAAGAAAAAGAAGATGCCCCTGTTTACATGTTCCAGCATGCTCCGGTTACTAAAGGGAAAGGAAGATTTGGGCCATTCCTGAAATGGAAGGATTTGTTTATAAACATTCCCAAAAAATACAACCCCGATTCAATTTCTGAAAAGGAAATGGAGGAGCTTATTCTGGCTAAGGTGAATAAGGAAAATAACAGATATATTCAACATTGGGATACTGAAAACATAAGTATAGAAAGGGGAAGATGGGGTCCTTTTATACGATTTAAAAAAGAAATGATTTCATTTCCCAAAACTGATGGCGTAAAAGTAGATGACGAAATGGCTGCGCAATTTAGTTTGGATGCTGTGAAAAAGCTAATTGAAAAACAATTACCTGATGCTTTTAAAGTAAAAGCGAAGAATCCCACAAAAAAAACTAAAGCTAAATAATAAACGAATGGCAAAAACAAACGAAAATCTGGAAATGCAGGATATGGAAAATGCTATGAATATTGAGCTTTCTGAAGATATAGCAGAAGGAATCTATTCTAATTTAGCCGTTATTTCCCACAGTAATGCAGAGTTTGTGGTAGATTTTATTCTTCTGGTACCAAATGTACCTAAAGCAAAGGTGAAATCAAGAATTATTCTTACCCCTCAGCATGCAAAGCGATTACTATCTGCTATGGCTGATAATGTGAAAAGATACGAATCACAATTTGGGGAAATTACAGATCCTAATGCGAATAATTACATTCCTCCTATGCATTTTACCACCAGGGGAGAAGCGTAAATTAGACTAGTTTGAAAAAGCTAACAGTTCAATTTCAAAAATTAAAACACTCTTGCCGGGAATGCCTCCTGAGCCATATGGACCGTAGCCCAAGTTTGAGGGAATAATGAAGGTTCCCTTTCCTCCTTTTTTTAATAAAGGAATAGCTATTCTCCAACCTGAAATTAAACTGGTAAGCTGAAAAGTTGCTGTTTTTCCTGTGGCTGTCTGATCAAATACAGTTCCATCCAACAGGGTTCCTTTATACTTAACTTCCACCGTAGCGGTTGGCGATGGGTTATTACCAGTACCCGGTGTAATAATATTATAATGAATACCACTCGGATCTTTTGTCATTGTCAAACCTTTAGCTGTAAGGTAGTTTACTATTACCTCCTGATCAACCATGTCCTGATCAACAACTTCCTTGGTGCAGGATAGGAAAGACAGCGCTAAAATGATTAGAAAACCTAATTGTTTCATTTGTTTTTTTTGCAAAAGTAAATAAATTTTATGACTAACAAAGAAATAGCACAGACATTCCAGCTTTTAGCAAGTCTAATGGAATTGCATGATGGTGATCCATTTAGAATTCGTTCTTATCAATTTGTTTATCAGAATATTAAAAATTTAGACCAGCCTCTGACTGAAATTTCCTCAGCTGAAATGGCTAAAATTAAGGGTATTGGTAAATCTATTGCTTCTCAGATAACAGCATATATTGAAACTGGGAAATTATCGGCCTTAGAAAGTTTAATTGAGGTGACACCACCAGGGTTACTTCAGTTAATTAAAATGAAAGGCTTTGGTCCCAAAAAAATTAAACAATTATGGTCTGAACTGGGAATTGAAACGCCAGGCGAGTTACTGTATGCCATTCAGGAAAACAGATTGCTTTCATTGAAAGGCTTTGGTGAAAAATCCCAGGCAGAATTGCTTAACCAGGTACTCTTTTTACTTTCACATGAAAACAATTTCCTATATCCCGAATTACTTAAGGAATCAATGGCATTTCAGGAAATTTTCAAAGCCGTTTTTCCCGTTTTTGCTATTGAGTTAACAGGCGATATTAAAAGAAGATTACCTTTTTCTGATCATATAGATTTTATTATTGATGGGATTTATACTGATATTGACCTTTCAAAGATTCCAGGTATCATATCATTTCATTGGCATTCAGACAGATATGAAGTACTTTGGAAAGATGTTTATAAGCTTAACCTATATTTTTCTGACAAATATCAATATATTAACAAACAAGTTCTGTTAACAGGAAATGATACATTCATAGCAAGTTTATCAGTGAATTTAGTTGATTCAAAAACACCGGATTTTAAAAATGAAACAGAATTATTCAGCTGGCTAAAAACTAAGGTTATTCCTCATGAACTAAGAGAATATCCGATCGAAGAAGTTTCTGATGATAAATTATTAAATAATTTGATTCAAATTTCAGATATCAGAGGTGTTGTACATGCTCATTCGCGATTTAGTGATGGTTCCAATTCAATGGAGGAAATGGCTTTTAGCTCAGAGAAGGAAGGGTATTCCTTTCTGGTCATGACCGATCATTCTCAGGCTGCTTTTTATGCTAACGGTCTTAAATGGGAGAATATAAAACAACAACATGCTGAAATAGATGCCCTAAATTTAAAAAATAATAATTTCAGAATTTTGAAAGGCATCGAATGTGATATTCTTTCCTCGGGCGATTTAGATTATGATGATGAAATTCTAGGTACTTTCGAGGTCGTTATAGCCTCGGTTCACAGTTTATTGAAAATGAATGAGGAAAGGGCAATTGCAAGAATTATAAAAGCAATTGAAAATCCTTTCACCCATATTTTAGGCCATCCAACAGGTAGATTATTACTATCCAGACCTGGTTATCCGCTGGATATGAAAAAAATAATAGATGCTTGTAGTGCCAATAATGTCGCCATTGAGCTAAATGCAAATCCAAGAAGACTGGATGT
>Ga0255182_1000105_pt1 | contig 84315 bp, 82 predicted proteins | sample Atl_UVDOM_RepA_8_FD_188420 | JGI IMG/M metagenome (GOLD analysis project Ga0255182, IMG submission 188420) | Freshwater microbial communities from Altamaha River, Georgia, United States - Atl_UVDOM_RepA_8d | ecosystem: Environmental > Aquatic > Freshwater > River | place: USA: Georgia...
GCTATGGCCCCATGTTCTCAAAACGCATCGATTAAGTAATAGAGGTGGGCGCTTACCCAGGTGATAGGCACTATCGTTTAAGGAGGTGATCCAGCCGCAGGTTCCCCTACGGCTACCTTGTTACGACTTCACCCCAGTCATGAATCACAAAGTGGTGAGCGTCCTCCGAAGTTAGACTACCCACTTCTTTTGCAACCCACTCCCATGGTGTGACGGGCGGTGTGTACAAGGCCCGGGAACGTATTCACCGTAACATTCTGATTTACGATTACTAGCGATTCCGACTTCATGGAGTCGAGTTGCAGACTCCAATCCGGACTACGAAAAGTTTTATGGGATTAGCTCACCCTCGCGGGGTTGCAACCCTTTGTACTTCCCATTGTAGCACGTGTGTAGCCCTACTCGTAAGGGCCATGATGACTTGACGTCGTCCCCACCTTCCTCCGGTTTGTCACCGGCAGTCTCCCTAGAGTGCCCACCCGAAGTGCTGGCAAATAAGGACAAGGGTTGCGCTCGTTACGGGACTTAACCCAACATCTCACGACACGAGCTGACGACAGCCATGCAGCACCTGTCTCAGAGCTCCCGAAGGCACCAAGGCATCTCTGCCAAGTTCTCTGGATGTCAAGAGTAGGTAAGGTTCTTCGCGTTGCGTCGAATTAAACCACATGCTCCACCGCTTGTGCGGGCCCCCGTCAATTCATTTGAGTTTTAATCTTGCGACCGTACTCCCCAGGCGGTCAACTTAGTGCGTTAGCTGCGCCACTAAAAGGATTACCCTCCCAACGGCTAGTTGACATAGTTTACCGCGTGGACTACCAGGGTATCTAATCCTGTTTGCTCCCCACGCTTTCGCACCTCAGCGTCAGTATCGATCCAGGGGGCCGCCTTCGCCACTGGTATTCCTCCACATCTCTACGCATTTCACCGCTACACGTGGAATTCTACCCCCCTCTACCGTACTCTAGCCTGGCAGTATTGGATGCAGTTCCCAGGTTGAGCCCGGGGCTTTCACATCCAACTAACCAAACCGCCTACGCGCGCTTTACGCCCAGTAATTCCGATTAACGCTTGCACCCTTCGTATTACCGCGGCTGCTGGCACGAAGTTAGCCGGTGCTGCTTCTGTAGGTAACGTCAATCCCGGCAGATATTAGCTACCGAGCTTTCCTCCCTACTGAAAGTGCTTTACAACCCGAAGGCCTTCTTCACACACGCGGCATGGCTGGATCAGGGTTTCCCCCATTGTCCAATATTCCCCACTGCTGCCTCCCGTAGGAGTCTGGACCGTGTCTCAGTTCCAGTGTGGCTGATCATCCTCTCAGACCAGCTACGGATCGTCGCCTTGGTAGGCCTTTACCCTACCAACTAGCTAATCCGACGCAGGCTCATCTGATAGCGCAAGGTCCGAAGATCCCCTGCTTTCCCCCGTAGGGCGTATGCGGTATTAATCCGAGTTTCCCCGGGCTATCCCCCTCTATCAGGTAGATTCCTACGCGTTACTCACCCGTTCGCCGCTCGTCAGCACCCGAAGGCCTGTTACCGCTCGACTTGCATGTGTTAAGCCTGCCGCCAGCGTTCAATCTGAGCCATGATCAAACTCTTCAGTTTAAGTACTGCTTCTGATGCAAGGGCTTTTCACCGTACAACTTAACCGGTTACACCCGAGCAACAGATAATCATGCTCAAAGTCACAACTACTGTCTTTAACTTAATAAATTCACGCAGTTGTTTCCCTTTGATATTCTTGCAATTTGTGCAAAACACCAAAGGCAAACACCCACCTCTATTACTTAATCTCAACTTTTTAAAGAACTTTTCTCTCAACCTTCGTGGTCAGGAGCGGGGCGTATTATAGGGCCAAAATCAGACTTGGCAAGCGATTTATTTGCTTTGGTGGCATGTCGAAAACCACACCCAGCCAACCTCAAAAAATGAAACCGCGAATTCAGACTTGTGATTTCTCAGATTGAGATTTCAAAACCTTTTGCCAAACTCGATACCCTAAAACAGGGAGAAGGATAATAGCATAAAGTACAGATTCTGCAATACTCGCTCTCAAAATCCAGAACTGATGCAAGAGCGCAAGAATAGCTGCAAGGTAAACCAACTTGTGCAATCCAGCCCATCGTCGTCCAAGCCATTTGACGACAACTCTGGGGGACGTAAGCGCCAGAACTAACAGAATGCAGAATGATACGAACCCTACAGTAATGTAAGGTCTCTCAGAGATGTCCTCCGATACTTCCAGCCAACGGAACTGCAAGAGGAACACGACATACACAAGGAAATGCAATGCTGCGAAAAAAAAAGAATAAAGGCCAAAAGTTCTTCTGAGGGGAGCAATCCACTGAAGCCCGACAATCCTGCGAACTGGCGTAACACTCAAGCACAGAATCAAGAATCTCAGTGCCCACTCCCCAGTTCTGACCGCTAGCTCATCGGCAGGATCGGGGCCCAAAGTGTTACGCAAAATTGCAGCGACGAGAAATAGCGCTGGGGCGATGCAAAAAGAATGCACCACCAATGTCAGACTGGGGCAAAATTGCCGCCATCTCACCTTCCCGAAAGCATCAGTAAAACCTGGCAAGATCCATTCCGGAATAAAGCGCAGCAACCTGTTCGCCGTACCCATTGAACATTTCAGTCGGCATTCGACTTGAACCAAACAAACTTTGTGGCAATCGCGTCTCCATGTCTTGACGCCAACGCGGATGATGAACCTCGGGGTTCACATTCGCATAGAAACCGTATTCCTCAGGCGCCAGCATGTTCCAACTGGTTTCCGGTTCAGTTTCGGTGAATCGGATCTTGACTATGGATTTGATGCTCTTGAATCCATATTTCCAGGGCACTACCAATCGAATCGGGGCGCCATTCTGAGGCGGAAGATAATTTCCGTACACGCCGACCGCAAGAAAACTCAAGGGATGCATCGCCTCATCCATTCGCAGACCTTCCCTGTACGGCCAACTGATGGTGGAAAACCTGGAGCGCTGACCGGGCATCTGCGAAGGATCAAACAAAGTGAAAAACTGAACGTACCTGGCCTTGGAGTTCGGCTGAAACTGCTTGATCAGATCTGCCAATGGAAAACCCACCCAGGGGATGACCATCGACCATCTTTCGACACATCGAAGTCTGTAAATTCTTTCCTCAAGCGCGTGTGGCTTCAAGATATCTTCGAGGTTGTAGATACCCGGCCTGTCCACCTCGCCTTCAATGGTCACAGACCAGGGATCGACTTCGAAACGTCCCGAGTTGGCGATCGGATCGCCTTTCTCCACGCCGAATTCGTAGAAATTGTTGTAAGAGACGACATCATTGTAAGGCGTCAAACTCTCGTCAGTAGAAAAAGGCCCACCCTGTTCGACGGGATTGATTGAAGCAAACTTCGTCTCCCACCACGAGGAAGGAGCGCTAAGGGCAATGCCCTCCGGGGCTCGGGCGCGCAAACCATCACCATCTGCAGAATACGCAAGTTCAGAAAAGCCAGTCGCTGCGACACCCAAGGCAAGACCTGTTCCGCCCGCAAGAAACTTCCGCCGGCTCAAATACACGGACTCTGGGGTTATCTCTGAAGATAGAATATCGGACTTGGATCTGGACTTGATCAACATGGTTCAATCCTCGAAAAAACTGCGGAAGAATCCGCTAGAACACTGACATGCTGATGCCGTCAGTTTATACCCCTTGCTACGATGATCCCGGCTCAACAGATTTTCTTCCCTTTACCTTGGGAAGACGATAGAGCCAGATCAAGGGGCCGGTGCATGCGTAGATTACACACATGCTGAAAAGAACCTCGTGAGGACTCTGCGCAATGATGACCAGCAGGACCACAGCAAGCAGGAAAACCACATAGGGGACCGTTCCACGGAAGTGCACTTCCTTGAAACTGTAATATCGAAAATTGGAAATCATCAACATGCCCGTGAAGCTGGTGAGCAAGGCTGTAAGCAAGGCAATACCGTATGTCATCTCGAGCTGGTACTTGTGCCCGACCCAAACGGCAAACGTTACCAATCCCGCTGCCACAGGACTCTGCAACCCAACAAAGAAGCGTTTGTCGACCGTACCCTGCTGAACATTGAACCGAGCAAGTCGAAGCGCCGCGCAGGACATATAGATGAAACTGGCCGCCCAACCAGCTTGTCCAAGAGAGGACAGCGCCCAACTGAACACGATGAGTGCTGGAGCAACGCCGAAGGAGACCATGTCGGAAAGGCTGTCGAACTGCGCTCCAAAAGCGCTCTGCGTATTGGTGAGCCTGGCAACTCGACCATCAAGACCATCCATCACGGCGGCAATCATGATGGCCCAGCCTGCCTCGTTGAAGTTGCCGGCCATGCCCGCGATGATTGCAAAGAAACCCGCGAACAAGGCACCCAGTGTCAGCAGATTCGGCAACAAGTAAATGCCACGACGACGCACCTTTTGACCGCCTTCGGAAACGACCTCCTCATGCTCATCAATCGGGAAAAGACTGCCTTCCTGGTCCTTGTCGTAATCTGAATCCATGGTGCGGGAATTTCCTCTGCGCTGGTGTCCTGACTGGCTGTCCGGGCACGAAGGTGGCCGATTATACACTTAGTCCGTCACAGTGGGATCACGCTCAGGGTTACCGGCCTTCAGGGCATGCAGGATCGACATGTCCCAGAATGCCTGGATCACCGGATTGTTCAACTTGCGTCGTAGAGAGCAGATCCCAATTGAAATCGGAGACAGTGGCGGCGAGACGGACAAGGTCTCGATTCGCGCACTCATTGGACTGTTCTCGACGACAAGCTGAGGTACAACGCCAACACCGAAGCCAAGGCTGACCATACTGACGATGGCCTCATTGCCTGCCACTTGCGCATAAATTTGAGGTCTTATGCCTTTGGCCGCAAACCACTCATCGACTCGCGAACGAGCCAGACCGGTTTCCGATACCACCAGCGGCAGCCTGTCCCAAGGGAGCTCCGCATTGGATGACGCAAGTAGATCAAGCTGATCTTTCAAGGCCGATGAGGCACCGGGACCAATGAACACAAGCGGGGACTTGCGAATGGTCCTGAAGGCGAGCTTGTCCGGAAGTACATCAGGCAATGCGGCGATTCCGATGTCCTCACGTTCATCAAGGACACGCTGAATCGTCAAGGCGGTGTCGCCAGTTCGCAATTGGATGTCCACATCCGGGTAATTGGATCGAAACTGGTCCAGCAGTTCATGCAAGAAACTGTAGCTCGCGGTTACGGAGCAAAAGAGACTCAAGGTACCCGCAAGCCGTTCAGAGCGCTGACGCAACTCGCGCTGCAGATCGCCCCAGCGTTGCAGCGACTCGGCGGCATATTCCCGGAACAAGACGCCAGCCGGAGTCAACTGCACCAGCCTGCTGTCGCGCTCGAACAATGCCTGCCCCACCTCTTCCTCCAGCTTCTTCACAAGCCTGCTGAGACTGGATGGGCTGAGATGATGCTCCCGACTGGTCTTGCCGAAATGCAGACTGCCACACAAATGAAGATATAGTTGCAGCTCTCGCAGTTCCATGGAGCCTCCGGTAGCAAACTCGCATCATTGCACATTGTGCAACGCATTGTTTCATATATAGCGTTTTACGCAATCATCAAATGACACTATGATCCGCGCTGACCGAATTTCAGTGCGCGCCGCTCCGGCGAACGTCGCGCAATCATCAGGACTTTAACAGGAGACCTTCAACATGAATTACTTCAATACGTTGCCGCTGCGTCTGCAGCTGCAGGAACTGGGCAAGTGCCGCTTCATGGACCGCAGCGAATTTGCTGACGGCGTGAACAAACTGCTCGGCAAGAAGATCGTCATCATCGGCTGCGGCGCCCAGGGCCTGAACCAGGGTCTGAACATGCGCGACAGCGGCCTGGACATCGCCTACACCCTGCGTGCCGCTGCCATTGCGGAAAAGCGTCAGTCCTGGAAGAACGCCACCGAGAACGGCTTCAAGGTAGGAACCTATGAGGAGCTGATCCCGGGCGCGGACCTCGTGCTGAACCTCACACCCGACAAGCAACACACCAGCGTGATCAAGGAGATCATGCCCTTGATGAAGAGGGATGCCTGCCTGGCCTACTCCCACGGCTTCAACATCGTCGAGGAAGGCATGCAGATCCGTCCCGACCTGACCGTCGTGATGGTCGCACCGAAGTGCCCGGGCACCGAAGTGCGTGAAGAGTACAAGCGCGGCTTCGGCGTCCCGACTCTCATCGCCGTGCACGCCGAGAACGACCCGCGCGGCGACGGCCTGGACATCGCCAAGGCCTATGCCGCCGCCACTGGCGGACACCGCGCTGGCGTGCTGCAATCCTCTTTCATTGCCGAAGTGAAGTCAGACCTGATGGGGGAACAGACCATCCTCTGCGGCATGCTGCAGACCGGCACCATCCTCTGCTACAACAAGATGGTCGAGAAAGGCATTGACCCGGGCTATGCCTCCAAGCTGATGCAGCACGGCTGGGAAGTCGTGTCCGAAGGCCTGAAGCACGGCGGCATCACCAACATGATGGATCGACTGTCCAACCCCGCCAAGATCGTCGCCAATTCACTGGCAGCGGAACTCAAGGACATCATGGCACCGCTGTACCAGAAGCACATGGACGACATCATCAGCGGCGCATTCTCCAGCGGCATGATGGAAGACTGGGCGAACGATGACATCAAGCTGCTGACATGGCGCGCGGCCACCGCCGAGACGGCCTTCGAGAAATCCGTTGCCGGCAGCATGGCGATCAGCGAGCAGGAGTACTACGACAATGGCATCCTGATGGTGGCCATGCTCAAGGCTGGCGTTGAACTGGCATTCGAAACCATGACGGCGAGCGGCATCATCGAAGAGTCAGCCTATTACGAATCCCTGCACGAAACGCCGCTGATCGCCAACCTGATCGGCCGCAAGAAGCTCTACGAAATGAACAAGGTGATTTCCGACACGGCCGAGTATGGCTGCTACCTGTTCTCCCACGCCTGCGTACCGCTGCTGCAGGACTTCATGGCGAAGATCGATGTCGATGTGATCGGCAAGGGTCTGACCCTGAAGGATTTGAGCGTGGACAATGCCGAACTGATTGCTGTCAATCAGAGCATCCGCAATCACCCGATCGAGATCGTGGGCAAGAAACTGCGCTCCTACATGACCGCGATGAAGAAGATCATCTAAGTCCCGCGTCACAGAGCTGAAAAAGAAAAAGGGCCGCGAGGCCCTTTTTCTTTTGTTGCAACTTCCTTCCCTGCAATCACGCGACCACTCAGACGCTGAGCACCTTCTCGCCACGTGAAATGCCGGACACCCCAGTGCGTGCCACTTCCAGAATGGTCGTACCGGAGATCGCCGCGAGGAAGCCATCGAGCTTTTCGGACGTTCCCACCAGCTGAATGCTGTAGATGGTGCTGGTCACATCCACCACCTGCCCCCGGAAGATGTCGGTGGTGCGCTTGATCTCATCGCGCTGCGCCCCGGTCGCCTTGACCTTGATCAGCATCAGTTCGCGCTCGATGTGCGCCCCTTCGGTCAGATCCACCAGCTTCACCACATCCACCAGCTTGTTCAGATGCTTGGTGATCTGCTCGATCTTGCGATCATCGCCCATGGTCGTGATGGTCAGACGCGACAGCGTGTGATCCTCTGTAGGCGCCACGGTCAAGGACTCGATGTTGTAATTGCGCTGCGAAAACAGGCCGACAACCCGTGACAATGCGCCAGGCTCATTTTCCAGCAACATGGAAATAATGTGTCTCATCTCAGGTTCTCTCCGTCTTGCTCAGATACATGTCCTTCATGGCACCACCCTTGATGGCCATAGGATAGACGTGCTCCATGGGGTCGACCAGGACATCGATGAACACCAGGCGATCCTTCAGGGCGAATGCCTCTGTCATCTTCTGCTTCAGCTCCGACAGCTTGTCGATACGCACACCGACATGGCCATAGGCTTCCACCAGCTTGATGAAGTCAGGCAGCGACTCCGAGTACGTGCTGTGCGAATAGCGCCCGCCGTACTGCATGTCCTGCCACTGCTTCACCATGCCCAGCGCCTGATTGTTCAGGCAGACGATCTTCACTGGCAACTGATACTGCAGGCAGGTCGCCAGTTCTTGAATGTTCATCTGGATACTGCCTTCGCCAGTCACGCAGACCGAGACTGCATCCGGGAATGCCAGCTGCACGCCCATGGCAGCCGGGAAGCCGAAGCCCATGGTGCCGAGACCGCCGGAGTTGATCCAGCGGCGCGGCTTGTCGAACTTGTAGTACTGGGCAGCGAACATCTGGTGCTGCCCGACGTCCGAAGACACATAAGCATCGCCATTGGTCACATCGTAAAGGCACTGAATGACCTGCTGCGGCTTGATGATGTCATCCGGCGCGGGCGTGACCTTGAGACAGTCGCGTTCACGCCAGCCTTCGATCTGCTTCCACCACTGTTCGATCGCGGCACGATCGACTTTCGCGTCGGACTGACGGATCAACTCGAGCATCTCTTCCAGCACACTGGTGACCGATCCAACGATGGGCACATCCGCCATCACCGTCTTGGAAATGGACGCCGGGTCGATGTCGACGTGCAGAATCTTGGCGCCAGGACAGAACTTGGCGATGGAGTTCGTCACCCTGTCATCGAAGCGCGCACCAATGCCCAGCACCACATCGCTGAAATGCATGGCCATGTTGGCTTCGTAGGTACCGTGCATGCCAAGCATGCCCAGGAACTGCGGATCGGTGGCAGGAAACGCCCCGAGCCCCATCAGCGTGTTGGTGACGGGATAGCCCAGATGTTTCGCCAATTGCGTCAGCAGCGCACTGCCCTCGCCCTGCACCACGCCACCACCGGTGTAGATCACCGGACGCTTGGCGGCCAGAAGAAACTCCACGGCTTTCTTGATCTGCCCGGTGTGCCCCTTGCCCGGAACGGCATAGGAGCGCAGCTTCACGGACTCCGGATACTGGTACTTGAACTTGCGCGCAGGGTCGGTGACATCCTTGGGGATGTCGATGACCACGGGGCCAGGACGCCCGGTTGTGGCAATGTAGAACGCCTTCTTCACCACCATCGGGATGTCTTCCGGGTTCTGCACCATGAAACTGTGCTTCACGATCGGGCGGGAAATGCCGACCATGTCGGTCTCCTGGAAACCATCCGAACCGATCAGGGAACTGTCGACCTGACCGGAAATCACCACCATCGGAATGGAGTCCATGAAGGCCGTCGCAATGCCAGTGATGGCATTGGTGGCACCAGGACCGGAGGTCACCAGCACCACACCGGGCTTGCCGGTGGCGCGGGCATAGCCATCCGCCGCATGCGTGGCGGCCTGTTCGTGACGCACGAGAATGTGCTCCACCTTGTCCTGCTTGAACAAGGCATCATAGATGTGCAGGACGGCGCCGCCGGGATAACCCCAGATCAGCTCGACCCCCTCATCGTGCAAGGCACGCATGAGCATTTCACCACCGGATAAAAGTTCCACTTCTGTTGACCTCTGTGCTGACTCGCCTGCCGGCCCGGCCCACCGCACCATGGCAATGAGAATGCACCCATGTGGCGAGGGTGCCGGCATGCTGATCAATGAACATTTCAGGGATATGTCAGGCGAGGCAAGTGCGCACACGGGGCGCTGCTTTGCGGCTTGCCTGACTCAGGGCGGCTCGTCGCGCGGTAACGCATCGGAGCCTAAGGTGGACGTGGTATGACACCTAGGATTGTCATAGCCCCCGACACTTTATGACGGGGGCTGCTGAGACAGACCGGATGAGAGAGTGGTCTGTTCAGTCTGCAAACAAAGCGGGGCCAATTCTCCCAGCATTTGCTTGAAAGTCAAGCCGATGAAGGCCTGCAGACCGCCCCTGCTACCGAGCAGATCACTTCTTCCCAAAAGTGAAGATGTCATCCTGGACGTCCACAACGATGCAGTCGCCCGCCTCGTAATCCCCCTTGATGACCTGCTGCGCCAGCGCGTTCTCCAGCCAGTTCTGGATGGCCCGCTTGAGCGGACGAGCGCCATAGACCGGGTCGTAACCAAGGCGAGCGATCTTGTCCAGCACCCGCTCGCTGACCTCCAGACGCAGATCATTGTCCTGCAGACGCTTGTTGAGCAGGGCGATCTGAATATCGGCGATCGCCCGGATCTGCGCCTGCTGCAGCGGATGGAACACCACGGTCTCGTCGATCCGGTTCACGAATTCGGGCGAGAAGTGCCGGACCACCACGGACAGCACCTCCGCCTTCACGCGCTCGTAGGCCTGCTCGTCCAGGGTCGATTCGCTCATCATTTCCTGGATGCGGTCAGAGCCGAGGTTGGACGTCATCACGATGACCGTATTGCGGAAGTCCACGGTGCGGCCGTGCCCATCCGTCAGGCGACCGTCATCCATCACCTGCAGCAGGATATTGAAGACATCCGGATGCGCCTTCTCCACCTCATCCAGCAACAGGACGGAATAGGGACGGCGCCGCACGGCCTCCGTGAGATAACCGCCCTCTTCATAGCCAACATAGCCGGGAGGTGCGCCGATCAGGCGGGCCACAGAGTGCTGCTCCATGAATTCCGACATGTCGATGCGCACCATGGCATCTTCGGTATCAAAGAGGAACTCGGCCAGCGCCTTGCACAGCTCCGTCTTGCCCACTCCGGTCGGGCCGAGGAACAGGAAGGAACCGTTCGGGCGGTTCGGATCGGACAGCCCAGAGCGCGAACGACGCACGGCATTGGCCACGGCATTCACGGCCTCGTGCTGACCGATGACTCGCTTGTGCAAGGCATCTTCCATGCTCAGCAGTTTCTGCTTGTCGCCCTGCAGCATCTTCGCGACAGGAATGCCCGTCCAGCGCGAGACCACCTCGGCGATCTCTTCGTCGGTGACACGGTTGCGCAGCAGGCGCATGTCCTTCATGTCCGACTGGGCCGAGGCTTCCAGAGTCTTCTCGAGGTTCGGGATGATGCCGTACTGCAGTTCGGACATGCGCGCCAGATCGCCGGCACGGCGTGCCAGTTCCAGCTCATTGCGCGCGCGTTCCAGATTGCTCTTGATGGACTGGGCGCCCTGCACCGAGGCCTTCTCCGACTTCCAGATTTCCTCCAGATCGGCGTATTCGCCCTCGAGCTTGCGGATTTCCTCGGCGAGTTTCTCCAAGCGCTTGCGAGAGGCGTCGTCCTCTTCCTTCTTCAGGGCCTCGCGTTCGATCTTCAGCTGGATCAAGCGGCGTTCCAGGCGGTCCATGTCCTCCGGCTTGGAGTCGATCTCCATGCGGATGAGACTGGCCGCCTCGTCGATCAGGTCGATGGCCTTGTCCGGCAGTTGCCGGTCCGGGATGTAGCGCGTGGACAGTCGAGCGGCCGCGATGATGGCGGCATCGGAGATCTGCACGCCGTGGTGCACTTCATAGCGCTCCTTCAGACCACGCAGGATGGCGATGGTGTCCTCTTCCGAGGGCTCGTCCACCAGCACCTTCTGGAAGCGCCGCTCCAGCGCCGCATCCTTCTCGATGTACTTGCGGTATTCGTCGAGCGTGGTGGCGCCCACGCAGTGCAGCTCTCCACGGGCCAGCGCCGGCTTGAGCATGTTGCCCGCATCCATGGCGCCCTCGGCCTTGCCGGCGCCCACCATGGTGTGCAGCTCGTCGATGAACAGGATCACCGAACCTTCCTGCTTGGAAAGCTCGTTCAGCACGCCTTTCAGGCGCTCCTCGAACTCCCCGCGGAACTTGGCGCCGGCAATCAGCGAGCCCATGTCCAGCGCCAGGATGCGCTTGTCCTTGAGCCCTTCCGGCACCTCGCCGTTGACGATGCGCTGGGCGAGTCCCTCCAGGATGGCGGTCTTGCCCACCCCAGGCTCCCCGATCAGCACCGGATTGTTCTTGGTGCGACGCTGCAGCACCTGGATCGTGCGGCGAATCTCGCTGTCGCGACCGATCACCGGGTCCAGCTCGCCTTTCTCCGCCCGCTCGGTCAGGTCCACGCAGAAACGCGACAGTGCCTGGCGCGATTCCTCGGCCCCGGCATCACTGACCTTGTCCCCGCCGCGCAGATTGGCAATGGCATTCTCCAGCGCCTTCTCGCTGACGCCGTAGGAGTTGAGCAGCTTGCCCAGCTCGCCCTTGTCGCTCATGGCCGCCAGGATCACCGACTCGCTGGCGATGAACTTGTCACCCTTCTTCTGGGCATGCTTGTCCGCCAGATTGAGCAGGCGCCCGAGTTCATTGGAGGGCGCAACATCGCCGCCATTGCCCTGCACCTTGGGCAGGCGTTCGAGAATCTGCTGCAGCCCGGCGCGCAGATCGGTGATGGTGAACCCTGTCTGGGCCAGCAGCTGACGCACGGACCCGCCCTTCTGGTCCAACAGGGCGATGACGAGGTGAACGGGTTCGATGAAATTGTTGTCGTTGCCGACGGCCAGCGATTGAGCGTCGGACAAGGCCGCCTGCAGCTTGCTGGTCAGTTGATCCATGCGCATGTGAAGTCCCCTGGGGAAAGCGTGTTCCCGGATTGGCAATCATTGGCGCAAGCGATGGTGTCGATTGCGCGTTGGAATGTCCCCTTTAATGCGGACGGGCAGGCGCAATTCAAGCAGCGAATGGGACGATCAGTCTTGATCTGGCGCAAGGCCGACGATGCTGACGAAGCGACCGGTGCGGCCATCCCGTCGATAGGAGTAGTAGTGCGCGGCATCACAGTGGGTGCAAAGTCCGCCCCCACCGATCTCGCGCACGCCGGCTGTCTGCAGACGAAAACGCGCCAGGGCGTAGAGATCCGCATGGCATTTGTCTGCTGTGGCTGCCGAGCGGAAAGCGGTGGACTGCAGGTGCTGACGTTGCGTGTCCGAGGCGCAGGCGTCAAGGAAGGTGTCCCGCACCTCCAGGCCCACTTCGAAGTGACACACGCCGATGGCGGGCCCCAGCCAGGTGATGACCTCCTCGGGGGCATCGGGAAAGCGCGCCAGCGTCGATTCAAGAATGCCGGCGGCCAGGCCGCGCCAGCCGGCATGGGCCACGGCGACACGGCGCCCGTCACGGGATGCATAGAACACAGGCAGGCAATCCGCCGTCAGCACGGCGCCGGCAAGGCCGGGCTGGTCGACATACACCGCATCCCCACAGCGCTCTGGCGCCTGGGAATCCGCGTCGACCACCGTCGTGCCATGCACCTGCTCCAACCACTGCACGCGCATGCCGGCGGGCAGCCATTGCTGCAGTCGCTCGCGATTCTGCCGCACAGCTGCCGTATCGTCGCCTACGTGCAGCGCCAGATTGAAGCTTTCATAAGGAGCTGCAGAAACCCCGCCACGACGATCCGACACCCGCGCGATGACGTTGCCGGGAACGAGCCAGTCAGGGGTCAGCAACTGCAGGCCGCTCATTGATCCGCCTGCATCACGGCCAGCAATGCCTGCATGTCTGCCGGCAGTTCGGCCTCCCAGCTCATGTATTCGCCGGTGCTCGGATGCTCGAACCCGAGCCTGCGGGCATGCAGAGCCTGGCGGCGGAACTGCTTGAGAGCATCCGCCAGCGCATTGCTCGAGCCGCGGGGAATCTGCAGGCGGCCACCATAGAGCGGGTCACCGACCAGCGGGTAACGGATATGGCTCATGTGCACGCGGATCTGGTGAGTACGGCCCGTCTCCAGCTTGACCAGAACATGGGTGTGGGCATGGAAGCGACTCAGGACGCGATAATGCGTCACGGCTTCCTTGCCATTCTCGATCACGGCTCGCTTCTGCCGGTGCACGGGATGGCGGCCCAGTGGCAGGTCCACGGTGCCGCCGCCGGTCATCACGCCGATCACGATGGCCTCGTATTCCCGCTCGACCTCGCGACGCTGCAACTGTTTCACGAGCAAGCGATGCGCCTGCAGCGTCTTGGCGACCACCATCAGCCCGGTGGTGTCCTTGTCCAGGCGGTGCACAATGCCGGCACGGGGAATCTCCCGCAGCGCCGGGCAATGATGCAGCAACCCGTTGAGCAGCGTCCCGGTGCGATTGCCGGCCGCCGGATGCACCACGGTATTGACAGGCTTGTTGAGCACGATCACATCGTCGTCTTCGTACACGATGTTCAAGTCGACAGCTTCCGGCTCGTGCGTCTCCTCAACGGCCAGTTCGGTTTCCAGCACCAGCGCATCACCTGCATTGATCCGGTCCTTGCCGCGCAGCTGTCTGCCATTGACCAGCAGTCCGCCTTCCTTGATCCATTGCTGCAGGCGTCCTCTGGAATAATCAGGAAACAGTGCGGCCGCAGCCTGATCAAGGCGAGCACCGTCGAGGGCCGGGGTGACCTGGGCTTGCAGGGAAATGCGTGTCGTCATGGCGGTGGATCACTCACTGATGGCAGGTGGCGCCAGCGCCGTCGGACAAAGACGGCACCACACCTTGGGTTTGCGCTGGCGGCTGTGGTTAAATACGGCCCAACCGGACGAGGCTGCAGACAGCCGGGCTCCTGTTGGAGCGGCGGGCATTATAGCCATGAAAGCCCCCGCAGATTTCACTTGTTTTCGCCCGCGGCTCGACCGCAGGCGCTCCAGAGGTCCAAGTCGCGTGAGAATCCTGATTCTATTGAGCCTGTGTCTTAGCCTCGCAGCCTGCTCCCTGTTTGATGGCGAGGAGCGCGATGAATTTGCCGGGCTCGACACCGAGGAGCAGTTCTATACCACGGCTCTCCGACAACTGAATTCGCGCAACTACCGCGCGGCCATTGCCACCTATGAGGCGCTGGAGTCCCGCTTCCCCTTCGGCCGCTTCGCCGCGCAGGGCCAGCTGGAATTGATCTATGCCTACTACAGCAACATGGATCTGGAAGCCGCGCGCACAGCCGCAGACCGCTTCATCCGGCTGCATCCCGACAATCAAAGCATCGACTATGCCTACTACATGAAGGGCATGGCCTCATTTGCGGAAGATGCCGGCTTCATGTCGCGTTTCCTGCCCACCGACCCGTCCAAGCGTGATCCCGGCGGCGCGCGCAATGCGTTCTCGGACTTTTCCATGCTGCTGGCGCTCTACCCTGACAGCGACTATGCCGCGGACGCGCGCGCCAGAATGATCTATCTGCGCAACATGCTCGCCTCCTACGAGGTGCACGTGGCCAACTATTACATGGAGCGCAGGGCGTATATCGCCGCCCTCAACCGCGGTCGCTACATCGTGGAGAACTTCCAGGGCAGCCCGCTGGTGGGAGATGGGATGGCAATCATGATCGAGGCCTACCTGCGTCTGGGCCTGAACGATCTGGCCGACACCTCGCTGACCCTGCTCAAGAGCAATTTCCCGGAGCACCCGGCCATCGATACCAACGGCAACTTCATCGTGCGCAGCGACGTCACCAATCCTTCACTGCTGTACACCGTGTCCTTCGGCTTGCTGGGCGACAACGTCGACAACACCCCGCTGGCGCCGACTCAGCGCCCCTTGCAACCGCCGAATCCCGAGATGGAAGCGCCTGAGGAATCCCGCTCGCTGCTCAACATCCTGACCTTCGGCCTGCTGGGCTGAAGGCTCAGTAGTTCTCGGGGCAGAACTCGCGCTCGATCAGCTCGATCAGGATGTGAATGATCTTGATGTGCACTTCCTGCACACGATCGGCGAAGCGACTCTGCCCTGCACTGATGTCCACATCAGCCAGAGCCCCCAGTGCAGATCCGGCCACTCCGGTCAGACTGATCACGCCCACGCCGTTCTCCCGCGCGAACTCCGCCGCCTTGATGACATTGCGACTGCTGCCGCTGGTGCTGATGGCCAGCAGGCAGTCGCCCGGCCTGGCGCGCGCCTCCAGGTAGCGCGAGAAGATATATTCGTAACCGAAATCATTGGCCACGCAGCTGATATGCCCGGCATCACTGATGGCTGCGGCAGACAGGCCGCGCCGATTCTGGCGATAGCGACCCGTGAGCTCCTCGGCGAAGTGCATGGCATCGCTCATGGAGCCGCCATTGCCACAACTGTAGATCGTCTGCCCCTTGTGCAGCGTGGCGATCATGAGCGACGCGGCGCGAGCGATTGCCTCGATGTTGCCCGCGTCATGCATGAAGCGGTGCAGGTAGTCGCGGGAATCATTCAGGGTGTTGATGATGTGTTCTTTCACGGAGTCACCTTCCTCGAGGTTGCGGCAATCATTCGCCCAGCTCCCAGCCGGACGTGATGGGATAGCGGCGATCGCGACCAAAGCCACGGCGCGTCAGGCGTACACCGATGGCACTCTGACGCCGCTTGTATTCGTTGATGTCCACCAGGCGCAGCACGCGCCGCACGACGGGCTCCGCAAAGCCGCGCGCGATGATCTCGGCGGCGCTGCAGTCCTGCTCCACATACAGCTCCAGAATGGCGTCGAGTTCCTCGTAGGGGGGCAGACTGTCCTGATCGACCTGACCCGGCGCCAGTTCCGCCGAGGGCGCCCGCGCGATCACTGCGGGCGGAATCACGGGCGAAACGAGCGCATCGCTCTGCAGGTTGCGCCAGTCGCACAGGCGATACACCAGGGTCTTGGGCACATCCTTGAGCACATCGAAGCCGCCGGCCATGTCGCCGTAAAGGGTGCAATAGCCCACTGCCACTTCACTCTTGTTGCCGGTGGTCAACACCAGCAGACCTTTCTTGTTCGAGATCGCCATCAGCAAGACACCACGACAGCGGGCCTGAATGTTCTGCTCGGTGACATCCACCGGCATGCCGGCGAACTCCTCGCTCAGGGTGTCGACAAAACTGTGGTACGACTCCTCAATCGGCAGCACCCTGTACTGAACACCCAGGCGTGCTGCTTGCGCACTCGCTTCATCCAGACTCAGCTGCGAGGTGTAGGTGAAGGGCATCATCACCGCGAGCACCTTGTCGCTGCCCAGGGCGTCGACGGCGACCGCGAGGGTGAGCGCTGAATCGATGCCGCCGGACAGGCCGAGCACGACCCCCTTGAAGCGATTCTTGCCAACGTAGTCACGCACCCCGAGGACCAGTGCCTTGTAGAGGGCTTCTTCAGTGGTGTCCGGTGCGGCCATGTCCTCACTGCCAGCGTTGATGGCAAGGGCCTGCTGCTGCCTCCGCAGCCGCACTGGAAAGAGCCCCGGCACAAAGGACGGCGCTCGCACCTTTACCTCACCAGAGGCTTCCACGGCCATGGAGTTGCCATCGAACACCAGTTCGTCCTGCCCGCCCACCAGATTGACGTAGACCATGGGCATGCCCGCACTGCGGGCACGTTCGGCCAGCAACGCCTCGCGCTCGCGCTGCTTGTCGCGGTGGAAGGGCGAGGCATTGAGGTTGATCAGCAGCTCGGCGCCGGCAGCGGCCACCTGCTGCGTCGGGGCGTCCTCCCACATGTCCTCGCAGATGGTGAAGCCGACGCGCACACCCTGGATGTCGAGCACGCATGGCTCCGCGCCAGGAGTGAAATAGCGACGCTCGTCAAACACCTGATAATTGGGCAGGCACTGCTTGCGATACTGCGCCAGCACCTCGCGCCCCTTGATGACGGAGAGCGCGTTGTAGAGACGCCCGTCCTGATGCAGCGGGTGTCCCACAATCAGGCAGAGGTCGAGGTCGGCATCGAGAATCCGCTGCAAGGCACGGCGGGTGCGGATCTCGAGACTGGGGCGCAGAAGCAGATCTTCGGGCGGGTAACCCGTGAGCGTCAGTTCGGGAAAGGCGACGATGTCGGCACCGTGTTCGTCGCGAGCGCGGCGCGCCTGCTCGAGCAGCAGGTCGGTGTTGCCCTGGATATCCCCGACCAGCAGATTCAGCTGCGCCATCACGACTGTTAACTGCTCTGCCATACACATCCCATGAGTGAAGTTGCTGCATTCCTGCGGTGCCAGCGCGACGATGGCTATTGGCTGACAGGTGCGATATTGTCCGCCAAACGCTTCCCATTAGTAAAACGCAAATTGCCGCGCGAATTCGCCCGGTGCCCGCACGACACGTCACATGGAAACTCGCGCGTCCTCAGACCAGAACAGCCGCATTCTGCAGATCTACAATCTCTACCGGCTCGCGCTGTCGTCCATCCTGCTGGCCACATTCCAGACCAACCCAGTCACCACGCAGCTTGGCAGTCTTGATCCCTCTCTGTTTCTGCAGACGTCGCTGCTGCATACCTCGTTCAGTCTGCTGGTGCTTGTGGTCCTGCGCTGGCGTGATCCGGCACACCTGCCCGCTCAATTGCCCAGCGCGCTGTTCATGGCAGACATTCTTGCACTCACCCTGCTCGGCTATGCCTCGAGTGGTGTCGAGAGCGGACTGCCACTGTTGCACCTGGTGACCATCGCGGCTGCCAGTCTGGTGCTGCGTCGTCGCCTGAGCACTTTCCTCGCGGCCATCGCCACACTCGCCGTGATCCTGAGCGAGCTGTACATCAGCCTGCTCACCTTCGTCCCGGCCAACCAGTACATTCAGGCGGGCTTGCTGGGCGCCTTGCTGATGGCGGCCTCGATCTACCTGGAAAGCCTTGCCGAACGCATGCGCCAAGGGGCTCAGCTTGCCGCCGAGCAGGCCAGCAGCATCCTGAACCTGGAACAACTCAATCAGCTGATCATCCGGCGCATGCGCACGGGCGTGCTGGTGGTGGACGCCACGGGCAAGGTACTGACAGCCAATGACGCCGCGCTCCAGCTTCTGCACCCTGGCGTGGAGCAGCCCGCGACACCGGACGCTCCGGCGTTGCCCGAAATCCTGCGGCAGCAACTGCAGCAATGGCAGGACAATGCCGGCATCCGCCTGCCTGCCTTTGCACTGAGCCGCGCCAGTGCCCAGCTGCAGGCGAGCTTCACTTACTTGAACCCAGGCTCACGCAGCAGCATCCTGATCTTTCTGGAAGACACCGCACAGATGATTCAACGTGTCCGGCAAATGAAGCTGGCGTCGCTGGGCCGGCTCACCGCCAGCATTGCCCACGAGATTCGCAATCCACTGGGTGCCATCAGCCACGCCAGTCAACTGCTGCGCGAATCGCCTGATCTTCCGGCAGCGGATGCACGACTGGTGGAGATCATCCTGACGCACTGCGCTCGGGTGAACCACATCATCGAGGATGTGCTGCACATGTCGCGGCAGCGTCAGGAAGCGAGTGAACCCATCATCCTTCAGGAGTGGCTCACGTCCTACATCGACAATTATCGCGCCACACACTCGGTGACCGGCACGATATCTCTGAGCATCGAGCCTCCCTCCACGCAAGTGCGAGTGATCACCAGTCAGCTGGAGCAGATCTTGAACAATCTGTTCGAAAACGGCCTGCGCTACAGTCAGAAAAAAACTGGTATCGGCAGTCTGAGCCTTGAGGGTGGGATGAGTGAACTCAAGGCTCCCTTCCTGCATATCATCGACGATGGCCCCGGAGTGGACGCGGCCACGGAGGAACATCTGTTCGAGCCGTTTCACACCACCGAGAATTCGGGCACCGGGCTCGGCCTTTATATCTCCAAGGAACTGTGCGAAGCTAACCAGGCTCGTCTTTCCTATCGACGCACTGAAGATGGCAGGAGCTGCTTCAGCATCCACTTCCCGCACCCAGACAGAAACATGGCCTAGGAGCAGCAGCGCTGCATATCTGCAATGACCGGCAAAGTACTCATCGTTGACGACGAACCCGACATCCGCGAATTGCTGGAAGTCACACTGGGCCGGATGTCACTGATTACCGAAAGTGCCGGAACCGTGGCGACTGCACTGAGCAAACTAAGCACTCAGCGCTTCGATCTGTGCCTGACCGACATGCGCCTGCCCGATGGCGACGGCCTGCGCCTTGTCGACTTCATCCAGCGCCAGTACGCCCACATGCCCGTGGCAGTGATCACCGCGCATGGCAATACCGAGACAGCCATTCGCGCGCTGAAGTCCGGTGCTTTCGACTTCGTCTCCAAGCCCGTCGATCTGCAGAAGCTGCGCGATCTGGTCACGGCGGCCATCAAGCTCTCGGCACAGCACACGGCCGCGAGTGAAACGCCGCCGGTACGGCACATCAGCATCACCGGTCGCTGCCCTGCCATCGTCAGCCTGCGTGAACAGATCACCCGCCTTGCCCGCAGCCAGGCCCCCGTATTCATCAGCGGGGAATCCGGCAGCGGCAAGGAGCTGGCTGCGCGCTCCATCCATCGCCAGAGTGCACGCGCGGATGCTCCTTTCATCGCCGTGAACTGTGGCGCAATTCCATCGGAACTGATGGAAAGTGAACTGTTCGGTCATGTCAAAGGCAGCTTCACCGGTGCAGACAAGGACAAGACCGGTCTTTTCCAGGCGGCGGCGGGCGGTACGCTGTTTCTTGATGAAGTGGCCGACCTGCCACTGCACATGCAGGTGAAACTGCTGCGGGTGATTCAGGAAAAGTCGGTTCGCCCGGTTGGTTCGCAAACGGAGTACGCCACCGATGTGCGCCTGCTCAGCGCCAGTCACAAGAACCTGGCCGAGGAAGTCCGGCATCAGCGATTCCGGCAGGATCTCTACTACCGCATCAATGTCATCGAACTGGCAGTGCCGAGCCTGCGTGAGAGGCGCGAGGACATTCCAGAACTGACACTGCAGATACTGCAGCGCCTTGGCGACGAAACAGGCGGCGACGGCGTTGCGACCATCAGTGACGAGGCCATGCAGGCGCTGGCTGCGTATTCCTTTCCGGGAAATATCCGCGAGCTGGAGAATATTCTGCAGCGCGCTCTCACTCTGAGCGAACACCGTCACATCACGCTGCGCACACTGGCTCTGCCCCTGGCCTCACAGCCTCCCGTGCAGCGACTTGCCACGGCAGCGCCGGGAGCCATGGCAACGATGGCCGTGCCGAACGTGATGCTCGATGAAGACTTTTCCCTGGAACGTCACCTGGAAATGATTGAGCGCCAGATTCTTGAGCAGGCGCTGCAGGAGTGCCGCTGGAACAGGACGCTGGCAGCCAGACGACTGGGGCTGAGCTTTCGTTCGCTGCGCTATCGACTCAAGAAGCTCGGGCTGGACTCATGACACTGCCTTGAGGGCCGGGGCATAAGGTGCCGGGTCGATCAAGGGAACTCGTCCCAGCAAACAGTCCGCCAGCAATCGGGCGGAAGCGGGCGCCAGCACCAGGCCATTGCGGAAGTGACCGGCGTTGACATGCAGATTGCGCCACCCCGGCAGGCTGCCGATGGACGGAATGCCCTGTGGCGATCCAGGCCGCAGTCCGGCCCATTGCTGCTTGACGGGCAGCTGCGCGAGCGCCGGCAACATCGCGATCGCCGATGCCCGCAGGCTGTCGAGAGCCTGGAGCGTGGTGGACTTGTCGAAATCCGCGTGTTCCAGAGTGCTACCGACCAGAATGTGACGATCACGCCGTGGAATCAGGTAGCGGCCGCCGGACAGCACCATGCTGTGCAGCAGGCGCTGCGGGGCTTCGTAGAGCAGCATCTGACCCTTTACCGGGGCCACTGGCACCATGACACCGGCCTGCTGCAACAGGCGGGCACTCCACGCCCCGGCTGCGACGATCACCTGCGAAGCAGGCAGTCTGCGCTGCACGCCTCGCTCTTTGAGCTGCAGCGCGCCTGGCTCACGCATGCCCTGGTTCATCGCCCATTCCACACCCAGCACCTCGGTGTGTTCCAGCAGCACCACACGCGGATTGCGCCGCAGACTGGCAGTCAGCGCCTGCCCGAGGCGCGGATTGCGGACATTGGCAATACCCGGCATCCGCAGAGCATGTCGAAAGCCCCCTGCAAGCTGGCTTTCGTGTCGATACAGTTCAGCCCCGTGCAGTTCATCCATGGGCATGCCCAGGGCACGCGCCCAGCGCAGGGCCTCTGGCGCGTCCTCGGCATCCAGCATCAACAACCCGGTCACCTCATGCTCAGGATCGATGCCCGTCTCGGCGAGCAGCGCCGCGCACAGTCCGGGATAGCTGGCCTGGGCCTGGGAGGCCAGCGCAGTGACAGCCTCGCTGTAGCGCCAGGGGTAGAGGGGCGACACGATGCCACCGCCAGCCCACGACGCCTCGCTGCAGCAGGTTGCGCGTTCGATCACGGTGACCGTCGCGCCGGCCAGAGCGAGTTCCCGCGCCGTCAACAGCCCGATCACTCCGCCGCCCACTATCTGAAAATCACTGCTCACTCGACCTGTGCTCCCGCAAGCGCAATCACGCCTTCGGCACTATGCTGAAGGCAGGCAACTCTATCACAGGGAGGTGAACGAGATGGGCCGCACGGCGGGAGTGACACTGCTGGAAATCCTGCTCACGCTGGGCGTGCTGGGCGTGCTTCTGGGCATCGCGCTGCCGGATCTGGGTGACTGGGCTGAAGCGGCGCGCGCGCGGCAGGTCACGCGCAGTCTGGCAGCGCAGATGGCTCTGGCACGCAGCGCGGCTGCCGCCCGACAGCAATGGGTGAGCATTTGCCCCACCGTCGACCAACGGGGCTGTGGCGGCACCTGGCGTCAAGGCAGTATGGTGTTCAGTGATCGCAATGGCGATCGGCGCGTGGATCAGGACGACGTGGTGATTCGAGTGAACGGCCCGCTCCCCGCGGGTGAGACTCTGCAGTGGCGCGCGTTCCAGAGCCGCCCCTATCTGCAGATCGAGCCCAGCGGCTTCATGCGTCATCAGAGTGGGAACTTCACCTGGTGCCCGGCGTCGCGCAACGCCCGCTTCGCGCGCCAGCTGGTGGTGAATGCCACGGGCCGCGTGCGCCTGTCACAGGACACCGACGGCGATGGCATTCATGAAGACAGTGCCGGGAACCCCTTGCACTGCCGGTGAAGGCACTCAGCGCCAGCAGTTCTCGACGCTGTCACCGGTGGCGCCGCGCAAGCCGGTGTTGGTGATGGTCAGCGTGGTGCAGGAGTCAGAGGTCTGATTGCCCTGGGGTGTGGCTGTGGCGACGAAGCAGTTGCCGATTGCTCCGCCACTGCACGCAGCGACTGCCACCTGGTAAAGGCCGTTCTGGGAGGTCAGCGTCGCCACGGCAGGACTCGACAGCGGGTCCGCATTGGTGGAGTAGCTGTTGTTGTCCGAATAGAAGCGCTCCTGATTGGCGGCCACCTGCAACAGCAGGCTCTGGGCCTCGGAACGGGCACCTGCACGCACGCTCTGCTGGTAGGCCGGCAGCGCTATGGAGGCCAGCACACCGAGAATGGCGACCACGATCATCAGTTCAATCAGGGTGAATCCGCATTGGGCGGGGTGTCTGGCTGCTCTCACTTCGGGCTCCTGCGGGCTGCGCGACATGCCTGCCCGTGCGATGAATGCGAACTGACGGGCTCAGTGCTGCTGCAGCTCCATCAGTTTGTCATGGGGACCGATCAGCTCGATGCGCAGCAGGGTCCCGGATGCGTCGAGAGTGTACCTGACCACCATGCCGAGGTCGATTCGCGAGGCCGGGATCTGCCGCTGCTCCAGGAAGACCTGAGTGACCGCATCGGAGAAAGGCAGCACCTGCCCGGAAATGGTCAGGGAGCCATTGTCCTGATCCAGCTTCTCAATGGTGCCCTGGTGCATTTCCTGAGCGGCCGCCGGCATGCCCATGCAGAGCCAGCAAAGAAACAGGAAAACGAGGCCTGCGTGCTTCATGTTGTCATGACTCCTGTATTGCGCCCGTCAGTCCAGTTGCCGCCACGACTGCCTGCCGGTGGCCGTCGTGCCGGTATTCAATTCGAAGACGTCCACATCGCCGCTGCTGCCGCTGCCGAAGGCCACGTCACGGTCGGCATCCGACAGAATGCTCAGGGTGGGCACGATGCCGACATCCGACATGCGGCCCGAAGCATTCGTGTCGACCTCGTCGAAGACGCCATCACCATTGAGATCGAATGCAGGAAAGCCAAGCGCTCCGCCATCGCGGTAGTTCACCTGCATCACAAAGCTGCTGCCCCCGAAATCGCAGGGCGACTGAGACGGAATCAGTGTCGTGAAGATCACGCGGCCGTCGCGCACCACAGCATTGCTGACCTGCCGCTCACCAAAATTGCTGGCATTGGCCACCCCTTCCACCAGCACCGGCATCAGATTGAGTTTCCAGCCCATGTCCGAAGCGAAATCCACGTCGTTGTCGGACAGCTCGCGCAGGGTGTAACTGGTATCGTCGCTGCCATCGTCGTCGGTGTCGAAGTCCTCGACATACTGATTGTTGATGGTCTGCAACACGAGATCCGAACTGTCGAACACGGTCAGGGACGCAAGATTCTTGTCCCAGATGCCATAGAAGGCCTGAGTCGTCTGCCCAAGCGGCTGATTGTCGGTGGTCTCGAGATACTTGCCCGTGCCGAAATACACCATGAAGCCATTCAACCCGTCAGGGTGGAAGGTGACCTGCAGCTGTGTCGTGATCGGCTGATTGGCCGCGGCGGTGAACAGCGGACGGGGATTGGCGCCGGCCTTGTAGTCGCTGTCCCACTGCGCCGGATTGGCATTGGTCACATCGAATTTCCAGACGTTGCCCAGCAGATCCCCGGCATAGATCAGGTCGACCACCAGGTCCCCGTTGTAGTCCACCAGGGTGGGTGTCGCCAGGCCGTTGGGGGTCGCCGCCGCGCCGGAATTGGTGTTGAGTTTGCGGATCAGGGCACCGGTCTCCAGATCGACCACATAAAGCACGGCACGCCCGGTGCTGCTGGCATTGCCGTCGGCCTCCGTGTTGTTGTACCCATTCCCGAACACAGCGGCCCAGCGGCCGTTTGCCATCTTCGCGATCTGCGGCTTGCCATAGGTATATCCAAGGTCGACATCATCGGTGTCGTCGAATTCCCACAGCACCAGATCGGCCGCATTGGCCTCATCGAAGGCGTCAGGGTTGGTGACATCCAGGGCGTATACAGCCTGTCCGCCGCCACCCAGACCGCCGACGAGCACGCTGCGCCACAGCCCGTCCGTGACACTGGATGGGTCATCCATGGTGGCGAGATAGGCATCGACGATGTTCGGGCCGGAATCGACGTAGTAGCGGTGGCTGTAGTCCTGCCGCGCCAGCAGATGCAGATTGCGGAACACCGCATGCGGCACATAGGCGATGCGCTCCTCGCCGGTCGCCTCGTCGAAGCCGTGCAGCATCCCGTCGTTGGCACCCACATAGACAATAGCATCGCGGTTGGCATTGGCAGTGCGGAACGCGGCATAGGACTTGGGCGCCACGCTCTCCGGATAGCGGAATGAGGGCGGACCGACATAGCGCGGGTCGGAGTTGACGATGTCGCCGAGCACGCTGTTGCGCGTGCGGAACGCATAGCCGATGCCCTCATTGGTCGTCTGACCGCGCAGATAATCGGTGATGGCCTGACCGAAGTTCTGATTGGCCGTGATTTGCGCCGCGATGGCAGTGCCTGCGGGATGCGGCGCATTGGTCAGAAGCCGCGTGATCTGAGTCGAGGAGAGATCGGTCAGGGCATTGGGCGTCTTGTAGCTGCCAGGCCAGCGGAATGCCACCCCCTGCCCCTCCGGCGTGCCGCCTGGAATCACATCAGCCAGCGGGTTGAACGTGATGATCTCGCGACCGGTGTTGTAGTTCTGGCTGTCAAGTACATTGGCTGCATTCCAGTCGGGCACCGGGTCGACACTGCCGTCTTCGTTGATGGCGAAGGCCAGCAACTGCCCGCTCCAGTCCGCACTGTCGAATCGCGCCTGATAGAGATAGCTGCCCGCATTCAGCGTGCCGGAGTTGGTGGCCACTGAAGCAGACGAACCGACGCGGTCGGCGATGTTGGCCAGGGCGGCCTTGATTGAGTCAACGACCTCCTGCGGCGACTGGGCGGAAACAAACACGCCCTTGCTGTTGAAGGCCGCATGCCAGAGATCATCGATCTTCTGTGGGTCACCACTGAAGGGATTGCCCCAGTTGCCATTGACCGCCAGAGGAGGATTGGGCCAGCCGTCGTTGTCAGTATCCACCAGCAGCCCGTCGACACCGAAGGCCACCGTGAACGTGACCATGTGCTGCTTGTTGTTGTCATCCAGCAGACTGGTCGGCACCTGATTGGGCAAGGGACTGAGATCGAGGTTGTAGTAATAGCGCGCCACGTCGGCCAGCGTGGGCGAATTCGCATCGCCGTCGGCATTGCCAATGGCTCCCACAGGGTTGGATCCGTTCCAGAAACCATCGGTGAAGAGCACGGAGAAGTTCTGCTGACAGGCCGAAATGATCGGGTCTGTCATGGCCAGCACATTGTCGTAGTAGCGCCCCACGCGCTCCAACCCGCGGCGCAGCGGCGTGCCGAGAGCGGGCCACGCATAACTGTAGAGACTGTCGAGCAACGCATTGTTGTGGGCCGAATATTCCACCACGGCCGAGCCCGGCATCTGCACGAAGAGCGTCGCGAAGTTGTTGATCACGCTGAGCCCGAATCGAAAACCGGGCGAGGCCGAAATCACTGCGGCGATGGCCCCCTTGGTGACGAAGGAGCGACGGCGCGAGTACTGGTACCAGTTGGCGATGTTCTGCTGGGTCTCTGCCACGGTGCGCCCGTACTGATCGACATCTGCGCCGGTAATGGTGGTGGTGGCCGCGGTGGTGCCGAAGCAGGCGGCGTAGGGTGTGGCCGCCTGAGCATGGGTCAGGGTGCAGTTGGTGTTCAGTAAATCCATGCCTGCTGCCGTCGTGGTGGTCAGTGCCCGTCGAGTGATCTGAGTGGCCGCGACGGTGTATTCGACGCGCGAATCCCACAGGTCCACCATGCCATTGGCGCCATCGGTGGAGGTGGTCGGACCCGCTGGACGCACGCCGGCGAAGCCATGATCATCGATGGCGACGTGATAGACGAAGCCAGTGAGATTGCGGGTGACACTGTAGCCGGCAGTGCCTGGCTGAGGATTGCTGCGCGCGGCAGTGAAGCTGGCGTTGGGCATGCCGGGCCAGGGCAAATAGGTCTGCTCGGGGTTGTAGTACATCAGGTTGAACTGCGGCGAACGCCCGCGCCAGTCGCGCACATGGGCTTCGGGCTGCAACTGGGCATTGGGGTAGGTGCAGGAGCTGTAGGCGTCGTCGGAGGTGTCATAGATATACGTGTAAGAGCGGCGCCCCGTGCAGGTGCCGGTGCTGGAGAACGTTTCCCAGAGGCCATCGTTGTTGCGCGCCACACCGCCGTTTTCCCAGTAATTGACGTAGTACTCGTGGGGCCGCGTCAGCATCTCCCAGTCCATGGAGCCGGAATCGTCCACCATGAAGAAAACGTTAGGGTCCACGCTGACGCCGAGGAACAGCGGCGCGTTGGAGAGGCTCAGCGGCGCGCCGTGCAACCCGGGCGTGACGGCGATGCCCAGCAGTGACAGCAGCCACCAGCCCATCACTCTGCAGATTTCCCGAATGTCCATGTTCACCTCTGCACGCTATTCGTAGGATTTGACGAAGGTCGACTGCAGTTGCACTACAGCGGTATCGCCGACCCCGGTGCCACGGGCCGTCACCCGGTGAAATACCCGCACGCGAGACTCCTGTCCTGTGCCGATGGCAAGTGACTGCCCCGTGCTGATTTCCGACAGTTCCTCGATGATGTAGCGCGGCTCGGTGGCCACGCCCTCGACCCCCGCGACCTCTATGGCATTCTCTTCCCACCACTCATCGTCATCCCGCGCGGCATCCTGCCACCAGTGCAGCGAGTCGGTATCGTCCGGGTCGGCAGCGTCGCGCTCCCACACCGTCGTGCTGCCATCGGTGCTGGTTTCCGGCCAGAAGCGCTGCTGCAACAGCCAGTTCTCGGCAGTCTGAAGGGAGGTTTCGGCTGCCTGGAAGGCCGCGTTCTGATCCTGCAGATTGCCGGCCATGCGCTCCTCCAGCACGGCGGATTCCATGCTCGAGACGCCCATCATGGTCAGCACCAGCAGGAACACCAGACAGAAAATGAGGATGGCCCCGCGCTGCCGGGCAGGCATGCGCACAGCCTTGAAGGCAGCAGGCAGCGGGCGTGACATGCGGCTCAACTCCCCACCGCGCGATTGCGCAGTGTGATGGTGGTGGTGAATACGCGGCGCAGGCGGTTGTCAGCGGGCAGTGCTCCATTGCCGGTTCCGCCGTCATAGGTCACGCCATTGAATGCATAAGGCTGGGGTGCCGGCATGAGGCCGTCCTCGATGGATTGCACCAGCACGCTGATGCGCACGCTGATCACCCGGGACCAGTTGCCCACCTCGTCGGCCGTGACATAGGCATCGACCGTCTTCTTGTTGTCGTTGTCGGCATTGATGCCGTAGAGAATCTGCAGGCTCTCGATGCCCTCGACCAGTTCCTGCGGTGTGCCGGCGGCGGCCGTCTGACTGAGCTCGCGCCGGAACAGCGCCGGCGGATTCGTCGCGACATTGCCGCGCTTGCCCACATAGAACATCGTGCCCTGCAACTTCACCAGCTCGCCACCGGCCTGGGTGCCCAGAGGCTGCGAGGTGTCATTGCCGGGCACACAGCCGGACGAGAGCACGGAGTTGATGCTCGCCCCGCCACCAAGTTCCTGCACATTGCAGGCCTGCACCCAGTCAGCGCGCTCGCAGTCACTGAGCAGCAGGATGTCGCCATCCTCGATGTCGACGATGCCCGAATTCACGACGGTCATGGCACCGCCCGGCGAGATTGAATTGATGGTGGCGCCGGTACCCGAGGCATTCCAGACGCGCACGATGTCCGAGTCCGGCACTGCGCTGGTCGCGTCCATGACATTGCCACCCGAGGTGACCCAGCCGCCGGCCGTGGTCAGCTGCACTGCGACATTGTCCGCGCTGGGCGAGATATCCCCCGGCCCTGTGCCATCGGCTTCCCACCCCTGCAGGCCGGCATCGGGCTGGAAAGAGGGCGGAGGCCCGTCGAGCGTGTTGTTGATGTCGCTTTCCTCGATACTGGCGAGGCACCCCAGATAGCCCGCCATGCGCAGCTCGCGCGCGAGGAAGTTGATGGCAAAGCGACCGTTCTCCTGCATCCGCGCCCGGGCCTCCTGATCCCGCTCCGTCTGCGAATTGCCCACGTAGACCTGCATCACCCCGGCCGCCAGACTCAGGCCCATGACCATGGCGATCAGCAACTCGATCATGCTGAATCCGCGCGCAGACCCGGCCGCGAGCCGGTGGCCGCGGGGTACAGAGAGCGCAGGAGCAAGCGGCAGTGTCATGGCTGGAAACTCATGCTGAAAAGGTTCTCGGGAGTGCCATCGCGGTCGGAATCCCACCAGATCTTGATGGCGAACAGATCGCCGACACCATCGCAGGCAGGTGCAGCCGGCGTTCCATCCTCAGGCGTGGAATCATTGCACAGCGTGCCCTCGCCTTCGGGCAGGGCGGCTGCCAGTGCCTGTTTCCATTCCGCCACATCATTGGCCGCCATCTGGGCAGCGGTGCAACCCGCAAGGCTGTTGCAGGCGGCGGTGAAGGCACCGGCGGCGTTATTGTAGTTGCCACCTTCCACCCCCTGCAGATTCGCCCGCACCCGCTCCACGATGTCCGTGCTGAGGATGGCAGCCTGGGTACGTTGATAGGCACTCTGGGTGTTGCGCAGACTGACTGTCTGCAGCCCCGCCATGCCCAGCATGCCGATCGCGAGAATCAGCAGGGACACCAGGATCTCGATCAAGGTCATGCCTCCCTGTCGTGCACGCATCATGAGCAATTCAGCCCTTCATGAATCCGGCGGCCGCGTCCGGTCAGAGCAATCTCGACGGACTGGGCATTCGCGGAATTGCCATCCTCGGGGCACAGCAGAAATGTGGCGACGGCGGCATTGGTGCCAAAGCCCTGGGCATCGTACTGCTGCATGGCCTCGCTGAACTCCAGCGTGCCACTGCGCAGCCCCTGATAGACCCGCAGCACTTCGTCGCCGGCATCGACAGAACCCGCGCTGCCGGTGGCATCCCCGTTGGCGTCGATGAAGACGATCCAGCCATCGCTCCACGCATTGGCGGTGCAATCCGTGCCGCTGCTGCTGGCACAGACGCTGACAAGGCCACCGCGCTTGATCGCCTCGCTGCGCGCGAAGTTGAGACTTGCCACCAGCGCCTTGGCCTGACTGTTGGTGCTCATGCGCGCCACGGTGTCCTGCAGACCAGGCAGACCCACGGCCAGCAGAATGCCGATGACACCGACGACAATCATCAGTTCTATCACCGTAAAACCTTTGATTTCATTCATGTTCATCATGACTTGCAGACGCCGTTGCGGCCTGGGGGAAGGCCTCGCACTATTGCAGATAAACCCGGTACCGGCAAGCGCGCGCCCCCCGTACGCCAGTGCACATTACGAGCTGTGCTGCAGCAAGTATGTGACGCAAGTGGAAGTTTTGCAGATCGGTCGCAGGCGCTTTGCTACACTGTGACGCCTTTCACGCTGACACAGGCTTTCGCGGACCCTCCTCTCCCATGGACTATGACATCACTCTGCTGGCAGTGCTGGCCCTCGTCGGGGTGCTGGCAGGCGGCATCAATACCGTGGCGGGCGGCGGTTCCAATCTCACCCTGCCCCTGCTCATGCTGCTAGGACTGCCCGCCGATGTGGCCAACGGCACCAATCGGGTGGCCGTCGCACTGCAGTGTGTCGTGGGCATCAGGGGCTTTCGCAACCATGATCGACTGGACGAGGCCGCCATTCTGCCGATCCTCGTGCCGACACTCATGGGGGGCGTGGTCGGCTCGTTCGCAGCGGCCCTGATGCCCGTCGCTGCCCTCAAGCCAATCCTGCTGATCACCATTCTCAGCATGTCGGTGGTGATTCTGGTGAAACCCTCGTTCATCGCCCCGCCACCTGGCACGCCCGTGGTGGATGTGCGAGACAATCGCGGCGCATGGTGGATGCTGCTGCTTGCCGGCACCTACAGCGGCTTCGTGCAGGCCGGCGTCGGCTTCATCCTGCTGGCGGCGCTGGCTGGTGGACTGCGCTATGACCTGGTGCGGGCCAATGCCCTGAAGATGGTGTGCTCACTGGGTTCGACGCTGATCGCGCTGGGCGTGTTCATCTACTTCGACATGATCCGCTGGGTGCCAGGTCTGATTCTTGCGGTGGGCACCATGCTGGGCGCCTGGATGAGCGTGAAGTTCGCCGTCAGGGCGCAGCAGAGCACCATCAAGTGGTTCCTCTTCGTGATGACTCTGTGCAGCTGTCTGGCAGCGCTGTTGTTCTGAGAGGCTTCCGAAGTCTCAGCCGCGCGGCTGTTCCGGCGCATTGAGCTGGAAGTTGCCGAACACCAACTGTATGCGCGCCCCGCCGAGAATGCCTGTGCCCACGTCGATCTGTCCGCCGTAGCTGCCCACGATATCCGTCACCACCGCCAATCCGATGCCCTGCCCCTGCGCCAGAGTGTCCAGGCGCGCGCCTCGCTGCAGGACGAAGTCCTGCTGCCCGGAAGGGATGCCCGGGCCGTCGTCTTCCACCACGATACTCAGCTGACGCACTGGCGACTGACTCACCTGCGCACTGATGGAGAGCCACTGGCGGCCGTACTTGAAGGCGTTGTCGAGCAGGTTGCCGAGCATTTCCATGAGATCGCGCTCATCACCCAGAAACGCGATGGCGGGGTCGATGTCGCAGACGATCTCGCGCGGGCGCGGCGCATAGACTTTCTCGAGGGCGCGCAGAATCTTTGCGGCCGCCTCCTGTACATTGACGCGGCGGGCGAGCGCCGTGCTGCCGGTGGACTTCACCGCGCGCTGCAGCTGATAGCCCACGATCTGGTTCATCCGTTCCAGTTGCTCCTCGACAGTGCGACGCTGCTCGGCACTGACAGTGGCCTGTGCCTTGTCGCGGGATTCCGCGAGGCCGTGCATCACGCCCGCGATCACGGCCAAAGGCGTCTTCAGACTGTGGGCCAGATCGCCCAGAGTCTCGCGATAGCGCGCCTGCTGCTTGCGTTCGGTCTTGATCAGCAGGTTCAGGTTCTCGGTGACGGGGCGCAGTTCGCGCGGGTAGACACCCTCGAGCTGCTCGCTGGCACCGGCCTCGATCTGCTTGAGATCACGAGCGAGACGGCGCAGCGGTGACAATCCCCAGCGCAGCAGCAGCACCTGCAGCACCAGCAAAAGGACTGCGACTCCACCGAGCCAGGACCACAGACTGGCGCGAAAATTGTTGACCTCGGCCAGATAGGTGCCGGTGGACTCCAGCACCACGAAATCGTACTGATCTTCGCCGTTTTCCCACACCACGGCATAGGCAGCGATGAAATACTCCTGACCGTCGGCGGCGACTTCACGAGAGAAATAGGTCTCACCCCGTCCGAGGCCTGACCAGTGGGCAATCAGCCCGTCAAAGTTGCGCTCCAGCGCAGAGGGGCTGCGCAGCAGTTCCTGCTTCTGCGGACTGCTGACCAGCGCGTAGAGACCGGAATTGAGCTGGGTGAAGCGCGGCTCGCGCAGATCCTCGAGGAAATAGAACTCCCCGGCATCCTCTTCCACCGCTCCCAGCAGCACATAAAGCTGCACCTGAAGCTGTTCCGCAACGCCGGCCTCCACGCTGCTGCGGAAGGCACGATCAAGTACCACGCCGGTGAGGCCCAGAAAGAGGAAGAGCAGGATACTGACAGCGGTCAGCAAACGGGTCTGGAGGGAGTAGTCGGCGGCAGGCGTCGAGGCACGCATCGCCGCTCAGGCATCCGCACGGAAACGATAGCCCTGTCCCCGGATGGTCTCGATGGGGTGCAGAGTGTCATCAGGGTCGAGCTTCTGCCGCAGGCGCCGCACGAACACTTCCAGGACATTGCTGTCGCGATCATAGTCCTGGGCATAGAGATGTTCGGTGAGTTCCGTCTTGGAGATCACCTGCCCCGAATGCAGCATGAGGTATTCGAGCAGCTTGTACTCGTAGGCGGTCAGATCGACGCCCCGGCCGGCAAGCGTGACGCGCTTGGCCGTGATGTCCAGTGCAATGGGCCCGAACTCGATCAGCGGCTTGGCGAAGCCGGCGGCCCGGCGCAGCAGGGCGTTCAGGCGCGCGAGGATTTCCTCCAGCTGGAAAGGCTTGACCACGTAGTCATCGGCACCGGCATCCAGGCCTTCGACCTTGTCCTGCCAGTCGCCGCGCGCGGTCAGGATGAGAATGGGAAACGTGCGACCCTGCGCCCGGATCTGGCGGATCAGGGAGATGCCGTCGAGCAGCGGCAATCCCAGATCGATGATGGCGGCGTCGTAGGCGTATTCGGTGGCGAAGTAGAGCCCGGCACGACCATCGGCGGCGTCATCCACGACATAGCCGTGTCGCGTCAGCCCCTGGGCGAGCTGCTGGCGCAGCAGGCTCTGATCCTCGACCACCAGCAGACGCATGCCTACTGCTCCCGCCGGATGGTGCCGGTGTCGGCATCGACATAGACCGTGAAAATGTTGCCGTCGTTGTCCATGCGCACACGGTATTGCAGCGCCCCTTCCTGCTGCACTTCGCTGATGCTCACGACATTGCCGGGAAAGCGGGCACGCACAAGCTCGAGCGCCTCACGCTGGGAAATGCGGGGGGCTTGCGCGGCCGCATCACCGGACTGCTGGGCGAGCAGCACCTGCTGGGCCTGGACAGCCGCGACCGGCAGACCCAGCAGCCCCACACACAGCAGCATGGCAATTCTGCGCGCGAGGCGGCAATGCTGGAAGTCCGATCTGAGCACGGCGTGTCTCCCTGATGACGGCGAAGTGCAGCCTGTGCAGCGAAGGCACGGGCGCGATTCAATGGAACACTGGCTGCACGTCGACTCGCACGCGGACGAATTCGCCCGGGTCGTCGTCCATACGCACCGAATAGTCCTTGTCGTGGTAGCGATAGCGCACCTGATATCCGATCAGGCGCTCCTCGTCATGGTAGTCGTAGACGGTTTCACACTGGCGCACGGATTCCACCTCGGTGACCCGCCCGCGACTGTTGGCGGCGACTATATCACGTCCAATGGAGTGCCCCAACACGGCGCCCACCACCGCGCCGACCCGCTTGTTGGACTTGTCGTGGCCCACGGCGTTGCCCAGGGCACCGCCGATGATGGTGCCCAGGATGGCGGGCGTATTGCTCCGGGAGTGTGAGCGGCGATGCGACACCACTTCCTCCACCCAGCATTCCTCGCGGGGAACGCTGACCTCGACGGTACGGTAGATGGGCGTGCTTGCAACAACCTCGGCGTAGTCGAAACGAGACTCGGCCAACAGCGGTGTGGCGAGTGTGGCAGCGACTGTGCCTGCCAGCGCGACGCGCAGCAGACGGACCAGGGGACGTGGATGCGGACGTGTGTTCATGCTGTTCTCCTCTTCGACGATGGCCACTGCGGCGAGTCGGCCGGCGGCATTGCGGAGTCTTGCATCAGGCTGGTATTCCGGACTCCTGGCTGGAGTGTGGCAGGGGCAATCTGAATTGTGGCTTAACCACGGAGCGGGCGCTGGCAGGCGCAGCGGACTGCACCTCCAAGGGTTTGATTTGTCAGCAAAGCTGGTTAGAATTGCCCGGCGTTTCAGATCACTCCCGCAGGCTTCATCGACGAGGCTGTGACTGACGCGAGGCAATAATAATTATAAGCAGCGAAGAGAGTCTCCATGTTCAACTACAACAAGTCATTCAGTATCGCCTTTGTCACCACCGTTCTGGTTGCCATACCCGTCCTTCTAGTCGAGATCCAGTACACCCAGCCCCTCGTGCTTGGCGGCACGCTTCTGATCAGCCTGGCCGCAGCGGCTGCTGCAACCCATCATCGCAAGCCGACTGCTCGCCGTCGGCCCGTGGTGGAAGAGCACCGCGCGCCCTACAACAAGTCCCGCCGCGAAAGCGGCAGCGTGAAGTGGTTCAACGCCAGCAAGGGCTTCGGGTTCATCACGCGCGACAGTGGCGAAGACATCTTCGTGCACTTTCGCTCGATACGCGGCGAAGGCCATCGCGTGCTGCATGACGGGCAGCGGGTGGAGTTCGCCATCAGCGAAGGCGACAAAGGCCTGCAGGCCGAAGACGTCGCAGCAGCGAAGTGAAGGACTCAGTAGTGCGGCGGTCGCTCATCGATCGCTGTGCTGCCCTGGGCTTTTTCCGGCAGGTTCTCGAGAACGTGCAGCAGACGTTCGCGGTGCAGGAGCAGTTCGCGTTCAAGCGTGTCGATCTGCGCCTGCTGCCGCACGACCACCGCATTGAGCTGGTTCAGCAGATCTTCCTGAAAGGCGAATTGTGATTGCAGCTCATAGAGCTGCTCCTGCAGTTGTTCGAAAGTCATGGGCGACCTGCGGCGTGGAATGGCGGATGGCGGGCGGCAATTACAGCATTGTCTGCCCCCTGGGGCCAGCATCAGGTGTCTGTCGATTTCCGGAAATTCAAACCAGCGTGCAATAATTCGCCAGCATTCGCTGTCAAAGCCTTCAACAGACCGACGTCATCCGACCCATTGCAGGACTAGTTTATGCAGAAAGCCCCGATCAACTGGACCAACATGCTGCTCTTCACGCTCACGCCCCTCGCGGCGCTGACGCTGGTGCCCTGGTACGGGTTCACTCATGGCTATGACACCTATGAAGTCGTGGTTTTCGTTCTGCTGATGGGCTACTGCGGGATGTCCATCACCGCCGGCTATCACCGGCTCTGGTCGCACAAGTCCTACAAGGCCCACCCGTTCGTGCGCTTCGTGTTCGCGCTTGGCGGCGCCTGTGCCCTGCAGAATGACGTGCTGCACTGGGCCTCCGATCACCGCCGCCACCACGCCCATGTCGACAACAACGACAAGGATCCTTACTCCGCCGGGCTCGGCTTCTGGTACTCGCACATGGGCTGGATCCTGCGCAACTACGAGAGCGGCAAGGAAGACTTTTCCAACGCGAAGGACCTGCAGAAAGACCCGATCGTGATGTGGCAGCACCGCCACTACCTGAGCCTGGTGCTGCTGATGAACATCGCCCTGCCAGCCTTCCTGGGCTGGCTCAACGGCGACATCCTGGGCTGCCTGCTGCTGGGCGGTCTGCTGCGCCTGGTGCTCAGCCAGCATGTGACCTGGCTGATCAATTCCGTGGCCCACATCTGGGGCCGGCAGACCTACAGCGATGCCAGCTCGGCGCGGGACAACCCGCTGCTGGCACTCTTCACCTATGGCGAGGGCTATCACAACTTCCACCACACCTTTCAGTGGGACTACCGCAACGGCGTGCGCTGGTGGCAGTTCGACCCGACGAAATGGTTCATCAACCTCTGCGAGCGCGTTGGTCTCGCCAGCGATCTCAAGCGCTGCTCGCCCATCGTGATCGAGAGCGCCCGCCTGGACATGCAATACCAGCGTGCCGCGCAATCCTTCAATGCACTCTCTGACGTCATCCAGAACGCCGAGGCCTGGCGCGCACGCCTGGAAACCGAATATGAGCAGTGCAAGGCGGCGCTGCAGGAATGGGCACGTCATCAGCAGCGCTGGTACGAGGCCAAGTCGAGCCAGCTGCATGAGAAATGGTCGCACTTCGAGCAGCTGAAACTGCGGGACAGTTATCGTGAAGCCCGCTACAGGCTGAAGCTGCAGAGGCAGCGCTGGGAGGCACTGATGCAGAGCGTGCCCGCACTGGTCGGCAACCCCGCCTGATGACAGCCCACAGACACCGCGTCACCGAGAGGTTTTCCACATGATCCTGCGCCGCATGGTACAGACAATGGTACTTGCCGCTGGCCTGCTGAGTGCCGGCAGCGCCGCGCTGGCCCTGGAAGAGGGGCAGCAGGCGCCCGACTTCACCCTGCCCGACATCGCCGAGGGCAAGCCAGCCATCACCCTCTCCGCCCTGCGCGGCAAGACGGTCTACGTGGATTTCTGGGCCTCCTGGTGCGCCCCCTGCCTGCGCTCCATGCCGCTGATCAATGAGCTGTACGCGAAATACCGCGAGCAGGGCTTCGAGGTCATCGCCATCAACGTGGACGACCCGATCGAGGACGGACGCGATTTCCTGCTGGACACGCCGCTGGACTATCTGATCGCAGCCGATACCAAGGGCACCATGCTGGGGGAGTACGGCGTGCGCGGCATGCCCACCTCTTTCCTGATTGACCGCGAAGGCGTCGTGCGCATGGTCCACATGGGCTTTCGCGACAATGACATCGTCGTCATCGAGGACGCCGTGCGCAGCCTGCTGGAAGCGTCGGCGCCCTGACGCTCAGAACAGCTGCAGGGGCGGCTCGTCCAGCGCCGCCATCTGCTCGCGCAACTCCAGGATGTGCTCCGCCCAGTAACGTTCGGTGTTGAACCAGGGGAAGCTGCGCGGAAAGGCCGGGTCCTCCCAGCGCCGCGCCAGCCAGGCGCTGTAATGCATGATGCGCAGTGTCCTCAGCGACTCGATCAGTTCCAGTTCCCGCGCATCGAAGTCGTGAAACTCGTTGTAACCCTCGACAATCTCCAGCAGCTGTCCCTGGCGCTGATCGCGCTCACCTGACATCAACATCCACAGATCCTGCATGGCCGGGCCGGTCATGGTGTCGTCGAAATCGACGAAATGCGGTGCATCGTCCCGCCACAGCACATTGCCCGGGTGACAGTCGCCGTGGATGCGCAGGCGCTCGACGCCACGGGTGCGGGCAAACACCGTCTCGACGCGGGCAATCAGGTCGCGACTAAGCGTGTCATAGGCCGGTACCAGGGATGCGGGGATGAAGCCCTGCTGCAGCAGATACTCCCGGCTTTCAATGGCGAAGCGTTGCACCGTCAACGCCGGCCGATGGACAAAGGAGCGCGTGGCACCTGCCGCATGCACACGACCGAGAAAGCGACCCAGCACCAGCAGATTGTCGGGATTGTCGAGGTCGGGCGCGCGGCCCGCGCGGCGCTCGAACACCGCGAAGGAGAAACCCTGGAATTCGTGCAGAGACTGCCCGCCGGCCAGCAGCATGGGCGGCACCACGGGGATCTCGAGCCCGGCCAGTTCCAGCGCGAAGGCGTGTTCCTCGAGTATCTGCTCCCGCGTCCAGCGCTGCGGGCGGTAGAACTTGGCGATGAGCGGCGGCCCGTCCTCCACGCCCACCTGGTAGACGCGGTTCTCGTAACTGTTGAGCGCCAGGATGCGGGCATCGGTGACGATGCCGACACTCTCCATCGCTTCCAGCACGGTTTCCGGGCTCAGCGCCTGATAGGGATGGACATCGACAGAGCGTTGGTCGGCGGGTGACGGGTCTTCGCGGGAGGGCATCTTGGCGGGCAGGTCCTGATCGAGTTTGGCCCGAGTATACTGTAAAATCCGCGCGCCCGGCGGCGGCCACCCGGCCCGACGCCTTTCCTTGAATGCCATAGACCCCAGTGAGGAGCCCGTCTTGAACCAGCAGCAACTGCAAGCCAGAGCGCAGGAACTACGTCAGCAGTATGAATCCGTGTGTGCGCAAAAACTGAATCTGGACCTGACCCGGGGCAAGCCCTGCTCTGAACAGCTGGCATTGAGCGACGCGCTGGATGGCATCCTGGGCAATGACTATCGCTGCGAGGACGGCACCGACAGCCGCAATTACGGCGGCATCATGGGCATCCCGGAGGCGCGCCGCTTCGCAGCTGCGTATCTTGGCACCACGCCGGAGCGCACCATGGTCGGCGGCAACAGCAGCCTGCAGTTCATGTACCAGATCGTCACCAGCGCTCTCTATCACGGTGTGCGCGGCGCCGCCTCGGCGTGGAGCCGCGAGGCCGCGGCTGCCGGTGGCAAGGTGCGTTTCCTCTGCCCGTCACCCGGCTACGACCGTCACTTCGCCATCTGCGAGGCGCTCGACATCGAGATGATCCCCGTGGCCATGAACAGCGAAGGTCCTGACATGGACCGGATCGAAGCCCTGGTGAAGGCCGACCCGCTCATCAAGGGCATCTGGTGTGTGCCCAAGTACGCCAACCCTGACGGTGTCGTCTATTCCGCCGCCGTGGTGGCTCGCATGGCGGCGCTGGGCAAGATCGCCGGTGCCAATTTCCGCATTCTGTGGGACAACGCCTATGCCGAGCATCATCTGGTGGACAACCCGCCGGAACTGGCCAACATCCTCACGTTGAGCGAGGCGGCGGGTACCCTGGACAACGTCTATGTGATCGGCTCGACCTCCAAGATCACCCATGCGGGAGCCGGCATCTCCTTCATCGCCAGTTCCGAGGCCAATCTGAAGAGTCTGTCTGATCAGCTGATCATCTCCACCATCGGGCCGGACAAGGTCAATCAGCTGCGCCACATGCGCTTCCTCAAGGACATGCCCACGCTGCGCGGCCTGATGCAGCAGCATCGCGCGATTCTGCAGCCCAAGTTCGAAGCATTGTTGCGGGAGCTGGATGCCGGCCTGAGCGGCAAGCAGATCAATGGCGCGGCGCTGGGGGAATGGACGGTGCCGCAGGGCGGTTATTTCGTGCTGTTCAACACTCAGCCCGGTCTGGCGGACACGGTGGTCAAGCTGACGGCAGCCGCTGGCGTGAAGCTGACACCGGCGGGCTCCACCTGGCCGTACCGCAAGGACCCGGCGAACAACAACATCCGCCTGGCGCCCTCGTTCCCGAGTCTGCCGGAGATCACTGCCGCGATGAAAGTGTTCGCGCTCTGCGTGGAACTGGCCAGCATCGAACGCGCACTGGCACAGTGAAGTGAAGCGGCGGCGGCCTCCAGGCTGCCGCCGCCTCGTTCATTCGGACTTCTGCGTGTCGGTGTTGCGCGCAGCCATGAAGGGCACGGGGAACAAGGTGATGTTGTCGCCATTGGAAATCTTGCTGACGCCGCCTTTCTCCACTTCGTCGATCCGCACAATGGCCTGGATCGGGATGAAGCTGCGTTTCACGCCCAGGAATTCGGCCTTGAGCTTTTCCTCGCTCGGGTCCACCACGACCTGACTGCGCTCATCGAAGATGTAGTCTTCCACTTCGATGAAGCCGTACAACTCGCTCTGGTAGACCTGCTTGGCAAAGACTTCGTAGACCTTGCCCTTGTTGAGAAAGGTGATTCGGTAGATTTCGGAGGGAATGGCCATGCATGCGCTCTCGTGGACAATGAGGCTTCGCAATATCAGGCTGGCGCGGCGTAATTCAAGTCGCTCTCGCCAGCCATTGCGCAACTGGCCGGCAGTTTACAGGAATTGTCCGCCGCCCACCCGCACTTCTTGCGGGCGCTGCGGCGGTTTGTGAGCCGAGTTGAAGCTGCTACAATCCGCGCTCACTTCAGCCCGGGAGCCTGCGCCCCGGCGGGAACCCCCATCGACATGAGCAATACCGAATCTTCTGCAGCGCCTGTGAGCGCTTCAAGCACCGGCAAGCCACGCAAGGTCTTCATCAAGACCCACGGCTGCCAGATGAACGAATATGACTCCTCGCGCATGCTCGATCTGCTGCGCGAGTCCCATGGCGCCGAACTGGTCGAGACGCCGGAAGAGGCCGACCTGCTGCTGCTGAACACCTGCTCCATCCGCGAGAAGGCTCAGGAAAAAGTCTTCCATCAGCTGGGTCGCTGGAAGGCGCTGAAGAAGAGCAACCCGGCCCTGCAGATCGCCGTGGGCGGCTGCGTGGCCAGTCAGGAAGGGGCGGCCATCGGCAAGCGCGCGCCCTATGTCGACGTGGTCTTCGGCCCGCAGACGCTGCACAAGCTGCCCCAGATGCTGAATGACGCCAGCGGTCGCGGCACCGTGGTGGACATCAGCTTCCCCGAGATCGAGAAATTCGATCGCCTGCCCGAGCCCCGCGTGGACGGCTGCGAGGCCTATCTGACCGTCATGGAAGGCTGCAGCAAGTACTGTTCCTTCTGTGTGGTGCCCTACACCCGCGGCGAGGAAGTCAGCCGCCCGCTGGACGATGTGCTGGCCGAGGCAGTGCACCTGGCCGGCCAAGGCGTGCGCGAGATCAATCTGCTGGGGCAGAACGTCAATGCCTATCGCGGCCTGAACCACGAGGGCGGCATCACGGATTTCGCCACCCTGCTGCAGTACATCGCCGCCATCGAGGGCATCGACCGCATCCGCTTCACCACCTCCCATCCCATGGAGTTCTCCAGCAGCCTGATCGAGGTCTATCGCCACCTGCCGGCCCTGGTGGATCACCTGCACCTGCCCGTGCAGAGCGGTTCCGATCGCATCCTGGCCGCCATGAAGCGCGGCCACACGGTGCTGGAATACAAGTCCATCATCCGCCGGCTCAAGGCCATCCGGCCGAACATCAGTCTGTCCTCGGATTTCATCGTCGGCTTCCCCGGCGAGACCCACAAGGACTTCGAGGACACCATGAACCTGATCATCGAGGTGGGTTATGACTCTTCGTTCAGCTTCATCTACAGCCCACGCCCCGGCACACCCGCGGCCGACCTGCCCGATACCACTTCCGAGCAGGAAAAGAAGCACCGCCTCGCGATCCTGCAGGCCCAGATCATCCAGCAGGCAAGTGCCATCAGCGAGCGCATGGTGGGCAGCCGGCAGCGCATTCTGGTGACGGGCGTCTCGCGCAAGGACCCGGGCGAGATGCAGGGGCGTACCGAGAACAACCGCGTGGTGAACTTTCGCTGCGACGATGCGCGTCTGATCGGCCAGTTCGTGGACGTCACGATCACCCGCGCCTACGCCAACTCCCTGGCCGGCACACTCTGAAGCGCTGCGGCAGACGTTGCTGCCGCGGGGGCTTACAAGCAGGCTCAGATTGGTATACTACCGGCTCATCGCACCGCCCCGGAGGCTTGCAAGCTGTCTTGATGGCAACCCAGAAATACACTCAGCGACTCATCCTCGAGCCTGACAACACCCAGCGCCTCGCCAATCTGTGCGGGCATCTGAACGAGCACCTGCAGCAGATCGAGAAATCCTTGGCGCTGAAGATCCAGAACCGCGGCAATGAATTCAAGCTGTCGGGCTCCCAGCAGGCAGTGGAAAGTGCGAGCGGCGTGCTGGTGTCTCTCTACAAGGCCACTGGCAGCAGCACTCTTAATCCGGACATGGTGCACCTGGCCCTGCGCAGCGTGGAAAGTGCCGAAAACTCGCGCTACGATGTCGACAAGCCGATGATTCTCAAGACTCCGCTGGCCTCCATCAAGCCGCGCGGTGCCCATCAGCAGGACTACGTCGAATCCATCCAGCGCCACGACATCAACTTCGGCATCGGCCCGGCCGGCACAGGCAAGACGTATCTGGCCGTGGCCTGCGCCGTCGAGGCGCTCATGCAGGATCGCGTGCAACGCCTGCTGCTGGTGCGCCCGGCGGTGGAAGCCGGCGAGAAACTCGGCTTCCTCCCGGGCGACCTGGCGCAGAAGATCGACCCCTATCTGCGACCGCTCTATGACGCGCTCTACGAGATGCTCGGCTTCGAGCGCGTCGGCCGTCTGATCGAGAAGAACGTCATCGAGATCGCCCCCCTCGCCTACATGCGCGGCCGCACGCTCAACAACGCCTTCATCATTCTGGACGAGAGTCAGAACACCACCACGTCCCAGATGAAGATGTTTCTGACCCGCCTCGGCTTCGGCTCGACGGCCGTGATCACAGGCGACGTCACCCAGATCGACCTGCCCAAGGGCACGCGCTCGGGCCTGGTGCAGGTGACGCAGGTGCTCAAGGATGTCGAGGGTATCGGCTTCACCTGGTTCGACTCCCGCGACGTCGTGCGTCACACCCTGGTGCAGCGCATCGTGGAAGCCTATGACCGCTATGACCAGAAAACGATCAGCCCCTTGAGCAGCCACGACAACAGCCTGGAGCACGGAGCCGAGCGTGATGCTTGACTTCGACAATGCCTGCCCGCACGTCGCGGTGCCGGCCGAGGCAGACTTCGCCCGCTGGGCGGCCATGGCTGCCGCCACTGCGCAAGTCGGTGCCGCCACCAAGCCCGTCACGCTGGGCATTCGCATTGTGGATGAACAGGAATCGGCGCAGCTCAACCGCGACTATCGCGGCAAGGACTACGCCACCAATGTGCTGTCCTTCGGCCACGAGCTGCCGGACTTCATGCTGGACGCGCTGGAGGAACTCCCGCTGGGCGATCTGGCCATCTGCGCGCCAGTGGTGCTGCGCGAGGCTGCCGAACAGAGCAAGTCGGCCGCGGATCACTGGGCACACATGGTCATCCATGGCGTGCTGCATCTGCTGGGCCACGATCACGAAGACGACGCCGAGGCCGAGATCATGGAAGCCCTCGAGCGCACATTGTTGAAGGAACTCGGGATCGCCGATCCCTATCAGGAGAAACCGCTGGACCATGAGTGACGAGCATACGGGACAGGAGTCGCGACCGCGCTCCTGGCTGGACAGAATCGCGCAGATCTTCTCTGACGAACCCACCGATACCGGCAGCCTGCTGGATATCCTGCGCAATGCAGCGCAGGACAAGGTGCTGGATGCCGATGCCCTCTCCATCATCGAGGGCGCCTTGCAGGTCTCCAACATGCAGGTGCGGGAGATCATGATCCCGCGGCCGCAGATGGTCACCGTGTCAGCCCGCAACACCCTCGAGGAAGTCCTGGACATCGTGGTCACGGTGTCGCACTCCCGTTTCCCGGTGGTGGCAGAGAACTCCGATTCGGTCATCGGCATCCTGCTCGCCAAGGACCTGCTGCCCTACGCGCTCAAGCGCGACACCAGCGACTTCGACGTGAAGCGCATCCTGCGTCCGGCCACCTTCGTGCCCGAGAGCAAGCGTCTGAACGTGCTGCTGCGGGAGTTCCGCGAGACGCGCCATCACATGGCCATCGTGATCGACGAATACGGCTCGGCCTGCGGGGTGGTCACCATCGAGGATGTGCTGGAGCAGATCGTGGGCGAGATTGACGACGAGTACGATGTCGACGACGACTCCTACATCAAGCGGATCGACGCCCAGAATTTCGTGGTCAAGGCACTGACACCCATCGCCGAATTCAACGAAGCCTTCGAACACGATTTCAGTGATGCCGATGTGGACACCCTGGGCGGTCTGGTGCTGCGGCATTTCGGCCATATTCCCGAACGCGACGAAACCGTGGTCATCGGCCCCTTCCGATTCACCATTCTGAGCAGCGACAGTCGCCAGGTACGACTGTTGAAGGTCACACGCCTGCCTGCGGAAGGCACGGAGCGCGGGCGATGAGCATTCGCATCGCGCTGCGACTGGTCCTGGTGAGCGTGTTGAGCCTGAGTCTGTGCGCCTGCGGCTTCGCGCTGCGTGGCAGCACGACGGCTGCAGCCGCGGGGGCGGGCGCTGTGCGCCTGGTGCCGGCGGAACCTGCCGGCGCGCTGGCAGGCACGGTACGCGACGCGCTTGTGGCAGCCGGCCTGAACAGCCCTGACTCGAACACCACCTGGCAGCTGCAGCTCGGCCCGGAAACACTGATCCGCAGACCGGGCAGCGTCAACAGCCGGGCGCGAGCCGCTCAGCAAGACCTCGAACTGAGCGTCGAGATCGCGCTGACCCGAGGCGACAGCACCTTCTTCGGGCCCGTGCGCGTTGCCGCGCAGCGCAGCTATTACGAGGATCTTTCCACCATCGCCGGCAGCAGCGAGGAAGTGGCACTGCTGCAGCAGGAAATGCGTCAGGAACTGGCGCAACAAGTGCTGCGCCGTCTGCGCGCCGCCCTGACGGATCCGGGCGCCTGATGCGCCCGGCGAGCTGGCCCCATGCGCATTAACGCCGAGCAACTGGACTCTCATCTGCAGCGCCCGCTGCAAGGTTTCTACTGGATAGCAGGAGACGAGACCCTGCTGGTGCAGGAAGCCCTGTCCAGCCTGCGTGCCGCTGGTCGTGCCCAGGGTTTCACGGAGTGGGAGTTGTTCTTCGTCGACCGCGGTTTCAGCTGGCAGACCATGCTGCAGTCGGGCAACAGCCTGTCGCTGTTCGCCGATCGCAAGATCATCGAACTGCGCGTGGGCGGCAAACTGGACGAGGCCGGTCGCGAGGCGCTGGGCCAGTATCTGGCCTCACCCAACCCCGACAATCTGCTGATTCTGGTCACCCCGAAACTGGAAACCGCGACCCTTTCGACCAAGTGGTTCAAGACGCTCGAAGCGGCCGGAGTCTACGTGCAGGTCTGGCCGGTGGATGCCAAGGGCCTGCCACGCTGGATCACCTCCCGCATGTCCCGCCTGGGTCTGAGCGCCGACCCCGACGCCATCGCCCTGCTGTGCGAGCGCGTGGAGGGCAATCTGCTGGCGGCTGAGCAGGAGATCGAGAAGATCGGCGTGCTGACGGGCGCGACTCGCACCCGCAAGGTGCATGTCGACCGGCGCCAGGTCATGACGCTGGTGGCTGACAGTTCTCGTTACAACGTCTTCAATCTGCTGGACGCCGCCCTGCTCGGGGATTCGCGACGCTGTCTCAAGGTGCTCGGCGGCCTGCGTTCGGAGGGCAGTGAAGTGCTCGCCCTGTTGGCAATGCTGGCGCGGGAGCTGCGCACCCTGATTGCCATCCGCCGCCGCATCGACACGGGCAGCTCCGGCGCTGCGGCGATGAGCGCCGAGGGCGTGCGCAAGAATCATGAAGCGCCTGTCGCTGCCGCCCTTGCGCGCCTTCGCCTTCCTGCTCTGGAAGCCCTGCTGCAGCAGGCCCGACAGGTGGACATGGCGGTGAAGGGCATGAGCCCGACCGACCCCTGGATTGAACTGACCGACATACTACTCGCCCTGAGCGGCACCCCGGTGGTGACAGCCGCTCTCGGCCAGCGCTGACTTGTCAGCAAGGAGCCCTGCCCCATGTCCACTCTCCTGCAAGCCTTCATCCTGCTGTGCGTGATCTGGGTGCTGGCTTACCGGCGCGCCCGCATGGGCACCATCCTCACGGGGGCCGCCCTGACCCTGCTGGCCATGACCTGGTTCGGCGGCTTCGCCTGGCTGCTGTGGCTGGCCCTGTTGCCAGTGGTCTACTTCTACCTCGAGGACGACATGCGGCGTGAGCGGCTGACCCGCCCCGTGTTCGAATTCTTCAAGCGCGTGCTGCCGCCCATGAGTGCCACCGAACAGGAAGCGCTGGAAGCCGGCGACACCTGGTGGGAGGCCGACCTGTTCAAGGGCGCGCCGGACTGGAAGAAGTGGCTGGCCATGCCCGTGCCCCGCCTGAGTGCGGCCGAGGAAGCCTTCCTGCAGAACCAGACAGAGACCTTCTGCCGGATGATCGACGACTGGGACATCGTGCATCTGGACAAGGACCTGCCGGTCGCCGCGTGGCAGTACCTGAAGGACGAGAAGTTCTTCGGCATGATCATTCCCGAGGAATACGGCGGCCTTGGCTTCTCGGCCCTTGCACACTCCACCATCGTGACCAAGATCGCCACTCGCAGCCCGAGTGCCGCCGTCACTGCCATGGTGCCCAATTCCCTCGGGCCGGCCGAGCTGTTGATGAAATATGGCACCGAAGAGCAGCGGCAGCACTACCTGCCGCGTCTGGCGAGCGGGCAGGACATCCCCTGCTTCGCGCTGACTGGCCCGGAGGCGGGCAGCGATGCCGGCGCCATGACTGACACCGGCATCGTCTGCCGAGGCATGCACGAGGGGCGCGAGTGTCTGGGCCTGTCGCTGACCTGGAACAAGCGCTACATCACCCTGGCCCCCGTCGCCACCGTGCTCGGGCTGGCCTTCAAGATGTATGACCCGGAGCACCTGCTCAGCGAAGTCGAAGAGCGCGGCATCACCGTGGCCCTGATCCCTACCAGCCACCCGGGCGTGCAGATCGGGCATCGGCATTTCCCCATGGGCATGACCTTCATGAACGGGCCGACGCGCGGCGAGAACGTTTTCATCCCGCTGGACTGGATCATCGGCGGGGTCGAGCGCGCCGGCCAGGGCTGGCGCATGCTGGTGGAGTGTCTGTCGGAGGGGCGTGCCATCTCCCTGCCGGCACTCGGCACGGCAACCGGCAAGCTGTGCTATCGCATGACGGGCGCCTATGCCCGCATCCGTTCCCAGTTCAACCTGGCCATCGGCAACTTCGAGGGGGTGGAAGAGGCGCTGGCACGCATCGCCGGCCACACCTATCAGCTCGAAGCCGCGCGCATCGTCACGGCGGGTGCCGTGGACCAGCACATCAAGCCTGCCGTGGTCTCGGCCATCGCCAAATACCACATGACGGAGAAGTCACGGTTGATCATCCAGGACGCCATGGACATTCACGGCGGCCGCGGCCTGATCATGGGGCGCATGAATTACCTGGCCCACGCCTACATGAGCATGCCCATCGGCATCACGGTGGAAGGCGCCAACATCCTGACCCGCAACCTGATGATCTTCGGACAGGGGGCGGTGAGATGTCACCCGTTCATCACCCGCGAAATGCTGGCGGCCAAGAATCCGGACGAGGCCGCCGGGCTGCGCGATTTCGACAGTCTGATCTTCCGCCATATCGGCTATGGCATCAGCAATTTCGTGCGCACGCTGAGCCTGGGGCTGAGCGCCGGACACATCGCTGCCCGACCGGTGCCCGACGCCACCGGCGCCTGCTATCAGCAGCTGACCCGCATGAGTTCCGCGCTGGCGTTGATTGCCGACATCTCGATGCTGATGTTCGGCGGCGAACTCAAGCGCAAGGAGCGCCTGTCAGCGCGTCTGGGCGACATCCTGAGCCAGCTCTACCTGGCCTCCACCGTGCTGCGCTACTACGAGAGCAACGGCCGCCCGGCCGCAGACCTGCCCTATGTGCGCTGGAACGTGGAACTGGCGCTGTATCACTGCCAGATCGCCTTCAATGAATTCTTCGCGAATCTGCCCGGCAAGGCCGTGGCCTGGTGTCTGAAGCGCATGGTCTTCCCCTGGGGCGATGCCTATGAACGGCCCTCCGATCGACTTGACCACGAACTGGTGCAGAGCATGTGGACCGACAACGAGCTGCGGGAGCGCATCACCCGGCACACCTGGCTGGGCAACCGCAGCGACGACCCGGCCTTCATCATCGAGGATGCCTTCCGCCGCATACTGGCCACCAAGCCGGCACGCGACGCCATCAAGTCCGCCCAGCGCAAGGGCTTGCTGGACACGCGTTCTGATCTGGAAACCACTGCGGGCACAGCGGTGACACTGGGTCTGTGCAGCGCAGCCGAGGCGCTGGCGTGGAAGGAGGCCGAGCAGGCGCGCTATCGTGCCATTCAGGTGGACGAGCATGCGAGCCTGCATTTCAGCCGCGAAGCCGCGACCGGCGACTGAGCTGATCCGCCGCCGCTAGATGCCTATGCGGGCGAGGGTGTCGATGACTTCGCGGATCAAGCGCTCCGCCACGGGGTGATTGGCCGCGAAGCGGGCTTCGAGGGCGATGGCATCCTCCATGATGGGGCTGTTGACGTCCTCGGCATCCTCGATCCACTGATCGATGTCACTGTCCAGTTGCTTGACCTGAGCCAGTGTCTCCGCATCCACCGTGGTGGTCTTCGCGAGTTCCTGCTGCAGCTGCTGCAGCAACGCCTTGATTCTTTCCTGACTCATCCTGTTTCCCCAAGCGGCTTGAATGGCTGTTCGCAAGGCGCGAGCAAAAGGGCCGCGCACCATGTCGGCATCGATTATGGCCTGTGGTCGAACTCAGGTGCAATCAGGAGGCAGCAAGGGGGCAGCGGAAACGCAGCCCCCTCACCGCCGCAGGCATCACGGCCTGGAAGCGATCAGGGCTGAGCCTGACGCAGACTGCGGCTGTACTCGCGCTCTTTCAGACGACGCGTGGAGCGACGCTCGCGGTTGCGATACTCCATGAAGTAGCGCGGCATGTTGAGGATCATCTGCCAGCGGGTGGTGTAACTGACGCGGATGCTGGAGTGACTTCTGGCACCCGCCATCAGCATGGGCGGGCCTTCGTAGAGAAGTTCAGGATTGGTCATGCTGTGGATATTGCGCACATTGGCGTTGCGCAGGTCGGCCATCAGGAGGATGTATTTCTTGCGCGCCATGAAGATGTCGACAATCATCTTCATCCAGAAACGGTACTGATCAGCCGCCGACTTGACGGCAGCGCTGAGCCACACCCCGTTCACTTCCATCATTTCATATTGATCATTCTTGAAAAACTTTCCCTGCTCCTTCACCTGATCAGGCACAAACATCAGACTGCGAAACTGCGGCTTGGTCACGAGCATGTACCCCCCGATCATGTCGTCGCCCTTGAAGGCACCCACGATCGTACTGCGCAAGGAATAGTCATGGGGCAGTCGCACGCCCACAAACCCTTCGAACTTGCTCAGATACATGTCAATCTCACTTTCCTTGCTCAGAGTCTTGAACTTGATCGCTTCCATTTTTTTTCATCCTGGGTAGGAACATTCCTACATGCTGACTGTATTTTTTGTAGATATCCGCTTGCTTGCCTTGCAGGATGATCTTCTCTTCCTTGCGTGCAGACAAAAAGTAGAAGGCCATCAGGTAGGCGAGTGTAATCCACAAAATCAGCGAATCAAACAATAACGTGCTGCCAATCCATACCAGCATGTAAGAGGTGTAAAAAGGATGTCGCAAAAATCTGAATGGACCTGTTGTTACAATATTTCCTACACTGTCACTGAACGCAAAATCCAATCCCTTCGCCGTCATGATCGCCCACCAGAAAAGCGCAAGTGAAAGCGCATAGAGGCAAATTGTTGCCGGCAGCAGCGGCAGGAAATTGCCGCTCGCCGTGGCCATGTAAGTGAAGGTGGCAATGATCTGGGTGGCGACTGTTGCATCGTAGATCAGCGCCCCAAGTCGCGGCGTGCCAGTGTTCATGCGGAAGAAGCGCAGGCGCGCCCAGACGAGACTGAGAACAATCAACGAAAATAGAACAAACGATATGAAAAGCATGGGCGTGGTCCTGTTGAATGAGAGGAAAAAATCTGCCGGTGGGAGTGGCATCCTGCCAGAGCGATCACCCCTTGGCCGAGCGGCCGGATCGAAACGGGGTATCACATTCAGTCGAGGCTCGAAGTTTGCGGCACAAGAGACTGAAAATATTCGGAATTGCCGGACAAGGTGATTAATGTATAATCACGCCACCCTGAAACCCGGACACCGGGCCTGCAAAAAATCCAGCGCAAGAGGCCCTGGCCTCATGCGACACTGACGATCTGCAGGCAAGCGGGAAGCACAAGACCAACAATGATTGCAGACAAATATTCGGCTTACTGCAGAGAGCATGTCAAGGAATTCAGGGATGAATTGCGGGACGAAGCCTCGCGGGCACTGGCCAGCTGGCCGGGCAAGTCTGCCGGCGTCATGTTGATCGTGTCCTCCGTGCTGACCTACCTGAGCCTGTCAGCCGACAACAATCCCAACGCCTTCAACACCCTGTTCACCTATTCGCTGCCGATCCTGCTGATCTTCCTGTTCCCGATCGCCAGCCTGCTCTTCTCCAGTCTGGAAAAGCATTCCCGCTCCGTGCTCGATCTGATCTGTCTGAGCTCGGTGTTCGGCTTCTGTCTCACGCTGCGCTATGTCTTCCAGCCGGAGATGCCTTTCGACAAGCAGTCCGCCATCTTTCTGGCCCTGTCAGGACAGATCAATTTCACCCTGCTCATGACCACGGCGTTCTCCTATCACACGAGCTTCCGCGTCACCCTGGTGCGCAATGTGTTCATCACTCTGGTCTGCGTCGCCCTCATCATGCTGATCAATCCGCTGTACCTGGTGACCAATGCCGTGCAGGTGGTGCAGGGCTTCATCGCCGGAGTGATCTTCAGCTGGCTGTTCATCGCCCGGGTGCAGACTCGCTTCTACTACAAGTCGATCGATGCCGACACGCGCCAGCATCTCTACCGGCAACTCTCGAAGCTGGTGTACCCCCATCAGCTGGAACGGATCAAGTCGGGTGACCAACTGGAAGAGACCATGCCAGTGGAGAAAGGTCGCGCCATCGTCAATGTCTTCGACGTGCAGCGCTCCAGCGACATCAAGCACGAGCGCACCAAGTTCTTCTTCCTGGATGTGTTCCGCTCGTTCTCGGACATCTGCATGCAGGGCTACCAGCACAATCCGCTGAAGGCACGCGCGTTTCGTCTGAAGGAAACCGGCGATGGCTTCATCAGTGCCATCGGCTACCCATTCATTGCCGATGACCCGAACTCCCTGGCAGACCATGCCGTGGAGACGGCCTTGATCATGTTCAGGGAATTCAATGCAGAGGTGGAGCGCTTCGCTTATGCCAATCCCATCAAGGGGGCGATGGGGCTGGCATTCAATTCCGTGCAGGGCACGTTCCAGAGCAGTGGCATCAAGTCCTACGACCTGTTCGGCGATGCCCTGATCCAGGCCTATCGCTACGAAGAGCTGCGCAAGCTGCCAGCCATCGAGCACATCATCCACGACCATGCCCTGTCGCTGGGAATGTCCTTCTACAACATCCTGATCGTGCAGGATGTCATCTACAACTCGCTCAAGCCCGAGTACAAGGCTCTGTTCCGCGCCATCGATCTGCGCGAGATCGGCTACGTGATCCGGGTGGATACAGACGCGCGTCACGTCTATTTCCACGTGCTGCCCTGATCAGTCAGCGCTGCCGGCAATGCCTTGAAGCCAGCCCAGCACGCCCTGCCCGGCCAGCTTGCCACTGGCCAGACAGGCCGTCAGCAGATACCCCCCGGTGGGCGCCTCCCAGTCCAGCATTTCACCCGCAAAGAAGACACCCGGCCGGTTCCTGAGCATCAGCGTGTCATCGAGCTGCGCGAGGGTGACGCCGCCCGCTGTGCTGATGGCCTCGTCCAGCGGCCGCGTGGCGCGCAGCGTCTGCGGCAGACACTTGAGAGCACGGGCAAGCTGTGCCGGCTCACGCAGGGCCGGGCCGGCCAGCTCATGCACCAGCGCAAGCCTCACACCTTCCAACCCCAGACGCTTGCGCAGGAAACTGCTGAAGGACTGTTTGCCCTGCGTTGCCTGCAGCGCACGGCACAGCTGCGCCTCCTCACGTTCTGGAAACAGGTCCCAGCACACGGTCACGGCGCCTTCTCGCGCAATGGTGTCGCGCAGCAGTCGCGACGCGGCATAGATCAGGCTGCCCTGAATCCCGTGTCGGCTGATGAGGGCCTCGCCCTTGCGGGCAAAGCACTCGCAACCGTGCTGGATCACGCGCAGTGCGACCCCTTTCAACGGAGCGCCCGCATGGCGCTGCAGCAGCGTTTCCGACCAAGCGTAGTCGAATCCGCAATTGGCCGGCTGCAGCGGTGCACATTCGACGCCTGCGGCCTGCAGCGACTCGCGCCAGCGCCCGTCACTGCCCAGGCGGGCCCAGCTGCCGCCGCCCAGGGCGAAGACGACGGCGCGCGCACACACCTGTTGCTCCCCCACTGGCGTCGCGATGCGATGACAGGTGGCTCCATGCGAAACGCTGCCCGCTGTGGCAAACCCCTGCCAGCGATGGCGCATGTGCAGGCTGACTCCATTGGCACGCAGACGCTGCAGCCAGGCCCGCAACAGGGGAGCCGCCTTGAGACCCTCGGGAAAGATGCGTCCGGAGCTGCCCACGAAGGTGGGAATGCCCAGGCCTGCTGCCCAGGCGCGGACACCTGCGGCATCCAGGCACTGCAGCCAAGGCGCCACTGCCGTGGGTGGCGCGTAGCGCTGACCAAAGTCGGCGGCGGGTTCCGCGTGCGTCAGATTGAGTCCGCCGATGCCGGCGCGCAGGAACTTGCGTCCGGGCGAGGCCATGGCGTCGATGACATGGACCGGCACTCCGGCAGCGGCGATCTGTTCGGCGGCCATCAGGCCGGCCGGCCCCGCGCCGACAATCAGCACGGGCAGATCGGCAGGCAGCGTCAGGCTCATGTCAGCACGCCGCGGAGCGGAATCAGGCGGGCATCTTCGCGAGGGCGCGCTGGAAGGCGGGGCGCGCCTTCAGCTCGGCATACCAGCGGGCAATGGCCGGCCAGCCGTCGAGCTTGAAGGACGTGGCTTCCAGGGCATGGAAGTAAGGCAGGGCGATGGTGTCGGCGAGCGTGATCTCGCTGCCACACAGGAAGCGATTGTCCTGCAGCGTTTGATTCACGAAGGGCAATTGCTGTTCCAGAAAGCCGTGCGCTTCGGCGATGGCCTTTTCATCCGGTGCCTTCTTGTAGTACTTCATCATCACGACTTCCTGATAGAAGTACACGGCGAGCCAGCGACCGACGTGATGACAGACCATGTCCACCATCTGGTCGATGCGAGCGGCACCCAGTGGCTCGGCGCTGTAGAGACGCTTGTCACTGATGTTGGCCAGGTAGCGGCACAGGGATGCGCTTTCGTACAGGTAGTTGCCATCGTGCTCTATGGCGGGAATCTTGCCCAGCGGATGGCGCGCCAGATGTGCAGGACTCTTGTGCTCGCCGGCCGCGAAATTCAGGTGCACATACTCATAGGGGACACCGAGCTCCTCTGCCGTGAACAGCACTTTGGTTGCGTTGTAGGTACTGCCGCCATAGATCGTCAGCATGATGTTCTCCAGAGAGTGGTGGGTTATAGTGCTGGCGGCAATGTACAGAAGCCCCCCTGCGCTTGCAACCAGCCCCGGACCCACGCTCATGCGCCACGACATTGAAGAACTGCGTCGTCAGACGCCCGCAGCCGCACACCTGATCCACTTCAACAACGCCGGTGCGGCACTGAACCCTGCTGCAGTCAGTGCCGCAGTGCTCGAGCATCTGCGCCTCGAGCAGCGCATTGGCGCCTATGAAGCGGCAGCGCTGGCCCACGCGTCCATCGAGCATTTCTACACGGCTTTCGCCACGCAGCTGAACTGCCGGGCCGAGGAAATCGCCTGGGCGGAGAACGCCACCCATGCCTGGAACACCCTGCTGCATGCCATCGCCTTCAAGCCGGGGGATCGCATTGTCACCGGGCAGTCGGAATACGCCAGCAACTACCTCTCCCTGCTGCATCTGGCACAAAGGTGCCAGGTGCATGTTGATGTGGTGCCGGACACCTGCGAGGGAACTGTGTGCCTGGAAGCACTGGACAAGGCCCTGCGGGGGAACGTGCGTCTGCTTGCGCTGACGCATGTGCCCAGCCAGAGCGGCGTGGTGCATCCGGCCGCGCAGGCAGGGGCCATGGCGCGCGCACGCGGCATCCTCTATCTGCTGGACGCGTGTCAGTCGGCGGGACAACTGGCGCTGGATGTCGAGACCCTGGGCTGCGACATGCTCACGGGCTCCGGCCGCAAGTATCTGCGCGGCCCGCGCGGCACGGGGTTTCTCTACGTGCGACGCGGCATTCTCGACAGTCTGCAGCCCGCGTGGATCGACATGCACGCCGCCCGCTTCCTTGATGCGCAGCACTATGCCTTGCGCGAGGATGCGCGCCGCTTCGAGAACTGGGAATGTTTCGTGGCTGGCAAGATCGGCCTCGCCGTGGCAGTGGACTGCGCGAATGCGCTCGGCATGCCGTGGATAGAGGCGCGAGTGCGCGCACTGGCAGCCTGCCTGCGCGAGCGACTCAAGGAAGTGCCGGGCATCCGCGTGCATGACCGCGGCAGCGATCTGTGCGGCATCGTCACCTTCAGCAGCCAGAGCGAGACCGCCGAAGCGTTGTATCAGCGTCTGCTGACGCGTGGCATCAACACCTCGGTGGTGAGGGTACGCAACAATCCACTGGATCTGGGAGCGCGAGGGCTGGGGGATCTCAACCGGGCATCAGTGCACTACTACAACACCGAGGCCGAGATCGAACAGTTCTGCGAGGTGCTGCACTCACGCTGAAGGGCGCGCCGTTCAGCCACGCAGCAACTGCACATAAACGGCCAGGATGGCCAGGGGACAGACATAGCGGATATAGAACGGCCACCACTTCCAGAACAGAGTGTGCTCCACGCCGGCGTGTCCCTTCTGCAGCTCTTCCAGCACCCCCTTGCGGTGCCAGATCCAGCCCACGAACACGGCGAAGAACAGGCCGAGCAGCGGCTGGCTGTACTCCGTGGTCAACGTCACCACGGCATCGAACAGCAGGCCGAAATTGGCCACGATGGTGAGCGATACAAGGGTGACCAGCGAACCGATCAGGAAGGTGGCCCGATGGCGGTTCATGCCCCGGGCTTCCACCACATAGGCCACCGGCACCTCAAGCATGGAAATGGAAGAGGTCAGCGCAGCAATCGACATCAGGATGAAGAAGGCGAAACTGACGAAGACTCCTGCCCCGCCCATGCTGTCGAACAGAGCGGGCAACACGGCCACGATCAGCCCCGGGCCGGCCACGAGTGCTCCACTGGCATCGAAGATCTCCACTCCACTGGCCAGCGCGACGTACATCGCCGGCAGAATCAACAGGCCGGCCAGGAAAGCGAAGCTGCTGTCCAGGGCCGCCACCATCCAGCCCACCGTGCTCAGGCTCTCGCGCTGGCTGATGTAGGAGCCATAGATGAGCATGGTGCCCACCCCCAGCGACAGGGAGAAGAACGCCTGCCCGAGGGCATTGATGATGAGCTGCGGATCGAGCACTTCGCTGAAATCGGGGATCAGATAGGCGGCCAACCCATCCATGGCTCCCTCGAGGGTCAGCACATAGGCAATCAGACACAGCAGAATGAGAATGAGCGAGGGCATCAGCCGAGTGCCCCACTTCTCGATGCCATTGCGCACGCCCGCCATGATGATGAGGATGGTCAGCCCCATGAACAGGGCATCGAACGCGGCATTGCGTGACACGGCATCCGTGCGCAGCCACGTCGAGACGCCCTCCAGCCCCACCAGTCGCGCAGGGGCCTCAACGGCCCAGGCCAGCATCCAGCCGCCGATGATGGCGTAGAAACTCAGGATCAGACTGACCGTGAGGATGCCGGCAAACCCGACAAGCGTCCCCAGCCTGTGGGTGGCCGGACCGCGTGACAACCCCTGCAGCGCCCGCACGGCATTGGCTTGCGCGTGGCGCCCGATGATCAGCTCGGCCATCAGGGCCGGCCAGGCCAGACCGAACACCAGCACGAGATAGACCAGCAGGAACGCGGCGCCGCCATTGCTGGCAGCGTTGGTAGGGAAACCCCAGATATTGCCCAGACCGATGGCGGAGCCCGAGGCCGCCATCAGAAACCCGAAGCGGGAACTGAATTCTCCTCTGGCAGGCATGAGTCGGTCTCCCCGGTGAATGAGCCGATCAGGGCTCGAAGGATTCCAGGCTGAACAGCCACTGGCTGGCATCCGTCAGGGCCAGCACGACATTGCGCAGCACCCGGACGTTGCCGTTCTCATTCACTTCCAGGGTGGGAATGCGCAGCTTGTTGTCCGCATAAGTCGCCATGCCGATGGGACGGATCGCCAGTCGCACCAGACTGTCGGCATTCAGACGAAACACAGTGCCCGGCAGCTGCGGCTGGAGGCTCAGGTTCACGCTGAAGGCGCCCAGCGTGGCACCCCCATCGACAGAGGCCATCAGCAGTCCGGACTGCGTCTCGAACACGGCGAGCGAGGAACTGTAGCGCTGCACGACCTCGGCATTCATGGTCACGAAATTGTCGACGGTCAGCTCGTCGCTGGCCTCGGTGCTGTGCAGCGGAATCTGTGATTGCACATTGCCCAGGGCGAACACCGGCAGCAGATTGATGGCATCCATGACGTTCATGCCATCGCCAAGGACACGGCCGAATACGGTGAAGCCGCCATTCTGCACATTCAGATTGGCGGAATTGTCTGCCAGGTTGACGAACCACTCGCTGGTGGCACTGTTGGGGTCCCCATCGAACTTGGCCATCGCAACGGTGCCACGCACATTGGACTCGCGGAATTCATTGACGATGGGGGGATCGGCAGGCACCGGCAGCGGCCCTTCATAGGGGATGAGGCGGTAGCCGCCACCCTGCAGCACGAAGCCGGCATCCAGACGGTGGAAATAGGTGCCGTTGTAGGCGCCACGCTCGACGTAATTGAGAAAGTTGCGGACGGTGACCGGCGCGACGTCATCAAACAGTTCCAAGGTGAAATCCCCGAACGTGGTGCTGACGCGCACGAGCGTGTTGGCCTGGGCCGATGCGGCTGTGGCAAGCAAGAGGCCCGCCACCAGGCCGGCGCGACCGAGGGTACGGCGCATCGCTGCGCTGAAGTTCCTGCCGAGTAGTGCCATTCAAACTCCCTTCCTGCTGCTGCGGCTGCCTCCCGGGCAGCGGCCTGTGGGTGTGCGTGCATCAATGCAACGCAGCATGATCAGATCAGTTCGCCCTTCGCCTGCTTGTCGGCGTGATAGGACGAGCGTACCAGCGGACCGCTGGCCACGTGGGTGAAGCCCAGTGCCTCGCCATAGGCACGCAGTTCCTCGAATTCATCCGGGTGGACGAAACGCGCCACTGCCAGGTGATTGCGACTGGGCTGCAGATACTGACCCAGCGTGACCATGTCGATGTTGTGGGCCTTCATGTCCCGCATCACTTCCATCACCTCTTCCTTGGTTTCGCCCAGACCGAGCATCAGACCGGATTTGGTCATCACGCTGGGCACGCGCTCCTTGTAGCGGCGCAGAAGTTCCAGCGACCACGCGTAATCGGCACCCGGACGCGCCTGACGATAGAGCCGGGGCACCGTTTCGAGATTGTGATTGAACACGTGTGGCGGCGTCTTCTCGAGAATGTCCAGCGCGATCTCCATGCGACCACGGAAATCAGGCACCAGCACCTCGATCTGGATGTCAGGGTTCAGACGGCGGGTCTCGCTGATGCAGTTCGCGAAATGCTGGGCACCGCTGTCCTTCAGGTCGTCGCGGTCCACCGAGGTGATCACCACATAGCGCAGACGCATCTCGGCAATGGCCTCGGCCAGCTCGCGGGGCTCGTTCTCGGCAAGCGGCTTGGGCTTGCCATGTGCCACGTCGCAGAAGGGGCAGCGGCGGGTGCAGATCTCGCCCATGATCATGAACGTGGCCGTGCCATTGCTGAAGCACTCGCCGAGGTTCGGGCAGGAGGCTTCCTCGCACACGGAGGCGAGCTTGTGCTTGCGCAGCGTGTCCTTGATGTGGGAGATCTGGGGCGAGGCGGGAATCTTGACGCGAATCCAGTCGGGCTTCTTCAGCAGATCCACGGTGGGGATGACCTTCACCGGGATGCGGGCCACCTTCTCGGCGCCTCGCAGCTTTTCACCTTCGATCAGGACATTGCGTCTGGGCTGGTCTGCCATTTTCTCTGTTGGTCCTCTGCGGCATGCCGCGGTGTGAATTTCTTCAGATGTACGGTTCGGCTTCTTCCACCACTGGGTAGCCCAGGCGCGTTGCCAGCGCTGCAGTCAGGGCCGTGGCCGTGTCCTGCAGCAGCGTCGCGCCTGCCTGCCCCGGCGGCAGCACATCGCGCAGCTGGGTCACCGCCATGCCCGCGTAGCCACACGGGTTGATGCGGAGGAAAGGCGCCAGGTCCATGTCGATGTTGAGGCTCAGACCGTGGTAGGAACAGCCGTTGCGGATACGCAAACCGAGGGCGGCGAGTTTAGCACCATTCACATAGACGCCGGGAGCCTTTCGCTGCCCCTCGGCGACGATGCCATGCAGGGCCGCCACGTCGATCACGCTTTGCTCGATGCGCTCGACCAGCTCCCGCACACCGATGCCCGCACGGCGCACATCCAGCAGCAGATAGGCCACCAGCTGACCGGGGCCGTGATAGGTCACCTGCCCGCCCCGGTCGATCTGAACCACGGGAATCTCCGCCGTATGCAGCAGATGCTCGGCCTTGCCGGCCTGGCCCTGGGTGAACACAGGCTTGTGCGTGAGGAGCCACAGCTCGTCGGGGGTCTGCCCGTCGCGCGCAGACGTGAAGGCCCGCATGGCGTCCCACACGGGCACATAGTCGAGGGGAGGAAAAGCGGCGGCGCCACCGGCAGGCCCGGCACCCACCCGGCACAGGCGCCGCACCCGCAGGACGGCGGCGGACGCGGTCATAGCACCATCTTGACGCTCGTGTGCGCCTTGAGGTCCTGGAACATCACGGTGAGCTGTTCCGTGCCGGTGGCTTCGATCACGATGGTGATGGCGAGGTAATTGCCGTTGGCGCTCGGGCGCACACTGACGTGCTCATCGCCCACCTCGGGCGCATGCCGGCGCACCAGCGCCACCACTTCGTGCTGGAACTGGGGTGTGGCCAGCCCCATCACCTTGATGGGGTAGGCACAGGGAAAGGCGATGCGTGGCGCTTCGAGTTCGCTCATGGCAGCACTCAACTGAAGAGGCTGGTGAAGAACATGGTCAGCCAGTCCATGAAGCGCTTGAAGAACCCCGCTCGCTCCACGGCCTGCAGAGCCGCCACATCGCCCTGATAGATGATCTCGTCGCCGAGTCGGACTTCGACCCTGCCGAGCACCTGCCCCTGGGCGATCGGTGCCGTGATGGTTTCCTCCACACTCAGGCTGGCCTGCAGCTGCTCCACTTGACCGCGCGGAATCGTGGCCACCACCTCTTCGGTGATTCCCAGATTCACGAGGTCCTCTCGCCCGGACCAGACACGCGCCTCGCTGATTGCCTGGCCTGCGTCATAGAGCTTGTGCGTCTCGAAGTAACGGAAACCGTAGGTCATCAGTTTCTGACTCTCAGCGGCACGGGCATCCTCGCTGGCCGTGCCCATGACGACGGAAATGAGGCGCATGCCGTCACGCTCGCCCGAGGCCACCAGACAATAGCCGGCCGCAGTGGTCCAGCCAGTCTTCATGCCGTCGATGGTGCGATCGCGGAACAGCAGTGTGTTGCGATTGGGCTGGGTGATGCCGTTGTAGGTGAACTCGCGCTCGGAATAGATGCTGTAGTGCGCCGGATGCTCCAGAATCGTGGCGCGGGCAAGGATTGCCAGATCGCGCGCGGACATGATGTTGTACGCTTCTTCTGTATCCAGGCCACTGGAATTCATGAAGTGGCTGTTGGTCATCCCGAGGCGCTGCGCGTGCTGATTCATCATGTCGGCGAAGGCCTCTTCGCTGCCGGCCAGGTGTTCGGCCATGGCCACACTGGCGTCGTTGCCGGACTGGATGATGATGCCGCGCAGGATGTCTTCCACCCGCACCTTGCTGTTGACGTCCACGAACATCTTGGAGCCCTGTGTGCGCCAGGCTTTCTCGCTGATGTGCACTTCGTCATCGAGGCTCATGTTGCCGTTGTCGATTTCGACTTCGGCGATATAGGCAGTCATGATCTTGGTGAGACTCGCAGGCGGCAGCTGCACGTCGGCGTTCTGCTCCGCGATCACCTTGCCGGTGACGGCATCCATGAGAATGTAGCTGCTGGCCGCGATCTCGGGCGGCCGCGGCACGATCTGCGCCGCTGACGGGGCGTTGGAGGCTCCGTTGCCGGGAACAGGCAATTGCGCACTGACCGGCAGCGTGCTTGCCAGCAGCGCTGAAGCCAGCACAACGGCACTCCACAGAACAGTGCCGCGCTGGCGTGAAGAGCCGTGCTGGCGTGCGGGGGCGGTGCTGTCTTGCATGGCGGTATTCTCCTGCGTCATTGCGTTCTCACTCGGTAATTCACGATGTTTTTCATTCGCGGACAGTGTAGGGGCTTCCCAGATCAGCGGCAACCACGCTGTCCGTGATGCGAGCCAGCTCCTCGGCATCGGGGATCGGGCCCACGCGCACGCGGTGCATGATCTGCCGGGCTCCATTGGTTTCCACAGACCGGATGAACACCGGACGTGATGTCAGGCTGCGCAGGCGGGCGCTGAGTTGTTCCGCAGCGCGCAGATCGGCGAAGGCGCCGACCTGCAGGTACTGATTGCCACTGTTCACCGCAGCTGCCGGCACGGTGGCGGCGATGGCCGTCGTCGCGCTGCGTGTCGTCGCTGGCGCGCCGCGGGACACGATCGTCGGCATGATGGCCTCCACTTCCACCATGGCCGTGCCCTTGTTGTGGAAGTCCAGCATGTAGGCGGCGGCATAGGACAGGTCGATGATGCGGTCGTTGTGGAAGGGGCCGCGATCATTCACCCGCACCACGATGCTCTTGTTGTTCTCCAGATTGGTGACGCGCAGGAAGCCGGGAATCGGCATGCTCTTGTGCGCCGCCGAGAGCTGGAACATGTCGTAGACCTCGCCATTGGAGGTGTCATGGCCGTGGAACTTCTCGCCGTACCAGGACGCGAAGCCGCGCTCGCGATAGCCCTGCTCGCTCGGCATCACCTGGTAGGTGCGCCCGTTGACGGTGTAGGGGCTGCGATTGCCGGCCAGCGTGCGCGGCTCGATGACTGTCTCGACTTCCCGCACCTGGGAAGGATCGAAAGGCGCGGTCGGCGCGCGATCCTGCTGGATGCCGTAGCGGCTGGCCTGATAGGCATCGGAGGCCGACATGGTGGGGGCACTGGACTGCGGCGCAGGACTGCTGGCACAGGCGGCCAGCAGCAACAGCGCCAGGGCACTGAGGGCGGTTCGCTGCACGGAGGGATAGATCATGGGGTCTGGCTCTCCTGAAGGCTCGATGGGGTCATGGCGCTTGCCGGCTCAACGCGGCAGCACACGCTTGTGCGTCTGTATGGACATGAGAATGCCGAAGCCGATCAGCAGGGTCACGATCGATGTGCCCCCCTTGCTCACCAGCGGCAGGGGCAGCCCCACGACGGGCATCAGCCCGGACACCATGGCCATGTTCACGAACGCATAGAAAAAGAAGGTCAGCACGATGCTGCCGGCCAGCAGGCGACTGAAGGTGTCCTGGGCTGTCAGGGCAATGTAGAACCCGCGCCCGAGCACCAGCAGGTACAGGAAGATCAGGAACAGCACGCCCAGCAGACCGAACTCCTCGGCCAGCACGGCCAGGATGAAGTCGGTGTTGCTCTCGGGAATGAAGTCGAGCTGGGACTGCGCCCCGTTGAGCCAGCCCTTGCCCTGCACGCCGCCGGAGCCGATGGCGATCTGCGACTGGATGATGTTGTAGCCCGCGCCCGTCGGGTCCCGGTAGGGGTCGAAGAAGGTCAGGATGCGATTCTTCTGGTGCGGCTGGGCGAGAAAGATGTACCAGGCAGGAGACGCGGCCAGCACGGCGGTGAGCCCGGCGAACACGATCTTCCAGCTGATGCCGGCCAGCAGGATGGTGAAGACGCCGGACATGATCACCATCAGCGCCGTGCCCGTGTCGTTCTGCAGCAGGATCAGTGCGGCGGGAATCAGGATGATCACCCCGCACACCACCAGGTCCGTGAACCTTGGCGGCAGGGAGCGCGTGGACATGTACCAGGCCAGCATCATGGGCACGAGGAATTTTTCCAGCTCCGAGGGCTGGAAGCTCGGCAGGCCAGGCAGGTCCAGCCACGCCTTGGCGCCGTTGACCTCGGAACCGATGGCCAGCACCACGCCCAGCACCAGCAGGCCACCGACAAACATGAGCGGCGCCCCCCGGCGGAAGAAGTCCACCTCGAGCTGCGCCACGGCCGTCATGACCACGAAGGCCACCACGATGGCGGCCGCCTGGCGCTGCACATCCACCACGTTCTCGCCACTGGCACTGAACAGCACCAGCAAGCCGTATACCGCCAGACAGAACAAGGACAGCACCAGTGGCGGATCGATGCGCAGCGACTGCCACAGCTCGCCACGGCCGGTGGAGAGCTGGTAGAAGCGATCGCCCAAGGGGCGACTGGAGCTGCGGGTTGCCATCGGGGTTGAAGCCTTCCTGAAGAATCTCTGTTACGCCGGCATGCGGCGGCGCGGGTCAATGGGCATGGTCATGAACAAGTTCGTCTATGGCGTCATGGTCGGCCAGCGAGACTTCCGGGTAATGCTCGCCCTCGGGCAGCAGATAGGCGTCGAGCACTTCACGGGCCACCGGAAACGCGACACTGCCACCGCCCCCGCCATTCTCGACGAACACCGCCACGGCGATGCGGGACTTCTCCGAGGCATCGAAGGCAATGAACATCGCATGAGTGCGGAAACGTTCGTCCACTTCGGATTCGTCACGGTTGCCAGCACTGTCGACGCGGAACTCCACCACCTGCGCAGTGCCGGACTTGCCTCCCATCGGGTATGGCAGCGGTCGGCCGCTGTCGCGCAGCACCGGATAAGCCGAGCCTTCGTGACGACGGGCGTTCGGGTCATAGGGTTTGTTCACCACATCGACCATGGCATTGCGCACCAGCTCGATCTGCTCCTGCGAGGGCAGCAGCTGACGCGAGGCGGCAGTGTCCTCGAAGATGACATCGGTGATCTCGCCATCGCTGCCGATGGTGCCCTTGAGCATGCGCGGCTGCTTGATCACGCCATGATTGGCGATGGCGGCGGCAGCCGATGCCATCTGCAGTGTCGTGGCCTGGAAGATGCCATTGCCGATGCCCTCATAGGGGGTTTCGCCCGCATACCAGGGCTCGCCGCGATTCTCGCGCTTCCAGGCCTCGGAGGGCACGATGCCGCTGCTCGCCTCGGGTATGTCGATCGCGAGGTTCTGCCCGAAGCCGAAGGTCAGCAGGTAGTCGTGAATCCTGTCGATGCCCAGATCCACGGCCAGTTGATAGAAATAGGTATTGCAGGACTGATAGATCGCTCGGCGCAGATCGATGGCGCCGTGTCCGCTCTTGTCCACCCACCAGGTCCAGTCGTAATAGGGCCGCGAACGCCCCTGCAGACGGAAGTAGCCCGGGTCGCCAATGACCGTTTCCGGCGTGATGGTGCCATTGTAGAGACCGGCCAGACCAATGAAGGGCTTGATGGTGGAACCGGGCACGCGCGAGGCGATGGCTCGATTGAACAGCGGGGTGTGGCCGGAGCGGTTCAGCTCGGTGAGCTGCTCCCTGCTGATGCCGGTCACGAAGAGGTTGGGGTCGTAACCCGGCCTGCTCACCATGGCCAGCACGCCGCCGGTGGACGGATCGATGGCGACGACAGCGCCACGTCGCTCACCCAGCGCACGCTCTGCAGCCGCCTGCAGACGGCTGTCCAGATGCAGCACGATGTCGCGTCCCGGCACCGGGTCCGTGCGATCGAGCACCCGCATCACCTGGCCACGATTGTTCTTCTCGACGGTTTCGTAACCGACAGTGCCATGCAGCATGTCTTCGTAGGTCTTCTCGATGCCGGTCTTGCCGATCTGATGCGTGCCGCGATAGTTGGCCGACTCTTCGGGGGTCATCGCCTCGAGCTCATCCTTGTTGATCTCGGAGACATAACCGATCGCATGTGCCGACATCTCGGCGAAGGGATAGTGTCGCACCAGCTGGGCCTCGACGGCGAAACCGGGCAGCATGTGCTGGTTCACGGCGATGGCGGCGATCTCGTCCTCGCTCAGCTGATAGCGCAGCGGCACGGACGTGTGCGGCACGGCACGGCGACTCTGACGCGTGCGGTACTGCTGGATGTCGTCATCCGTGAGATTGATGACCGATCGCAACAGATCCAGTGAGACATCCAGGTTGGTGGCCGTCTCGCGCACCACCGTGAGGTTGAAGATGGGACGGTTCTCGGCCAGCAGCACACCGTTGCGATCGTAGATCAGGCCTCGGTTGGGCGAGACGTACTGCGAGTGGAGGCGGTTGCCGTCGGAGCGTGCGGCGAAGTATTCGTAGCGGTAGATCTGCAGATAGGCCATCCAGGCGGCCAGAGTACTGAGCAGCAGCAGGACGAGTATTCCAGCGACGATCATGCGCCTGTTGAAAATCAGGGTCTCGCGCTCATGATCATTCAGCTTGAATTTTTCTGCCATGGTCCCTTCTTTGTGGTGATGGCTTTTGCTGTGAGACAGGCAATTCGCGATAAAGTTTTGTCAGCGTCGCAATCAATCGCACATCAGGCCCGGTGATAGGGATGCGCATTGAGCACTGTCCACGCCCGGTAGACCTGTTCAGCGACGACGATTCTAACCAATGGGTGTGGCAATGTTAACGCCGACAGCGACCATTTTTCGTCGGCACGCTGCAGACAGGCCTCACCCAGTCCGTCCGGTCCGCCCACCAGCAGCACGACGTTGCGGCCATCACGACGGATCGCATCGAGTCGCTGCGCCAGGGCCTCGGTGGACAATTGCAGGCCGGTGACCTCGAGCGCAATCACGTGATCCTGCGGACGCACGCGCGCGAGCAAAGCCTCGGCCTCCTTGCGCACGGCCTGCTCGACATCCTGCCCCTTGCCGCGCCGACCCAGCGGCACATCGCTCAACTGCAGCGCAAACTCGGCGGGCAGGCGCTTGGTGTACTCCGCCACGCCGGCATCCACCCAGGCGGGCATGCGACTGCCGACACTAAGCAGGGCGATCTTCATCCGCGACCGCCTTGCGTGCGGACTTTGCCGCGCTGGAATCGAAATTCCACAAATCCTCAAGGCTGTACAGCGTGCGTGTGCGCGCCAGCATGACGTGGACAATCACTGCCCCCAGGTCCACCAGAATCCACTCGGCCTGCAGTCGCCCCTCTTCCCCGAGCACAGGCTGTCCCGCTTCCTTGGCGCGCTTGCAGACCTCATCGGCCAGCGAACGCAGATGCGTGGTGGATGTGCCGGTGACAATGATCATGAAATCGGCGATGGGCGTCAGTTTCTGCACGTTCAGGCAGACGATGTCCTGCCCCTTCATTTCCTCGAGCGCATGGACAGCCAGCGCCGACAGTTCCTGGGTATTCAAACCGGGTCATTCCTCATGGTTGCGGGAGTCGGGCATTGCCCGCTCCAATGGATGTATAGAGTCTGTGCGCAGCGATGTAATCCTGCACACAGAGTGGCAGCAGCGCGGCCGTGTCACGCCGCGCAATCAAGGCCTCGCGCACGGCGGTGGACGAAATGTCCCGCTGCATCTTCGTGCTGCGCAGCACGGCACCGCACGGGCGCTCGAACAATTGCTGAACGGAGTCGACCTGGCACCTGCCGAGCAAGGCCAGCAGCGTCGCCGACAACCCGGCGGGCAGGTCGGGTCGACTGACCACCAGCACATTCGCCAGGTCGAGAATCCGCTGCCAGCGATGCCAGCGCTCGAGCCCCGCGAACGCATCCTCGCCCAGCACCAGCACCAGCGTCGCTGCAGGAAACTGCGCGTGCAGCGACTCCAGCGTGTCGACCGTGTAGGACGTCTGCTGGCGTCTGCACTCGCGATCATCAACCACGATGCGGGCCTCATCCTGCGTGGCCGCCTGCAGCATGTCGAGCCGGGCCTGAACAGATGCCGAGGCCGGGCCGCGATGATTGGGCAGATGACAGGGCACCATGCGCAATTCATCCAGCGCGAGTTCGTCCAGCGCCACGCGGGCCAGCTCCAGGTGCCCAAGATGCACCGGATCGAACATGCCTCCCAGCACCCCGATGCGGCGCGCGCTCATGTCATTCCCTGATCTGGCCATCGCCCAGCACGATGTATTTCTGGGAGGTCAGACCCTCCAGCCCCACAGGGCCGCGGGCATGCAGCTTGTCCGTGGAAATGCCGATCTCGGCGCCCAGGCCGTATTCGAAACCGTCGGCGAAGCGCGTCGAGGCGTTCACCATCACGGAGCTTGAATCCACTTCGCGCAGGAAGCGTTGTGCGCGCGAGTAGTCCTCCGTCACGATGGCCTCGGTGTGCGCCGAGCTGTAACGGGCAATGTGCGCGATGGCTTCGTCCATGTCATCGACCACCTTGATGGCCAGGATGGGTGCCAGGTATTCCGTGATCCAGTCCAGCTCGACAGCTTGGGCGATATCCGGCAGCACCGCGCGGGTGCGCGCGCAGCCACGCAGCTCGACGCCGGCCCGGGCATAGGCAGCCCCCAGCGCGGGCAGCACGGCAGCGGCGATACCCTGGGCGACGAGCAGGGTTTCCATGGTGTTGCAGGTGCCGTAGCGATGCGTCTTGGCATTGATCGCGATGCGCAGCGCCTTGTCGATGTCGGCCTTGTCGTCGATGTAGACATGGCAGTTGCCATCCAGATGCTTGATCACCGGCACGCGGGCATCGGCACTGATGCGCTCGATCAGCGACTTGCCGCCACGCGGCACGATCACGTCGACGAACTCCGGCATCGTGATCAGTCGCCCCACTGCCGCACGATCGGGCGTGGCCACCACCTGGACCGCGTGTTCCGTAATGCCGGCGGCGCGCAGGCCTTCGCCGATGCAGCGCGCCAGCGCCTGATTGGAATGCAGCGCCTCGGAACCGCCACGCAGGATCACCGCGTTGCCGGACTTCAGACAGAGACTGGCCGCCTCACAGGTGACGTTGGGGCGCGACTCGTAAATGATGCCGACCACGCCCAGCGGCACGCGCATCCTGCCCACCTGAATGCCGGAAGGGCGAAAGCGCAGATCGGTGATGGCGCCCACCGGATCTTCCAGGGCGGCCACCTGCAACAGCCCTTCGATCATGCCGTCGATACGCGCAGGGGTGAGCGCGAGCCGATCGAGCATGGCCGCATCGAGCCCTTTCTCGCGCCCGGCGGCCAGATCCTGTGCATTGGCATGGCCGATGTCCTCGCGCCGGCTGGCAACGGCATCGGCCATGGCGCGCAGGGCCGCGTTCTTCTGCGCCGTGCCGGCACGCGCCGTTTCACGCGCAGCTGCGCGTGCCTGACGCCCGAGCGTGGTCATGTAGTGATCGATGTCGATGGTGGCCGCCGCTGCGCTCGTGCCCGTCATTGCCAAACCCGCCTGCTGAAAAAAGTGGCGCATTATAGCCCTGCGGCTGGCGCAGGGACAAAGAAAGCGTCGGGCAATGCTCAAATATCGTTTTGCAGACTCAATTCGGCAGGATACGGCCGCATGTACCAGGAGTCGCGGATGTAGTCGTTGGGATGCTTGCGGAAGAAGTGGTTGAGCAGGGTGATGGGCACGATCAGTGGCACCTGCCCCTGCTTGTAGGCGGCGATGGCCTCGCTCATCTCGGCCTTGTCATCCGGCCCGAGATGCTTCTTGAGATAGCCCTGCACATGCTGCAGCACATTGGCATGACGCCCGCGCGTGGCCCGACGCTTGAGCGCTGCCATGAGCGAGCGCAGGTAGACCGGCGCCACCTCGGCCAGATTGGCGCGCGTGGTGCCTGCCACCAGCGGGCCGAGTTCACGGTAGGTCTGCGGGCAGTGGGACATGAGGATCAGCTTGTGCCTGGCATGGAAGCTCACCAGGCCCGCCACGCTGAGCCCTTCGGCCAGCAGCGCCTTCCAGCGCGCCATCACATAGACGCGCTGGATGAAGTTCTCGCGCAGCACCGGGTCGCCCAGCCTGCCCTCTTCCTCGACAGGCAGATCCGGGAAGTTGCGCATCAGGGTGGCGGCGTAGATGCCGGTACCGTCACGGCGGGCCATGTGGGCTTCGTAGACCTTCACCCGCTCCATGCCGCAGCTGGGTGAAGCCTTCTTGAGAATGTAGCCGCACAGCTGTGCGTGCCAGTCACGCTGGGCATCGGCGCAATCGGTCAGGGCCTGGGTGTAGTCGAGAGATTCGTCCACGGTGGAGACGCAGCGTACGTCCTCGCCCGCCGCGATCAGGCGGATGGGGCGGCGGGGAATGCCGAGGCCGATGGCCACTTCCGGACAAAAGGCGCGAAACTCGAAATAACGGCCGAGGGTCTTTTCCACATAGCTGTCGAGCTGGTGCTGACCGTCGAAGCGGACCTTCTGGCCCAGCAGACAACTGCTGATGCCCACGGGAATGCGGTCGAGCTGCATCAGCGTGTCGCCTGCGGGCCGATGGCTTCGGCAGAGTCGGCATACTGCGCCACGATGCGATCGACTTCTGCGCGGAAGGACGGGGAGTAGTTCATACGCGTGGCCACCCAGGCATCACGCACCGGCTTCACGCGCATGGTGGACACCCAGCGGTTCATGCGCGGCTCGAATTCGTCGCGGTCGAACAGACCCTGCTCGAACTGGTAATGGGAGTTCTCCCATTCACGCCAGACTCCCGCGAGGAAATAAGCGTGCTGCACAGCTTCGCCGGGCGTGAGTTCCTGACCGGCATTGACCTTGGCGATGGTATCCGCCAGCTCGATCTCGGTGGCCACCCACTCCGAGAACATCATCTGTTTCTCGGATATGGCGTCCCTGGTCTGGGAGCGCATCATGTCGGTGTTCTGGCGGATCTCCAGGCCCAGAAACACGATACCCATGATGACAGCGATACTGGCGGACAGGTTCATCCAGTCAGCGGCTTTGCTCATTGTCGTCCTCTCCTGGCATCGACGGGGCGGGCTCGACCCAGCCCAGCGACGCGATAGTCAACTCGCCTGCAATCAATCGCAATTTCTGCTCTCTCGGCAGTTTCTTCAGCCTGTGTTCCAGCACGCTTGCCTGCGCGCGAGTCCCGGCTGCCGTCCTGTATACCAGCTCGAGCGGGCCTTTGCCACGCAGATAACGCGCAGCCTGCGGGCCACCTCGCACATGTTCGGCGAAGCGGCGCTCCACATCAGTGGTGATCCCGGCATAGAGAGTGCCGCGACGACAGCGGATCAGATACAGATGCCAGCCGGCGTCAGCGGCCATGCGGGCCTCCTTCCCAGAGGTCGCCAGCCTGCCGGGCCCGGCCTTCGGCCGCGAGTTTCACCAGATGCGCCAGCAAGGTGCGACAGGCCAGGGGCAGCAGGGCTGGAGCGATATCGTCGTACACCAGGCCGGCCAGCGCCTGCAAGCTCAGAGGCTGTGACTGCGCAGCCAGCACGCCCAGCAGCTTGCTTTCGCGACGCGCCCGGTGGCGCAGCAGGGTCTCGATGACCTGGAGCGGCTCGTGCATCACACGGCCGTGCGCCGGAGCCAGCGCCTTCAACGGCAGGGCCTTGAGCCCTTCCAAGGCCTGCAGATACTGCCGCATGCAGCCATCAGGGGGCGCGATGACGGGCGTCATGCCTTCCAGCACGTGATCGCCGGTGAACAGCATCCCGTCCTGCTCCAGCAGAAAGCACAGATGATTGGATACATGCCCGGGGGTATGGATCAGCCGTATGCTGAACTCGCCGCAGTCAATGCGCTCGCCGTGCTGAAACAGCCGTGCGGCACGGAAGGACGGGTCCTGACCACTGCCGGGCGGCGGCGGCAGGCCGATGACCTGAGCACCGGTACGCGCTTGCAGTGGCGCCGTTCCGGGCGAGTGATCCCCATGGGTGTGGGTGACGAAGATCCAGTCGATGGAACGCCCCTCGGCCAGATCGAGGATGGCCTGCAGATGGAGCGGGTCGACGGGCCCGGGGTCGAGCACGGCCAGTCGGCACGAGCCAATCACATAGGTATTGGTGCCCGGTCCCGTCATCGGGCCGGCATTGCGGGCGAGCAGGCGCTGAACCGGCACACTGCCGATGCCCACTCCCACTGGCATGCCTGCCGTCATGTCCTGCACTCCACGCAAGCGGGCTGCAGCCCGCGATGCGATGCATGATAGCCGGATTGCGACGGAGCGAGAAATGCGGTCCGGGAAGGCCGCCGACGCCTGCCCGGCAGCGAGTCCGCGCTGGCTTTCGGACCCGTTTCGGGATATAAAGTGCGCCTTTAAAAACCCCGGCGCGTATCTCGATCGATCCTTTTTCCTGTCCTCCGTGCACCTGTTTTCACTCAGGGCTTCGACGAAGTTGTCCGCTCCATACGTGCCCCGATCTCTGCTCACAGCGCATTCAAGGTAACCACGATGTACAAGATCCAGACATTCAACCAGATTTCCCCCAAGGGCCTCGTGCGCTTCAACAGCAGCTATGAGGTGGGTGCCGGTCTCAGCGAGGCCGATGCCATCCTGGTGCGCAGCCACAAGCTGCAGGACAGCGATGCCAATCCGAATCTGAAGGCCGTGGCCCGTGCCGGCGCTGGCGTGAACAATGTGCCCGTGGCCAGCTACACCGAGAAGGGCATCGTGGTGTTCAACACACCGGGTGCCAATGCCAATGCCGTGAAGGAACTGGTGCTGTGCGGCCTGCTGCTGTCCTCACGTGGCATCCTGCCGGGCATTGCCTACGTCAATTCCCTGCACGAGATGCAGGACAACGCCGCCATGTCCAAGCTGCTGGAGCAGGAAAAGAGCCGCTTCAAGGGCTCGGAGATCGCGGGCAAGACCCTGGGCATCGTCGGTCTGGGTGCCATCGGCTCCCTGGTGGCGGAAATGGCCATCAGCCTGGGCATGAAGGTGCTGGGCTATGACCCGGCGCTGTCAGTCGACGCCGCCTGGCGCCTGCCCAATCAGGTGCGCAAGATCGAGAACCTGACCGCCCTGCTGGTGAACTCCGATTTCGTGAGCCTGCACCTGCCGGTGCTGGAATCCACCCGCAATCTGATCGACGCGGCAGCCGTGGCCAACATGAAGCCCGGGCTGTGCCTGCTGAACTTCTCCCGCGACGAGATTGTGGACACCCAGGCCATCGTCGAAGGCCTCGACAAGCAGCGCCTGCGCATGTACGTCAGCGACTTCCCCTGCAAGGAACTGATCGGCCGCGACGACGTGATCCTGATGCCGCACATCGGCGCCAGCACCGACGAGGCCGAGGACAACTGCGCCGTGATGGCGGCCGACCAGCTGATGGACTTCCTGGAGAACGGCAACATCCGCAACTCCGTGAATTTCCCGAGCGTGTCGCTGGACCGCGCCCCCGGCGCCGCCCGTGGCACGCGTCTGGCCATCAGCAACAAGAACGTGCCCAAGATGCTGGGCCAGATCCTGTCGATTCTTGCCAACCAGAACCTCAACGTGGTGGACATGATCAACAAGAGCCGCAACGAGATTGCCTACAACCTGATCGACGTCGAGTCGCGCCCCTCCGATGCGGTGCTGGCCGAGATTGCGGCGGTCCAGGATGTGATCAAGGTGAGCGTGCTCTGAGCGCGCCACCGGCACAACGAATCACCCATTGCCAACAGGAAATCACCATGAATCGTGTATACAACTTCGGGGCCGGACCGGCCATGCTGCCACTGCCAGTGCTGGAAAAGGCCAGGGACGAGTTCCTGGACTGGAACGGCCTGGGCATGTCGGTCATCGAAGTCAGCCACCGCAGCGCGGAGTTCGAAGCCCTGCTGACCGAGACTGACCACCTGCTGCGCGAGCTGGCCGGCCTGCCGGACAACTTCGACATTCTGTACGTGCACGGCAGCGCGCAGATGCAGTTCGCGGCCATCCCGCTGAACCTGATGCCGCTCAAGCCCGCGCACAAGGCCGCCTTCATCGAGAGCGGACACTGGACGGTGCTGGCCCGCAAGGAAGCCGCCCGTTACGGTCAGGCCGTGACTGTCGCCTCCAGCGAGGCGAGCAACTTCAACCACATTCCCGATTACGACGTGTCCACGCTGGATGCGGACACCTCCTATGTCCACATCACCAGCAACAACACGCTGTTCGGGACACGCTGGAACGCCTTCCCCGACACCGGCGACATCCCGCTGGTGGCCGACATGACTTCCGAGCTGATGTCCCGCGTGATCGACTACAACAAGTTCGGCGTGGTGTTCGCCGGCCTGCAGAAGAACCTCGGCCCGTCAGGCATGGCCGCCGTGATGATCCGCAAGGACCTCATCGGCCACGCCATGCCGCAGACCCCGAATCTGCTGAACTACGACACCTATGCCAAGAACCACTCCATGCCCAACACCATCAACACCTTCGCGGTGTACATGATGAATCTGGTGCTGAAGTGGCTGAAGGATCAGGGTGGCGTGCCGGCCATCGAGAAGATCAATGCGCAGAAGGCGCAGCTGATCTATGACGCGATCGATGCCACCGACTTCTACCGCGGGGCAGCCCAGAAGGCGCACCGCTCACACATGAACATCACCTTCACGCTGGCCGACAGCGCGCTGGACAAGGCCTTCCTGAGCGAAGCCGAAGCCCGCGGCCTGTACGCCCTGAAGGGCCACCGCGTGGTGGGCGGCATGCGCGCCTCCATCTACAACGCCATGCCCCTGGAAGGCTGTCAGGCACTGGTGGACTTCATGCAGGACTTCGAGCGCCGCAACGGCTGAGCCGTCGTGAGCGAGCCCGACTCCAGCGCTGCAAAGGGGTCAGAGACACTTGCCAAGGCAGGTGTCCCTGACCCCTTTGTGCACGAGGCCCCCCGCAAGATCATTCACTGCGACTGCGACTGCTTCTACGCCTCCATCGAGACCCGCGACAACCCATCACTGCTCGGCAAGCCCGTGGCTGTCGGCGGTCGACCGGAACAGCGCGGCGTCGTCGCCACCTGCAATTACGAAGCCCGCCGCTACGGTGTGCACTCCGCCATGCCCATGGCCACCGCCCTGCGCAAATGCCCGCAGCTCATCGTCATTCACCCGCGCATGGACAAGTACCGCGAAGCCTCGGCGGCGGTGCACCGCATCTTCCGCGACTACACGGAACTCATCGAGCCGCTGTCGCTGGACGAAGCCTATCTCGATGTCAGCGCCGCCACCGCCTGTCAGGGCAGCGCCACGCTCATCGCGCGCGAGATCCGACAGCGCGTGCGGGAAAGCGTCGGCATCACGCTCTCCGCTGGAATCGCTCCCAACAAGTTCATCGCCAAGATCGCCAGCGACTGGAACAAGCCCGACGGTCAGTTCGTCGTCAAACCTCATGAAGTGGATGCCTTCGTGCGCGCCCTGCCGGTGCAGAAGCTCTTCGGCGTGGGCAAGGTCACCGCCGCGCGCCTCAATGCCCTGGGCATCCACACCTGCGAGGACCTGCGTGCCCTCGACGAGGCCGCGCTGGCCGAGCACTTCGGCAGTTTCGGCGGCAGTCTCTTCAGGCTCTGCCGCGGCATCGACGAGCGGCCGGTGGTGACCGACCGCACGCGCAAGTCCTTGAGTGTCGAGAACACCTTTCCCGCCGACTTGCCCTCGCTCGATTCCGTGCTGGCCGAACTGCCCGAGCTGCATCGCCAGATGCTCGCCCGCCTGCAGAATGCTCTCGCGCAGTACCGGGTCAGCAAGAAATACCTCAAGCTCAAGTTCGACAATTTCGTGTCCACCACCATCGAGGCCAGCTCGCTGGAGACGGATCTCGCCGGCTATGAACAGCTGTGCCGTGAGGCCCATGCACGCGGCGACCGGGCCGTGCGGCTGATCGGCCTCGGCGTGCGTCTGGAACCCCTCGGGGGTGTGCGGGAAAGCGCGCCCCCTTACGCCCTGCATCCCGCTCGCCGGCAACTGCCCCTGCCCCTGGAATGATGCCAAGCCGGCGGAATTCGGCTATCGTGCCAGCCTGATCGCGACGGCCGGTGCACGGCCGCCAGCGCCTTGACCCCAGGAAGCGGCAAGACCGCAGTGAACGATGGCAGACGACAAGCCCCGCCCCCGCATCTCCAATTACATCACCGTCGAAGGCGAGCAGCGCCTGCGCGACGAACTGAACCATCTTTGGCGCGTCGAGCGCCCTCTCGTCACACAGCAGGTGGCCGATGCCGCCGCTCTGGGGGATCGCTCCGAGAACGCCGAATACATCTATGGCAAGAAGCGGCTGCGCGAGATCGACCGCCGTGTGCGCCATCTGCGCAAGCGCCTGGAGTTGCTGACCGTGGTGGACAAGCCGCCCAGCGATCCCTCGCGCATCTATTTCGGGGCCTGGGTCACGCTGGAGGACGAGGATGGCAAGGCGCATGAGTTCCGCCTGGTGGGGCAGGACGAGATCGCCGAGAAGCCCGGCTACATCAGCGTGGATGCACCGCTTGGCCGCGCCCTGCTGGGCAAGGCCACGGACAGCGAGGTGAGCATCGAGACGCCGGGCGGGCGGCGCGAATGGTATGTGCTGCGCGTCTCCTATCAGGGTGAGCGATGAAGCACGTCACCCTGCTGGCCATCGAGAACGCACTGGCCTCCAGCATCACCATTCCGCTGGAGATGATCCAGGCTGCCGAGGTGATCCAGCGCATTCGGCAGCGCCGCGCTGACCAGCACCGCTTCGTGGTTGCCAGTGCCGACGGGCAACCCCTGCCCATGGTCGGCGGCATCCGCGTGCAGCCCGAACTGAGTCTGGCCGACATCGCGCGGACTGACCTGATCTTCATTCCCGCCCTGTGGGGCAACCCCAATGCCGTGGTACAGGCCCACCCGGCCATCACCGCATGGCTGCGCACGCAGTACGTCCAGGGCGCGACCATCTGCAGCGTCGGCACCGGCAGCTACTTCCTCGCGGAAGCCGGTCTGCTCGATGGTCGCAATGCCACGACGCACTGGTACTACTTCGATGATTTCCGCAAGCGCTATCCGCGGGTGACCCTGCAGCGCAAGCGCTTCATCACCCACGCCGACCGGCTCTACTGCACAGGCAGCGTGAACGCAGTGCGCGATGTCATGCTCCACTTTGTGGAACGGCTGTTCACGCCGGCAGTGGCTGATGAGGTCTCGCACCACTTCACGCACGAGCTCAAGCGCTCCTACGAGTCCATGCTGCTGGCAAGCGAGGAGAAAGACACACACCACGACGAGCAGATCATCAAGATCCAGGAGTGGCTGAAGAAGCACTACCAGAACGAGGTGACGCTGAAGACTCTGGCGGCAAAGTTCGACATCAGCGTGCGCTCGTTCAACCGGCGCTTCCGGCTGGCGGCTGGACAGACGCCGCTGCAGTACCTGCAGGAAGTGCGCCTGCAGCAGGCCAAGGCCCTGCTCAAGCAGAGCAATCTGAGCATTGCGGAAATCGCCTTTGCGGTGGGCTATCAGGACACCAGTCATTTCTCCGCGCTGTTCAAGCGCGTCAACGCCATCACGCCGAATGAATACCGGCATCTGGTGCGCACGAAACTGTTCAACGTGGAAGCGGAAACACTCTGAGGCGGGAAAACTGTCGGGGAGTTGTAGACGCTGCAGAACCGTGACCAGTGTCATTGCACTGACCACGGCCCTGCAGGGTCTCTCCCTTGTGAACTATTGCGGAGTGACGGGCAGTTGGAACTTTTCCTTCCACTGCGCGTAAGGCATGCCGTAGACCATTTCCCGGGCCGCTTCGTAGTCCACTGCCAGCCCCTTGTCCTGGGCGGCCGCGGCATACCATTTGGCCAGGCAGTTGCGACAGAACCCGGCGAGGTTCATCAGGTCGATGTTCTGCACCTGCTTGTTGTCATCCAGGTGCTTGAGCAGACGGCGGAAGGCCGCAGCTTCAAGCTCCATGCGCTGTTGTTCTGTCAATGACATACCTGCGTTCCTGTTCGGCGCTGCTCAGGCGGCAACGCTCTGCGTAGTGGGGACATCGGGCACCACCTCGAAGTTTTCCACTGCGAGCGTGGCCTTGCGATGTTTCTTGTCGATGGCCTTGAGCTGACGTTCGGCGGCATTGAAGGCATCGCGGACGGCAACATAGATATCTTCGTGTTCGGGCTTGTCATGCTGACCCTGCTTGACGATCACTTCGCGCGCCGCGGTGTGAATCTCGATGGCAACGCTGTAGACCTTGCCCTTGTGGTGATTGTTGTGAGGACAATCGAGAACCACGCGTCCGCCGATGATGTCGTTGCTGAATCGCTGCAACTTCTGGATGCGCTTGTTGACGTTCTCGGTCAATGCGGTTGACTGGTCGATATTGTGAAAAACAATCTGGAATTCGTTGGACATTGCGAAAGTCTCCTTGTTGTCGTTACACGTTGCTTGTTGACTCAATGCTGCTTCTGTCGTGCCCTCCTCGTCGTTGATCTGTCGCAAACTCTGCGACGCCTGTTGATGAATGTGGTGTGTGTCGTCCGCAATTCAATACCCGGCCAGTCGATCGGCCAGATGGCCGATGGACAGCGCATAATTGTTCGCACAGTTGTAGCGCAGGATGGCGCGGAAATTCTGATAGGTCAGGAAGGCGCGCCCCTCGGGGCCATCGGGCTGGATGATGGATGCCAGGAAATCATTGCCCGGCAGGTCGCTGCCGTCGATGCGGCGCACGCCGATCTCCTGCCACTGCGCCAGCGGCAGCATCTGCGTGTGATGCCGAACCACACTGCAGGAATGCTGGGCCGGTGGCTGCTGCCATTCACTGGCACGGGCCTGATAGTCGGCGGGCAGCTGCACCTCACGGCCCCAGGTCTGGTCGTCGCGCCAGTCGGCGGCCTTCAGGTACTGGGCAATGGAGGCGAACACATCCGCCGGCGTGGTCCAGATATCGCGGCGACCGTCCCCGTCGAAGTCCTGGGCGTACTGCACGAAACTGGACGGCATGAACTGGCTCTGCCCCATGGCGCCGGCCCAGGAGCCCTTCATGTCGGCATGGGCGATGTGGCCTTCGTTGAGGATCTGCAGCGCACTGAACAGTTCGCGGCGGAAATAATCGGCACGGCGCGGGTCGTAGGCCAGCGTCACCAGGGCGCGGATGACGTCGGTGCCGCCGGTGAAATTGCCGTAGTTGGTCTCGATGCCCCAGAAGGCGACGATGAAGCGCGGCTCCACACCATACTGCGCCCCGACGCGCTCGAGCAGATCACGGTGCTGGGCAAGCCGGGCACGGCCGGTGTCGATGCGCCACTGGGTGACACGCTTCTCGAGGTATTGCTCGAAGGTCTCGGTGAATTCGGCCTGGCTGCGGTCATTGCTGATGACCTGAGGAATGGGGGTGACGGGCACCAGGGCCTGCTGGATGATGTCCTCGCGAATGCCCTGCTCCCGGGCCTCGGCGATGACAATGGCGAGCCAGTCTTCGAAAGGCAACTGCGGCTCCTGCGCCAGGGCACGGAGCGAGGCGAGGCAGATCAGCAGAGCCAGCAGACACTTCACTGCGGCGAGTCGAGCGGTTTGCATTCCCTCTCCTTCTTCAACTTTCACCTGCAGCCTACCCCATAGTTTCAGACTTGTTCAAGTCGAATAGCACCAGTGCCATGGCTCGTAGCAGATGCCCGTGTGGTTGCCTCTTGGATAGCTCAGCGTGAAGCCGAAGTCAGCCCCGCGAGACATGAGCCAGGCGAATGCGGGTGTGTCCTCGAAGGGCTCTTCGAGGTCAGGACAGCCGGGCGTGCCGATGTCGATGGCGCGGCCGGTGTGGTGCTCGCTGTAGCCCGGCGCCGCATTGACCAGCAGGATCTGCTCCAGACTGCGGCCGGTCTCGAGCTTGCGACGGATCAGCTGCGCCTGATAGTCGACACTGCGAAAGGCGGACACCAGATGCAGCACGATGTCGTCCGCCGCTGCCGCCTGCTTCATGGCCTGCCAGGCAGCCAGAGCCTGGGGCGTCAGGCGCAGCACGCGCCCGTGGACGTCCGGTTCGGTCTCCACCAGGGTCTGCGCCTCTTCGTACAGGCAAAGAGTCGTGGTCCTGGCATAGTCAGAGGGGATGCCCAGCGTCTGATGCAGCTGGCGGAGGCGTTGCAGATAGTCGGCGGTGATCATGGGGCTATGCTATAGCGCCGGCGCGCGGGCGTGCAATGTGCAGCTCTGCGCGTCGGCGTGGCTGTGAGGGCACGCGTCGCGTGGCCAGAATGAACAACAAACTGTCTCTTTTGCCATAGTTCCGCGCGAGGGCGTCTCACTATAGTAGCGGCGCCTACACGCTACAGGGGACTCCACATGGCACACCTTCCCGTCATCATCGGCATGGGCGGCATCAATCCTGCCGGCCGCAGCTCGCTGCACCACGCCTACCGGCGCCTGGTACTGGATGCCCTTGGCGAGCACGATGCCTTGCAGACGCGGGCCAGCCTGGCCTCCCTCATGGGCCTGCTGAAGCAGACCGGTGGCCAGTGGCGCGATGCCCTGGGCACGCCAGTGGAACTCGGGCCGTATCTGCACGCGCTCGACCCGGTGCTGCGTGCCGGCACCCTGATCCGGCGCCTGGAGAGCAATCTGTTCGATCCGCAGGCCGTGCCCTACCACAAGCGCGCCACCCTGCAGTCGGCCGCCGATGCCCCCATCAGTTTCCTGTTGCGCACCCAGCATCTGCCCGACGCCGTGCCCGAGCACTGGCAGCTGAGCGGCGGGCCGGATGGCCTGGTGCGCGTGCAGGTGCAGGGCAGTTTCGACATCCTCACCGAGAACCTGCGCCGCAGCGAGGTCAACACGGCCGGGCAGCTGCCCACGGGTTTCGATCCGAAGGCACTCTACCCCTCGCGCAATCACCCGCGCGGCCTGCAGATGACTGTCTTTGGTGCCAGCGATGCTGTGCAGTCCCTGGGCATCGACTGGGACACGCTGCTCACCCATGTGGCACCGGACCAGATCGCCGTGTATGCCGGCAGCTGCATGTCGCAACTGGATTTCAACGGCAATGGCGGCCTGCTGCAGTCGCGCCTGCTGGGCAAGAAGGTCACCTCGAAGCAGCTGGCCCTGGGGCTTGCCGAGATGCCTGCCGATTTCATCAACGCCTATGTGCTTGGCAGTGTCGGCACCACCGGCACCCAGGTGGCCGCCTGTGCCACCTTCCTCTACAACCTGCGTCAGGGCATTCGCGACATCCAGGACGGCTCGCACCGCCTGGTGATCGTGGGCGCCAGCGAAGCCCCCATCACCTCGGAAGTGATGGAGGGCTATTACGCCATGGGCGCACTGGCAAGTGACGAAGCCCTGCGCGAGCTGGACGATGTCGCCCAGCCCGATCATCGCCGCGCCTGTCGACCCTTCGGTTACAACGCGGGCTTCACGCTGGCCGAGTCGGCCCAGTTCGTGGTGCTGTGCGCCGACGACCTCGCCCTGCAGACCGGCGCCAGCATTCTGGGCGCGGTGAACGATGTCTTCGTGAACGCCGATGGCTACAAGAAGTCCATTTCCAGCCCGGGGGCCGGCAACTACATCACCATGGCCAAGGCAGCCGCCGTCACGCGCAACCTGATTGGCGAACGCGGCCTGCGCGAACGCAGTTATGTGCAGGCCCATGGCACCGGCACGCCGCAGAACCGCGTCACCGAGTCACACATCCTGAGCACGGTCGCGGCCTCCTTCGGCATCGAGCAATGGGCCGTCACGGCGCTGAAGTCACAACTGGGGCACTCCCTGGCCAGCTCCGCCGGCGATCAGTTGAGTGGCGCGCTGGGGCTGTGGCGCTACGGCATCCTGCCGGGAATCCTCAGCACCGAACGCGTCGCGGACGATGTGCACACAGCGGGTCTGGACTTCGTGCTGCAGCACCGCGAGGTGGGCGCACAGGGGATGGATGCAGTGCTGATCAACTCCAAGGGCTTTGGCGGCAACAATGCCACGGCCTCGGTGCTGGCGCCGCATGTCGCCCTGCGCATGCTGGAGAAGAAACACGGCCGCGCGGCCATGGCAGAGCATGCGCGGCGCAATGAGCCGGTGCAGGCCGCGATCGCGGCCTATGACGAAGGCATGACCGCCGGGCAGATCGCCCCGATCTACCGCTTCGATCATCAGGTGGTGGACAGCGACGGCGTGTGCCTGAGCGGCCCGTCGCTGCACATCGAGGGCAGGCAGCGCGCGGTCAATCTCGATCTGCCCAACCCCTACGCCGACTACTGCGACTGAACTTTACTTCACCGTCACCTTCTGGGCGATGATCTCCTGCCACTGCGCCGGCCCGGTGCGGTGCACGGAGGTGCCGTTGACATCGACCGCCACGGTGACCGGCATGTCCTGCACCTCGAACTCGTGGATGGCCTCCATGCCCAGATCGGCGAAGGCCACCACGCGCGCCTTGCGGATCGCCTTGGACACCAGATAGGCCGCGCCGCCCACCGCCATCAGGTACACCGCCCTGTGCTTCTTGATGGCATCGATGGCCACCTGGCCGCGCTCCGCCTTGCCGATCATGCCAAGCAGGCCGGTCTTGCTCAGCAGTTCCTCGGTGAACTTGTCCATGCGCGTCGCCGTGGTCGGACCGGCCGGGCCGATCACCTCGTCGCGCACCGGGTCGACCGGGCCCACGTAGTAGATGAACCGCCCTTTCAGATCCACGCCATTCGGCAGTGCTTCGCCCCGGGCGAACATCTCGCTCATGCGCTTGTGCGCCGCATCTCGGCCGGTCAGCATCTTGCCGCTGAGCAGCAGCGTGTCGCCCGGCTGCCACTGCGCCACCTCTTCCGGGGTCACGGTGTCCAGATTCACGCGGCGCGCGCGCGGCCCGGCCTCCCAGGTGATCTGCGGCCAGTCTTCCAGACGCGGCGGCTCCAGGTGCGCCGGGCCGCTGCCATCCAGGGTGAAATGCGCGTGCCGGGTGGCGGCGCAGTTCGGAATCATCGCCACGGGCAGCGAGGCCGCGTGAGTCGGGTAATCCTTGATCTTGATGTCGAGCACGGTGGTAAGGCCACCCAGCCCCTGCGCGCCAATGCCCAGCGCGTTGACCTTGTCCATGATCTCCAGCCGCAGCTCTTCCACCCGGTTCTGCGGGCCGCGACGGCGCAGCTCGTGAATGTCGATCGGGTCCATCAGCGCTTCCTTGGCCAGCACCGCCGCCTTCTCGGCCGTGCCGCCGATGCCGATGCCCAGCATGCCGGGCGGACACCAGCCCGCGCCCATGGTGGGAACGGTCTTCAGCACCCAGTCGACGATGCTGTCACTGGGGTTGAGCATGGCCAGCTTGGCCTTGTTCTCAGAGCCGCCACCCTTGGCCGCCACGATCACCTCCAGCTCATGCCCGGGCAGGACCTCCATGTGAATCACGGCCGGCGTGTTGTCCTTGGTGTTCTTGCGGGCCCCGGCCGGGTCATTGAGGATGGAGGCGCGCAGCACATTGTCCGGATGCAGGTAGGCGCGGCGCACGCCTTCGTTGACCATGTCGGCCACGCTCATGTCACCCTGCCACTGCACCTGCATGCCGATCTTCAGGAAGACGGTGACGATGCCCGTGTCCTGGCAGATGGGGCGCTTGCCCTCGGCGCACAGGCGCGAGTTGATCAGGATCTGCGCCATGGCGTCCTTCGCGGCGGGCGATTCCTCGCGCTCGTAGGCCTCGTTCACGGCCTGGATGAAGTCCAGCGGATGGTAGTAGGAGATGTATTGCAGGGCGTCGGCGACGCTCTGGATCAGGTCTTCCTGGCGAATCACTGTCATGGCAATGCTGTCCTTGAGGGCACGAAAGGCGCGGCGCGCAGCCGCCGGTGGTGGAATTTGCGGCGGATTCTAGCATAGAGTGCGAGCAGAACCGCCCGGGTCGAGCCAGCCCGCAGACACCCCCGGACACTCACTCCCCAGGAGGCCACCATGCACGAGCACGACAGCTCCGAGATCCTCAGCAGCCTCGACCAGGGCGTGCAGATCCTGCACATCCACCGGCCCGAGAAGAAGAACGCCCTCACCCGCGCCATGTACCAGACGCTGGCGGAGGCACTGCGCCGTGCCGACACCGACCCGGCCGTGCGCGTCATCCTGCTGCGCGGCGAGCCCGAATGCTTCACCAGCGGCAACGACGTGAATGACTTCCTGGAGGAAGACGAGCACACCACGGAGCGTCCGGCCGTGCAGTTTCTCAAGGCCATCGCCCATGTGCGCAAGCCTCTCGTGGCGGCAGTGAACGGGCTCGCCGTGGGCATCGGCACCACCCTGCTGCTGCACTGCGATCTGGTGTATGCCGCCGAGGACGCCTGGCTGCAGCTGCCCTTCACACGCCTGGGGCTGTGTCCGGAGGCAGCGTCCAGCCTGCTGGTGCCGCAATTGATGGGCCATCAGCGCGCGGCGGAACTGTTGCTGCTGGGCGAGCGTTTCAGTGCCGGGAAGGCGCGGGAGCACGGCCTGGTGAACGAGGTGCTGCCGGCGGCGCAGGTGCTGCCCCACGCCCTGGCCAAGGCACAGGCCCTGGCGGCCCTGCCGTCCGAGGCGGTGCAGACGTCCAAGCATTTGCTCAAGCGCAGCCTGCAGGCGGGCATCGACGACGTCATGGCGCTGGAACTGGTGAACTTCACGCGGTTGCTGCGCAGTCCGGAGGCCAGAGCCATCATGCAGGCGTTCCTGCAGCGGCGACGTGAGTGAGTGGAATGAGGGGTGTTTGAGTTGGGTTCGCCTGCAAGCAGGCTCCCACACGTCTTCTGCCGAGGGTCGCCTGCAATCCGTCTCCAACGCGCCAGCGACTAGAGACGCTCCAGCAGATAATCGCGCGCCAGATTGATCTTTCGCGCCAGATAATCCGAGCCGCCACGATCCGGGTGCATTTTCTGCATCAGACGGCGATGGGCCTGCACCACGTCGTCCCGCGTCGCCCCCTGCTGCAAGCCCAGGATATCCAGTGCCTCTGTCTCGCTCATGGCCGACTCCGTCGCGGGCGGCGGTGCCGCGTGCGCCTGCTGCGACGATGCCGACTGGCCGGAGCGCCAGTCCGGGTGCACCCGGTCCAGGTAGGCCTCCAGAATCTGCAGCGAATCGGCGTCCTGCAGACACTCCTGCGCCAGCACCAGCAATTGCTCCAGGCTCAAGGCTGACAGACGCCGACCGCTGAAGCAGCCCTCCAGCACCTCGCCGTCCATGTCGCCGGTGGCGTGCTCCAGTTGCATGAGCAGAAAGCGCGTGCGGATGCTGGAACTGTCGCCGGCCCCCGCGCTGCCGTAGGCACTCTTCGCGGTGCGGCTGCGCAGCATCTGCCACAGCGGCAGCAGGCGGATCAGCAGGTGCAGATTGCGCAGCAGGAAGGTGGCCGCGACCATGACGGGTGCGATGATGAACGTGGGCGAGATTCGCCCGAGCAGGATCAGTACCACGATCACGGTGAGAATGCTGGCGAGCACCAGCAGCAGATTGAACTGGCGCTGGTTCAGCGAATACTTGATGGCGAGCTTGCGCAGGCCGATGTAGCCCAGCACGGGAATCAGCAGGATCAGCAGATAGCGCAGCAGAATCATCGTTCCAGTCTCCAACTGCCGGCTGCGCGTGGCTTCATGGGCGCAGCTGCTGCGTCAGTCGCTGCACGGCGGGGCTGGCGCTGGCACTGAACAGCGCCAGTGCCTGACGTCCGCCGCTGGCATAGACCGCCACGGCCCGCAGCAGATCGCGCAGCTGCGCCGCGCTGGCGCCATCGAAGGGCGACCAGGCACCACCGGAAAGCTTCGCGATGGTCTGGAAGGTCTGCTGCGCACGCGCATCGACGCCTTCCTGAAACACGAACACCGGCACGTTCAGCAGCCCCAGCTGCCCGGCCAGCTGACACAGGACATCGGCGTTCTCTTCCATCGCGTCGCCCACATAGACCACGCAGTGGATGCGCTCGGCCTTGTTCTCGGCCAGCGCGTGGCGCAGCACCCGCTCGATCTGCGTGGTACCGGCACGGCAGCCTATGCCAGTCATGAGGCCCAGCAGAACCCCGGCGTCCCGGCACCACGGGGTCTTGTAGAATTCGGCGAAACCGCGGAAATACGTGAGCTGGATCTGCAGCCCGCCCTGGGCGCGCGCAGCCAGGAACATCTCGGCCTGCAGCTGAGTGGCCTGGTCCCAGGTCTGCTCGCGACTGCCCGTGGCGTCCAGGGCAAACAGAAGACGTCCGGCACCTGCGCCCTTGGCAACGGCGGGCAGGCTCGCCACTTTCTGCAGAAATGCGCTGACTTCGCTGCGGGCGGCAACGCGGGTGGGAAGGTCTTTCGGGGAATCGGACATGGCAGCGGCCTCGCGGAACGACTCAAGCAAGCCTGAAGCAGGAAACCCTGGTGCGGACGGAGAGACTCGAACTCTCACACCTTGCGGCGCTGGAACCTAAATCCAGTGTGTCTACCAATTCCACCACATCCGCGGGCGGGTTTCGCTCAGGGTGCGGCGCGCGCACCACCTTGCAGGTTCTCGATGTTCTGTTGCAGGCGACTCAGCGTCTGATTGACCTGCAGGCGGTAGGCATCGATGGATTCGACGGCTTCCTCCAGGTTGACCATGCGGTCCTGCAGGCCCACCAGGGTGTTGTCGCCGTTGTTGAGGCTGGCGCGGATGTTGGCCATGTCCTGCGCCACGTTCTGCACGCTGCGCAGGGTGGTGTTGATGCCGGCGAGGCTGGTGTTGATCTGTTCCAGGTCAGCCTTCACTCTGTTGACCTCGCCCAGGGTGGCCTGATTCTGCTGGGTGTTGTTGG
>Ga0255182_1000107_pt1 | contig 82489 bp, 65 predicted proteins | sample Atl_UVDOM_RepA_8_FD_188420 | JGI IMG/M metagenome (GOLD analysis project Ga0255182, IMG submission 188420) | Freshwater microbial communities from Altamaha River, Georgia, United States - Atl_UVDOM_RepA_8d | ecosystem: Environmental > Aquatic > Freshwater > River | place: USA: Georgia...
CACGGTATCGCTCGAACACGGCGAGAACTACACCGAGACACGCAACTCGACGCAGGAGTTCACGCTCTGATGGCGCATCCCTACCACCATGCCGAAAGCTCCGCCAAGAAGTTCGGCGGCATCCCGGAGGAGTACCTGAGGTTCCACGAGTTTCTGGACGGCAGCAAGGCGCACATGGCCGACTTCAGGCACCGCGCGCTCAGGCATCACTCGGAGGGCATCTTCCAGCTGGAGGCTCTCTTCGGCTCCACGATCACGCTCTCGACCGGCAGGGTGCTTCCCGTCAGGTTCATCGGCGAGCAGCACGTTCTCGAAGACCTCGGCCGGATTCCCACGGTGGCTGACTGGCTGGGCAGGATTCAGCCCGAGAGCTGGATGCTCGGCCGCGGCCACGCCTTGGCCGAGTAGGGCCGCTGCCACGGTCCGCATTTCACCCCCCATCTACGGAGACACTATGCCACGACCCAAGAACACGACGAGACCCGCTCCGCCTTCCGTCCCGTCGCTCACCTCCCGCCTCCGCGAACTGATCCAAGCCGCCTTCTCGGCAATCTGGATTCAGACCCACGAGCCCACCGAAGCCACCCGCGACCTGACGACCTTGTGCCGCACCGAAGGCTGGCGGCTGGCGACCTGGGACTGCGACCGCGGCATGACGTTCCCGCTGGAGCCCGTCGCAATCCCAGGCGTGGCCGAATCCCAGGACCCGCTCGCCGTCATCCGGGCGCTGCCGCAGGTCGCCCAGGGCGCGGGTACGACGCTCGTGGCCTTCGAGAGCCTGCACAGGTTTCTGGGGGCAACGGAGATCATCCAAGCCCTTGCCCGTCAGATTCATGCGGGCAAGAACAGCCGGTGCTTCGTCGTCGTGCTGGCCCCGGTCGTCCAGATACCGCCGGAGCTGGAGAAGCTTTTCACGGTGGTCGATCACGAGCTGCCCGGCCACGCGCAACTCGAAGAGATCGCCCGCGGAGTGGCCGTGCAGGACGGCGAGCTTCCCGAAGGCGACGAACTGGCCCGCGTCATCGAAGCCGCCGCCGGGCTCACCGCCAGCGAGGCCGAGAACGCCTACAGCCTGGCCCTCGTTCGCCACGGAAGGCTGGAGCCCGAGACGCTCTGGGAACTCAAGAGCCAACAGCTAAAAAAGAGCGGGCTCGTTTCCCTTCACAGGGGCACCGAGAAGTTCGACCAACTCGGCGGCCTCGATAACCTCAAGGCGTTCTGTCTGAGGGCCATGCGGCGACAGGGCGAAGGTACCGTCAACAACCGGCCCCGCGGTGTGTTGCTCCTGTCTCCTCCCGGCTGCGGCAAATCCCAGTTCGCGAAGGCGCTGGGTAACGAGACCGGCAGGCCCACGGTCGTTCTCGATGTAGGCGCCCTTCTCGGCTCGCTCGTCGGCCAGTCGGAGAGCAACGTCCGCGCGGCTCTCAAGTTGGCCGACGCGATGGCTCCCTGCGTGCTGTTCGCCGACGAGATCGAGAAGGCACTGGCTGGGGCTACGAGTTCGGGCCAGACAGATTCCGGCGTGACGGCCCGCGTGTTCGGCTCCCTGCTCACGTGGCTGAACGACCACGAAAGCGATGTCTTCTTCGTCGGCACCTGCAACGACGCCTCGAAGTTGCCGCCGGAGTTCGCCAGAGCAGAGAGATTCGACGGCGTGTTCTTCGTTGACTTGCCGGGGCGTGACCAGAAGGACGCGATCTGGGCCATCTACACGCGGCACTATGGACTGGACACGAAGCAGGCCCGGCCGGATGACACCAACTGGACCGGCGCCGAGATCAAGTCGTGCTGCAGGCTGGCGTCGCTGCTCGATGTCCCGCTCGTTCAAGCAGCGCAGAACGTCGTACCTGTGGCTGTTACTGCGGGCGACAAGATCGAGGGGTTACGCCAGTGGGCTTCCGGTCGGTGCCTATCGGCGGATCGGGGAGGCGTCTATTCGCGGTCGGAAGGGGTGAGTAGCGGTCGGGTGCGGAGGGTGGTGCGGGAGCCGGGTGTGAATTGATTAGGGGTGTCAAACAAACTCACCCACCCGCTCTGAAGGCGGCATAAACCTCATCCGCCAACTTCGCATCGTCTACGTAATTCCAATTGAGCGTGGAGGCGGCCCCCGCGCGATTCCCTATCTCCTTTTGGATCTTCACGAACTGCAAGGCAACTTCTTCGGTCGTCCACCCATCGTCAAAAAGTCGACGAATAATTGTGACAGTAACCCAGTTGACTACACGCATGAGCGCATCCCGTTCCTTGCGTTCCTGTTGTGAAATCTTTCTACGTTGAGCACCCATCACTCACCTCCTCTAAAGCCGTGTAACGAATCTCCCCCTTGGGTCCGCGTCCAGTCAAGAAACGCAAACCACGTCAGCACCTTGCGGTTCCGGCCGCTGACAAAATACCCGACGGCTAGGTTGGTAGAAAGTCGAAGTCAGCCAGAACCACCCCCGCTCGCTCGCGCTCGCCGCCCTCTCAACCGGGTTGTCCAGCAGTTCCGGGCGCCACAAACGGAGACCGGCACCAGACCGTCCCGACACAGCCCGGGCAGCCAATCAGTCTTCCCAGCGCGCTTTAGGCGCTCTCAGCCAGGGGGTTGTTCACGACAGCGGCTAGGGCTCCATCCACCAGCGAGCATCGACACCCCGCGGCCCTATGCTCGCGCTCCCGGTGGCCAAAACCGACATCCGCACCCATGCCGACCTAGTTCAGCACTCCTGCCGACCCACATCGGCACCAATGCTGAACCGGTACATTCTCTTCTATATCTCTTTCTTCTCTTCTTCTATCTACCTATGGGGTACCCCTCGCGGCCCCATCTCTCTGTCCGATAGAAGCCCGCACTCCCATCCAGTGATTTTCGCCCCCTGATTCCGGCTTTTGTTGGCAGACGGCTCCATGGTCGCCTCGGTGGCAGATCGGGCTTCCTAGCGCCCCAAAAGCGTCGCCAGCCAAGGGGTTTTCCAAGCCTGAGCCGCCATCAGTCTGGCAGCAGTCTTGGCGGCCGGGTCTTTCATCCAACCTTCAAGGAGATCGCACGCACCGATGTCCACAGCAACCACCACATCCCACGACACCGGCAAGACCAGTTCCCGCCGGACCACAACCCAACCCACCAACACCCCGACCACCCACCTCGAACGCTCCGCCGCCAACAGACTCCGCACCACGATGGCCACCTAATCGCTCTTGGACGTGCCGCTCGTTCAAGCCGCCCAGAACGTCGTGCCCGTGGCTGTCACTGCAGGAGACAAGATCGAAAGCCTGCGCCAGTGGGCTTCCGGTCGATGCCTGTCGGCGGATAAGGCGGGCGTGTATTCGCGGTTGGAGGGTGGGAGTGGTGGTCGGGTTCGGAGGGTGGTGCGGGAGCCGGGGGTGAACTGAAATAGCATCGGGGGGCTTTTGGCCCCCCGATGCGTCATTCACAACGACTACCAGATGCGACTACTGGTTGCTCTTGCAGCAAGCCGAGGTCGCGCTGGCACGGTCGCAGCCGTCGACACAGCATTCGCAGGTGCAGGCCTTGCACTTGCATGTGCCGGTCTCACAGCAACCGCAGCAGTCACACTTGGGGCAGCCAGCGTTGTTTACGCTGACGGCCGCGGCACCAAAGGGGACGACCGCAAGGGTCGCCCAGAGGAGCAGACTTTTCATCGCAGAATCTCCATACCGAAGGAAACTGAACTCAGAGACGCCATGCCGCAACACACGACATAGGCAGCACATCTCCTCTCGCATGCCATTGAGCAAGCAGGAGGCGGCTTCTGATTCAGTTCCGCCAGACCCCGTACACGATTCGGGGTGGGCGATATGGAATGGTCTCTCCGGCCGCGAGAGCCAACCGCGTCAACTCGGCCGATGCCTCTGCCGAATCGTCGGAGACCCGTACAACCGCGAAATGGTCAGGGTGCTGAAGATCGAGTGCGGCGCGCCCCTCGACCTTGGTCGCCGACTCGTGCCGAGCCTTTAGGTGGCAGTGACACGGTGGCGTGGACTTTTGCTCGGCTGGTTGCGGCCTGCAAAGCGGACACTGCGAGTCGAAGTCCTGCTCAGCGGACAGGATGCGCTGGCAGCATGACTGATTCGCAGATGCCGAGCAGCAAGATTTGCCGCACGCCCAGACGGCCGAAGCGGGAATGAACTGTCCGATGACCGCCGCGAACGCGATAAGAACCCGACCGAGGTGAAGATGGACCGGACGCATAACGATTCGCTACCTCTAGCTTATATGGTAGGCCTGCTTGTAATCCGTGGCAAGATTTCCGTCTTCGGACGACTCGCGGCCGAAAATAGTCAACCTGAGCAAACCGTGGCGAAAAGGTCGAATCGCGAAACAAGCCTCGACCGGTGCCTCACTGCAGCCGCTGCATCAGCAGTCCCCAATGCCATGTCGCGATCCCCGGCTCATCGCGTACGAAGCAGAACCCGGCTTCCTCGGCCCATCGGCGACACTGTTCTGGTGTCGGCCGTATGCCCAACGATGGGCCTCTCGGCGTGGTGGGATCGAGGTTCCAATGGATGATTCCCAACTTGCCACCGGACTTCAGGACACAGAACGCTCCGCGGAGGAGTGCCACCGGGTCGTCGATGTGCAGCAGGTTGAAGACCATCGCGTAGTCGCAGGACTCGCTGGGTAGGCCGGTCCCGTCGATCACGAAGTCGTGTTCCATCGGCTGGACGTTCGTGACACCTGCTTTCCGTGCTGCCTCGGTCGTCGCCGCAAGCATCTCCGGCTCGATGTCCAGCGCGTACACGGTGCCGCTGGATCGCTTGGCGGCCTCGACGGTGAACAGGCCGTAACCGCAGCCGAACTCGACGACGTTCTCCGGCTGGCTGCAGTCCAGACGGTCGAGGATGTGCGCGGGGTCGAAGAACTCCTTCCACACCTTGACTTCCGGCATCCCGCTTTCTCGACCCTTCGGCATCCCTTTGCGCCTTTCTTTCCCATCATTTTGGAGAACTGATGTCCACCGCAACCACCACCTCCCACGACACCGGCCAACACACCACGAGCCGGAACACAACCCAACCCACCAACACCCCGACCACCCACCTCGAACGCTCCGCCGCCAACAGACTCCGCACCACGATGGCCGCCGTTCGCTTGGCCTTCACGTGGCTGGGCGTCCGTAAGACCCTTGCCCCGGAGCAGCGAACGACAGCAGCCCGTGCGTTCCATGCCGACCGCGAACTTCTCTCGGCCAGCAAACTCATCCTCGACACCAAGAACCCCGCCTACCGTGCCGTCGCTGCTGTTCGCTCGGAGGCTTCTGGCTACTGGCGCACGGTCACGCTGCCATTTCCCGAGGCTGGCATTCGGCTCCTTCCCCAGAACTCGCTCGGGCTCTTCGCGAACACCATGGCGGGCTACCGGGAACGACTTCAAGAGGCAGTCAGGGATCTCGCCGCCCAGTATGACCAGATGAAGACCGAAGCCCAACGCAGACTCGGCACGCTCTTCAATCCCGGCGACTACCCCTCCACGCTCGATGGCCTGTTTGATCTCGAAGTCTCGTACCCGACCATCGAGCCGCCGAACTACCTCATGGCTTTGCACCCGGAGGTTTATCAGCAGGAGCAAGCCCGGGTCCGTGAACGCTTCGAGAGTGCCGTCGAACTGGCCGAGCAGGCATTCGCCACAGAACTCCAGCGGCTCACGGCCCACCTCGCGGAACGGCTCACGGGGCTACATGACGGCCAGCCCAAGGTGTTTCGAGACTCCGCTGTCGACAACCTTCGGGAATTCTTCGAGCGATTCCGACGGCTGAACATTCGGTCTAGCCCCGAACTGGATGCCCTCGTCGAACAGGCCCAGCAGACGATCAATGGTGTCGAGCCGCAGACGCTGAGAGATTCCAACCGGCTCCGGCAGATGGTGGCCCGGGACTTCGAGCAGATTCAGGCGGCCGTGGGTGACCTGCTCGTGGATCGGCCCCGCAGGAATATTCTCAGGCGTGGGAATATTGGAGGTGCCGCATGACGAGCGAGATGGAGTTGGTGGTCGGCTGTGATGGGGGCGTGAAGTGCATCTACGGCGAAGAGTTGGACCTGCGCGAGATCGGGAAGTTGCAGATCACCCGGGCCAGCCACGTGGAGCCAGATGGGGATGGCTACTGGTGGGCTGATATGGGGCCTGTTGATGGGCCGGTGTTGGGACCGTTCAAGAACCGGACGAAGGCGTTGGGGGCGGAGCGGGGGTGGCTCATTCACTCGCTTGAGCGTTGATCAAGACACTGCGGCGAATTTGCGGGACGTGCAGTTGCAGGTGAAAAGCCAGAAGGGCAAAAGCCCCTCGACTATTAAGCCGACCAAAGATTGGATGCACAAAGCTACCGCGACCGGTGAACGCATAGGCCTTTGGTAGATCTGCTATCTGAGTAGCCAAATCACGGAACCGCGCCATGACCTCGGGGCCGCACTCGTCGGGATGATCAAACCGGCTGATATCACCGATGTCTGGCTGTCTCCCGGCTTCGAGTTCCGGGATCCGTTCGAGCATCGACTCGTGGACACCGTTGATGTGATCGATCGTCATGTATGCGGACCAACTCCGCATCACGGGTTTGATCCCAGGCAATGGCGGTATAGGGCGTCGTCCACGTAAGGTCACGTCAGACGCCGTCGCGATCAAATCTTCGATCGCGTTCACTGAATCACTGAACTGACGTTGGTTGATGGTGAGCGAGCGGCTCCGATAGCCGCCCCACAATAGCATCCGGGCCGCGAGGCGTTCGATCATGGGTTTGGCAACTCCGTAGCTTCCTACTCGGATCGCGTTCAGTCTCGCCACTATCAATGGCTCGAGCAACGCGAGAGCGGTACAGGCCGAGCGCGACAGCGATGGCCGTGTGAGTGCATGCCTGTAATGACCGCGGAATAGGGCGGCAATTTCGCCCGGTGACCGCGCCTCACTTCTTGTCCCTGTCTGCCCCCAATGCTGGCGGGCGTGCTTTCCTTCTTCCGGCCCGCTGCGTTGGCGGCCGGTGTCCCAGTGTTTCCTGTCCCTGCTTCCCATTTTCCTAGGAGATGCTCTGTCATGAGTGACCTCGAACTGATCGACGCCGTGGCCCATGTCACCGGCGAGGATTCCCACGAGATTCGGCGCCGGGGCTTCGTGCTGACCGGCCCCGAGGATTCCAGTTCTGACCTCGACCCGGAGTGCATGCTCGACCTGATCGATCTCCCGGAGGCGGGGTTCATCGACTGGGACGCACTTGGCTACGGCTGCCGGGCGCCCTTCTTCGATGCCCGCGCGAAGGCTCGGAAGAAGGCCAAGAAGCAGGTGGCCCGGGCGGCGTGACCTGCTGACCGGCTCGAAGGCTCCAGCGACCCCAGCAAGTGACGGGCGTGGAGTGTGGTGGAGGTGCCCAAGCCTTCCTGCACCCACGCCCGTCGCTTTTCTATCCACCAATTACACAACAGGAACCTCATCCCCATGTTGAAACTCCACGCGGGCGTCTCGAAGAAGGTCGGCTTGCCCGGCTTCTCCAGCGCCTCGGCCTCGTGTCACATCGAGGCCGAACTCGATTCCAGCCTGCTCCAAGACCACGAGGGATTTCAGGTCGTCGTAAAGAAGGCCTACCAGTCGTGCGAGAAGGCCGTCGAGGACCAGATCGCCCGGCTGACCCATGAATGCCCGGACGATGCCAGCCAGCCCCAGCGGCAGGAGGTCGTCGAGGTGCGTACCAGCCCGGCCATCAACGGCGCACGGATCAAGACCACCGGTGCCGCGACCAACGGTGCCGAACTGCTCGCGACCAACCGTGCCGTGTTCCGTGACGCGCCCAGCCCACGTCCCGCCACGGCTTCGCAGGTGAAAGCCATCCGTGCTATCGCCGCTCGCCGGAAGATCGATCTCGTGGGGCTGCTGCGGGAACGCTTCGGTCTGACCACCGCGGACGAACTCGGCATCCGGCAGGCTTCGGCCCTGATCGACGAGCTGAAGAGCGACGAGCCGACCACCAGCCCCAGCACGAACAGCCACGCGAACGGCAACGGAGCCTACGCGGCCGGAGGTGCTCGATGATCGCCGGGGCTGACCTGCTGCCGGTGCTCACGCCCACGAAGCCCGCCAGCACGAATCCCGCCAACGAGGTCGCCAAGAATCTCACCGGCCGGGACTACATCTCGTGGTCAGCCCTCTCGACGTTCCGGACTTGTCCGCTGAAATACAAGTTCAGGTACATCGACGGCCTGCCCGAGGAGGGTGTTTCCAGTGCGCTCGTGTTCGGCAGCGGAATTCACACAGCCATCGAGCAGCACTTCCAAGCAGCCCTGTCAGGCGATCCAAAGCCCAACCTCGATGCCCTGCTGTTCGCCTACAGATCCGCATGGCTCCCACATGATCCGGACGCGATCCAGTTCGGCAGCACGGAGACACGGGCCTCGCTGGATGCTCTGGCCACGCGGATGCTCACGGCGTTCCTGAGTAGCCCCGCGGCGAGCGTTCAAGGGCGAGTGTTGGGCGTCGAGGAGGAGATCCGCGGCATGCTGGTCGAGGGCGTGCCGGACCTGTATGGCCGCGTGGACCTGCTGACGGAAGACTCGGACACGCTCGTGGTGACCGACATCAAGACGAGCCGCGGGAAATGGAGTCAGGAGCAGGTCGAGGATTCAGGTGAGCAGTTGTTGCTGTACTCGCACCTCGCCTCGGAGATCGCGCCCGGGAAGAAGATCGCGACCCGGTTTCTGGTCCTGACGAAGGCCAAGGAGCCGGTCGTCGAGGAGCACGTTCGCGAGGTCGAGCCAGCCGCCGTGAAACGCACTCTTGCAGGCGTGGAGCGGCTCTGGCGGGCTATTCAAGCGGGCGTGTTCTATCCGGCGCCGAGCACGATGTCCTGTTCGTCATGCGGCTATCGGCCGGCGTGTCGGGCGTGGATGGGCTGAGAAAGTGGCGGCTGGGGTTGAAACACACCCCGGCCGCTTTTTTTAGATATCGGCGGCTTTTCTGGTGTGGTCATGTGCGCCGGCGCGGAGGCCTACCTGGCCAAGGTCGTAGGGTGGGCAGTTATGGAGGCTGGGGTCATAAGATGCGGGGGTGGGGGACTACTGCTGACAAAAACACTTGACGGGGCCTCGGCACCGATCCGATAACGAGGGATGTCGTAAAGGAACTCAGTTCGTGCGTGCCGCTTTCACCCTCTTCACGATGGCTGCCACCCTGCTGCATTTCGCAGTCGGTTGCTGTGGGCATCTGTCGCACTTGGACGGCGACGCAGTGTGCTGTAGCCGGGGTGTTGCCTCCGAGGTTGCGGTTGAATGCTGCACGGATCACGACCCAGGCCACGACCACGAATCAGAACCAGTCCTAAGTTGTCTCAACGCCGCCGCATCGATCGGAAATCATGGGGAAGTCATAGCCACGGCGTCCATCGACGACTGCGGTGGTTGCACATGTGTCGCGAAGATCGAAAAAGACCTTGTTGACGGTGCGGCACCGGCAGTCAGTTCCTTCGTCACGTCGTTCGAATCGAAGGCGATCGTAACGATTCAACTGGCCGTTGGGCCGTGCGAAGCTTGGGATCCGCCGGTTCCATCCGAGCTCCGACCCCCGCTCTTTGAGCGACTGGTCGTCTGAGGCTCTGCGCGGCCGCTCTGGCCGTCGCTTGCCCACCTTTCCCGGGCCTCTCCAACTATTGGAGCGATACGTGGCTTTGGCCTGCCGCCTTGGCGGCCGCTCCGTCCCTCCTCGAAACCGTACGTTTATGAGACGACACATGAACCCCTCGGCCCCCTCGAAGCCCCTTTCCCACATCGCGGTCATGGTTGGCGGAGCAGTCGTCGTGGCTACCATCGCGGCGTTTGCCACCCGCGGTCAGTGGCAGCAGCCCGTCAGAACGTGGGCAATTCGTGTCCTCGGTGGCACAGCAGGAGCTGAGCAGGTGCCAGGCGGAGCAGTGGATGACGAGCACCAGCATGCCGACGAACACAACCCTGTAGTTGATGGACATGACCATGCGGGTCACACCCAGGAAAACTCGATCCAGCTCTCGGAGCAGGCTCGTCGCAGCATCAACCTTGAAGAAGGAGAAGTACTGCTCTCAACCTTCCAACGCACGATCGCCGTCCCAGGCATGGTGGTGGAGCGGCGTGGGAGGTCTCGGTTCAATGCCATATCACCAATGACGGGCTACCTCACGAAGATTCTCGTGGCCGAGGGTGAGGCGGTCGCACCGGAGCAGCCTCTGTTCGAGATCCGTATTACCCACGAGGAGCTCGTGGGTGCCCAATCTGATCTCTTGCGGACGGTAGCCGAGATTGACGTCGTCCAGCGGGAGATTGCCAGGCTCGAGGGAATTGCACCCGAAGGACTCGTTCCAGCGAAGGTGATCCTGGAGCGGAAATACGAGTTGCACAAGCTCGAGGCCGTCCAACTCGCCCAGCGGCAGGCGCTGCTCCTACACGGCCTGTCGGAGTCACAAGTCGACGCGATAGTCACCGACCGCAAGCTACTCGGGTCTCTCGTCGTGAGGGCGCCAACTCTGCCCGCGTCTGACCACAGCAGCGGCACGCTCGTGGTGCAAGAACTCGCGGTGGACCGAGGCCAGCATGTCACTGCGGGTGACACCCTCGCCGTGCTCGTAGACCACGGATTGCTGCTCATCGAAGGCGACGCATTTGAGCAGGACATCCCCGAGGTCACCGAGGCAGCCGCGACCGGCAAGCCGATCACCGCGGTCCTCGATAAGCCTCGCGGCACGGGCGACAGGGTCGACGGCTTACGAATCGCCTATGTGGCCGACACAGTCGCAGCCGATTCGCGCACTCTCCGATTCTTTGTCACCCTACCCAATGAGATAGTTGGTAGCCCGCGGACCGAAGGCACGAGCCGCTTTGTTACCTGGCGCTACAAGCCCGGCCAGCGGATGCAGCTCGAGGTGCCGGTGGAGGAATGGCCTGAACGCATCGTGCTACCCGCCGATGCAGTGGCCCAAGACGGCGTCGAGAACTACGTGTTCCGGGCGAATGGCGACCACTTCGACCGCGAGCCGGTGCACGTGGAGCACCGCGACCCACAGCGGGTGGTGATCGCCAACGACGGCACGCTTTTTCCGGGAGATCGGGTAGCGATATCGGCTGCCCAGCAGCTGCAGCTGGCGCTCAAAAACAAGTCTGGCGGTGCCATCGACCCACATGCGGGCCACAACCACTGATGCCAAACGCCACGAATTCCGGGAGCCCGTCAGCACATGCTTGACGCCGTCATCCGCAACGCTCTGCGATTCCGCCTGCTCACGATCGTGCTGGCGTCCGTGCTGCTCGTCTACGGCGGAATCACCCTCTGGCAGTTGCCGATTGACGTATTTCCCGACCTTAACCGCCCGCGTGTGACCGTGATCACGGAGGCGCCGGGCTTGGCTCCCGAGGAGGTTGAGACGCTCGTCACTTTTCCCCTCGAGAGCGTGCTCAACGGCGCGACCGGCGTGCAGGCCGTCCGCAGTTCATCGGGGGTCGGCCTGTCGGTGATCTATGTCGAGTTCGCCTGGGGCACCGACATCTACGTCGACCGCCAGATCGTCGCTGAAAAAATCGCTGTCGCGCTCGACCGGATCCCCAAAGGCATCCGTCCGCAGCTGGCGCCGATCTCTTCCATCATGGGGCAGGTCATGCACGTTGGGATGTTCAGTGAAAACGGCGAGACGCCTCCGCTCGAGGTCCGCACGCTCGCCGACTGGGTCGTACGGCAGCGGCTGCTGACGATCCCCGGCGTGGCGCAGGTCGTGACCATGGGGGGCGGGCGCAAGCAGTTTCAGGTGTTGGTCGATCCTGAACTTCTCCTCAAATACGGCCTGACGCTCCAGGAGGTTGAGGCAGCCGTGCAGGATAGTAACTCCAACGCCACTGGCGGCTACCTGAACCAAGGGAGCAACGAACTGCTCGTCCGGTCCCTCGGCCGCATCCAAAACCTCCGCGACCTGGAGTCGGTCGTAGTCAAGACCTCGACGGAGAGGCCTATCGTGCTCGCGCAGATTGCCCGCGTCGCCGAGGCCCCCCAGGTAAAGCGCGGCGATGCGGCGGTCAACGGCCAACCCGCCGTGATCCTCGTCATCGCGAAGCAGCCGGCGGCCGATACCCGCAATCTCACCGACGACGTCACTGCCGCGCTCGCTGAGCTACGTGCCTCACTGCCCGCCGACGTCCGGCTGAACCCGGAACTGTACCAACAGAAGACGTTTATCGACCTTTCCATTCAAAACGTCATCGAGGCGCTTCGCGACGGCGGCATTCTCGTGGTCGTCGTGTTGTTCCTGTTCCTCCTCAACTTCCGTACCACATTCATCACGCTGACGGCGATACCTCTATCCATCGTGATCACGGGCCTCGTCTTCAAGTGGTTCGGTATGTCGATCAACACGATGACTCTCGGTGGCCTGGCGGTCGCCATCGGCGAACTAGTGGACGATGCGATCGTCGATGTGGAAAATATTTTTCGCCGCCTCCGTGAAAACTCTCATCTAGCCGAGCCCAAGCCTGCCTTGCGGGTGGTGTACGAGGCCTCAAGTGAGGTGCGCAACTCCATCGTCTTCAGCACGATTCTCGTCGTGCTCGTGTTCGTGCCGCTATTCGCGCTCGGAGGCATGGAGGGCAAGCTGTTCACGCCGCTGGGGGTGGCCTACATCGTCTCGATCCTGGCGTCGCTTGCCGTCTCCCTCACCGTCACGCCGGTGCTCTCCTACTGGCTCCTACCAACCGCTCGGTTCATGGAGCACGAGCAAGACGGGCTGCTCCTGAGAGTGCTCAAGACATTGGCCGGCTGGGCAATCCGCCTCTCCGTTCGTTTTCCCGTGCCGATCCTCGCCCTCGTGGCCGTTGCGGTCGGGATGAGCTTGGCAGTGGTCGCCGGCCTTGGCCGCGACTTCCTGCCGCCGTTCAACGAGGGTTGCGTTCAGGTCAACGTGCTCCTTCCGCCAGGCACGTCACTCGAAACGTCGAACCGAATCGCCAGCATGGTGGATGAGAGGATCGGCCGTATCCGCGGTGTCGCCAACTTCAGCCGGCGGACCGGGCGGGCGGAACTCGACGAGCACGCCGAAGGGGTTAACACCTCCGAGATCATCGTCAGCTTCGATCCACAGGCGGGCCGGAGCCGTGAGGACGTGCTTGAGGAGCTTCGCGAAGAACTGACGCAGGTGCCCGGGGTCGTGATCGCGGTCGAACAGCCACTCGCCCACCTCATCAGCCACATGCTGTCGGGCGTAAAGGCTCAAGTCGGCATCAAACTCTACGGAGACGATCTCGGTGAACTCAGGCGGACAGCTGAGCGGATGAAGGCTGCGATCGCGGACGTGCGCGGTGTCAAGGATCTCATGGTCGAACAGCAGGTAGAGATCCCACAGCTCCAGATCAGGCTTCGCCGCGAGCGGCTCATGCAGTACGGACTCACAGCCGACTCCGTCAACAATTTTGTGGAGACCGCGATGAACGGGCGGATGGTCTCGGAAATCGTCGACGGCCAGCGAAAGTTCGATCTGGTTGTGCGGCTCGACGAGCCGTATCGGGTAAACATCGATACGCTGCGCAGACTCTCGATCAACCTACCTGCGGGCGGCCGTGTGCCGCTGGAAACCGTAGCCGACATCTCCCAGGGAAGCGGGCCCAACACGATCAATCGGGAGAATGTCCGCCGCCGGATCATCATCCAGTGCAACACAGGGGGCCGTGATCTTGGCGGCGTCGTCGCCGACATCCAGGCACAGCTGGCTCCAATCCAGAAGGGACTGCCGACTGGATATTTCGTCGAATACGGCGGTCAATTCGAGAGCCAGCAACAGGCGACGCGGATGATAGGGATCCTAAGCCTCATGTCGCTTGGGGGAATGTTTCTCGCGCTTTACACGCTCTTCCGTTCAACGAACCTCGCGCTCCAAGTACTTTCAGCCCTGCCGATGGCGGCAATCGGCTCGGTCGCGGCGTTGGTTCTCACTCAGCAGTCACTCACCGTGGCAAGCATGGTGGGCTTCATCTCACTTTCCGGGATCGCATCGCGAAACGGCATCCTGCTGATCGCGCACTACCTGCACCTCGTGCGTTACGAGGGAGAGCGATTCACGCCAGAAATGGTGGAGCGCGCAGGCAAGGAGCGCGTAGCGCCGATGCTCATGACAGCACTGACGGCCGGCATCGCGCTCGTGCCTCTGGTGCTGGCGGCGGGCGAGCCGGGCAAGGAAATCCTCTATCCCGTGGCCACCGTGATCCTCGGCGGCCTGATCAGCTCAACGTTACTCGATTTCTTCGTCCACCCCGCACTCTTTTGGTGCTTCGGCCGACGGCAGGCCGAGCGGGCGATGCAAGAAGCCGAGCACGACGAACTGGCGGCACACCGATGAATGCGTTGGCGACAAGTGATGTATGGGTGAGTATTTTCCACGTGAAGAAGGAGACTTCGATGCTTTTCATGAAACGATTCGAGATGGCAGCGCTCGTGCTTGGTCTACTGGCGTTCGGGACACGGCTCGAGGCGGCACCTGCCGCGGGGCACGCGCACGCCCATCCGACCGAGGGGCCGCACCACGGCGCACTCATCGAACTCGGCAAGGAGGACTACCACGCCGAACTCGTTCACGATGACGCGACAGACACGGTCACGATTTACATCCTCGACTCGTCAGCCACGAAATCGGTACCGATCACGGCAAAGCAGCTCACGCTCAACATGCGAGCCGGCGGCAAGCCTCAGCAGTTCGTGCTGGCCGCCCAGCCGAAAACAGGTGATGCCGACGGTTCCGCATCGGTTTTCGCTGCCAGTGGCAAGCAGATTAGCCAAGCGATCGATACCAAGGGCGCCAGCGGGCGGCTCAACGTGGAAATTGAAGGTAAAATCTACGTTGGCAATGTGGGAGGCAACTCACACAACCACAAACACTGATCAGCGTACAGCCTACGCCCCTAAGGGCCCCGAAGAGCGTTGGCATGTCGCCTTGCGTGCGTCCAAATCGCATTTCGCGTGCTCAATACCCTCAAGGCTGCGTTGGCACTCGTAGATCACCTCTTTCAATACCCGCTCACCCGCATCCAGATCCGCGTACCTAATCCCATCGGCTTGCCCGGGGTCAAACTCGTAGATCTGCGGCATGCGACGCGCGTTGGTCTCGATCTTGGCCAAGAACTCCAGGTAGGGCGACGCGTACTGCTTCTTCTTGCGGCCTGAGTGGTATTTCGGGTCGCCGGACGTCATGCGCCGGATCTTCCCAATGGCCGCGAGAAGTTGGCGGCCTGCGGGGTCGTCGAACGAATGGGGCTTGGTCATGGGCATCCTCCTTGATGCGCCGGCTGCCGGGGCACATACGCCTCGGCGAAAATCCGTACTTTCTGACGATTCAGGCGTTCGAGACCATCCAAAACCTTCTCGTTTCTTTGTGGTTCTCGTTGCCCGACGCCTCTCATTTTAGCGCGTCGCGGGCCCTATCGCGGCATGGATTCGGGCGACGACACGCGAAATCCCGCTGAATGCCTCACGTGATGATGGGTGTTGCAGAATGCTCGATCTGTAAAGCATGTACCCACAAAATCGGGCCTCTCGTGGGGCGGCAATCCACACGCGGCCGCACTCGTACCCACCCTCTGCAGACCTCGATCACGCCGACTGTGCTGCCGCGGTGTGCTTCCCGCCCACCGAATCCGCCGAACTCGTGATTGGCTTGGGTGTGGCCGCGGGCACCTGACACGCGGCCATGATCGGCGCCTGCGTATCCATGAACGCCAGAATCCCCGTCTGCAGTCCCTCGGGCAGCATCTTGAACCAATCGAGCCACCCGTAGGTAGTCGTCTTGGGCACCTTGAAGAACCGGGCTATATCAATGCCGCGATAGCCCGAGCGGACGTGCAAGTAGACGGCCAACACGCGCTGCTCGTTCTTCGTGATGGCCTTCCGAACCGTGGCGTCGTCGGGCTGTGCAAACGTGGCCAACCGGTGCTTCAGTTGGCGCTCAAGGATCTCCACCTCGACCTTCATGCGGTCCCGGTCGCGGCCGTAGAGTTCGATCAGTGGCCGGAGCGTCTTGCGGCTGGGGTCCTTGGTGAAGTTCAGGACCATCGACAAGAACTTGGTCTGCCAGTCGATCATCTGCAGCCAATACACCGTGTCCACGAGGGTGAGGGAGTCTTCGAGGAGGTATCCCCGTGATTCCGCCTGACCGAGGAGTTCTACGAGCCGGTACGTCCTGTTGGCAAGGGAATCGTGGCAGCGAATGAACTCCTGCTTCATCTCCAACACCTCTGCAATCGCCTCGGCGGCCTTGCGAATGTTGGCGTCGGTGTTTCGCGATGGTGGTTGCGGTGTGTCCATATGCTCCAAGGTAGCGCGTGAGTGTCGTCGGCGCTACACTGCACGGATGAAGAACAACCGCGCAGCCACCGTGCCCGTTCTCTGCTGCCATCGCGGATCCTTGCCCAACACCGGTCACCCTCACGCTGCGTCGACATCCGCCCCACGCCGCAGTTTCGTGAACCGCTCTGGCTGGCGAGAATTTCAGACGGTTTTGACGGGCCTTCGGCGAGACTGCCCTCCAGCCCTACCGGTCGTCGTTCGGGCTTCCTGGCTCCCCAAAACGGTGCTGGGCCAGTGCCTTCGACGCGATAAGCGGTTCGTGGTCCTTCTCAACGACGAGATGGGCGAGCCGCAGGCCGTTGAGGTGCTCTGCCACGAATGGGCGCACGCGCTGGCCTGGAACTTCGCCGTCGATCGGCTCATCAACGCGCCTGACACCGACCCTGTGGAATTCGAGCGGGCCTGTCACGACGAGGCCTGGGGCTGCGCCTACTCGCGGGTCTGGCGGGCGTATCTGGACGTCATCCGAGAGGCGGCGTGACGGCGGCGCGGGCAGGCCTCGGCACTGTTAGCAAAACTGTTAGCAAACGCCCTCTCGGCGCCGGAATCCCGCACCGATCGACATGCGCAGTTCCCGAGGAATTCGCATGACCGCGATACGACCGAGACCTATTCTTCCGGCTCGTCTCCACTCATAATCCCTTGGTCGTGTGTTCGAATCACACCGGGCCTACTTTGATTTGGTTCCGTGACTTCCCGTGAGGGTCGCACCTCCGGAGGTGTGGCGTCAGCACCCCCGGAAGTGGCACTGTTAGCAAAACTGTTGGCAAACGGCCCCGCGAACACCCGCTGGAGGGCATCGAACGCCGCCCAGGCCGCCTCGGCTTTCGCTCGAGCGGCGGTGCCGTTTCAGGGGGGGCAGGTCACTTGAACCCAGGATAAGTTCGCCGACGGTCCTGCAGCAGGCCGTTGGCTGCACGCAACCGCTCACGGCGGACTGGGGCGACATCCCGTCGAAACCACCAGTCGGCCGGTGTTGAGGACGGCGTTGCCCGACAGCTAAAGTGATCGCTGACTGGCACGCAACCTGCCATCGCTCCACGCCGGCACCGTCCTAAACTCGTCTCGCGCTTCTGGACTTCGCTTCAGCGCTTGGAGTCGAACTTGTCTGCGTGCCTCACCCGATTCGCGATCGCGGTCCTGCTCATCGCCACCGGCGGCACCGCGTTCGCCAGGCAGCCAGCGGCGAAGCTGCCCGACACCGTGCGGGCGGAACTCGACGTGTCCTATGCGGCGACCGAAAACCCGCGACAGCGGCTCGACCTCTACCTGCCGAAGGGCGTGGCGGCGGACGCCAAGCTCCCGCTGGTCGCCTACATCCATGGCGGTGGCTGGCAGGGGGGCGACAAGCGGGCGGGGCTCATGCTCCTGCCGTTGGTGCAGTCGGGCCAGTACGCGCTCGCCTCGGTCGGCTACCGGCTCACCGACGAGGCAATCTGGCCCGCCCAGATCCACGACTGCAAGGCCGCGATCCGTTGGCTGCGGGCACACGCGCCCCAGTACGGCATCGACCCGGCGCGAATCGGCGTGGCCGGCTCCTCGGCGGGCGGCCACCTGGTCTGCCTGCTCGGCACCACTGGCGGCGTCGCTTCGCTCGAGGGCACGATCGGCGACCACGACGACGTCGACAGTCGTGTCGCCTGCGTCGTCGACCAGTTTGGCCCCACCGACTTCATCGACATCGCCGGGGCCAACGATCTAGCGCTCGGGATGCTGGCCAAGCTGCTCGGTGGCAAGCCGGCCGACGTGCCGGACGTGGCCCGCGCCGCCTCGCCCCTGTTCCACGTCACCAAGGACGACGCGCCGACGCTCTGCATCCACGGCACGGCCGACCCGCTCGTGCCCTACAGCCAGTCGACGAAGCTCGATCGTGCCTACGAGGACGCGGGCGTGGAATGCCTCGTGCTGACGATCCCCGACGGCGGCCACGGCGGCTTCCGCATCCCCGAGATCAACATCCGCACCAAGCAGTTCCTCGACAAGCACCTCCGAGGAATGGACGCAAATATCTCCGAGGAGCCGCTTCCCACCCCGCCGGCCAAGTGACGCCGTCGACGGCAGCACCAAGAACCATCCCTGCGACGCCGGCCTCGTTTCAGTTTTGGCACGTCACCCTCGAGTGCATCGTTCCCGACGATCTCGCAGTCTGCGGTGACAAGCCGCGTCATGAATCTCGCGCTCCGGGCGCGCCGCCAGGAGTATCTCGATCGGAAGCAAAAACTACCGGAGGATCTCGCCGCGCTTCTCGCGACCAAGTCGCAGATCTTTCCTTGGCAGGCCGACGACGCCTGGCACGAACTCGTGCTCGTCACGGAGGGGGATGAGATGCGGGTCACTCTCGACGGCAAGGCCGTCGGCAGCCATCGCTCGGAGGGTTGCGCACACCCGACGAAGCGCTGGTTCAGCTTCCTCATGAACCCGTCGGCCTGGATCGACGACGTGAAGGTCTACAAGGTCAAGTAGCGGTCGCGCCGCCCTTGCGGTGCCCCCATGCCCGATTCGCTCACAGGCGTGGGCTGTCGGACATCGGCCCCGAGGACCACAGGTGCGTTCAGGAATCCGCCGGCCCCCGGGCGGTCGCATACTGCCGGGCGGCGGCCTGCAGGTACTGATCGAAGTCCGCATGGGATCGCGCGAGTTGGAGAACGCCGTCCCGGCGGAGGGCGTAGACCTCGACGTCAGAGAGGGCTCGGATCGTGGTGGACCGGGGAGCGTCCCGGAGGATGGCCAGCTCGCCGAAGAACGAGCCCTCCCGGAGGACGGCGAGCCGGTGCGGAGAATCACTCCGCAGCACCTCGACCTGCCCTTTCGTGAGGAAATACATCTCGTCTCCCACGTCGCCCTCGTGGATCACGATCTCGCCCGGGGCGAAGTCGCGGGCATCCAGCCGCGGGATGATGTCCCGCAGAAAATCGTCGCTGGCGTTCTTGAAAAAAGGAACCTGTTCGATCAGTCCCGAAGTGATGGCCCGCATGCGCAGCAGTTCGCGGTCGACCTTACCCGGCCCCTTGGAGGGCATTTCGGAGATGAGCCGCACCTCGGCGGGCACCATGAACTCCGCCAGCCGGCTGGCGACGAAGGCCCGCAGATCGTCCGGGCCGACGTCGGCACCAGGCTGCAGGATCACGTAGGCGTGTGGCGCCTCACCGACGGCAGGGTCGGGCACTCCGATCACGCAGACCTCCCGAACCGCGGGGTGATCGGACAACGCCGCCTCCACCTCGAGGGGCGCGATCTTTTGCCCGCCGCGGACGATCACGTCCTTCCTCCGGCCGACGAACCAGAGGTAGCCGTCCTCGTCGTAGCGGCCCAGGTCCCCGGTCAGCACCCAGCCCTTCTGGAGGGTCTTCCTGGTCATCGCCGACTCGTTCCAGTAGCCGTCCATGATCCCCGGTCCACTGACGCGGATGTCTCCCACCGTCCCGGTCGGCACGTCAGCGCCGCGCTCGTCCACCACCGCCACGGTGACGCCGTGCGACGGCAGGCCGACGGACCCCGGCTTCTTCCGGCCGAACGGAGGATTCATGGCGTACGGTCCGGTCTCGGTGGAGCCGCACTGCTCGGTGACCGGCACGCCCGTCAGCCGCTCGAAGGCTTCGAGAAGCTTGGTCGGCACGCGGTCGCCGCCGGCGAGGCAGAGCCTGAGGTGGCTGAAGTCGCAGCCCCGGAAGTCGGGGCTCGCCATCAGCTGCCCGAGGCCCGCAGGGGTCAGCGTCAAAAACGTCTTTACGGGCGGCCGCCGCAGGGCGGCGACGAAGTCTCCGACGGTGAATGTTCGCAGCAGGCTGACGCGTCCCCCGGTCCAGAGGGTGGGCAGGACCTGGCAGCGGAGCGCCAGAGGTCGCGAGACGGACGTCACAATCAGGGCCACGTCGTCGGCCGTGAGCGTGACCCGGGCGAGGTATTTGCGCACGCCCGTGGAGAGGGCACCGTGGGACAGCACGACTCCCTTGACCCGGGACGTCGTGCCGGAGGTGTAGATCATCACCGCCGGCGCGTCGTCTTGCGGAGCCTCGGAGATCAGGGCGCGTTCGGCGCCGAGCAGCGATTCGAACGTGCGCCGAGTGCCGGCTGGTGAGTCCCCTCCGACGACGACGACGCGGGGAACCGATCCGAGAATCCCCGCCTCGTCGAGGCCCGGGATGCGCTGCTGGTCGGCGATCAGGATCGATGCGCCGCTGTGGCCGAGCGCGTAGCCGATCTGCAGCGGGTGGTATTGAAGTCGAGCGGCACGACGACCAGCCGCATGCGGAAGCAGGCGAGGTAGCACACGACCGCCTCCAGGCCGTTGGGCAGCAGGAAAGCCACCCGATCCCCTTCCTCGAGGCCGATCGCCGCCAGCCCGGACGCCAGGCGCGACGCCAGCCGCTCGAGTTCGGCCGCGGTGGTCCACGCCCCGCCGCACTCGAGGATCTGGCGGTCGGGATCGAGCGCGAGCGTCCTTTCGAGCAGGTGATGCAGCATGCGCGGGGTCCGCTGACTGGCGTACGGTTGGGCGGCAGATTCCGACGGCGTGTCTGCCGGCGAACCGCCCCACGCGGATGGAGATGCACTAGGTTCTGTCTGAAAACTGGGCCGGATTGGCTGCGCCGCGGATTTTTGAGCGGATCGAGGCGGCTGAGCCAAGCCGTATCCGGGCGATACGGCGGGCGAGGCCAACGAAGAGCTGCTCAAAAAGACCAAGCAGACGGCCGAGAAGTGTTTTCAGACAGAGCCTAGGTATAGTGCAGCCCGCGACGCCGTCGCAAGCCGCGACCGGCCCCCGAGAGCACGCATATCAAGATGGCAGACATCGCCTCCGAAGACCCGCCGGACGCCGGTCGGCCGACCGCCGGCACGGCGGGCCGCGAGGGCGCGATCCTGTTCACGCTGGCGGCGCTGCAGTTCATCGGCATCGTCGACTTCATGCTCGTGATGCCGCTGGGGCCACAGCTGCTCGAGGATCTGGAGATCGACGCCCGGGGATTCAGCTGGGTCGTGTCGGCATACACCCTCGCGGCCGGACTCGCCGGATTCCTGGCGGCGCCGTGGCTCGACCGCGTGCCACGCAAGTCGGCTTATCTCGTGTTCTCGGTCGGGCTGCTCGTGGGCACGGCGGCGTGCGGACTGGCCAGGAGCTTCCCCTGGCTGCTCGCGGCGCGGTGCGTGACCGGCGGCTTCGGCGGCGTCCACGGCGGGCTGGCCCTGGCGATCGTGGCGGACGTGTTTCCTCCCGAGCGCCGCGGCCGGGCCACCGGCACGCTGATGCTCGCCTTCGCCGTCGCGTCGGTATTGGGAGTGCCGATCGGCATCGCCGTGGGCACACGGTTCGGCTGGCAGGCGCCGTTTTTCGTGCTCGCGGCACTCGGCCTCCCGCTGCTCGGGATGGCCGCATGGTCGCTCCCGCCGCTGGCCGCCCACGTCGATGACGAGCGGCGGCATCCGCTCGGGCGCCTGCTCGACACGCTCACCTTCCCGGCCCATCGCCGCGCCTTCGCCCTCATCGCCCTCCTCATGGTCGGCGCATTCGCCGTGATCCCGTTCATCAGCACCGCGTTCGTGGCGAACGTCGGCGTGACGACGGCCCAGCTCCCGGCCGTGTACATCGCCGGAGGGTTTCTCACGCTCCTGAGCACGCCGCTCGTCGGCCGGCTGGTCGACCGCTTCGGGGCGCTGGCTGTGTTTCGCGCCATCGTGCCCCTGTCGGCGGCGATGATGCTCGTGCTCACGCATCTTCCCGCCGTCGGGATCGCCGGCGCGGCCCCCGTGGCGGCCGTGTTGATGGCGACCAACGCGAGCCGGATGGTGACGGCGATGGCGTTGATCACCTCGAGCATCGAGCCACGAAGGCGCGGCGGCTTTTTGTCGGTCAACTCGTCGGTACAACACGTCGCCAGCGGCCTGGGGACCATGTGCGGGGGGCTGATCGTGGAGGGTGGCGCGGGCGGGCCGCTGCTTCATTTCGGCACGGTCGGCATCCTCGCCGCGGCGACCACCGTCGCGAGCCTAGGGATCGCCGCCCGCATCCGCCCGTTGGGCTGAACGGGGACACGCGCGGGGCGATCCGGGCGCTCGGCCCTCACATCCGGGCCACGAGCCGCGCGACTTCTTCCGCCGCGCGCGGCGGTGCGAGCGCGGTCGTGGCGATTCCAGCGACGACCCGCGTGAGGTTGTGGTCGATCGCCCCGGGCGTGCTCCAGACGTCACCCGGCTGCCGGGTGGCATAGACGGAAAAGGTGCGGTGCCCGGTGCCGGGCCGCTCGCCGATCACATGCAGCAGCGTCCGGGGCCCGGGCAACCCGCCGAAGAGCCGTCTGCCGATCTCGTATCCCACACGCACGCGCCCGCGGCGGACGACGACGAGATCCGGGGCGACGAGACAGCCGATCGCGGCGAGATGGGCGCGCAGGTCCTCGAGGAACGGATCGAGCTGCGCGGCATCGGCGATCGCCAGGGCGTCGAGCCCATCCGAGACGACGATTTGCACGTCGAACCGGGCGTCCTGCCGACGGCGCAGGGCCGTCACTGCCGCGGCCGAGGGCTCGTCGAGCCGTTCTCCGGTCGCCGGATGCAGCAGGTAATCGTCCCGATCACGCGATCGCGTGGTCAGCGCGATCGCATCCGCGTGCGTCGCAAAGAACGCCGGATCCAGTTCGGCCCGGATGGCGCGCTTCGACTCGACGTAGATGCGATCGATCTCGCGGTCGAGTCGCGGCTCGTGATCCCAGGGACGCGGCCCATGCCCCTCGGCGAGGAAGACACCGCGCTCCCGGACAGCCGCCATCTCCTGCCGGCCCTCCATGCGGATCTCCTCGTCGCTCCGACCGTCGCCGAGGCGGCGCCTGTACTGCAGGTGCACCCATCCCGGATCGCCGAACCGTGGCCCGGGCCGTCCCCGCGCGTCAAGCACACCGAGGGCCGCGAAGAATGAAGCCATGCGGTCATCGACCCGCAGCCCGAACCGCTCGCGGAGCCGGACGTGGTCCTGAAAGGCGGTCGTCAGGTATCCGAGCATCGGATCGATCTTCGTGGGCAGGGCCATGAGGTAGGCGGGGGCGGCGGGAACGATCCGCTCGAGACACCAGTCGAGATCGGCGAGGGAGACGTCCATGTGGAGCGTCGAGCAGACATCCAGTCCGATGCACAAGCCGTGGAGCTTGCCCATCACGATGTCTTCGAGGCAGCAGCGGACCAGCTGCTCGCGGGTGCGGAACACCTCGGGACCGATGAAGCCCGCGACGTCGTTGAGATGCACCCAGGCGGGGCCTCCATGCGCGGCCGCCACCCGCCGGGTGAGGAGCCGCGCGAAGCCGTACTTTCGCGCCTCGTGCAGCACCATGTCACAGCCGTGAGCGTGGCCATTGGTGAAATCGGCCCCCTGCCCCGTCTCGAAATAGAGGCCGTATCGACCGGTGCGCGTCCGGGCATGGCCGACCATCTTGGCGAGCGTGAGGTCGAAGGTGCCGTTGGCGGCGTCGCTGCCGGCGATGCTCTGAAACCAGAGCGCCGTCGACCCGGGCGACCGCCGTTCCACCTCGGCCTGAACGTCGATGTGGGCGAGCACGCAGTGCGGGAGGACATCCCCCAGTCCGAAGGCACGGATGACATCGGCCAGGCACCGCTCCACGGCCAGCACCGAGTCCGGATCGCTCGACACGGGATTGGTGCCGAGCAGCAGGTCTCCGACGCCGTACGCCCAGCCGTCGAACACCTGCCAGCGGATGTCCTCGAGGTTGTCGGTAGGGGAGTTGGGCTGGAGCCGCGCCGCCAGCCTCCCAGGTCCACCGATCGTGCTGCCGGGGAGGGTGTTGAAGATCTTGCCGCCGACCGTGGTCAGTTCCGCATCGGTCATGACCCTGACGACGCAGGCGATGGCGTCGCTCGACAGGCCCGGCATGATCGCCTGCACGGCCGCGCCGTCTTGATCGAGAAGAAACGCCTTCAGACCGCCGACCGTCCAGCCGGAGATCCGGGCGGCGGCCGCCACGTCGCGGTCGGCCACCAGGGCGCGCTCGAGATCGTCGACGAACGGCGGGCGGACATCGATGTCGGCGAGTCGCGTGGCGGCCAGGAGGCCGCGCGCGAACCGTCGGTGCTCGTCGTCGGCTGCCGCGACGCCGACGATCGCGTCCCCTTCCTTGAAGGCGTTCGCCGCACCGAGCAGCCCGCGGTACGCCGTCAGATCGAAACCGTCGGGGCCGCCGGCGAGGTGCTCGACCAGGCCGCCGGCCGGTGCCGTGGGGCCGGCGACGGCCGACGCGGCGGCGACAGAGCCCAGAAAAACGCGGCGCGTGATGGTGGACATCGGAACTCCCGCAGAGCATCATCGATCGTAGCGGTGAACGTGGCCCGACGCCACGCCTTCCCGCCGCCCCGACGAGACAGTTCCGCCATGCAGCCGTTCACCTTCGCCGTCGCCGTCATCATCGGTGGCATCCTGTCCGGCGCCCTCGGACTGCGACCGTTGCTGGCCCACGAGCCGCTCCCGACCGTGCCAGACGTCGATCTGGGCCGCTATGCGGGCACATGGCACGAGGTGGCGCGGTTGCCGAATCTCTTTGAGCGCTCCTGCGTGGGGGCGACCGCGCGCTACACGCTCCTGGCCGACGGCAGCGTGCAGGTCGTCAATGCCTGCCGGACCGCGCGCGGCCGGTGCCGCAGCATCGAGGGCCGCGCCGAAGCGGTGCCGTGCTCGGGGAATGCGCGGCTGCGGGTGCGGTTCGACGGTGTTGCCGGCCTCATGCCGGTGTCGCAGGACGGCAACTATTGGATCATCGCCCTCGACGACGACTACCGATGGGCGATGGTGGGCACGCCCGACCGCCGCTTCCTCTGGATCCTCGCCCGGCAGCCAGCCCTCCCGCCGGACGTCCACCAGTGCCTCGTGGACCGGGCCCGTGAGCTCGGCTTCGACGTCGATCGCCTGGTGCGGTGATCCCGGGCGGCGGAGTACGGCGCCGTGGTCAGCCCACCGGCGCCCAGGGTCGTTCCCACCGCCAACGGCCTTCCGCCGTCCAGCGATGGAATGCCTCGTCCTCCCGGGCGACCAACGTGATCCAGCCGTGACTGACCAGGTCGCGCACCCCCGGCTGCCGGTCGAGGATCGTCTGCAGGGCCGTTCGTGGCGCCTCCACGAGCACCAGCAGCCGCAGCGGCTCGTGCCGCAGCTCCACGCCGTCCGACACCGATTGCCACGGCAGGCCCGTCATCAGGTCGCCACCGTTGCCGAGCAGCACGCCCAACTGGCCGGTGACGTTGTGGATGAGCTTATTGCCGCTGCCGAACGACCGGTTATCGACGGCCGAGGCGTAGTACTGCAGGTTGATCCAACTCGTGACCACCATCGGCGCGGTGAGGATCAGCTCCAGCACCTTGAGATCCGGGTCCTGCGCATGATCGTAGCTGTGCAGGAAGGTGCGGCCGTCCAGCGGCAGGCCCGCCGTGCGCGACCGCGGGGCGATCACGAACGCCGCGTTGTTGGCCAGGCCCCACTCCGGCCGCACCTCCGCCCAGTCGCGGCTGCGACGGAGGATGTCGGCTCGAATCGCCGCGGTGCCGGCGGTCGCCTCAGGGCCGCCCACGAGCCGGGGCGATCGCTCGCGGCGTGTGGCATCGGTCGCCCGGGCGAGCCACTCCCGCACCTCCGCAAACTCCTCGGCATGCGCGGCCGGCGGCACGCCACCGTCGGGAAAGCGGATCTCGTCGGTCGTGGTGACGTGCACCGCCGCCACGAACCAGGTATCGGAGGGGATCGCGATGCCGCGGGCGGCAAGCGCCACACGCACTGCGGGATCGTTGAGCAGTGCCGCCGCAACGCGGGCATTCGGCTCGCCGGAGTGGCCGCCGCAGGCGCCGCAGTCGAGCCCGGCGCGATACGGGTTGTTGACCACCTCCGACGCATGCCCGCAGATCGCCACGATCCGCGCGAATCCGTCGACCAGTCCGAGATTCTTGAGCATGCCGGCGGCCAGATCGACGCGGCGCTCGAAACCGACCGCGTCGGGCCCGTCGACGTCGAGCATCGGCAGGACGGCGGCGTGGCGGATCGAGCGGACCCCGTCTGCATCCGCCGACACCACCGGCCGCGTCAGGCCCCAGGCGTCTCCGATGAGCTTCGGCAGATAGGCCAGGCCCAGCGCCTCGACGAACGAGAAGCACGACGTGGCCGACGTCTGAAACGCCTTCCACGACTTGCGGCCGAGACGGATCGTCCGTCGGGTCGCGACCGCGCGCGGCTCCACGGCGGGGTCGCCCGTCGCCAGCCGCTCATGCGCCCGAAACCCGGGCTTCAAGAGCACCGGGCACTGCGCCTTGCCATGAGCGTCGCCCAGCGGCACGAACTCGAGCGGCATGCCGAAGAAGCCGGCGAAGCCGAACGTCTCCACCGCCGGGCTCGCCGCCTCGAGGTGCCGGCGAAAGACCTCCGACCGCACGTCGATGCAGAACACCATCTGGAGCGTCTTCCGCGCCGGCGCCGGCCGCGACGCCTGGCCGGGCGAACCGGTCCGCGCCGCGATCGCCTGGCACGTCCGCCGTCGGTAGGCCACCTCCGCCGCCACCTGGAAGAGGTACCTCGCGAGCACGCCCCGCGCCGGGGCCAGCTCGGCGGACGACGCGCCGACCGGATGGAGCGCGCCCGCCTCCGCGAGCACGGCGGGACAGGTTTCCGCGAGTGCCGCGTCGTACGCCAGCCGCATCGCCAGCAATCCCACCAGGTGTTCGTCGAGGGTGCCACCGTCGGCCGACTCCGCCAGCCACAGCCGATAGCGGAGGAACGCCGCCCAGCCCGCCACGGAGAAAAGCTCGCAGAGCATGAACTTCCGCCAGTGATCCTGCGGAATCCCGAGTTGTCCCAGCAGAGACGCCACCGCCTCCTCGGGGACGGCCGGCAGTCCGGCGACGAACGCCCTGAAGCCGCGGATCCCGAGCAGATCCATCCGGCGGCTCACGCGGGAGGTCTCGCGCCACGCCTCGTAGAGCGGGAGGTGCTTCCAGGGGCTCGGCCAGGCGGCCTGGCCCCGGTCGTAGTGCGCGGCGCAGTGCCGGGAGATGTCGGTGACGATGTGGCTCGTCCAGCTGCTGCCCAGGCGGCGATCGACCGCCTCCGCGACGGTGTGATACCGTCGCTCGTCGCCGAGGGACTTCGTGGCGGCATCATGGAGCGCCTGGTTGAGAACATGTGGTGAGAGCTCGTCGTAGTGCTCGGGATACTCCTCGCGGCACTGCCGCAGGGCTTTTTCGACGTCGGCGGAAGTGATGTCGCCCTGCACGAAGAGCTCGATGAATCGGCTCGCCGGCGGCAGCGTCTCGCAGTCGCGCACATCCCGGAGCAGGCTGCGGGCCTCGAGAAACCGCAGGTTCGCGAGCCCTTGGAAGGGGTTGACGGCCACGTAGTCCTGCAGCGGCCAGACCGGCGGCACGAGCGTGCGGATGTCGGCGATTGCCGCAGTGACTTGATCGATGTGCGCGGCCGGCGGGACCGGGCGCGCGCCAAACACGGGGGCGATGATCGTCGAGGCGGTGGCCATGGAAAGATCTCCTGGAGGGAACTGGCGACGTGTGGAGACGCGGCGTTGGAGAGACCGGGGAAGTCGGCGGACATCGTCACGGCACGGGCGTGGTCAGGCCCCAGAAACGGGCCGTGATCCGCCGGGCCGGGATGTCGCAGTACAGGCCGTTGGCCGCGTGCACGTAGAGACTGCGGACCAGCGGCACACGGGCGAGCGCCATGCCGGCCGCGGAAATCGCGAACACGCCGAGGAAGCCCACGACGACGAGCACGGCCACGGCCACGTCGACCACCGACGCCGGACCGGCGCCACGGGCGATGGCGGCCGAGGCGAGCAGCCGATCGAAGCCCACATAGGCCGCCGCGTAGGCCAGGCCCACGCCCGCCGCCGCTGCAAGGCCTCCGAGCGACACCCACCACGATCCCGACAGCAGCGCCTGCCAGACGAGCGTCGTGAGTGCGATGCCCATGACCATGGCGAGCACGAGACCACCCGGCTTGACGCTCGGGTCGATGCCGAAGGCTGCCAGCGAGCCGAGCGTGGTCGCGGCGGCGGCCGCCGCCGCGACCGTCAGCGCCGCCAGCGGCCGCACGAGCCCGACCGGCGCGGGCGCCTTGACCTTCGTCGTGGCGGCCGCGTCAAGCACGCTGCCGGAGGCCAGGAAGGCGTGCGCCTTGTAGAGCGAGTGGGCCACGATGTGGAGCAGCGCCGCGGTGAAAGCCCCGAGCCCGCATTGCAGCATCATGAACCCCATCTGCGCGATCGTGGAGAAGGCGAGTGCCCGCTTGATGCTCGTTTGCGTCAGCATCACCAACCCGCCGAACAGTGCCGTGAACGCACCCACGAGGGCGAGCATGTCGAGGGCGACGTGCGAGAGCGCCACCAGCGGACTCAGGCGGATGACGAGGAAGCCACCCGCATTGATGATCCCGGCGTGCATGAGCGCCGACACGGGCGTGGGTGCCTCCATCGTGTCAGGCAGCCAGCTATGAAACGGAAACTGTGCCGACTTTGTCATCGCCCCGAGCACGAACAGGATTCCGGCCGCTGCCAGGCACGGATCGACCGGGCCGCCGGAACGCCGCAGCGCCTCGGCACGGGCGAAGATCGCGGCATAGTCGCTCGAGCCGAAGCACCAGAGCGTGAGGCCGACGGCGGCGAGCAGCAAGGCGTCGCCGAGCCGGCTGATCAGAAACTTCTTACGGGCAGCCCAGACGGCCCAAGGGCGGTCGGGATAGTGCTCGAGCAGATGGTGCAGACCGTAGCTCGTGAGCATCCACGCCGCCGTGAACATCACGAGATTGCGCGACACCACCAGCAGCAGGACGGCGCCGAGCGTGAACGCCAGCCAGGCGAAGAATCTTCCCTGCCGGGGCTCGCCGTCGAGGGCCCGGGCGGCGAACCGTGCGATCACGAGCCCGACGAAGGAGACGAGCAGCAGCATCACCGCCGTGAGCGGATCGACGAACACGCCGATATTGAGCGGAACCGGGCCGGGGGCCGTCCAGACCGCCCGGTCGACCGGTCCGGTCGCGGCGAGGATGGCGGCGGTGAGGGAGGCGGCGGCGACCGCGACGGCCGCGAGGCCGACGACGACGGAGCGCATGGCCCGCGGCCACCTGTCGGCCAGTGCCGCCGGCACGAGGCCGGCGGCGAGGAAGAGGGCCGCCGGGAGGGCGGCGGAGATGGTCAAGGCCGTTTCGAACATGGCACACTCCTGAAAAAGAACGCTCTGCAAGGCGCGTCTCATGCACCGCGAAATATATACCGCGACATTTATGTCGTCAATAACAGAGCGTCCTTATGAGGAGAAAACCGACCGCCGGCGCACGCGGAGGCGGCTGGGGCACCCCGGCGGTCTGGGAAACAGTCGGCCCGGCCCCCCGGGGGGTCTGGGGAACCGGCGGCGGAAAATCTGCTATGCTGCCGCCGGTCCCGGGAGGAACGGGACGAGCCGTCCCCTGGCCCCCCCGATGAGTCGAACCCCGCGCAAGTCAGCCGCCCCGCGGCCCGGTGTCCGCCGCAGACCGTCCCCTCCCCCGCCGGTGGCCGCGGCCCCCCGCTGGACGTTTCTCACCAACCATGCCCATGTGCTGATCCTGATCTCCAAGGCCCCCGACACCGTGCTGCGGGAGGTGGCCTTCCAGGTGGGCATCACCGAGCGGGCAGTGCAGCGGATCATCGCGGACCTCGAGCGCGACGGCTTCCTCGAGCGGGAGAAGGTGGGCCGCAAAAACTCCTACCGCATCCGGCCCAACCAGCCCCTCCGGCATCCCATCGAGGCCCACCGCTCGATCGGCGACCTGATCGACATGGTCTGACCGACCGCGGCGATCATCCTCAGCCGATCTTCCAGGCGTCATGCCCCGGCCCGGCCGGCTCACGTCGGCCGGCTGCCGGACGACGCCGGCTCCATGGTGGCGATCGCCGCGGCCGGCAGGCCCGCGGCCGTCCCGTCCACCACCCACGTCGCGCCGCTGACGACGTCGTAGAGCATGCCCACGATGCCCACGCGGCCCGAGGCCACAAGGTCGCGCAGCACGCGGCTTGAGTCGAGCACGCGGCCCACCGTGAGGGCGACGTTCCGCCGGGCCACCTCGTCGGCCACATGCTGCTGCCGCTCAGGAGTGCCGGTGGTGTAGGGCCGGCAGGCATCTCGGTCGACCGCCAGCCCGATCGCGTCAACGATCGGCGCCAGGTGCCCGCAGCCCGGGGCGACGTCGAGCCCGGGATTGCAGGCGGCCTTCACCGCGGCATTGACCGCCCCGCACCGGGTGTGCCCCAGCACCACCACGAGCTTCGCACCCGCGACGGCACAGGCGAACTCCATGCTGCCGAGCACCTCGGGCGTGCAGATGTTCCCCGCCACCCGCACGCTGAAGACATCGCCGAGCCCGAGATCGAAGAGCAGCTCCGCCGGTGACCGGGAATCGATGCAGCTGAGCACCACCGCCACCGGATGCTGCCCCACCGCTGTGGCCACGACCTGGCGACCCAGGTCACGCTTCAGCTGCTTCCCCGTACGGAACCGCTCGTTGCCGGCGCGGAGATACTCGAGGGCCCGCAGGGGCGTGAGATCCTGCTGCAGCTCCCGAGACGAAAAGTCGACGAACTGGATCTGATCCTCAATCCCGTATTTCGGGCGAAAGCCGCGGGTGCTCACGGTCACGCCGCGGGCGGGACCGATCGTGTCACGAAACTCGCGCACCATCTCGAGGATGTCGGGGTCGATGAAGACCGAAGACTGGGCGTCGATCAGCACGTGCCGTCCCCTGGGAACGCCATCGAGCGTGCGGCGAATCGCCGCCCGATTGAGGAAGCTGACCTGGTTGGCCAGCTCGATCCGCGTCACGTCGCCCGCCAGGTGGTGCTCGACCACGAGCCGCATCGGCCGCCGGAGATTGCTCCAGAGGATGAACGCGACGCTCGTGAGCAGCCCGATCACGATCCCTTGCAGCGGATCGGTGAGCACGATTCCGCAGACGGTCACGATGTACGGGATGAACTGGTAGGGACCGGCCGACCACATCTCCGAGAGCACCCGCGGACTGGCGAGCTTGAGGCCCGTGGCGATGAGGATCGCGGCGAGACAGGACAACGGCAGCAGGTTGATGATCCTCGGAAACAGAACGATCGCCGCGGCCAGGAGCACGCCATGCACGATGGTGGCCCGCTTCGTGCGGCCTCCCGCATCGATGTTGACGCTCGAACGGACGATCTCGCAGGTGATCGGCAGGCCGCCGAGCAGGCCCGACACGCAGTTGCCGATGCCCTGGGCGACGAGTTCCCGGTTGGCCGGCGTGGTGCGCCGGTCGCGGTCGAGCCGGTCCACGGCCTCCGAAGTGAGCAGGGCCTGCAGCGATGCCACCGCCGCGATCGCGAGCGCGGCGGCATACACGGCAGGATTCCCGATCTGCGAGAAGTCGGGGGCGTGCAGGAATGACAGGAAACCCTGGAACGACTCCGCCACCGGCACCTGCACGCGGTGCGAGGCCTCGATCACCCAGGCCCCGCCCAGGCGCTCCAAGCCGAAGGCGGACGCCACGCCCAGGACCACAACCGCCAGCGGCGCGGGGATCACGGATGCCCGTAGCAGCGGATTGCGGCTCCAGATCAGGAGCAGGGCGAGCGACGCGACCCCCACCGCCGCAGCCCCGGGATGCAGTTGCAGCACCGACTCCCACAGCTCGGAGAATGTGTTGAAGCGGTCCGGTTGGAAGAACGACATCTCCCCTTCGGGGTCGGTGTCGCGGCCGATGAGGTGCGGAATCTGCTTCAGGATCAGGATCACGCCGATCGCGGACAGCAGGCCGCGCACCACGCTCGTGGGGACGAATGACTTGATGAACCCGGCCTGGGCGAGCCCGAGCGCAACCTGAATCAGTCCCGCGATCACGACCGCCACGAGGAGGGTCTCGAACGATCCGAGCGCGGCGATCTCGGCCACGACCACGGCGGTCAGTCCGGCCGCGGGTCCCGACACCGTGACCTGCGCGCCGCTCAGCCACCCGACGACGATGCCGGCGACGATCCCGGCGATCACCCCGGAGATGAGCGGCGCATCGGACGCCAGCGCGATGCCGAGACACAGCGGCAACGCCACGAGGAACACGACCAGTCCCGCCAGCAGGTCGGCGGCGGCATGGTCACGGAGAAATGGCGACCGCGGAGGGAGATCGGCGGCCATGGCGGAGCGTGTCATGGTGGTCATGGGGTTCGTCCCGGAAAGGTGCGCGGCATCTGCCGGACACAGGAAAAGGAACAGACCGGACCCCTCGCGCCTCCTCGGCGCACGGGTCCATGCTGACGCCTGTCAGCGGGCGACGGGGCAGAGAACCCGTCGGCTCAACACCGCAGCGGCGCGGTGAGACCGTTCCGCAGTCGATGCCCGGTGGCGGGACCGGGTCCGAGAAATTGTGCCGCCGTGGCGACCTTGGCGGTGACGGTGCCCGGTGGCGCTGGTTCGCGGCGATCGCACCGCCGTAGGAACCGCTCGGCGTGCGACGCGGGCGTCGTCGTGAGTTCCGACTCGGCCGACTCCGACTCGCCCGCCGGCTCCGATTCCTGCGCTTCGGCAGACTCCGCCGGGACGACGGCCCGGACGACCAGAACGGCGGGCTGCACCAGGATCGCCGCGACCAACAACCGGACGGCGCCGGCCGCGAGCAGCCGGATTTGGCGAGACGGCGATCGGAGGAGCGTGGACATGGTTCCGCCTGATCCACACGGGTCGGCCGACGCTTCGGGCCACCGGTCCGAAACCCGGCCGCCAGGAGGGTGCAACGCCTGGAGCGGCACTGTAGGGGCGACGACGCTGCCGGGCAAGCCCAGGGGTCGACATGTCCCGGCGGCCGCCCTACAAACCCTGGCCATGGACGACCGCACCAACTTCTTCGTCGGCTGGGGCACGCTCGCCCTCATCAATGCCGGGCTGGCCCAGGGCAAGGGCCGCAGCGGGCTGATCTGGTGCCTCCTGTCGCTGCTGCTCGGACCGTTCGCAACCTTCCTGATCGTGGTGCTCGACAGGGTCGGGCCGGACGGACATTGACGGCACGCGGACGCCCGCGGCACCGCGTAGCGCCAGCACGGCCCAGCAAGGCCGACGCCTCGTCTCAGCCTTCCGCGGCCGCCCCATCGGCGCAGGCGATGTCGAAGAGGAAACTCGTGGCGGCAAACGGCTGACCGGGCACCGTCAGATTGCCGCCCGAGTCCGCTCCGTACTTCCGTGCGAGCAAGGTTCTCAACTGCTGATTCATGACGCCCGGATGCACCGCCCGCATCGACCATGCCGCGAAGAGCCGGGCGGGGATCGGCCCGAACTCGACGAGACTGCAGTGGCTGTGACGAGGATCGCCGCTGATCTTCCGATACAGCAGGTTCACGTTCTCGGCCGGCCCCTCGATAACCTGCAGGAACCTCTGCGACACCATCACGAGCAGGCCCGTCACATCCAAGGCGGGATTGTTCCGCTGGGCCTTCTCCAGAATCGCCTGCAGGTCGCCGAAGCCGAAGGGCGTCACGACCTGGCTGGTGTAGATGAGCCGACAGAGCATGACCACCTCGCAGACCGTTCCTGAATCCGTCCACAGGCCGTTGCCATGGCCGAACACCGGCGTTGGCCTCGTGGGCCTCGTTCTAGCCAACACCGCCATCACCGGACAAGCCGCCCTCGGCGCAGACGCCGATGCCTGCCGATCGCCGCGGGGCGCGACGCTCGGCGCCGCCCACTCGCCGGTCACGGTCGGCCCGCACCCGACGGCGCGAGGCTGACGAGCCGGAAGCCAGCGTCGTTGGCCTGCCGCGTGGCCGTGACCTGCGTGAACGTCGCCTTCTGCAGCGTGACGGCACCGCCCGCCCAGAAGCCACCCCGCAGGCCGCGCAGCAGTCCCCGGCCGCCGCCGAGATCGTTCCACTGATAGACGTTACCGTTCTGATCGAGCGTGCCGTAGTGACTCACGCTCGCGGAAAACGCCCCCGCGTCGGTGAGGTAGTTTTGGGTCGGCGAAAAGACCGCCGACTGCGTGACGGAGTAGATCGGTCCCACGAGGTAGTTGGCGATCGGCCCGCTGGTCGTCGCCGGGTCGTTCGCGGGGGCGACGTCCTGCTGCGTCGCGTAGGTGTAGTAGCCCGGGCTGTCCCCCTTCTGAGGCGAGAAGTAGGCGGCCTTGTACCATTCGCTCTCCGTGGGGATGAAGAAGGTGGGAGCCTCGCGGGTGTTGGGATTGATGACGTTGCGGGCCACGGCCCTGCCCCCGACCGAACGCGTCAGGTTGTAGGCGCCGTTCTCGGTCGTGCGGCCATTCTGCACGCCGCGAGGCTGGCCGTTGGACACCCAGTTCGCGAACCGGGCCGCGTCGAACCAGCTCACGTACGTGATCGGCCGGTTGGCGGAGGAGCCGTCGTTGTTGATCACGCTGTAGGAGAAGCGGCCGGGTGTCCCGACCCGCGTGATGCCCGCGACCGCCAGGTCGGTCGCCATCCGCTTGTCGTAGAGACCGCGGGGATCCCACCGCGCCACCGCGTTGAGGAAGGCGACGTACTGCCCGACCGTGACGGCGGTCCTCCCGATCGAGTAGTCGTAGCCCACGCTCCCGAACCCGGTGGCGGCGTCGGCCGCGTTGCCCGCGTCGGCCACCGACACGAGGTCGATCGCCACCGGCGCCGCCGCGGCCGGCAGGGCAGCCAGCCGAAACCCCGCGTTCGAGGCCGCCCCGGTGGCGGAGACGCCGAGCCGGTAGCCCGACGCCAGGTACGACGTGAACGACGTCCAGGCGCCACCGCGGAGGATCATCGCGCCCCCCGCCATGCCCGCCGACTCCGTCACCTCCCAGACGTTGCCGTTTTGATCGAACGTGCCGTAGGCGCTCGGGCTGGCCCGCATCGCGCCGACGTTCGTGAGGTAGTTCTGCGTGGGCTCGATGGTCGGCTGCTGCGTCACCGTCATGGCGCCTGTCGCGAGGATGTAGTTGACCTGATTCGGCGCGGCGCCGATGACGTTGCCCGGGGCGGCGTTGCTCCGCGTCGCGTAGCGGGAGTAGCCGCCGCGCCCACTCTTGAGCGCCGGGTCGTAGTAGGCCGCCTTGTACCACTGGCTTTCCGTCGGCAGGAAGAAGGATGGGGCCGCGCCGGTGTTGGGGTTCACGGTGTTGCGCGACGGCAACGTGCCGGGCGTGGCGATGGAGAGGTCGTAGGCGCCGTTTTCCGTCGTGGCGGCAGTCTGCGATCCGGCCGGCTGGCCGTTGGCCATCCAGTTGGCGAACCGCGCCGCGTCGAACCAGTCGACGTACGTGACGGGGCGGTTGGCGGCGCTCGTGGCACCCGCCGGCGTGATTCCGGCGGGCCCGGTCACGGAGTAGGTGTAGCTGCCGGCCGTACCCGACCGCACGATCCCGGCCGACGTGCCGTCGCCCGCCATGGCGGCGTGATAGAGGCCCGCCGGGTCGTCGGCGGCGACGGTGTTGAGGAACGCGGCATATTCGCCGATCGTCGTCTCGTACTTGCCGATGCGATAGGCCTCGGTGACACGGCCGAAGCCGGTGGTCGGATCGGCGGCGTTCCGCACGTCGCCCACGGGCACGAGGATCGGATCGATCACGGCCAAGGCCAGCCGCGGCTCGAGCCGCTGCATCGACAGCGGCACACGACGGGTGGAAATGCGGCGACGTCGAAGGTTGGAACGCGGCATCGACAGGACTCCCGGGACGAACTCGAGCCCGTCATCCTACCCTCGGCCTGCGCCGGATTCCCACCGCGGCTGCGCCTGCTGCCAGTGGAAAACGAACGCGGCGGGAATCGCGCGGAAGCCGGCAACTTGCATACACTATCAGCCATGTGCGAACGACCGGCGACCGCCACGGCCGCCAGCGAACGTATCGACCGTCCCACGCAAAACCGCCGCCCGATCCCATGCGCTCCACGTTGCTCGCGCCGGTGACGGCGCTGTTGGTCTTCGTCGCCGCCGGCTGCGGCCGGTCCGCGCCCCCGCTCGTCGAGCTGCCGCCGCCGCAGGTGCGCGTGGCCCGTCCGGTCGCCCGCGACGTCACCGAATATGTCGTCTTCACCGGCAACGCCGCGGCCGTCGAGGAGGTCGATCTCCGGGCCCGGGTCGCGGGCTTCGTCACGAAGATCCACTTCAACGACGGCGAGCGGGTGCGCCAGGGGCAGCCCTTGTTCTCGATCGACGAGCGGCCCTACCAGATCGCCCGTGACCAGGCGGCGGCCGAGGTGGACAAGCAGAAGGCGGAGCTGGCGGAGCTCGAGCGGGAGGTGGCCCGCAACGCGCCGCTGGTCGCGAAGAACGTCATCACCCGCGAGCAGTACGAGATCCTCGTCGCCAGGCGGGACATGTCGCGGGCGCTGCTCGAGAAGGCGCGGGCCGCGGTCGCCAAGGCGAGCCTCGACCTCGAGTTCTGCACGCTCACGAGCCCGCTCGACGGGCGGATCTCGGCCCGCAACGTGAGCCCCGGCGACCTCGTCACCGCCGACTCGACCGGCAGCCGGCCGCTGACGACCGTCGTCCGCACGAAGCCGGTGCACGTCTACTTCGAAGCGGACGAGCGGTCGGTGCTCCGCTCGCGGGCGCAGGCCCAGCCCGAGCGGACGGCGCGGGCGGCCAATGGCGCCGAGCCGGTGGCCTGGCGCAACATCAAGGAGCTCGCCATTCCGGTGGAGGTGGCGCTCGTCTCCGACGACGGCTATCCGCGCCGGGGCGTGCTCGACTTCGTCGATGTGGCGGCGGCCGCATCGACCGGCACGATCCGCTGTCGTGCCGAGCTCGCCAACGACGACGAGCTCGTGCTGCCGGGCATGTTCGTGCGGGTGCGGCTGCCCGCCGGCGATCCCGCGCCGGCCGTGCTCGTGCCGGAGCGGGCGATCGGCCTCGACCAGGGCCGCCGCTACGTCTGCGTGGTCGGCACCGACGACCGCGTCGAGCACCGCACCGTCGAGCCGGGCATCCAGGACGGCGACCTGCGGGTGATCGTGAAGGGCCTCTCGGGCGACGAGCGGATCGTGATCGAGGGCATCCAAAAAGCCCGCGACGGCGCAGTCGTGCGGCCCGTCGAGGCCGGCGGGCCATCCACATCAGACGGTACATGACGCTCCATCCTGCCACCCCGACATGAACGAACGGCGAGGCGAAGGGGTCGGCGTGAGGATCGCGAGCGTGTCAGCGAGCGAACTCATGCCGCCCCGCAGCCGGACCACCACGAACGAGCGGCGACGCGAATCCCTTCCGAGCCTGCTTGCCACCTGACGCTGCGTCGCGGCGCCACCCACATCACCACCCCATCTCGAAGCTTCGCAGCCCGCAGGAGCGGCCCGGCATCCATGGCACAGTTCTTCATCGACCGCCCCGTCTTCGCCACGGTCCTCTCGATCGTGATCATGATCGTCGGCGGCGTGGCGCTCGTGGGCATGCCGGTCGCCCAGTATCCCGAGATCGTGCCCCCCACTGTCGCGATCCAGACGGCCTACCCCGGGGCGAGCGCCCAGGTGGTCGCCGACACGGTGACCACGCCGATCGAGCAGGAGGTCAACGGCGTCGAGGGGATGCTCTATCTCTCCTCCAAGAGCACCAACGACGGCCAGGCGGCGATCGACGTCACCTTCGGCCTGGGCACCGACATCGACCAGGCGCAGGTGCTCACGCAAAACCGCGTGGCTGTCGCGCTCGCCAAGCTGCCGGAGGAGGTCAAGCGGCAGGGCGTGATCACCAAGAAGAAGTCGCCGAGCATCCTCCTCTGCGTGAACCTCGTCTCCCCCGACGGGCGGTACGACCTGCTCTATCTCAGCAACTACGCGCTGATCCAGGTGAAGGATGCGCTCGCGCGGATCGAAGGCGTGGGCGACGTGGCCTTCCTCGGCGCCCGCGATTATGCGATGCGGATCTGGCTCGATCCCGACGCCCTGGCCAGCCGCGGCCTCGCCGCGGGCGACGTCGTGCGGGCCCTCCGCGAGCAGAACGTGCAGGTGGCCGCGGGCCAACTCGGCCAGGAGCCGGCGGCCGGCCCCGTCGAGCTGCAGGTGCCCGTCACCACGCTCGGCCGGCTCCCCGATGCCGAGGCTTTCGCGCGGGTCATCGTGAAGTCGGAGCCGGGTGCGGTCGCGGGCCAGGCGGGGCGGCCGGGCCGGATCGTACGGCTCTCCGACGTGGCCCGCGTGGAGCTCGGCGCCAAGAACAACGACATGACGAGCGCCCTCGACGGCCGAGAGAGCGTCACGATCGCCGTCTTCCAGCTGCCCGGCTCCAACGCCCTGGCCACCGCCGCGCGGGTGCGCGGGGAGATGGACCGGCTCGCGCGGCGGTTCCCGGCCGGGCTCGAGCACCGGATCCACTACGACACGACCGTGTTCGTCGAGGAGTCGATCCACGAGGTCACGAAGACGCTGTTCGAGGCGGTGGTGCTCGTGTTCGTCGTGGTGCTCGTCTTCCTCCAGCAGTGGCGGGCCACGCTCGTGCCGATGCTCGCGGTGCCGGTCTCGCTCGTGGGCACCTTCGCCGTGATGCGGCTCCTGGGCTTCTCGCTCAACAACCTCTCGCTCTTCGGCCTCGTGCTCGCGATCGGGATCGTGGTGGACGACGCGATCGTGGTGGTCGAGAACGTGGAACGCTGGCTGCGGGAAGGGCTGTCCGCCCGCGAGGCCACGCGGCAGGCGATGCGGGAGGTGTCGGGGCCGGTGATCGCGATCGCCCTGGTGCTCGCGGCGGTGTTCGTGCCCACGGCCTTCATCACGGGCATCAGCGGCCAGTTCTATAGACAGTTCGCCCTGACGATCGCGGCGAGCACGGCGCTCTCGGCCTTCGTCTCGCTCACGCTCGCCCCGGCGCTGTGCGCGGTGCTCTTCGCCGGCCACGCCGAGCCGCACGGGCCGGCCCGCCGCGACGCCCTGCCGGCCGTCGGCATCGGCCTGGTGGCCGGGCTGTTCGCGATCTGGCTGCTCGAGGACCTGGCGATCGTGCGAGCGGGGCTCGCCGCCGCGGGCGTGCCCGACGCGTGGAAGGTGTGGACCGTGCGGCTGGTGCTGTTCACGGCCGGCGGCCTGGCGGGCTGGCTCGCGGCGCCGCTCTTGAACCTGCTCCTGGCCGGCTTCTTCCGGGCCTTCAACCTCTTCTTCGACGTCACGACCGGCGCCTACGGGGCCGTCGTGGGCCTGCTCCTGCGGACGGCGATCGTGGTGGTGGCGACCTACGTGGGGCTGATGGCGCTGACCTACTTCGGCTTCACGACCGTGCCGGTGGGCTTCATCCCCGAACAGGACAAGGGCTACCTGATCGTCAACTGCCAGTTGCCCGACGGGGCGAGCCTGCAGCGGACCGAGCCCGTCGTCGCGCGGCTCACGCAGGAGGCCCTGGCCACGCCGGGCGTGGCGCACGTGATCTCGGTGGCCGGCTATTCGCTCGTCACCAGCACGAACCTGCCGAATGCCGGCGGCATGTTCGTCCTGCTCGAACCCTTCGCCGCCCGGGCGGTCGATCCGGAGAAGCAGGCCGCGAGCATCGTGCGGCGGCTGCGGCGGTCCTTTGCGGACATGCCCGAGGCGATCGTGTCGGTCTTTCCCGCGCCGCCGGTCGAGGGCATGGGGAGCACCGGTGGCTTCAAGCTCCACGTGCAGGATCGGGCCGCCGACGGGCCGGCCGTCCTCCAGGCCGCGGTCGAGACGCTCGCCGAGGCGGCGGCGGCCCAGCCCGGCCTGGCCGGGGTCACGACCACCTTCCGGGCCAACCAGCCGCAGGTGTTCGTCGAGGTCGACCGGGCGAAGGCCCGTGCGCAGGGCGTGCCGATCGCGGCGGTCAACGAGGCCCTGCAGCTCTATCTCGGCAGCGGCTACGTCAACGACTTCACCGCCTTCGGCCGCAACTGGCAGGTGACCGTGCAGGCCGACGCGCCGTTCCGCATGCGGCCGGCGGACATCGGACGGCTCAAGGTGCCGAACACGGCCGGCGCGATGGTGCCGCTGGCCACGCTCGTCTCCGTCCACGATTCGAGCGGCCCGGCCGTGGTCAACCGCTACAACCTCTATCCCTCAGCCGAGCTCTCGGGCGCCACGCTCCCCGGCACGAGCTCGGGCGACGCGATCGCGATCCTCGAGGCGCTCGCCGCCCAGCCGCCGGCGGGCAAGGGCGTGCTCCCGCCGGGCATGGACATCGCCTGGACGGAGCTCTCGCTGCAGCAGATCCTGGCCGGCAACACGGCCACGCTCGTCTTCGCGCTCGGCACGGTGTTCGTGTTTCTGGTCTTGGCGGCCCAGTACGAGAGCTGGGCCCTGCCGCTGGCGATCATCCTCATCGTGCCGATGTGCCTCCTGGCGGCGATCGCGGGCGTGTGGCTCGCCGGGCTCGACAACAACATCTTCACGCAGATCGGCCTGGTCGTGCTGATCGGCCTGGCGGCGAAGAACGCGATCCTGATCGTGGAGTTCGCGAAGCAGCGCCAGGATGCGGGTGCGACCGCGGCCGAGGCGGTGCTCGAGGCGGCGAAGCTGCGGCTGCGGCCGATCCTGATGACGTCGCTGGCGTTCATTCTCGGCGTGCTGCCGCTCGTGCTCGGCACGGGGGCGGGGGCCGAAATGCGGCGGGCCCTGGGGACGGCGGTGTTCTCGGGGATGCTGGGGGTGACGGTGTTCGGCATCTTCTTCACGCCGGTCTTCTACACGGTCGTGATGTGGTTCTCGCGCCGGCAGCCGCCCTGATCACGGCCCGTCCGGCCAGGGGCCGGGCCGGCGCCGCACGAGCCGCTGTGCCGGATAGATGCTGCGGTGGCCCGAGAGCAGATAGGCGAGCACGCAGACGATGAACACGTGCGGGAAGGTGGCGGCACCCAGCAGCTCCACGGCCATGATCGAGAGCGCCAGGGGCGTGTTCGCCGCGGCGGCGAACATGGCCGCCATGCCCACGCCGGCGCCGAGCTCCACGGGGATCCCCAGGCCGCGGGCGAGCACGTTGCCAAGCGTGGCGCCGATGACGAACAGCGGCGTGACCTCCCCGCCCAAAAACCCGGCTCCGAGCGTGACCGCCGTGAACAGCAGCTTGAGCGCGAAGGCCTGCGGCGGCAGGGTCGGATCGGTGAAGGCACGCTCCATCAGGGGCACGCCGAGCCCCAGATAGTCGCTCGTGCCGACGAGCTGCCAGAGCCCCACCACGGCGAGTCCGCCCAGGAACATGCGGAACGGGAGCGGCGGGAGGTGCTTCTCGCCGCGGGCCTTGATGAAGTGGGTGAGCTCGATGAAGGCGGTCGCCACGATCGCGACCGCGGCCGCGAAGACGAGCCACTGGAGCAAGAGCAGCGGCGTCAGGGGCACGTGCGGCGCCGCCGGGTAGTGCCCATGGGCGATGCCCAGACCGCGGGTCGTCATGTCGCCGACGACGGCCGCGACGAGCGCCGGCACGACCGCTTCGTACTCGATCCTCCCGAGCACGACGAACTCCAGGCCGAAGACGGCTCCCGCGACCGGCGTTCCGAAGACGGACCCGAAGCCGCCGGCGACGCCCGCCGCCAGCAGCTGCCGCCGCACCTCCCTGCCGACCCGCAGGCGGTGCGAGACCCAGTCGGTCAGGCTCGCCCCCATCTGCACGGCGGTGCCCTCGCGGCCGGCGCTGCCTCCGAAGACGTGCGTGGCCACGGTGCCGAGAAGCACCATGGGGGCCATCCGCAGCGGGATCTCCGGCCCGTCGTCGTGGATGGCGTCGATGACGAGGTTGCTGCCCGCCTTGATCGGCCCGCCGAACCGCTCGTAGATCCAGCCGATCAGGAGGCCGGCCACGGGCAGCCCGTACACGACGGCCTCATGACCCGTGCGAAACGCCGTCGCCCGCTCGAGCAGCCAGAGAAACCCGGCCGAGGCGACGCCGCAGAGCACCCCGACGAGCCCGCCGAGCACGATCCACTGCCCGAGCACCACGGCGCCCGGGGCCATCATGCGATCGCGGCTGGTCATGCCGATGCCCCGGTCAACGTCACACGCGGCCCATCTTCACGAACGTCGGACTGCACGCATCGCCGTGGGCCGGCGGGCCCGCGCACGCCGCCGCGTGTCTCGGCGGGAAGCGTGTGCGGAGCGAGCCGCCCTGTCAAGCCATGACGCGTCGAAACAGCGCGTAGACATAGGGCCGCAGATCGCCGGCCGGGTTCACGAAGGTGAAGTCCTCGGACCGGACCAGCTCGAACTCCGGCCCCAGGCGGTCGGCCATCGCCTCCACCGAATAGCGATGGACCTCCAAGCCCGCGCACTTGGGCGCGCCTGACACCGCGAACTCGGCGAGGAGCACGTGACCACCAGGGCGGACAATCGCCCGCAGATTGCGGAAATACCCCTCGATGGCCACCTCCTCGAGCAGGAAGTGGAGCACCGCACGGTCGACCCAGAGATCGCAGGCCGGCACGCCGGGAGGCAGGGGCTGTGAGATATCGTGATGCAGCCAGATCGGCGCGGGAGCGCGGTTCCCGATCCGCCGCTCGAGCTTCCGCAGCGCCGCATCGGACAGGTCGTTGAGCACGAGCCTCGCGCCGCGGGCCAGCAGTTCGTCCACGAGCAGTGAGGTGCCCGCCCCAGGCAGAAAGATCGTGGGCATCCCGTGCCACGGCACGAGATCCAGGAACCGGAGCGTCTGGGCCACGTCCGCCTCGTACCAGCCGAGTTGGGGATCGTCCTTGGCGGTGAAGATCTCATTCCAGTGCCTGACCAGATCGGCCATGACGACAGTCCTTCCGGGGCTTGGAAACGGGATAGAGAAAGGACCGTCTGACGGCTTGACGTCATGCCCCAAAGCGAAGCCGCTCCGCGCACGCGCCGCGTGCGTTTGGCTCTCTCACGGCGCTGCCGCGATCCTTACGGCCTGGCCGTCGCGGAAGAGCTCGGGCTGCTTGATGACGATGGGGGTGTTTTCGTCGAGCCCGGATCGCACCTCGACGAACGCGCCGGATCGCAGGCCGAGCTCGACCGGCCGCCGCTCGATCTTCCCGTCCCGCACGACGGCGCAGAACGTGGCTGCTGCGTCCCGCACGACGGCGGTCACGGGAATCACGATGCCCTCGGGCCGCTCGGCGAGCTGGATGGTGACGGTCGCATACATGCCCGACCGCAACCGCCCCTCGGCGTTCGGCACGTCGATCTCGACGCGGAGCGAATGGTTCGACTCGACGAGCGCCCCGCTCGTGCGGGTCACGGCCGCGCGGATGGCCGGCCCATCCGCAGCCTGCACGCGGACCTCGGCCGGGTCGCCCACGTCGACCTGACCGGCCTCGAGCTCGGGCACATCGACGAAGATCCGGACCGTGTCGGTCCGCGCGACCTCCACAAGCGGAGTGCTCTTGGGCCCACTGACCGGCTGCACGAAATGCCCGGTGTCGACGGTGCGGCTCGTGATCCTGCCGGCATACGGCGCCTTGATCTCCGTGTAGCCGAGCATCGTCTTGACCCGATCGACGACGGCGAGGGCCACCTTGTGCCGCGCCTCGGCGGCCGCCTTGTCGGCCTCGGCCGTGCCGATCCTGGCCTGGGACTCATGGAAGCTCGTGCGGGCGGACCGACCCCGGGCGACCAACTCCTGCACCGCCGCCTCGGCCGCGCGGAGCGCGCTGTACGTCTCCTCCTCGAGCTTGCGGGCGATCGCGCCCTTGGTCGCCAACTCCTTGATGCGGTCGTGCTCCGACTTCCAGCGCTCGACGTCGGCCTTGGCCCGGATGAGCCCCGCATCGACCTCCGCGATCCGCGACTCGGCTGTCTCTGCAGCGGCACGGTTGGCCGTGATCTGTGACTCGGCCTGCTGCACTTCGGCCTGGGCCTGGGCGACGAGCGCCTCCTTTTCGTGGAGTTCGTCGCGGAGTTCGGGCACGGCGATCCGGACGAGCACGTCGTCCTTCTGCACCGCATCCCCGATGTCCACCTTCACCTCCTCGACGTAGCCCGCCACCTTGGCGAAGAGCGGCGTCCGCTCGAAGGCCTCGATCCGGCCGGGCTGCGTGGTCGACAGCACGAGCGCCCGCCGCTCCGGCTTCGCGGCCGTCACCTCGGGCACGGACACCGCCTGGGCCGCCGGCGGCGGCTCGTGCCGGCATCCGACAGCCGGCGGGGCCAGGCACGCCATCCACAAGACGGTGCCCCGCCACGACAGCGTGCACGGGCGGCGGTCTGCGATCCGCATGGTCAGGCTCCTTGTTCGGCGAGCGCGGCCGCCGCCGTCGGCGTGAACGTGGCGCTCTCCGGATCGGTCGGATCGAGCGACGCCGACGCCACGGCGGCCCTGCGCTGCATGATCGCGAAGATGCCGGGCAAGATGAACAGCGTGGCCGCGGTCGCGGCTGCGAGGCCGCCGATGACGGCTCGACCGAGCGGCGCGTTCTGCTGACCGGCCTCGCCCAGCCCCAGGGCCATCGGCAGCATGCCCGCGATCATCGCGGCACTCGTCATGAGCACGGCCCGCAGGCGGCTCGCCGCGCCGGTCACGGCCGCCTCGTGTGGCGGCCGGCCCTCGCGCCGCACCTGCTCCGCGAACGTCACGAGCAGGATGGCATTCGCCATGGCGACGCCGATCGCCATGATCGAGCCGACGAACGACTGGATGTTGAGCGTCGTGCCGGTGACGAAAAGCATGGCCAGCACGCCGGCGATCACGGCCGGCACGGTCGACACCGTGGCCAGCGCCAGACGGACGGACTGGAAGTTGGCCGTCAGCACGAGAAACACGACGAGGATCGCCACGGCCAGCCCCACGGAGAGGCCGCCGAGCATGTCGCCGAGCGGCACGATCTGACCGCGGATCTCGGTCGTGACGCCCTGCGGCGGCGGCCCGGCCCGGTCGATGGCCGCCTGCACCTCCCGGGCGACGGAGCCCAGGTCCGCGCCGTGGATGTTGGCGGTGATCGTGATCTGGCGCCGCATGTTGTAGCGGTCGAACTGCCCCGGCATCGTGCCGGGCTCGAGGGTCGCGACGTCGCGCACGAGCACCTGCCCGTCGCCCGAATGATTGACCGGCAGGCGGGCGAGATCGTCGGCCGACTTGAGCGTCTGCACGCGGTCGTCGGGCGTCCGCAGGACCTGCCGGGGCACCTCCACCTGCACCTGATAGGCGATGCCCGACTTGGGGTCGGCCCAGTAGTTGGGCATCACGAACCGGCTCGACGACGTGGCCATCGTCAGGGCCCGCGACACGTCGCCCTGGGTGAGCCCCGAGAGCCCGGCCTTCTCGCGGTCGATCTCCACGCGGATCGTGGGGTAGTCGAGCGATTGGCCGAACTGGAGGTCGCGGAGCGCGGGGATCGAGGCCAGTTCGGCCCGGATCGCCTCGGCATGCTTGCGGCTATCGGCCAGGTTCGGCCCGCTGACCGCGATCTCGATCGGCGTCGGCGCCCCGAAGCTCATCACCTCGTTGACGATGTCGGAGGGCTCGAACGAGACCCGCAGTTCCGGCAACTCCTCCGCCACCTTCGCCCGCAGCCGCTCCTTGAGAGCCTCGACGCCGATGCCGCCGTGGTCATGCAGATCGACGTAGAGGATCGCCTCCTCGGGGCCCCGGGACCATTGGTAGACGGCATTCACGGGGAAGTTCGAATGGATCATGCCCACGTAGCCGAGCGTGAGGGCGACGTTGTCCGCACCGACCTCCTGCTTCACGAGGTCGAGCACGTCGAGCGCATACCGCTCCGTGCGGGCGATCTGGGTGCCGTCGGGAGCACGGATCCGCAGCCGAAACTGCCCCGCATCGACGAGCGGAAAAATCTCCCGCCCCAGCCGGGGCCCGATCCATGCCATCGCCCCGACGGCCGCCGCGGCGTAGGCCCCCACGACCAGCCAGCGCACCGCCACGAGCTTCGAGACGAGCCCCGCGTAGCCGCGGCGGAGACGGCCGAACAAGGAGGCCTCGTCGTCGCCATGGTGCATGTGCCGCAGGAGCCACACGCTCACCACCGGCACGAACGTGCTCGAGAGGATGTAGGAGCCGATCATCGCGAAGCCCACGGCCAAGGCCAGGGGGGCGAAGAGCCGCTGGGCGGCCCCCTGCATGAAGAAGGCCGGGATGAAGACCGCCAGGATGCAGACCATCGCCAGGAGCCGCGGCACGGCCGTCTGGAGGTTGCCGAGACGCACGGCCAGCGGCACGCTCTCGGTGCGGGCCATCCAGGCGTGGATGTTCTCCACCTCGACGGTCGCTTCGTCGACGAGGATGCCGATGGCGAGGGCCAGGCCGCCGAGCGTCATGACGTTGATCGTCTCGCCCGTGAGCCAGAGGGCCAGGATCGAGAAGCACAGCGCCAGCGGGATGTTGAGCACCACGACGACCGCGCTCCGCCAGTCGCGTAAGAAAACGAGCACCGCGATGCCGACGAGCACCGCCCCGAGCGCGCCCTCGACGACCACCGACTCCACCGCCCGCGTGACGTAGGGCGACTGGTCGAACTCGAAGCTCACCTTGATGTCGGGCGGCAGCACCCGCTGCATCTCGGGGATGGCCTTCTTGATGTTGGAGATGACGCTCATCGTGGAGGCGTCGGCCCGCTTGGTCGCGAGGATGTAGACGGCCCGCCGGTCGTTGGCGAGCGCATAGCCGGCCGGCGCGTCGGCGGCGTCGGTGACGGTGCCGACGTCCCGCACGTACACGGGCGACTCACCCGTGCGGATCGGGATCGTGAGAAGCGCCTGCGGATCGCGGACGACCGAGTTGGTGGAGACGATCGGATAGCTGTCGCCGACGAGCAGGTTGCCGGAGGGGCTGATCGTGTTGCCCTGGGCCACGGCCTTGACGATCTCGTCGGGCGACATGCCGTAGGCCTCGAGCCGCCGCGGGTCGACGGTGATCACGATCGTGCGGGCGCTGCCGCCGAAGGGCGGCGGGGCGGAGACGCCCGGCAGCGCCGCGAACATCGGCCGCACCCGGAACAGCGCGATGTCCTGGATCTCCGCGATCGAGCGGGTCTCGCTCGAGAGCACGAGGTAGCCCACCGGCACGCTGCCGGTGTCGAACCGCATCACGAACGGCGAGACGGTGCCCGGCGGCATGAAGGCCTGCGAGCGGTTGACGTAGTTGATCGTCTCCGCCATCGCCTGGGCCATGTTCGTGCCCGGATGGAAGTAGAGCTTCATCAGGGCCGTGCCCTGCACGTTCCGGGACTCCACATGGTGGATGCCGCTGATGTAGAGGAAGTGGTACTCGTAGTAGTTGGTGAGGAAGCCCTCCATCTGCGCCGGGTCCATGCCGCCGTAGGGCTGGCAGACGTAGATCACCGGCAGGTCGAGGCGCGGGAAGATGTCCACTTCCATGCCCCGCGGCAGGCCGGCGGGATAGGGAAGGCCGAACTGCTCGCAGACCGATCGGCCCACGGCCAGGAAGCTCCCCAAGGCGATCGCCAGCACCACGACCATCACGGTCAGCGGCCGCCGCAGGGCTGTGGCAATGACGAACTGCATGCGGCGGAAAGACCTTCAGGGGGCGGTCGCAGCGATTCGCGAAGCTGCCCAGCCTCGCACGGTTCTCTGAACTGCCGGCTCTCCGCCCGCGGATGAAAAATCCTTACATCCGCCTCAGTTTACCGCCGATCAACTCGTGGCGGAGCGCCGGTTCCTCGGCTGGGCGAGGGGCGCGATGGCTCCGGGCTTCTCCGGGAACCGCGGACGGATGGCCTCTGCGCTCAAGCTCGTCGTCGGGATCGTCGCGGCGTGTGTCGTCGCAGGCGGCACGGGCTGCGCGACCACGCCCCGCATCGCGCAGGACGCATCGGAGATCGCCGCGCCCCCGGCGCTGCTGGCCGCCGCCATGGATGCATCTCCCGCCGCCGAGCCCCCGGACCTCCCGGCCACGCCGGAGCCCCAAGCCAGGCCCACGATTCAGCTCGTCTCGAGCGAGGAGCCGCTGCCGCCGCCGACTGCGACCGGCGCCAGGGAGCAGGGCGCGCTGACGCTGCCGTCGGAGGAAGAGCCGGAGCTCGTGCCGGCGGGGCCCGTCGCCGCCGCGACCGATCTGCCGGTCCGCGAAGTGACGATGGCGAACATTCTCGCGTCGGTCGCGGGCCGCAATCCCGAGGTCGGCTTCGCCAACCAGCGGTATGCCGAAGCCTATGCCCGACTCGTCGCCGCCCGCGCGCTCTGGCTGCCGTCGATCAACGCCGGCCTGGGCTGGAACAACCATGCCGGGCCCCTCCAGGCCTCGGACGGCAGCGTCAACGAGGTCAGCCGCAGCTCGCTCACCACGGGCCTCGGTGTCCAGACGATCGGTGCCGGATCGCCGGTCGTGCCCGGTCTGTTCGCCAACTTCCATTCCGCCGAGGCCATCTTCCAGCCGCGGATCGCCAACCGGGCCGCGGCCGCCCGCGACGCCGCGGTGCGGACCACGATCAACGATCTGCTGCTCGAGACCGCGCTCGCCTACCTCGAGCTCCTGCGGGCCCACCAGTCGCGGGCCATCGCCGTCGACATCCGCGAGCACGCCGAGCGGCTGGCCACGGCGACGGCCGACTTCGCCCGCAGCGGCGCCGGCAACGAGGCGGACGCCGACCGGGCGGCCACCGAGCTTTCGATCCGACAGAACGAGGTGGTGCGGGCCGACGAGGAGATCCAGGTGGCATCGGCGCGGGTGGTCGAGCTGCTCAACGACGATCCGCGATTCGTGCTCGCGCCGCTCGAGCCGGCGATCGCTGCCGTGGAGCTCGTGCCGCGCGACGCCCCGCTCCAGACGCTGCTGCCGACCGGCCTGCAGCGGCGGCCGGAGCTTGCCGAAGCCAGGCACCTCGTCGGCGAAGCGGTGCAACGCATGTCGATGGAGAAGCTCTCGCCGTGGCTGCCGAACGTGCTCATGGGCACGAGCTACGCCGCTTTCGGCGGCGGGGAGGGGAGCCAGATCGCCAATACGGCCGGACGCTTCGACCTCGATGCGATCACCTACTGGCAGGTCCGCGGCCTCGGCGTGGGCGAGTACGCGGCGCGCCGCGAGGCCCGGGCCCAGTACGACCAGAATCGCATGCGGCAGATCCGGGTGATGAACCAGGTGAGCCGCGAAATCGTGGAGGCGCATGCCCAGATGCTCGCCCGTCACCGCCAGATCGGGATCGCCGAGCGGGCCGTCGAGCGGGCGACACACTCCTTCGAGCGCAACTGGCTGCGGGTGCGGGATCTGGAGGGCCTGCCGATCGAGACGCTCCAGTCGATCCAGGCCCTGGATCAGGCGCGGCGCGAGTATCTCCGCGCGCTCGTCGATTACAACGCGGCGCAGTTCCGGCTGCAGCGGGCCCTGGGCTGGCCCATCGACCTCGCGTCGGCACCTCCCGCCGACGATGCAGCGGGCTCCTGACGCCCGGTCGCGGGGAGTCGCCGTGGCCCGTGCGCCTGCTTTGTCGGCGGTGTCTTGCTCCTGACGCCGACCGTTCGGACCGGCGGTTGACTTTTCACGCCGCCGGCCGAAGAGTCCCGTGGACGGCGGATCAGAAACGCTCCGTCTCGCCGGCATGGACGACCCCTCGGTTCGAGGAGGACGTGATGTTCATCCGCTGGCGCTGGCCGACGGCGATTCTCAGCATCTGCCTGATTGCCGCCATCGTCGTCGGCCGTCGGGCGGTCGGCGATCCCCCGCCGACAGTCGCACGGCCCGGCGGTGAGGTCGGGCCGACGGCTCGGGTGGCACTCGGCGACCCGCGGCTCCTGGCGGGGATTCCCGGGGCTGGGCCACTGACGACCGAGGAGATCCGCACCTGGCTCGCCGATCCGAGCACCACCGCCCCCCTGGCCGTGGAACTGCCGGGATGGCTCGTGCCCGGGGCCGGGCAGGTCAAGGATCTCACCGACAAGCCGCTGACCCGCGGTCGGATCGAGCTCGGCCGGCAGTTGTTCTTCGATCGCCGGCTGTCGGCCGACGCCTCCGTCAGCTGCGCCACCTGCCACGAGCCCGAGCACGGCTTCACCATCGCGAAGCCCTTCGCCCGCGGCATCGGCGGCCACCAGGGCACGCGCAACCCACCCGCCCTGCTCAACCGCATCATGCTCTCCGTGGGCGACGACCGGCAGTTCTGGGACGGCCGGGCCACATCGGTGGAGGACGCGCTCCTCCACGCCCTTGCCGACCCGACCGAAATGCACGCGGAGCCCGCCGCGCTCGTCGCCAAGCTGTCCGGCATCGAGGGCTACAGGCTCCAGTTCGAGCGGCTCTATGGCGAGGTGTCGTGGCAGGCGATCGGCGACGCGATCGGGGCGTTCGTCCGCTGCCTCGTGACGGGCGACGCCCCGTACGACGCCGAGGTCGCCTGGCGGTCCTACCAGAGCCTCGACCCCGACCTGCTCGCCGAAGATGCCGACCTGGCGACCCGTCATGCGCGGGCGCGGGAGGCCGCCGCCCGCGCTCCGCTGACCGAGTCCGCCCGCCGCGGGGAGCGGCTCTTCTTCGGCAACCGGGCCTGGTGCAGCGCCTGCCACAACGGCGTGAACTTCACCGACGAAAGCTTCCACAACATCGGCATCGGCCTCGCGACTCAGGCGCCCGACCTCGGCCGCTCCCGTGTCACCGGCCGTGACGAGGATTGGGGGGCGTTCAAGACGCCGACGATCCGCGGCGCCGTCCACACCGCGCCCTACATGCACGACGGCAGCGTGGCGACGCTCGCCGCTGTCGTGGATTGGTATGCCCACGCGGGCGCGTCCAACCGCAACCTCGACTACCGCTACCGCTGGATCGAGAGGACGTCGCTGTCGCAACGCGACCGTGCCGATCTCGTCGCGTTCGTCGAGGCCTGCAGCGGCCCGCTTCCGGTGGTCGAGCGGGAGAGACTGCCCCCCTGACGACCTCAGATCGCCGTGCCACCTCGACCTCAAAGCCCCACCTTCCCGGAGACATCTCCCATGCATTTCCTCGATCCCGATCAGACCCAGTCCCTCCCCGAGCGGCGCGTGAATCACGGTGTTGCAGGCAACGGACCGCCATCGACCACCATCAGGCAGGCCATGCAGGCCGATCATGCCGCATGGCAAGCCTCACTCGCCCGGTGGCGAGATGACGCCGCCCGCTGGCAGGCGGAACATGACTCGATGCGGGCACGGTTGGCGGCCCTGCAACGGACCGTCTTGGAGCACGGAGAGTCGCTCACCGCCCACGAGTCGGCCTTTCCTCCGATCGATAGGGCATTGGTCGAGTTCGGCGGGCTGCTCGCGGCGACTCCGGCCACGATGCCGCCGGAAGCCGCGGATCCGGCGGCGACAAGACATCAAGAAGTGGCGATCGAAGTGCGACACGTGGAGGAGACCCACGGTCGCATGGCGAAGCATCACGACGAGGTCATGTCCCGCATGCGGGACTTGGAGCGTGCCGCGTCGGCGCCGCTCTGACACCGCGGCCGCCGCCGGCACCGCCCCGACGCGAGCGCCGCAGCGGACGAGCCGTGTGCCCAAGGCTGACGCAGGCCGCTGCGCGGAGTCTGCGCAATCGATCCGTTCCGGGCGTCGACCTCACGCCCCATCGACCTTGGTTCAGCCGCCGAGAATCGACTCGTTTCACGGGCAAAAGCGGCTGGACGATGGCCGTGCCGTCCGTCTCCACGGCGCCCATGTCGGTTTGGCATCATTTTTGCTGCCCGAGATTTCTCTGCGGGGCCTCGAGGCCCCGGCTCGGGTATCGGCGTTTCGGAGACGCCGCCCCGGGGGCTCCCTGTCCGTCCTTCTGGAGGTGAGCGATGCGCCCGATGGTCGTCGCCGCGCGTGCGCGGCGCAGACTCCTTTCGTCGTGTTCCCCGCCGTGTTCCGGCGGGCGCACGTCGGCCGGCTGAATCCCGCATCGGCACGGCCGGAACCACCGGTGGCGGCCGGACGCACGGTGCGACCGTCGTCCGTCGGTGGCTGACTTCTCACGAAAGGATCCCGTCTGATGATGCGTTCGATATGGCGGATGGAACGGCTCTTGGCCGCGCTCGCGGCCGGCTTGGCATGGCACGGAGGGACTTGCGCGCAGGCCGCCGGCGAGCAGGTGGCACACGCCATGCCCCATTTGAAGGGGACGTACGACACGGGCTCGATCGCCTGGGTGCTCGTGAGCGCGGCGCTCGTCTTCTTCATGTTGCCGGGGCTCGCCCTCTTTTATGGCGGCATGGTCCGGGCCAAGAACGTGCTCAACATGTTCCTGCTCGTGATGGTCTGCATCCCGATCGTCGCCATCGAATGGGTGGCGTATGGCTACAACATGGCCTTTGCCGTGCCGTCGGCGATCGCGATCGACGCCGGCAAGGGACCCGACGGGCAGGACTTGCCCAAGCACAGCTACCTGGGCTGGGACCCGGGGCTCGTGTTCATGAAGTCATTCGCGGAACTCTCCGTCGACGGCACAAACGCCTACGAACGGGTCGTGACCACCGGCGACACCGTCGAAGCCGCCCCCAACGGCGTGCCCGAGCTGCTGTTCGCGATGTTCCAGATGATGTTCGCCATCATCACGCCGGCGCTCATCGTGGGGGCCGTCGCCGAGCGGGTGAAGTTCGGGCCCTGGTGCCTGTTCACGCTGCTCTGGGCGACGCTCGTCTACAACCCGGTCTGCCACTGGGTCTGGAACGTCAATGGCTGGCTGTTTCAGAAGGGCGTGCTCGACTTCGCCGGAGGGACGGTGGTGCATGTGCTCGCGGGCGTGTCGGCGCTGGCGTTGCTCTTGATCCTTCCCAGGCGGAAGGGCTACCCCGGTGCCCAGTTCGTGCCGCACAGCGTCGGCTGGACCCTGATCGGCGCCGCCATGCTCATGGTCGGCTGGTTCGGCTTCAACGCCGGTTCGGCCATCGCGGTCGGCAAGGACTTCCTGCCTGTCGCCGGCGGTGTCGCCGTGCTGGCTTTCGCCACGACGGCGATCGCGGGCAGCGCGGCGGCCGGCGCCTGGCTGTTCGTGGAGTGGTGGAAGGTCGGCAAGCCGACGGCCCTCGGCTTCGCCTCCGGCATGGTGGCGGGACTCGTCACGATCACCCCATGTGCCGGGCATGTCAGTCCGGCGGGCGCGATGATCATCGGCATCATCGGCGGCGTCGTCTGCTTCCTCGCGGTGCAGGCCAAGCCGCGCCTCGGCTACGACGATTCGCTCGACGTAGTCGGCGTGCACGGCGTCGGCGGGGCACTGGGGGCCCTGCTCGTCGGCCTGTTCGCGATCCGGCCCGCGGTCGGCGGGCTCGGTCAGTTCCTCCTGCAGTTGGAAGGTCTGCTCTGGAGCGGCGGCTACGCCTTCGTCTGCACGCTCCTGCTCGGCCTGCTCATCGAGAAGACGATCGGGTTCACGGTCTCCCCGCAGACCCAGGACGAGGGTCTCGACATCGCCGAGCACGGCGAATCGGCCTACCACCTCGCCTGACACGGTCGCCTGCGAGCCAGAAGGGTGCCCCAATGGCTCGGGCGCGTACTCCGAAAATTACGCGCCCGGGCCGGGGCATCGTCCGGCTTTCTGCCCGCCCATGGTCGCGGCTTGTTTCGCGACCCGGCCCGTCTTAATATATGACTGACCGGTCAGATATTAAACGATGTCCCATGGTATCCACCCGCAAGCCGGGCCGTCCCGTCGATCCGGCGCTCCAAGAGCGCCGCCGCGGCGACATCCTCGACGCCGCCGGCCGGCTCTTCGCCGCGCACGGCTACGCGGCCGCCGACACCCAGCAGCTCGCCGACGCCCTGGGCATCGCCAAAGGGACGGTCTTCCGCTACTTCCCCACGAAGCGGGAGCTGTTCGTCGCCTGCATCGGGCGGGCCCTCGACCACCTGGGCGCCGCCGTCGAAGCCGCGGCCGCGCGGGCGACCGATCCGCTCCACAAGCTCGAACACGGCATGCGGGCCTACCTGCGGTTCTTCGACGAGCATCCGGAAGTGGTGGAGCTGATGATCCTGGAGCGGGCCGAGCTCAAGGACCGCAAGAGCACCTACTTCGACCGTCGCGATCGCGACACCGCGTCCCAGCGCGGCTGGCGGGATCTCGTCGCCGGGCTCGTCGCCGCCGGCCGCATCCGGCCGCTCCCGCCCGAGAAGGTGCTGGCGTTCGTCGGAGACTTGCTCTACGGCGCCATCTTCTCCCGGCAGATGTCGGGCGACCGCCGCCTCCTCTCGGCCCGCTATCCCGAACTCCGCGACCTCGTCCGCCATGCGTTGGGCGCCGACGGCGGCCGCTCGAGCGGCCGGCCGACCGCGGGCCGCCGCCGTTCCCCCTTGCGCCCCCGCGCACGCCCCTCATGACGCGACGCTTCACCGCACTGTTCCTGACAGCGTGCCTTGTCGCCCTCGGCATCGCAGCCACCCGGCATTTCGGCATCCTCCCTCCGTTCGCGGGCCGACCGGCCGCCGACGCGGCCGCGCATCCCGCTCCGAAGGCTCCCCCGCGGCAGCCTGAAGCGGTGCCCGTGACCGTCGCCGCGGCCGTGCCGCGGCCGGTCGATCGCCGCGTCCGCACCGTCGGCACGCTCCACGGCTTCGAGGAGATCGACATCAGCCCGCTCGTCGACGGCACCATCCGCCGGCTCGTCCGTGACGTTGGCGACGTCGTCAGGCCGGGCGAACCGCTGCTCGAGATCGACGACACCGACTTCACGCTGGCCGTGCAGGAGGCCTCCCGGGCGCTCGATCTCGAACTGTCCCGGCTCGGCCTCACGGCGCTCCCCGACGGCTCCTTTGATCCAGCGACGCTGCCGGCCGTCGAACGGGCCCGGCTCGTCGAGCGCAACGCCGCCGAGACGCTCGAGCGGTATCGCGGCCTCGTGGCCCGGAACGTCACCACCAAGGACGAGTTCGAGAAGGCGGAGCTCGCCTTCGACACCGCGAAGCTCGACACGAAGCAGCGGCTCCTCGAGGCCGAGCAGACGCTCGCCGCCGTGCGGCACCGTCAGGCGATCCTCGACACCGCCCGCAAGCGGCTCAGCGACACCCGCATCGTGGCCCCGGAGATCACGGCCCGCGCCGCCGACGGGGCCGGGGGAGCCGTGCCGCCGCTCTCCTACACCGTCGCCGAGAGGTTCGTCTCCGAAGGCGAGATCGTCCGCGCCGCGCCGCCGACCAGGCTCTTCCGGCTGATCGTCGAGGACGTGCTCAAGCTCAAGGCCGCCGTTCCCGAACGGCATGCCAGCCAGGTGAAGCCGGGCCAGGCGGTGGAACTGGCCGTGGAGAGCCTGCCGGGCCGCAAGGTCGCCGGCCGCGTGGTCCGCGTCAATCCCACGATCGACACCGCCAGCCGCACCTTCGAGATCGAGGTGCAGGTGCCCAACGGCGAGCGGCTCCTGAAGAGCGGCGCCTTCGCCACCGCATCGGTGCTCGTCGGCGTCGACGCCGACGCGGTGACGGTGCCCGAGGAGGCGCTCGTGCGGTTCGCCGGGGTGACGAAAGTCTTCGCCGTCGTCACCGACCAGGCGGTCGCCGTGCCGGTGACGGTCGGCGTGCGGATGGACGTCCCCGGGCCGGATGGCCGGCGCCGCAGCTGGATCGAGGTCGCCGGCGACTTTCCCTCCGGCGCCCCGGTCGTGACGAGCGGCCAGTCGCAGCTCGCCGCCGGCACGCCCGTGCGGATCCGCGCACCGGCGCAGCTCCAGGAAGACGCCGCCGACCTCCGCGCGGCCCGTCACGACGCGCCGGCCGCCGAGACGGGAACCGCCCGATGACGATCTGGGATCTCTGCATCCGGCGGCCGATCTTCACGGCGATGCTCGTCACGGCGCCGATCGTGCTGGGGGTGGCAAGCTATCCGCGGCTCGGCGTGGAGCTCTTCCCCAACGTCGACCTGCCGCTCGTGACGGTGACGACCACGCTCCGCGGCGCGAGCGTCGAGGAGATGGAGACGGGCGTCACCAAGCCGATCGAGGAGATCGTCAACACGGTCTCCGGCATCGAGCAGCTGCGGTCCACGACCAAGGAGGGGCTCTCGCAGATCACGATCGAGTTCGTCCTGCAGAAGGACGGCGCGGTCGCCGCGCAGGAGGTCGACGCCAAGGTGCGGACGATCCTCGGCCAGCTGCCGGAGGGCACCGACGCCCCGATCATCGACAAGTTCGCGCTCGACGCCGCCCCGGTGCTGACGCTCGCGGTCTCCGGCCGCCGCGACGCCCGCGAGATCACCGAGATCGCCCGCCGCCGCATCAAGGAAGACCTCGAGTCGCTCGCCGGCGTCGGCGCCGTGATCCTCGTGGGCGGCCGCCAGCGGGCCATCCAGATCTCGATCGACACCGACCGGCTGCAGAAGTATCCGCGGCTCACGATCGAGGACGTCCGCCAGGCGCTCATCCGCGAGAATCAGGAGCAGCCCGGCGGCCGGATCGACCAGGGCACACGGGAGCTCGTGCTGCGGACGATGGGCCGCGTCCGCGAGCCGGCCGACTTCGCCGAGCTGATCGTCGCCAACCGCGCCGGCCAGCCGATCCGCATCAAGGACGTCGGCACCGTCGCCGACTCCTTCGAGGAGCCCCGCGGCGCGAGCCGGCTCTGGACCCGGGAGGGCTCCGCCGGCGCCGGGCCGGGCGACCAGGCGGTGAGCCTCATCGTCCAGAAGCAGTCCGGCACCAACACCGTCGCCGTGGTCGAGCGGGTGAAGCACCGCCTCGAGGAGATCCGCCGGCTCCTCCCGGCCGACATCGAGGTCGAGATCATCCGCGACCAGTCCCGCTTCATCGAGAACTCGATCCATGAGGTGCAGGTGCACCTGCTCCTGGCCGCGGTGCTCGTAAGCCTGACGATCCTCCTCTTCATGCGGGACTGGCGGACCACGATCATCGCCACGCTCTCCATCCCCACGTCGATGATCGCGACCTTCGCCTTCATGGACGCGATGGGGTTCACGCTCAACAACATCACGATGCTCGGGCTCATCCTCGCCATCGGCATCGTCGTCGACGACGCGGTCGTGGTCCACGAGAACATCTTCCGCCACATGGAGGAGGAGGGGCTGCCCGCCCGCGAGGCCGCGGCCACCGCCACGCGGGAGATCGCCCTGGCGGTCGTCGCCACGACGCTCTCGCTGCTCGTGATCTTCATCCCGGTGGTCTTCATGGGCGGCCGGGTGGGCCGGTTCTTCTCGAGCTTCGGCTACGTCGTCGCCTTCTCGATCCTGATGAGCATGTTCATCTCCTTCACGATGACGCCCATGCTCTGCTCCCGGTTCCTCGTCGCCGAGGAGGGCCACGCGTCGAGCAAGTCGGGACCGATCTGGCGGCTCGTGGAGGGCTTCTACATGCTCTGCCTGCGGTTCTCGCTGCGGCACCGCTGGCTCGTCGTGCTCGTCACGGTCGCCGTGCTCGGCTCCACGCCCACGCTCATGCGGATCGTGGGCAAGGACTTCGTCCCCCGCGACGACACGAGCGAGTTCGAGGTCGCCGTGACGCTCCCGGAGGGCTCCTCGCTCGACCGCGCCGACGAGCTGCTCGTCGAGGTCGAGGGCCGCCTGCGGGGCCTGCGCGGCGTGGAGAAGACCTTCATCACCATCGGCGACACCACCGGCCGCACCGTCCGCGGCTCGGGCGAGGTCACCAAGGCGACGATCTACTGCAAGCTCGTCGACCTCAAGGCCCGCGACTACGGCCAGTTCGACGTCATGGCCGACGCCCGGAGGATCATCGCCGACTACCCCGACCTGCGGGCGGCGGTCCAGGACGTCGCGGCCATCTCGGGCGCCGGCTTCCGCCAGGTGATGGTCGACCTGAACCTCCGCGGCCCGGACATGGACAAGCTCCAGGAGTATTCCACGCGGATCACCGACTGGATGCGGTCCCGCGGGCACTACGTCGACGTCGACACGAGCCTCTCCTTCCGCAAGCCGGAGGTGCGGATCGTGCCCAATCGCGAGCGGGCCAGCGAGCTGGGCGTGTCGATCCAGGCGATCTCATCGACGACCAACGTCTTGGTCGGCGGCGAGCCGGTCAGCAAGTACAAGGAGGCCGACCAGCAGTACGACGTCTGGCTGCGGGCCGAGCGGCCCTTCCGGGGCGATGCCGACGAGATCGCCCGGCTCACCGTCCCCTCGCACAAGCCGGGCGTGGGCGTGGTGGAGCTGGGCAACGTCGCCGCGTTCGAGGAGGCGCAGGGCCCCAGCACGATCGAGCGGTTCTCCCGGCAGCGGCAGGTGGTGGTGTCGGCGAACCTCGACGGCAAGGCGCTCGGCGAGGGGGTGCAGGAACTGGGCGACTTCGTGCAGACGCTCGACCTGCCGGCCGACTACCGCTGGGAGTTCCTCGGCCAGGCCAAGAGCCTGAAGGAGACCAACGCCAACTTCCTCATCGCCTTCGGCCTCGCCTTCCTCTTCATGTACATGATCCTCGCGGCCCAGTTCGAGAGCCTCGTGCATCCGATCACGATCCTCCTGGCCCTGCCGCTGACCGTGCCCTTCGCGGTGCTGTCACTGATCCTCCTGCGGACCAACCTCGACATCTACGCGATGTTCGGGCTCTTCATGCTCTTCGGGATCGTGAAGAAGAACGGCATCCTGCAGGTCGACTACACGAACGTCCTGCGGGAGCGGGGCCTGCCGCGGGATCAGGCGATCCTCGAGGCCAACGCGGTCCGGCTGCGGCCGATCCTGATGACGACGGTGATGCTCGTGGCGGCGATGGTGCCGATGGCCTTGGGCGAGGGCCCGGGCGCCGCGTCGCGGGCCGGCATGGCGAAGGTGATCCTGGGGGGCCAGGTGCTCTCACTCCTGCTGACGCTCCTGGTGACGCCGGTCGCCTACTCACTCTGGGACGACCTGGAGGCCTTCTGCCGCCGGCTCTTCGTGTCCACCAGCCGTGCTGCCTCCCCGGCCGCTTAGGCGACACGTTTTTCAGCGTGTCGAATCCGGGCTGCCAGGGCGCCGGCGAGGGGCCGCCCATGCCCCGTCACCGGACGTTCGCTCAGGGCATCCTGCCCTTCACTCACTCGGATGCCGACGGCGCTTCGGCCTCCAGCCTGCGCTTGTCGGCATACGCCGGCTCTCGGGGCATGGGCGGCCCCTCGCCTCCCGTCCGCCAGCAGCAGTCGATGCCCCGCCCCCGTGGCGACAAGTTTCCAACTTGTCGGGCAGCGGCCTGGAGGCCGAGCCTTGCCGTTTAGTCGGCGCGGATGTCGATGTCGAACGTGACCGGTGCGCGGCCCACGACGCACTCGAGCGACGAACTGCCGGTGCGATAGCGCTCGGGAATCTTGATGCCCGCCAGGCTCGGCGGCAGGATCAGTCCGGGCCCGGCGGTGTCGTCGCCCGGCTGCTTGATCGACACGCTGTAGGTGCCGGCGGGAAGGCCCTTCATGCCCGGCTTGTGGTACATCGTGTAGCGGCCGCTGTCGTTCGTCACGCCGGTCATGACCTCCGCATCCGGCGCCTGCGGCGTGAAGACCACCTGCACCCCCTGCGTCACCGGCTTGCCGGCGATCGTGACGGTGCCGGTGACTTCCGAACGGTGCACGCCGCCGCCGCAGCCGCTCGCACAAGCCAGGCACAGGGCCGCCAGGTACCAGCCCGCCGGACACCAGGCCGCGCGACACCGCCTCCCGACATGGCGATCATGTTTTTGGATCATCTTCGCTCCCTTCTCTGGTGGCGTGGTCAGTCGATCTGGGCGGTTTCACCACCGGCAGGCGAGAGCATGCTGAGCCAGGTCTGCGGGCTGAGCGCATCGAACAAAAGAAAGCGGACGGCCCCGTCGGCCATCATCACGCCCCCGACGCCAGGGTGCTCGGAGCCGAGCCCCGTGTTGGCGAGGTAACCGCGGATCTCGACCGCCGGCTGGTTCACCGCCCATGTCGTGGCGGATCCAGCCGTCCAGTTGCCTCCGGAAAGCACCGTCATGCCATTCCCGGCGATCGTGGCCGCCAAGGCGCCTGCGAACCACGACTGCCCGCAGGAGTTCTCGACCAGGACCACCGTCTTCGACATGCCGTCGGTAAAGTCACTGAACGGCTTCTTGGTTTTCCAATTGAGACCGCCCTTGCCGTCGAGGTGGTCAAAGTCGTGATACCACCCCAGCCCCGACGACGAGATCGGCGACACGCCGTAGTTCGCCCGGTAGCAGGTGAGCCCTGTCTTGTCGGTCTTGTGAAAGTCCTGGTTAAGCCGGACGCCGCTCGATGCATTCGTGGCGTACGACTCGTTGACGGGGCCACCCACCGCCGCACCGTTGATCTTGTGCAGACCGGTATAGGAGGGGCAGTAGAGCGGGTTGATCCGCACGTTCTTCGACATCGCGGGCGTCACGACACCGCGGATGTCGGTCAGGCTCGAGAGAGTGCCCTGGAAGTTCCTCGTCGTCGTCACCCAGGTATCGTAAAGCGCCGCCTCTTCGAGCTGCGGCAGGATTTGGGCGATCCAACTGACCGAGTCCTGCCAGAGCATGTTGTTGATCTGGTTGCTCGTGCCGGGATACGTCGCGTTGCCGCCTTGGCCGTCGTTGTGATACGCGATGTGCGGAAAGCGGCCGTCCTTCGTGCGGCCGTTCATGGACGCGTAGTTGTGCAGCGCGAGGCCGAGCTGCTTGAGGTTGTTGCCGCAGGTGCTACGACGGGCCGCCTCGCGCGAGGCTTGCACTGCCGGCAGCAGGAGACCCACCAAAACGCCAATAATCGCGATGACGACGAGCAGCTCCACGAGCGTGAAGCCGGCAGATCGACGGACGAGAGGACGCGGGATGGACGCTTCGATGACCATGAAGAAACCCTTTCCTGCAGGGGAAGCTGCCTGACGATGCCACGATGAAAAAAGAAAGGACGATTGAAAGTTCAGCAGCGAAACAGGATCTGACTCGATCCGAAATGAGGTGTCTGGAGAAGAATCAAGCCGGACTCATGCCCGCAGGAAACCCGAGGAATCGCGGACGATGAGTTCCGGCACCAGCCGCACCGACTGCGGCCGGTCGGCAGGCGACTTGCCCTCGATGCGGTCCATGACGAGCCGCGCCGCCTGGCGACCGATCTCGTAGGGGTTTTGGCGGAGGGTGGTGAGGCCCGGAACGAGGCCGTGGGACTCGGCCAGATCCGCGAACCCGACCACGGCCAGGTCGCGGCCCACCTCGATGCCCGCCGCCCGGGCGGCGGCGTAGATGCCCGGCGCCATCAGGTCCGATGCGGCGAAGATCGCCGTAGGGCGAGCGCGGCTTTCGAGCAGCCCGCGGACCGCTTCGTGGCAATCGCATTCCCGGCAGCTCACCGTGCTCGCAGTCCCGCCCACGGCGGCCACAGCCCGCTCGAATCCCTTGCGGCGATCGGCGTAGGTGGAGACCCAGGGCTCGCCGCCGACATGCGCGAGCCGGCGGTGGCCGAGCGCGAGGAGGTGCTCCGCCGCCATGCGGCCGCCGGCCTCGTCGTCGGTGCCGCTGAAGTCGGCCCGCGTCTGCGGCAGATGGCGGTCGACCGCGACGAGCGGCACCTTTCGCTGCCAGACCTCCTCGAGGTAGACGTCCGAGACCGTCTCGTCCGAGGGCCAGAAGATGAGGCCGTCGACCCGCTGGTCGAGCAGCCGATGAATGTAGTCGAGTTCGGCCGCGTCGCGATCGGCTTCGGGACCAGTATCGTGGAAGTGGAGGATCGGCAGGGAGCCACGGGCCACCAGCGCGTCGTGGATGCCGTGCACGACCCGCGACTGAAAAGGCTTGAGCGGGCTGATCATCACGCCCACCGTGCCGCTACGGCCGCGCAGCACCGCCTTCGCCAGCCGATTGGGCCGGTACTTGAGCCGCCGCGCCGCCCGCAGCACACGGCTCCGGGTCGTGGCGGCCACGTTGTCATGGCCATTGAGCGCCCGCGACACGGTCATCGCCGACACGCCCGCCAGTTCCGCGATCGCCCGCAGGCTCGCCGCGGATAACTCGGTGGACCGGCCGGACGCGGGCTTCGCTCGTTTCGCGGAAACTGGCATGACACCCCACCGGCGACCGCCGGCTCCCCAAAACGCGCAACCTTTTTGATGTTACGCGTATCATACCGGATTTCAACCCCTGAGAAACTGGGGGGAAATGGCAGCGCACGATTGCACTGCCGGGAACAGGAGGCCCTATGAAAGCCTGGAGTGGGTGGCGAATGCCTACGCGTATGCTGCTCGCGGCGGCGAGCCTTTGGGCGGGGGTCGCTGGGACTTGTCGGGCCGCCGGTCCGGACGCCGCCCTCCCGACGACGCTTTGGCCAAAGCCCGCCGACCATGCCGCGATGTGGTGGCTGCAGGGCTTCCCGGGAAAGATCGCAGGCGCGGCCTGGCACCGCTGTGTCCGCACCGGACGCTATGCCTTCGTGCTCGACACGTCGAGCCTCGCCGTCCCCCATCTCGGGCCGATCGATGTCGCGTCGTACGGCATCGTCGGGCGCGATGATGACGCCCGGATCGCCGCTCTGCCGCCCGCCGAACTGGGGCTGTTCGTCCAGCACGACGGCACGACCTACCGCTGCACAGGTGGCGCCGCCTGGAACGGCCTGACGGGTCCGCGGCTCATCGAGTCGGGCCGATGGCTCGCGCGGGCCGACATCGACGGCCTCGTGTTCGAAGCGGAAGACGGCCGTGTACTCAACGCCGAAAGCCGCTTCGAGACGGTGGCCTGGCCCGATCGGCTCGCGCTGGTCCTCGCCGTCCGCCCGGGCCTCGCGCCCCTGCCCAAGGCCGCGGCCGCGTTCGGCCGGATCGGCGGCGGCTACGGCTTCGACGGCACGAACCACCTCGAGTTCAAGCACGCCCCCGCGCTCGACCCCGCCACCTTCACGCTCGCATGCTGGGTCTACGTGCCGGGCGACCACGCCGCCTTCACACAGGCCTATCCTTGGATCATCTGCAAGAACCTTCACGAGGAGGCGAACGGCAACTACGGAATCACGGTGACGAACAGCACACCGCAGGCACGGCTCAACATCGGCGGCGGCCGCGACAATGCCTTCAGCGTCACGTCCGGCAAAGCTTTCCAGCGTGAGGCCTGGAACCACGTCGCGATGACCTACGACGGAGCAGTGCTCCGGCTCTTCCTCGACGGCACGCTGCAGGGCGAGAAGCGGATCGACCGGCCGCGGCAGCCGGGCGATCACCCGCTGGCGGTCGCCCGCCGACAGGACAACTCCGGCGACGGGTATCATTTCCGGGGCGTGATCGACGAACTGGCGATCTACGACAGCGTGCTGTCTCCAGACCAGATTCGGGCGGGGTTCGAGGCACCCCAAAAACAGCCGGCCGATCCGCGGCCGGTGTTCACGCAGTCGTTCCGTGCCGACGGGCCCGCGTTGACGACCCGGCCGCGCGAGGCCTTGAAGCAGGGCCGGCTGGCGCTGCGGCTGACAGCGAACGGCACCACGCACAATCGCCGGCTCGATCTGCCGGAGGGCGCCGCTGCGGAGGCCTGGCACGAGGTCGTGCTCGCCTTCGACCCAACGATGCTCGCGGCGGACGGCACGGCGCCCGAGCCCGTGGCATCTCCAGCCGGCGTCACGATCTCCGCGCAGCGGGCCGGCAGCGACGGGTCACCGACCGGCGCTCCGCTGCCGGTCGCGGCCGACCCCGTCCGCGGCTGGCACCGTATCGATCTGGACAGTGTCGAGCCGCTCTTGCCGCCCGGCGGCGCCGCCACCGATAAGGCCGCGACGCCCCCCCGCGACGCCCGCAATGACGCCCTCGAACGGGTGCGACTGCGTCTCTCAAACACCAGCGACGAGGAGCAGCCGGCCAGGCTACTCCTCTCGAAGACGGCCTTCCGCGGCCCGCACGTCGGCACGCCGATCACCGGAGTGTCGGCGGTGCTCCGCGATCGCGACGGCCATCCCACCGGCATTCCCGTGCAGTTGTCGAAGAACTGGCACAGAGGCCGCGGCGGCCATCCCTACGACGGTCAATGGTTTCACGGGTTCACGCAGGTGCGGCTGCCGCCACGCTCGACCGTCGATCTCGAGCTGGTCATCGCCTACGGCCACTGGGGCGGCGTGCCCGCGGCCTCCCACGCGCAGCTGTCGCTGCTCGGCTGGGGAAGCAACCAGCTGTGGGATCAGTCGGCGCTCGGATCGTGGGGCGAAAGCATCTGCTACGAGCCCGACCAGATCCAAGGCGGGTGCTCGATCCTCGACGTGCGACCGCTCATGGTGCGCGCGGGGGCCGACACACGCCCCTGGCAGTGGACCGGCAACGTCGGTGGCGGCGACTTCCTGCGGCTCTTCGATCGGGAGGGCCGGCGCGTTCCGCATGCCGGCATGCGGAATGCCTACCTGAGACACGGCCCCTGCCTGACGGAAGTGACCTATGCCGGACGGATCGGCACCGCGATCGACCACTCGATGACCGTGAGCCTCGCCCGCAGCGACGACTTCGTCCGCGGCATCTACCGACTCCGCATGGACGTCCGCGAGCCGGTGTCCTTCTCGCGACTCGCGATCTTCCAGATGGGCGCCGACAGCTACAGCTACGCCCGCGAGCGGCAGTTCGCCAGGGGCGACGCCGCCGGGCTCTCCCGCGAATGGGCAGCCCAGTGGGGCGGCGACACATACCGCGGGCCGCCGCAGCCCTGCGGCGAGCAGGCGCCTTGGGTGTCGCTCTCGGGCGGCGACGACACCCGCGCGGACAAAGCCATGCCGGTGGGCAACCGCGGCCTCGTCATCCGCCACTGGCGGGCGCAGCTCGGCGGCCGCGAAGCACGGCCGTTCGTCGCCGAGCATGGCACGCCCTCCACCAGCCGTCCGTCCGCCACGATCGACGTCGTGCCGCCGCCGGGCGTCGGGCGGCTCGAGCCCGACGACTTCGTGGAGGCGACTTTCGAGCACATCGTCATGCCGATCTCGGCCGCACAGTATTACGGTCCTGATGCGGCGCTCCGCACGGCGCTCGAGACGACGTCCGACCCGTGGCGACTCATCCACCGCGAGGCCGTCGGCAACGATCGCCGTGTCGACGCCACGCGTGGCACGGTGCAGCATCTTCACCCCGACGTCCGCCTGGCCGTCGCGGACGGCGGCGCGGAGTTCGTCCTCCACGGCGGCCTCGGGCACGTACCGCTCACGTTCACGGGGCTCGAGTCGCATCGGGGCGGCCGACTCGAGATCGACGGCGTGCGGGTCGATCAGTCGGTGCATGGCAATGACTTCTGGCAGACCGACTACGACCCGCAGTCGGGCACCTGGTCGCAGACCTTTACGGTGCCCTGCCCCGGCGAAGGCTCCCGGCGCGTCACGTTCGCGCAGTGATGCGGACGCGACGCAGGCTTGGCTTTCTCCCCCGAGCAACTGAGTCTTTTGACAAAGCCCGGGGTCGCCCGTGCCCTCGAGCGGGCTGTGGAAGCAAGCGCAGCAAGGATTGCGGAGTGCAGCTTCCACCGCAGTGAGCGGAGGGCAGGAGGCCCGGAGCGAACGTCCGGCGAGGGGGCACGGGCGACCCCGCCCCTCAGTTCGAACAGAAAGCCGTTTCCCCGCGGGATTTCCCGCTGGCTTCGCGGGGCGATGGTCGCCAGAATCCCGCCCCCGTCGTCCCGGTCGGCGGCGGTCTCCGGCAACCCGACGTGATCCCCCCATGCCCATGCCACTCTCCCTCCCACAGCCCCCCCTCGGCATCGCCGCGATCGCGATCCACGAGCCCCCCTGGACGCTCCCCAACGACTGGTTCGCCGGCAGCATGCCCCGCAAGTTCGCCCATCACACCGGCATCGAGGCGCGGTCGATCTCCCTCGAGGACGAGGCCGCGATGGGCATTCGGGCGGTGCGGAAGCTCGAACGCGAGACCGGTTGCCGACTGGCCGACTGCCGCGGTCTCGTCTTCGTGTCGCCCTCCTTCATCCCGCCGTCTGTGGCGCGGCGCCATCTCCCTGCCGATCGCATCGACGCGGAGCGGCCGAGCCGAGCCGCCCGGCAGATCGCCCGGGACCTCGGGCTCGCCCGCTGCCGCACGATCGGCATCAACTGGTTCTGCTGCGGATACGCCCGCGCGCTGATGCTCGTGCGCAACCGCTGGGCACCGCGGCTCGCCCTCGAGCGGGATGAGTTCCTCATCGTCGTGGTCGCCAGCCGCATCAGTCGGATCACCGACTACGGCTGCAGCCAGACCGCCGGACTGTTCGGCGACATGGCCTCCGCCACGCTCCTGACCGGAACCGCCAGCCGGCGGCATCCCGTCCACTTCGAAGTCCTCCATGCGGCGGCGGGAAGACAGCCGACCGCCCGGCCGGCATTCGACTTCCATGTCGGCCGGGGCGTTCCCGTGCCGACGCCCGAGGGCGGCATCGCGCACGAGGACGGTCGACTCGTCTACTCGCTCGACGGCATGGCGATCGCCGAGATCGCGCCGCGGGCGATGGCCGCGGCGGTCGGTTCCGCGCTCGCCGCTGGCCGCCTCGCCCCCGACGACATCCGGTTCGTCGTGCCGCACCAGGCCGGCACCGGGATCGTCCGGTTCACCGGGATGCAGCTCGAGGAGTTCGGCGTCCGTGGCGAGCTCGTCAACGGACTCACGCGCCACACGGGAAATACCAGCGCCTGCTCGATCCCGCACGCGCTGGCACAGACATGGTCGCGGCTGCGGGGCGTCGTCGCCTGCCCGTCGGCGGCGGTGGGCAGCCCGGGCAGGTCCGAGGTACTGCAGGGATGCATCCTGCTGCGATCGACCGCGGCGCATGAGCGTCTGGGCAGCGTCGCCGCCTGAAGGCCCGGCGGCGGACGAGCGGTATGCTGTTCGGCCGGATCGTCCAGCCGGCCCCGCCCTTCCCACCGTGTCGCCACGAGTGCCCCCCGTGCACGAAGTCGATCTCATCCTGACGCTCACGGCCGGCCTCGGGGCGGCGCTGGTGCTCGGCTACATCACGCACTGGCTGCGGCTCTCGCCGATCGTCGGCTACCTCTTGGCGGGCATCGCGATCGGACCGCACACACCGGGCTTCGCGGCCGACCGTGGAATCGCCCAGCAACTGGCGGAGGTCGGGGTCATCCTGCTTCTGTTCGGCGTGGGTCTGAACTTCCACCTGCGGGAGCTGCTGGCGGTGCGCCGCGTGGCCGTGCCGGGCGCGCTCGTGGCCTGCGCCGTCGCCAGCCTGCTCGGCATCTCGGCGACGCTGTCCCACGGCTATTCCTGGCCGACGGCGGTCGTCTTCGGCGGCGCCGTCTCGGTCGCCAGCACGGTCGTGCTCGTCCGCGTGCTCTCCGACAATCGCGACCTGCACACCCGGGTCGGACACATCGCCGTGGGTTGGGTCGTGGTCGAGGACCTGATCACGGTCGCGGCACTCGTGGTGCTGCCGGCGATGTTCGGCGACCGGCCGGGCGGCGAGCAGGGGTTGCTCGTGCCGCTGGCCGTCGCGACCCTGAAGATCACCGGGCTGGCGGCCGTGATCTTCCTGGCGGGAGGCCGTTCCATCCCCTGGCTCCTCGAACGGATCGCCGCGACACAGTCGCGGGAGCTCTTCACGCTCGCGGTCCTCGTGATCGCCCTGGGAATTGCGGTCGGCTCGGCGAAGCTCTTCGGGGCATCGATGGCCTTGGGAGCGTTCCTGGCCGGGATGATCGTCGCCCGCAGCGACTTCAGCCTCCGGGCCGCCTCCGAGGCCCTGCCGCTCCGTGATGCATTCGCCGTGCTCTTCTTCGTCTCGGTGGGGATGCTTTTCGACCCGTCGGCACTGCTCGAGTCGCCGACCCTGCTGGCGGCGACGCTCGGGATCGTGCTCGTGGCGAAACCGGCCTGTGTGCTGGCGAGCGTGGCGCTGCTCGGCTGCCCGTTCCACGTGGCGCTGGGGGTGGCCGTCGGCCTCGCCCAGCTCGGGGAGTTCTCCTTCATCCTGGCAGCGGTCGGTCGGCAACTGGGCGTGATGCCGGACATCATCGTCAACGTCTTGGTCGTCGCTTCGATCGTCACCATCACGCTCAACCCGCTCCTCTACCGCTGGCTCCGGCCGCTGGATCGCTGGCTGCGGCGGCACGAGTCGGTCCGCCGTCTGCCGGTTTCCGCAGAGGACGACCCGACGGAAGCCGACGCCGACGAAGCCCGGCATCGGGCGATCGTGGTGGGCTACGGTCCGGTGGGCCAGACCGTCACCCAGCTCCTCCTCGACAATCGCATCACCCCGACGGTCATCGAGCTCAACCTCGACACGGTCCGGCGGCTCAAGGCTTTCGACGTCCGCGCGATCTACGGCGATGCGGCGCGGCCCGAAATCCTCCGCCAGGCCGGGATCGACGCCGCGGAAAACCTGATCCTCACCAGCGGCTCGAGCACCGTCGACGTGGAGATCGTCCGCACGGCCAAGGAGCTCAATCCCAAGGTCCGCGTGCTCGCGCGGTCGCAGTACGTCCGGGAGGTGCCGAAGCTCCGGCGCGTCGGTGCGGAGGACGTGTTCTCGGCGGAAGGCGAGGTCGCGCTCGCCTTCACGACACGGATCCTCGAGCGGCTCGGCGCGACGGGGGAGCAGCTCGACCGGGAGCGGTCCCGCGTCGAGGCGACTTTCCGCAGCGGGTAGAGGGCTCGTTGACCGGGCTCCCCGCGCCCGCTCACGCCACCGTGACGCCCACTCCCGCGTTGCCGGGACGGTTGCCGGCCCAGTCGCCGAGCCCCGCACCAAGCAGCGTGAGCGAATAGCTGCCCGGCTCCGAGAAGGCCATCGAGAGCTTGATGGTGTATGTCTGGCTGTAACCCGGCGACGCCGGAATGATGCTGATCGCGCCGGGGCCCAGGAGCCGCTTGACCCGCGGGTCGGCCAGCGACATCGGCGGGATCGCACCGAGTTCGTGGGACGTGCCGGCGATCCACAGGCTGCGGAGCGTCACCCCGGTGACCGGCTTCGTGAACGAGAGCGTGATGGTGTCGAGGTTCGCGAAGTTCGAGATCGTGGCCACCGGGAGGGTGGTGTCGATCGTCAACGGCAGGCTCGCGCCGGCCGTCCGCAGGCCGAAGGCGTTTTCGACCGACGTGGTGACGGTGTAGTTGCCGTCGGCGAGCGCCGGAAGCCGAAACCGCCAACTGCCGGTCGCGGGCACGCCGACGCCGCCCACATAGGTGCCGATGCGCCCCTGAAACAGCGTGAAGCCGACGATCGTGCCGGGCTGGCCGCGACCGACCAGCGTGGGGGAGACGATGTTCGTACGGCCGTCGCCCCTCAGGCCGGAGTCGGCGACCGGGGCCAGCGCGACCGTCGTCGGCAGTGGCGCCGACGCGTTCACCGTGACCAAGAGCGGCTTCGACGGCCGGCCGGGCTGGGTGGATCCAGCCGCCCAGCCACGGGCCGAGATCGCATGCCGGCCATTGGCCAAGTGGCGCGGAACCGTGAAGGACCAGCTTCCGTTGACCACGGGCGCGGAGCCCAGAAATGCCGGACCGTCGAAGAGCGACACCACGATCGCTCCGGAGGCCGTGCCGGCGAACGTGGGCGTGGTGATCGACGTCTTGTTATCGACTCTGGACCAGCCGGAATCACTCGCCGGGACGAGGTCGGGGGTTGACGCCAGCGGAGCGGCGGCCAGGAGCGCCCGATCCTCGAGCCGCTCGAGGGTCGGCCGGCGACACGGCTTCCGGCGGCGGTTGCGACGGTCGGTCGAGGGTTTTCGAGGTGTCATACGCCAAACGTTCGACGGCTGGCCAACTCCGCGCAGCGCGCGGGCCGCGGCGCCACGGAGCGGGCTGACTACGGTATACATCCGCCACGGGGTCGATGCGATCGACCGGCCACCCGCCCTGCGAATCGGCGAATCCGCTGCGGGAGATTGCTTGCCCCGCCCCGGAATCGAGCGGTATCCTCCACGGAAGCACCCCGGGACACTTTCGCCGCGGCGCGCACTGCATCGGTCCTTTCAGCCCCTTCAGGAACCGTTCCCCATGACCGTTCTCCGCACCAGCCGGATCCCGACCGTTGCCCTGCTCGCGACGGCCTGCTTGCTTGCCAGCGCCATCTTTTCCGGCAGCGGCCTGGCCGAGGAGGCCGCGGTTTCGGCACCGGCTGAGCCTGCCGACATGCAGCGGCTCTTCGACGGCAAGGATCTCGACGGCTGGGATGGAGATCCGCGGCTCTGGAGCGTCCGCGACGGCGTGATCCACGGCGAGACCACTCCCGAGAACGTGGCCCAGGGCAACACGTTTCTCATCTGGAAGGGGGGCGAGGTCGGCGACTTTGATCTCCGGCTCTCGTTCCGCTGCAACGCCGCCAACAACTCCGGCATCCAGTATCGGTCGAAGCACATCACCGACCCCTCGGCGCGAAACAAGTGGGTCGTGCGCGGCTACCAGCACGAGATCCGCAACGAGGAGAAGCTGCCGAATGTCTCGGGCTTCATCTACGACGAGGGCGGCTCCCGGGCACGGATCTGCCTGGCCGGTGAGCAGGCCGTCTGGCAGAAGGAGGGGGGCAAGAAGGTGCTGGCGACGCTCATCGACGCCGAAGATTTCGCCGCACTCATGCGGGTGGACGACTGGAACGACATCGTCATCCGGGCCGAGGGCAACCGCATCCGCCACTACCTCAATGGCCGCCTGATCCTCGACTTCACCGACGAAGACCCCGCCCGTGCGCTCTCCAAGGGCGTGCTGGCCCTGCAGCTCCACGCCGGCAAGCCGATGTGGGCCGAGTACCGGGACATCCGGCTGAAGGCGCTCTGATTCCGCGAAGGCCCGACGCCCCGCCGTGGGCCCCGTGACACCCTGAAGGTTTTGTGACCGTGTCCCCTGACACGCCCGCCGGCCCCGGATGGACGGCCCGCTTCGCCCGCGCCGCTCGGCTCTCCTGCCCGCGGTGCGGCCGTGGACGGCTCTTCGGAGGGTCGTGGTTTCGGATGCACCCCGCCTGCGGAAACTGCGGTCTGTCGTTCGCCCGGGAACCGGGTTTCTACCTCGGCTCGATCTATCTCAACTACGGCGCCACCGTCATCCTCACGGGCGCCGTCTACGCCCTGATGGTGTTGGGGCTGGGACTCACCACGGAGACGGCACTCGGCACCTGCCTGGCCGCGGCGGTCATCTTCCCGGTGGCCTTCTTTCGCCACGCCCGCAGCTTCCTCCTGTCGCTCGACTGTTCCGTCAACCGGCACCAAGCCCGCGACGAGCAGACGGCGACCGTCGATCCAGCCGTCGAATCCGCCGACTCGCTCGGCACGAGGAGGCTGGCCGCTCTCGCCTCGGACGACGGCCGGGCCGGCTGCGCCATGGGTGTGGCGCTCGCGCTGATCCTGCTCTTCGGCCTGGGGATGGCCCTCGTCACGCTCGTCTTCACGGGCGCCATCACGCCCCCGGAGGCCGGTGACGGCCTCGAATGAGTGGCGCCCGCGTCAGTGCGCGGTCGGCCACGCGAAGAGGCGGATGCGGTTGCCGTCGGGATCGGTCGTGACGAGTTCCCGAAAGCCCTCGGGATGCATCTTCGGGGCGGCCACGTCCGCGTGCGCTTCCTGCAGCCTGGCATGCACCGGGTCGACGTCGGGCACCTCGAAGCCCAGGCTCCAGCGGCCGCTCGGGCCGCCGGGGTCGGGGCGGCTCAGGAGCGCCAGCCTCGTGTCGCCCGCCTCGAAGAGCGCGTAGCCGTCGTCCACCACCCGGACGAGCACCCGCAGTCCGAGCACGTTGCGATACCACTCCACCAGCAGCTCCCAGCGGGCCGTCCGGAGCTCGACACTGAACAGGCTGGGCCGCGGGGGAAGCGTCATGATCTCCCGCGTTATAGCGTCTGCATGGCGTTCCGGCCCCGGGCCGTCCGGGACGAAATCCCGCCTTCCCGAAACCGAGCCCAGCCCCGACAATCTGCGGTTCCTGACTTTCCGGGGCACCTCGCGGTCCACCCCCCTTTCCTCTCCCGGCCTCCAGAGACACCCGTGTCACAGTCCTCGGACCCCACCCCGGCCACGCCTTCCGGCTCCACCGGCCACGCCTCCACCCGTCAGGCCCTCGAGAAGGCGCGGCGGGACAAGCTCGAGAAGCTGCGCGGCCTCGGCCTCGATCCCTGGGGCCACCGCTACGACGGCGCCACGCCGATCGCGGCGGTCCGGGAGCAGGCGGCGGCCCTCGACCCGGCGCCCGACTTCACCGGCGGGCCCACCGTGCGGGTCGCCGGCCGTGTGATGCTCCTGCGGAGCGCCGGCAGCCTCGTCTTCATCGACCTGGCCGACCGCACCGGCCGCATCCAGATCATGCTCGGCAAGAAGCAGGTCGGCCCCGAGGCCTGGCAGGTCGTCGACTGCCTCGACCTGGGCGACATCGTCGGCTTCGACGGCCGGCTCGGCCACTCGAAGACGGGCGAGATGACCGTCTTCGCCTCGGGCGTCGAGTTTCTCACGAAGTCGCTGGAAACGCCCCCCGACAAGTTCCACGGCCTCGTCGATGCCGACCTCAAGCAGCGGATGCGGTACCTCGACCTCATCCATGGCGAGGGCGTCCGCGACCGCTTCGTGGCCCGCAGCCGGATCGTGGAGGCGGTGCGGCGGGTGCTGACTTCCCGCGGCTACCTCGAGGTGGAGGGGCCGACGCTCCAGGAGACCGCCGGCGGCGCCGCGGCCCGGCCGTTCAAGACCCACCACAACGCCCTCGACATGCCGCTCGTGCTCCGCATCGCGCTGGAGCTGCACCTCAAGCGGCTGCTCGTGGGCGGCATGGAACGGGTCTTCGAGCTGGGCCGCGTCTATCGCAACGAAGGGGTGAGCCCCAGGCACAACCCCGAGTTCACCATGATGGAGGCCTACGAGGCCTACGGCGATTACGCGACGATGATGGACCTGACCGAGGCGATCTTCCTGGAAGCGGCGCGGGTCGCCGGCACGCCCACCCGCGTCGAGTGGATGGGGCACACCGTCGACATCACGCCCCCCTTCCGCCGCGCGAAGTACGACGACCTGCTCCGCGAGGTCACCGGCTGCGACCCGGCCGACCCGGCGAGCGTGGCGGCGGCCGCGGCCGGGCAGGGCATCGAGACGGCCGGCCGCCATCCCGACGTGGTGAAGAGCGATCTCTTCGAGGCCGCCGTCGAGAAGACGCTCTCGGGCCCGGTGTTCGTGCTCGACTATCCGGCGGCGATCTGCCCGCTCACCAAGCGCAAGGCCGACGCCCCGCACGTCGCCGAGCGGTTCGAGCTCTACGTGGCGGGCATCGAGCTGGCCAACGCCTACACCGAGCTCAACGACCCCGACCTGCAGGAGGAGCTGTTCCGCACGCAGCTGGCGGGCCTGCCCGCGGACGAGTCGATGGCCCGGATGGACACCGACTTCATCCGCGCCCTGCGGCACGGCATGCCGCCGGCCGGCGGCCTGGGGATCGGCATCGACCGGCTGGTGATGTTCCTCACGGCCGCGCCCAGCATCCGCGACGTGATCCTGTTCCCGATCCACCGCCCCCACGCTTCCTCGTGAGCCAGCCCGGTCGGCGGCCCGCCCCATGTACAAGCTCCTGCTCTGCTGGCGGTACCTCCGCACCCGCTGGATCGCGCTGGCGAGCGTCGTCAGCGTGATGCTCGGCGTGGCGACGATGATCGTCGTCAACGCCGTCATGGCGGGCTTCTCGCACGAGATGCAGACCCGCATCCACGGCATCCTGTCGGACCTCGTGTTCGAAAGCCACTCGCTCTCGGGCTTCCAGGACCCGCAGTGGCACATGGACGAGATCCGCCGCGCGGCGGGCGATCAGATCGTCGGCATGACGCCGACCGTCGCGGTGCCCGCCATGCTGAGCTTCCAGGTCCGCGGCCAGTGGCTCACCCGGCAGGTGATGTTCATCGGCATCGACGAGACGACGCACGCGAAGGTGAGCGATTTCGGCGGGTTCCTCCAGCATCCCGAGAACCGCCGCCAACTCTCCTTCGCGCTCCGCGACGGCGGCTACGACACCGCCGACAGTCAGGCCGCCGCGTCGGGCGAGCAAGGGCCGAAGCGGCCGGCGCTTGAATCGGCAGGCTGGCCGCACCGCAAGATGCGGGTCGCCCGCGAGAAGCTCTGGCGGGAGCGGAACGGCAGTCGCGGCGATCCCGCCGGGCAGCCGACCCGGCCACTCGACCAGCAGGTGGACGCCGTCCTCGCCGCCACGAGCGTCGCCGAAGACCCAGCCGCGCCGGCAACAGGCGCGGACCCAGCCGCGCCGGCAACAGGCGCGGACCCAGCCGCGCCGGCAACAGGCGCGGACCCAGCCGCGCCGGGCACAAGCGCGGACCCAGCCGCGCCGGGCACAAGCGCGGACCCGGCCCGGCCGGCCGGCCGGAAAGACCCCTTCCAGACCGCCCGGCCGGAGCAGGCGCCGACGATGGATCCGGCCACCGAGCAGTTCACCGGCATCGTGCCCGGCATCGGCCTGGCGAGCTTCCGCGATTCCGACGGCGTGGATCGGTTCCTCGTGCTGCCGGGCGACGACGTGAAGGTCACCTTCCCCACCGCGGGCACGCCGCCCAAGGCGGTGAGCGACACCTTCACGATCGTCGACTTCTACGAGAGCAAGATGAGCGAGTACGACTCGAACTTCGTCTTCGTCCCGATCGCGGCGCTGCAGCGCATGCGGGGCATGGTCGATCCGCAGACCGGCATCGCGAGCGTCAACTCGATCCAGATCCGGCTCAAGCCGGGCGCCGATCTCGACGGTGTCCGCGACCGCCTGCGCAAGGTGTTCCCCGCCGAGATGTACGCCATCTCCACCTGGCGGGACAAGCAGGGGCCGCTCCTGTCGGCGGTCGAGATGGAGATGGCCGTGCTCAACATCCTCCTGTTCCTCATCGTCGCCGTCGCCGGTTTCGGCATCCTCGCCATCTTCTTCATGATCGTGGTGGAGAAGACCCGCGACATCGGCATTCTCAAGGCGCTCGGCGCGAGTGCCGCCGGCATCGCCGGCATCTTCCTGGGCTACGGGCTCTTCCTGGGGCTGGTGGGGGCGGGCGTCGGCCTGGCGCTCGGCCTGGCGATCACCTGGAACATCAACCAGATCCGGGCCGGCGTGGAATGGTTCACGGGTCAGCGGGTCTTCGATCCCTCCATCTATTACTTCTTCAAGATCCCCACGATCGTCGATCCGTGGACGGTGGCCTGGATCATCGCCGGCGCGGTGGGCATCGCGGTGGCGGCGAGCGTGCTGCCGGCCCTGCGGGCGGCCCGGCTCCATCCGGTGGAGGCGCTGCGGCATGACTGACGCCCCGTCGCGCCCGAACCACGACGACGCGATCCTCCGCGTGATCGGCGTCCGCAAGAGCTACCGCTCGGGAGGCGGCCTGCTCGAAGTGCTCCGCGGCGTCGACTTCGCCGTCGATCCGGGCGGTTTCGTGGCGATCGTCGGCCAGAGCGGCTGCGGCAAGAGCACGCTCCTCCATCTCATGGGGCTGCTCGACGCCCCCGACTCCGGCGAGGTGCGACTGAATGGAGAGCGGATCGACGACCTGTCCGCCGCCCGGCGGGACCGGCTCCGCAACACCTGCATCGGGATGGTCTTTCAGTCATACCACCTGCTGCCGGAGCTGACGGCGCTCGAAAACGTGCTCGCGCCGCTCATGGTGCGGCACGGCGTGCTCGACTGGCTCCAGCGGCGGGGCGAAGCCCGCGAGCGGGCGAGGATGCTGCTCGACAGGTTCGGGCTCGGCGGCCGCCTGCACCACAAGCCGCGGCAGCTCTCGGGGGGCGAGATGCAGCGGGTGGCGATCGCCCGGGCCCTGGTGGCGGAGCCCCGCGTGCTCCTGGCCGACGAGCCGACCGGCAACCTCGACGAGGCCAGCGGCGGCGGCATCCTCGACGCCCTCTGCGAGTTGAACCACCGCGACGGCCTTTCTATAGTGCTCGTCACGCACGATGCGGCGATCGCGAGGCGGGCGGCGCGGGTCGTGCGACTCACCGCCGGCCGCGTCGCCGACGCGTGACGTCGCGCCCGTTTCCCGAGCGGGTGAGCAGCCCGAGAGCCCGTAGCCACCGGAGCCGATCATGCCGCGGATCATCTTCATGAACGACCGGCTCGTCCCCGAGGACGAGGCCCGCGTGAGCGTGTTCGACCACGGCCTGCTCTACGGCGACGGCGTGTTCGAGGGACTGCGTTCCTACTCGGGCAAGGTCTTCCGGCTCGACGCCCACCTCGACCGTCTCTGGGCGAGCGCCCGCGCGATCTGCCTGGAGATTCCGCTCTCCAAGGAGGTCGTCGCCAAGGCGGTGGTCGACACGCTCGCCGCCAACGGCCTCACCGACGGCTATGTCCGCTTGGTCGTCACCCGCGGCTCGGGCAGTCTCGGGCTCGACCCCAACCGCACGAAGCATCCGCAGGTGATCGTGATCGCCGACACGATCAGCCTCTATCCGCGGGAGTTCTACGAGCAGGGGCTGCGGATCGTGACGGCGGCCACGCAGCGTGTGCAGTCGGCGGCACTCTCGCCGCGGATCAAGTCGCTCAACTACCTCAACAACATCATGGCGAAGCTCGAGGGCCTGCAGGCGGGCTGCGTCGAGGCGCTGATGCTCAACCACAAGGGCGAGGTGGCCGAGTGCACCGGCGACAACGTCTTCGTGGTGCGGTCGGGCCGGCTGCTGACGCCGCCCCCCGACGCCGGCATCCTCGAAGGCATCACCCGCGGCGCCGTGATGGAGCTGGCCGATGCGGCCGGCATCGACTGCCGCGAGGCCACGCTCACCCGGCACGACCTCTACACGGCCGACGAGTGCTTCCTCACGGGCACGGCCGCCGAGGTGATCCCGGTGGTGGAGATCGACGGCCGCAAGGTGGGCGCGGGCGTTCCCGGCCCGCTCACCGGCCGGCTCACGTCCGACTTCCACGCGCTCGTGCGGCGGTAGCCGTCGAGCGGCGCTGACCCGGGCCGGCTACTTCACGGCAAGGCTCGGCATCCTGCCGACCTTGCCTTTGCGAGCCTCCGCGCGCTGGTGCTGACCCGGCCCTCCAGGCCTGACCTCTTTCGTTCGTTGGGGAGGCGAGGTGCCGCCCACGCCCCGAGAGCCGGCGTATGCCGACAAGCGCAGCCAGGATGGCGAAGCGCCGGCGGCATCCGAGTGAGCGGAGGACAGGATGTCCGACGCGAACGTCCGGCGACGGGGCGTGGGCGGCACCTCGCCGGCGCCTTGGCAACCCGGATTCGACAAGTTGAAAACTTGTCGCCACGGTTCCAGAGCCAGAGCCTTCGGAAGCCGTCACCGGCGCGGCGGGCGGTGCTCTTCGTCGCCGATGGCATCGTAGCGGGAGACGTAGCCGGGCTCGCGGGCCCGCACCACCTCCGCCTCGTACTCCTTCACCACCCGCTTCTGGATCAGCTCGCGGCAGGCGGCGTTGATCGGATGCGCGATGTCGGCATAGAGCCGCACCCGCCCGTCGGGATCACGGGGGGGCGGTCCCTCGACCAGCTTCCCGCCGCACTGGTTGCAGTAGTTCGCCTTGAACGCGTTCTTCGCGCCGCAGCCGGGGCAGTGCGCGCAGAGCTTCCGGCTCGGCATCGCGACGAATGGCCCGGAAGGGCCGCCGATGATCTTCAGGTCGCGGATGACGAACGCCGCGTCGATCGTGATCGAACAAAACGCCAGCAGCCGCTCGGCGGCATTCTCCACGAGCTTGACGCGGACTTCGGTGATTTCCATCGCTCCCCCTTCCGCCCCACGTCCGCCATCCCTCTCCGCCCGACCCCGCCTTCACGCCGCCCCGTCATCGACTCGTCGCCTTCAGGCGGCGACGAGCGACTGATCAGCCCTGTCGCGCGGCCGCAACCGCGTGACAAACACTCCAGGCCATCCAGCCGCATCCAGCCGCGCCGCGATCCCACGGGCCTCGGCGGCCGACCGCACGAGCGCGAAGCAGGCGCTGCCGCTGCCGGTGAGGAGCGGCAGCGCCGCCCCGGCCCGTGCGAACTGCTCGAGCAAGAACCGCACCGCGTCGCACATCTCGCGGGCGGGGGCTTCAAGGCTGTTGTGCAGGAGCGGCAGCGCGCCGCGAAAGCGGCCGGCGGCAAGCGCTGCGGCGAGTGTCGCCGCCTGGCCGCGGCGGCTCGGCTCCGGAACGCACCGGCCATAGACGGCGGCCGTCGACAGCCCCGCCGTCGGCCGGGCGATCACGGCGTAGAGCGCGGGAATGCCGGCCACGGGCTCGATCCGTTCGCCACGGCCGGCCGCGAGGGCGGCCCCCGCCGCGAAGAAGAGCGGCACGTCGCTGCCGATCCCGGCGCCGAGGGCGGCCAGGCGGTCGCGCGGCAGCGAGACGTTCCAGGCCCGGGCCGCCGCGACGAGCACCGCGGCGGCATCGCTCGAACCGCCGCCCAGCCCCGATCCGGAAGGGATCCGTTTCACGAGGTCGATGTCGAGCCCGGGGCCGCGATCCACGTCGATGCCGGCCTCGTCAGCCAGCATCCGCGCCGCCCGCACGACGAGATTCGTGGCGTCGGTCGGCACGTCCACGGCGAGCGCCCTGCCGGCCCGAGTGGCGAGCCGACCGCCGAACCGCACCCGTAGCCGGATACCCGGCGCCGACGTCGCACGCACGTGCAGCGTGTCGTGGAGCGAGACCGGCACGACGAGCGACTCGATCTCGTGGAAGCCGTCAGGCCGCCGCTCGAGGACGACCAAGGAAAGATTCAGTTTGGCGGCCGCCGACACAGTGATCGGCGCCGACTCTCGTTGCACCCGTGACGCCATGAGAGGGATCGACACTCCGACAGCACGAACCGGCGCGGGCAGGCAGGATCGACTCCCAGGAGGTCGGCCACGGCCGGTCACGCCGGCGCCGACACGACCCGGGACGTCCACCCCGGCCCGCATCCCACTGGCCAGGAATCTAGCCTCCCGCCATAGCGGGGGTCAAACGGCTCGGGCCGCGCGGGCCCGAGCGGGCGATCGCGGCGGCGGTCAGCGCCAGTTCATCACGAAGGCGATCGTGCCGATCGCCAGGAGGAGCCCGATGGCGACGAGGATGGCCAGAAGCAGCGAGATGCTGCGTCCGGCCCAGAGGTCGTCCCGGATCATCTCGGTGCGGTCGGCCTTCTCGAAGGAGGCGTTCCAGACCGGGAACGTCCGGTCGTCGTAGACCCACTCGGTCCGCTGCTCGAAGTTTTTCTGGCTCATGGTCCCGCGGCCTGTTCCTGCAAGTGCCACCGCGAGCCGGCTATAAAAGGAGCGATGGCCGACCAAATCTACCCCACCGTTCCGAGCGCCGCCAGCGGCCCGTCCGGGCTCGCCGCGGCCCCAGACGGCCGACCGCCCGAAGCCGAGCGGCCCCATATCCTCGAGCGGGACGGGGCGCTCGAAGCCTGGCTGGCGGGCCGCGGGCAGCCCGCCTGGCGGGCCAAGGTGATCCGCGGCTGGCTCTTCACCCGGCGGGCGAGCATGTTCGCCGCCATGACCGACCTGCCGAAGGAGGTGCGGCAGGGATTGGAGGCCGACTTCCGGCTCTGGACGACGTCGATCGCCCGGCACTCGATCGCCGACGACGGCACGGAGAAGCTGCTCCTCGAGCTCGAGGATCGCCAGCGGATCGAGTGCGTCCTGCTGCGGGACGGCGACCGCCGTACCGTCTGCATCAGCTCGCAGGTGGGCTGCGCGATGGGCTGCGTGTTCTGCGCGAGCGGCCTCGACGGCGTGATCCGCAACCTCTCCACCGGCGAGATCCTCGAGCAGCTCCTCCGGCTGCAGCTGCTCCTGCCCGCGACCGAGCGGCTCAGTCACATCGTGGTGATGGGGATGGGCGAGCCGCTGGCCAACCTCGACCGCCTGCTGCCGGCGCTCGCCACGGCGCAGGATCCCGACGGCTTCGGCATCTCGCAGCGGCGGATCACGATCTCGACGGTCGGCCTGCCGCAGGCGATCGACCGGCTCACCACGCTGAATCCCGGCTACCATCTCGCCGTGTCGCTCCATGCCGCCGACGACGACCTGCGGACGAAGCTCGTGCCGGTGAACAAGGCGATCGGCCTGGCCGCGGTGATGGCCGCCGCCGATCGCTACTGGGAGGCATCGGGGCGACGGCTGACGTTCGAATACGTCCTGCTCGGCGGCGTCAACGACTCCCCAGAGGACGCCGACCGGCTGGCCCGGCTCCTGGGCCGGCGGGCGGCGCTCGTGAACGTCATCCCCTACAACTCCGTCGCGGGCCTGCCCTGGCGCGAGCCGACGAAGGGCTCCCGCGAGCGGTTTCTCGACGTGCTCCGCGCGGCGGGCGTCAACGTCCAGGTCCGGCGGCGCAAAGGCGCCCGTATCGATGCCGCCTGCGGCCAGTTGCGCCGCCTGGCCCAGCAGCCCGGCTGAAACGGCGCGCTACTGCAGCCAGCCGAGCAGGAGCACGATCGCGAGTACCATGCCGAGCATGCCGCCGAGCCAGACCGTCCAGTGGACGGCGGCCAGCCGGATCGCCGCCGGGTCTTCATGGTGCGTCGCGGCGAAGATCAGGCTCGCGAGCGCCACCAGCGGCAGGCCGAAGAAGATGCCCGGCACGCGGCCTGCCAAGGATCCGAGGAGCAGCGGTGCCTCGGCCACGAGCGGGATGAGCGTCGTCTCGAACATGATGGAAAAGCCTCCGTGCTGGATGTTCGCGGGCGGCCGTGGCCCAGGGCGGGGTCAGGGTCAGGAAGAGGGAGCGTGAGGATCGGCCGGCGGCATGGGCGGACCGCCGCGGCCTTTTCGCGACTCGTCCCCGGCCCCGAGCGGCCCGGCCCAGGCGTCGTAGATGACGAGCAGGTTCAGCATGCCGGCGAGCATCGTGTAGAGGGAGCCGATCTCGAAGAACTTCCCGAGCTGGCGATGCCACATGGCGAGCTGGTCGCGGCGAAACTGCTTGAACGGGGGCTTGTCGAAGAAGTCGTCGGGGCCGATGCCGCTCTCGTGCTGCGCGAGCCAGTCGGCGTAGCGGCGGGAGACATACTGCCCGGGCGACAGCGGTGGCGCCATGAAGCTGTTCAGGAGCCAGGGCTCACGGGCCGGGCCGCCGAGCCGGGCGGCCTGCAGCACCGCCGGCAGCGCCACCACTCCGGCGCAGGCCTGGCAGAGGAAGGGCGCCCGCTTGAAGAGCGCCCGGACCCCGCGGCCGTCGGCGCCGTCGGCAGCCGAGGGCAGTGCGGCGTAGACGACCCGGCCTCCTCCGAGCCACAGCCCGAAGACGAACGTCGTGAGGATCGCCGCCATGAACAGGCCGCCCTTGAACGTGCGGCCCTGATAGAGCTGGCCGAGTCCGGGCACGGCCCAGGAGAGCACCGCGGCGACCAGGGGATTCCGCAGGTCGATCGCCGAGCCGTCGTCGGGGGAGATCGCCACGATCCGGCCGGGCTGCTCCGGAGCGGATCGCGCGGGATGAGTGGGGGCGTTCCTGGACACGCGTCTTCCTCGGGCACGGTCGCGGCACGTCGGCCGCGGTGCGACGCAGTGTACGCGATCACCGCAGGGGGCAAAACGACGCGGCCCATCGCGGGCTCGGGTTCACGGTTCGCCCCGGGACCGCTCGCCCGCGCGGCCGCTACGACCGGCAGACTCGCCGGCTACCCGCCCCAGAGGCGGCGCACGACCCGCACGCGAGGCCCGGGGGCCGCCGGATCCTCGTCCGCCTCGCTGCTCCGTGCATCGAGCCGCGGCTGATGCACCGCGCCGGCGGCCGCGAGCTCGCGCCACGCCCGTTCGACGGTCGCGGAGTCGATCTTGTCGAGCCCGTCGCCGGCGGCGGCGGCGAGCGCCAACTGCGCCAGCTGGCTGACGGTCCGCGGCACGCCGCCGGAGAAGCGGGCGAGCGTCGCCGCCGCCGACTCCGGAAAGATGGCGGGGTCGCCGCCCACGCGGGCGATCGCCCCCGCGAGGAATGCCGCGACGTCGGCCTCGTCCCAGGGCGCCAGTTCGATCCGCACCGCCGCCCGCTGCCGGATCGCCGCGGGGATGCGGTCGAGCCCCTGCGGCGTCGCCGTGGCGACGACGACCGTGCGGGCGAACCGCGGCTCGGCGGCCGCGACGAGCCGTCCGATCCCGTCGACCGCGTCGGGCGGCGCCAGGTCGAGGTCGTCGAAAAGAAGCACGGTGGAGCGATCCATGAGCGTGTTTTCACGGAGTCGGTTCTCGAGCTTCTGCCACGGCCGCGTGGGCTCCGCGCGGCTCCGTGGATCGAGCGGCAGCCGCTCGAGCACGAGCTCGATCCAGTCCCCGGCGGACAGCCCGCGCAGCGACAGGAGCACCGTCTCAGCGCCCAGGCCGCCGAGCCGGCGGCGGGCAACCGCAGCCAGGTGGCTCTTGCCGCAGCCCTCTTCGGCCGTGACGAGCCCGAACCGCTGCCGCTCCTCGAGCAGCCACTCGAGCCGGGCGAGGCTCTCCTCCTGCGGACCGCCCACGTGGAAGGTCGCCGGCTCGAGCCCGCCGTCGAAGGGAGGCCCGGTGAATTTCCAGTGGTCGCGTGCCATGATGCGGGAGTGTAGCGACCGCGACGCACCCGAGTCAGGACGAGATCACC